>ERZ834769.22-NODE-22-length-160347-cov-9.626082_pt1 | contig 160347 bp, 128 predicted proteins | sample MGYA00519690_ERZ834769 | MGnify/ENA primary metagenome ERZ834769 (study PRJEB31850, sample SAMEA3708760) | human gut metagenome | biome: human gut; feature: human-associated habitat; material: faeces | place: China | collected 2014 ... | reverse complement strand
CCAAATTGACCGCGCTGAACATGGAGCTTGCCCGCGTGGAGGAGGAGATTGAAAAGCTGCTGAATACTCTGACCGGGGCTAATGCGGTGCTGCTGTCCTACGCCAACAGCAAAATCGAGGAGCTGGACACACGCCGCCAAGCCCTGACAAAAGAGATTGCGGCGCTGTCGGCGGAAACCATATCCCCGGAGCAAATCGAGCGGCTGTCGGTCTACCTCAACCAATGGGAAGAAATTGACTTCGAGGACAGGCGACAGGTTGCCGACGGCCTGATCTCACAGATCCGCGCAACCGACGAACACGTTTCGATTGAGTGGAAAATTTGACTTTTACTTATCCATCGCACACAACAAAGGGCTGTGTGCCCTTGTCAAGCGATGTAATAGTTATGCCATTGTCATATAGCATTTAATCATCTTTTGAATCGCATCACATTGTCCTTTTATGCGATTGCACGCCCTTATAAATTCTGTCTTAGCACACAAAGCCAAAACTGTACCATGCATATTCTTTGCAGTCTTTACCGAACTGGCAATGATGCCAAACGGTTGGTAGGGTGAAGACAAATCTTGCTGATACATGCTTCCAGCGGAGTAAACAAGTCTTACCAGTTCACCTGCAACCGATTTTAAAAACGCATCATAATCCGTACTGGGGTTGTCCTTAATGCACTCTACCAAAATAGTACATGCTGATTTTACGTTACCAATCGATGCTAAGACATCCTGCATACCAAATCCGTCTGGAGTTTCTTTTTGAATGCTTATAAGACACTTTTCTACTTTGTCTATGAACTCTATAAGGTTCACCGGCAATGCACCACTATTTGTTATCAGGCATACCGCCTTAGCATTAATACGCAAGTCTCTTAGCAGAATGTTTACATCTAGCTTATCCAGAGTGTCTTGATCGGTATGCCACCATGGCCCACCGCTTGGGCATGGGGAGACTCTTGTTTCATCCGTAGGTTCATACTTAAACATAATATGAATTGGTATATGTACTCCCCAGAAACTTTGGTCGGCACCGCGAATCATGGGGATATATGCCTTGGCATCCACACCCGTAAACTCTTTTATAAGGTTTGCAGTAAAGCTTTCACCTTCCATGCATGCCGTGCGGGCGCGTATCTGATTTGCGCATTTACACCCTGTAAGATCAAGGTTTATGCTGGCTACACACTTTTTATTCAGTTCGTCCCAATGTGTATCACAATACCATGTCGAACCAGCATAGCGAGCGTCAGAATGTCCCGACCACCAAGCAATACGTATACTTCTCTTTAAGCTATCACGGTTTGCATAGAAAGCGCGGGCCAGTTCAAGCAATATAGCATCGCTTGCTGCATTATCAGTTATGCCCTCATACCACGAGTCATAATGACCATGCAGCAGAACAAACTTGTCGCTATTTCCTTGAATATTGACTATGGGCATACGCGTAGTGACTATGCGCGTATTCATTTTTACATTCAGTGTTGCATAAACATCCTGCTGGTCAAGCATGTTTATCAGTTTGTCACCATCCTCCAACGATATACCCACCGACGGCAGCACGCATAACATGTGCATCTGATTTATACATGGTGTCCCCCAAACTGGGCTTATGTTGCTATGATGAATATATCCGCCCTTGCTTTTATTTATATGCAGCAAAGCCAAGCCACCATAGCGTGCTACTTCGTTGGCAAACTCTCCGCCGCTGCTATGAGATAGAACTATCTTGTTTTTAAAAGCGGCATATCTTATCGCCGTTTCTTCTGGAGTATTATTATTGTTTTCAGACCAATGATCATATATTATTTGTCCATATAAATCATCTGTAGTATCCGCACTATACACATCGGCTATGGTACGAACGTCATCTCCGTTACTTAGTGTCAAACTGCTTTTCACAGGGATGCTTGCATATGCCTGATATGTTTCAATTTCATATGGGATATCGTATTCATCAAGGCGCCTTATCAGATCATCCACAAAAGCCTCACCGTCAGGCGTGCCGGTATACCTATGCCATTGGTTCATTTTTTCTATATGCGCCAGAATACGGTCTACATCTATTTTATTATTTATACACTCATACAGCGTATTTCCATCAATAAACGAGCATGTAGTTTCCATGTACATTCCTACCTTTTAAGCATTATTGACTGTCATTCCAAAGTCATTCATAGAGAAAACGCCTATACCATACGAATCTCCAGCATGTAATTGCATTCCGTTCAACACATGGCATGATTTTGCAATATCCTTTTGGCTTGCATATGTTGTCAAATCGCATGCCGATTGTATGTTGGGAAGTGCAGTGGCAAGATGCAGACACGCACCGCAACCAATATGCGTATCATATGTGCTGGCAACAACGATACCCATTCCGAATGCTTCGGCTATGCCGGCAATCTGTTTCGCTCTATATAACCCGCCGCATTTGCACAGTTTTATCGTAAATGCATCTGCTGCTCCGCTCACAGCATAACGAACAGCCTGTTCCGGTGTATTCACCGCTTCATCGAGCAGAATAGGAATACCAAAGTTTTTATGCAACGCTACCGTTTGGTCGATATCCCATTTCGGAAGCAGCTGTTCATAGTACTCTACATTGCAGTCATATACGCCTTTTACGAACTCTGAAGCTTGCGTATAATTATATCCGGCGTTTGCGTCTATTCTTATCTTGGCATCATCGCCAACCGCTTCACGTACTGCCCTTACTCTTGATATGTTGCTTTGCACATTCCCGCCAACTTTCATTTTTATGCTCATGAATCCCTGGCTCACAAAGTCCTTAGCTAAAGAAACGGCTTGCACATTATCCATTATGCCTATGTGTCGGTTTATGCTTACGCTATCTCGGCATTTGCCGCCAAGCATTTGATATAGAGGAATCCCTAACTCTTTTGACGCAAGGTCATGAAGGGCACAATCCACCGCGCACTTCGCTGCGTGGTTTTCAGCAATGGCATTATCCATGATAATGTGAGCCCTCGCTATGTCAAAGCAGTCTATACCTACAATAGCGGGCAGAATCACATTTTCTAATATGTTTACTACAATTTCCGTCGTTTCACCGGTAAACTTTGAAAGCGGGGTAGCCTCACCGTAACCAACTTTACCATCTTCACTGTAAAGAATAACGATAGCATGACTACGTTCTTGCTTAGTCGCGCCATAAGACGTGGTTAACACAACATGGGGGCGTGTAAGCAGTTTTACTTCGCACTTTACTATCTTTGGCATGATAATGTTTCCTCCTTCTATTTCATAACGCTATCCAGCAAGTCATTAGCAAGCTTTATATTATGATTAATGAAGTTCCTTGCACGCAAGAGTTCCAACTTTAGTGCTGGAATATCAACTTCGGCAGTATTCTGGTCTATAAGCTTATGTATTGGTGAAAGCACAGGTATTGCGTCTATAGGTAGGGCAGGCTCGTTTCCATATATACTTCCACGCGTAAAGTTTATTGCTGTCAGCAAACGGCTGAGTTTCAATATGCACTCATTTTTAACACTTTCTGATAGTTCCGTATCCATAAATAGTTCGACTTTGCCATTAAGCTGTTTTGAGCGTTCTATCGTATCATCTAAATCAAACTTATCGCCCGCCAGCGCTGCCCACTTTTCAAGTTCACTGGTTATTTCGGCTACAGCACATTCAAGATGCATAGGGATTACCTGCTCTGTTAGGCATGTCATAACATACTCGCCGACTATTTTGGCATCGCGCAGAAGATTATTAGGATCTATATGCTTTTCAAGGTCATCCGGAGTATGCCAGCCTGGTCCAAGTTCCGAATTGCCGCGTTCAAAACCCATCTTTCCATTAGGCAGCATTCGCTTCTTCTGTCTGGAGAATGATGCAAAAGCGCTTGAAAGGCCTACATTCCAAAAGCTCTGATCACCAAGGCGGCCGCAGCGTTTACCCTCGAATTGTTCGCCAGTTTGCTCTTTAACTATTTGTACTGCCAAGGGCTTAGCTTCAGGCATAACTATAGAATGGATAATATCATCAGCGCCCCTGCAACCTGCGCTGTCTGTGTTTATATTGGCTATGCAGTTTGCACGCAGATCCTCAAAGAAGTTATCTGCATACCATGCAGAACCGGCATACCGACCATGCGAATGTCCGGAATAGAATACGACCCTGAAGTTCCTCTTTAATTCTGCCTGATGTTCTTTCGCTATACGTGCTATTTCTACTTGCAGCGAATTGCTTGTGCCATTATCTATAGCACCGTAGTACCATGAATCGCAATGACCAGTCAACTGAACGAACTGATTGCAGTTTTCTGGTGCCTTGATATCACCAATAAGCAGGGGAATATTTCGCCATCCTGTATCTACTTCTGTAGTAATGTCTGCAATAAGCGTAGATCCAGATTTGAGCTGTTCTATCATCGGATTCCCTGCATCATCAATTATTGATGCAACTGGTATTTTAGGAAGCAATCCCCAGTCATGCGTAGTAGGACTGCCCCAGCAGGCAGATGGGATGCATTCGCGTATAACTGCTTCCTGAACAAATATGATACCGGCAGCATTTCCGTCTTGCGCCGCCTTTACAGGCCCATATACTGCGCGGCCATTGGTCAACACAATCTTGTTGGCACAGTTTGTGTTCCTTATTTCGGTTTCATTTTGGCAATATATCAACGGTGCAAGCGCATGGGCATTAGGTACCATGGAATGCGTTTGCGCATAAACCGGCTCATCGTTTACTTTCAGCGTGCAGCTGACAGGTAAGCTTATATATGTTTCACATGGAATAAGTCTGGTTGTATATCCAAAACCGTCAAGTACTGATTTTAAGTATTTGAATGCTTCAAGTTCTTCGGCTGTGCCTGAATGTCTTTTCCACTTGGCAAGCTGATGAACGGTCGCCATCATGTTATCACTTGATATTTCGTTTCTTATAGCTTTATAAGTATTCATGTTTTATGCCTCATTAAGTTATTGGTAATTTAGCACGGGAGAACTGCCGTATATGCAGTTCTCCCAATGTGTTGCACTGATAAATGGATAATGCTATACGCATTAACCTGGCAATAACGTTTTAAGCAATGCTTTAGTTTTCGTATACCACAACGTGGCAATACTGGTGAGCACCGAGAGGATTTATTGAGAATCCTTCTACCATGTTGCTCGTGCCTACGAGTATCTGCTCATAGAAGAGCGACAGCTGCGGCATATCATCTGCCATAAGGTCATGGAACTCATCATATATAGCCTGGCGCTTAGCATCATCAGTTTCTGCGCGAGAACGGTTAATGAGATCAACCATATCATCATTGAAGTAGACCTGACCATAGGTGGTTGGGAGAAGCTTCTGCATTATGAAGTCCGTATCGGCGCAAATGTTATTATAGAAGGAAAGACGGATGGGGATTTCCTCGCCGCCATAGAACTTTTCATCTATCTTAGCGCTTTCCAACAGATTTATGTTTATATTGATACCAACTTCAGCAAGCTGAGCTTGTATTATAGTAGCAATCTCTTCATAGATTTGTCCAGTGCGGACATATACTTCAAGGTCGAATCCATCAGGATAGCCTGCTTCAGTCAGCAATGCCTTTGCCTTTTCTACATCGTAAACATTACCTCGGTCCTTTTCGGCATTGTAACCGGTGGTAGCAGGAGTGCAAAGGAGAGAACCTACCTGAGCATAACCGGCCATAACGGCATCGGCAAGCGCCTGTTTATCTATGGCATATTCAAATGCCTGACGAACAAGCTTGTCACTTACCGGGGTAGAGGAATCGCATTTGAAAATCAATGCATAGTACTTATTGCCGGTCTCATTATAAAGCTTAAGGTTATCAGCAGCAGCTATCCTTGCTGCATCATTAGAGGGAACATCACATATAATGTCGGCTTCGCCGTTTTCAAGCATTATAGTGCGCTGGGATCCTTCGGGTATAACTTTGAATATAAGGTTCTTTGTCTTAGCCTTTTCTCCCCAGTAATCATCGAAAGCAATAAGCGTAATTGAGTCGGCCTCAAAGCGCTCTACAAAAGCATACGGACCAGTTCCGATTGGTTTCTGAGCAAAGCCCTCTTCATTTGCTTCAACAGCAGCCTTAGATACCACAACGGCAGCAGGATAGGTAAGTGCCTGTATTATCTGTGCATAAGGCATTTTAATGGTTATAGTAACGGCATAATCGCCATCCGCAACTATCTTATCGATATAGTCAACATAGCTGGAAACGACGCCGCTGCTCATAATACGCTCAAAGGAGTACACAACGTCTTCTGATGTCATTTCGGAACCATCATGGAACTTTACGCCCTGACGGAGAGTGAAATGCCAGTTCAGATCATCTATCTGCTTCCACTCGGTTGCAAGGCAAGGCTCCACGGCCTTGGTCTCGGGATTAAACCTTACCAATCCCTCAAATATCTGAGAGTATATAGTGAAGGACTTCTGGTTAACTATTTTTGACGGGTCAAGGGAAGATACATCTTCGCTCTTTACAACAATCAACGTGTCCTTCTGCTTCCGCTCACTAGATGTTCCATTAGCTTCTGTGCCGCTATTGGTGTTGCTCGGCTCATTGGTCTGGTTTGTGCAAGCAGCAAAAATGCATACGATCATCATTACTGCAAGTATACAGCTAATTATTTTGCTGTACTTCTTCTGAGATTTCATTCGTATTTCCTCCTTGAATTCTTTTATAAGTTAAATCGGATATCACCGATAAAACTACATCATGTCTTTGACCATAAAGCAGGCGACTTTATGTCCGGATTCTACCTCAGTCATTTCGCAGGATCTTTCGTGGCACTCCGGCTTTGCATAGACGCACCTCTTTGCAAATCTGCATCCAGGACCAACGTTGATCGGCGATGTTATTTCGCCCTTAAGCTGTATCCTTTCCATCTTTATTTCCGGATCCGGTATCGGTATTGCCGAAAGCAATGCCTTCGTATATGGATGGCAGGGGTTATGGAACAGCTGATCAGGTGATCCAATTTCAACAGTCTGACCTAGGTACATTACCATAATCTGCGTTGAAAGATGTTTTACAACAGATAAGTCATGCGTAATAAACATATACGTCAAGCCAAGCTGGTCCTGGAGATCCTGTAGCAGATTCAATACCTGCGCCTGAATTGATACATCCAGCGCCGATACAGGTTCATCACATACAATGAACTTCGGTTTAAGCGCAAGCGCACGCGCAATGCCAATTCGCTGCCGCCTGCCGCCATCTAACTCGTGTGGATAGCTATTTACAAGCCTACGAGCCAAACCAACCATATCCATCATTTCTAATGTCCGTTTTTCCAGGGCAGCTTTGTCCTTTGATTTATACATGCCCTGAATAAGCATAGGTGCCTGTATTGCTTGGCTTACGGTCATTCTTGGATTAAGCGATTCATACGGATCCTGAAATATAAGTTGCATGTCCTTTCTCATGTGCTTCATTTGCGCATGATTAAGTGAAAGAATATTCTTGCCTTCGAAAATGACTTCACCTGCCGTTGGCTCATGTAATCTAAGTATGGAACGGCCAAGCGTTGATTTTCCGCAGCCAGATTCGCCAACAACACCAAGCGTATCGCCTTTATTAATATTGAAGCTCACATTATCCACCGCATAAAGAAGGCCATGCGGGGTAGGGAAGTACTTCTTAAGATTATTTACTTGCAACAATGTATCATTGTTAGTCAGTGACATATGCGCTCGCCCTCCTTATTTCTTCTGAAAACACCGCACGGAATGGCCGGACTCGATTTCAACTAATTCCGGATGGTTGATACGACATTCTTCGGTAGCATATTTGCACCTGTCGCAGAACCTACATCCTTCTACATCAAGCGTTGGATCAAGCATCAATCCCGGGATTGAGTTGAGCCGTTTCACATCTGCGTTTATCTGCGGTATGGAAGAGAATAAACCTTGTGTGTACGGGTGTTTCATGCGTTTGAACACGTCCATTACTGTGCCATATTCAACTATCTCACCGGCATATATAACCGCAACACGGTCGCAATTCTGGGCAACAACACCAAGGTCATGCGTTATCAGCAGCATCGATGTATTAAGCTGACGCTTAAGTGACTGCATCATTTCCAGAACCTGAGCCTGTATGGTAACGTCAAGCGCCGTCGTAGGTTCATCCGCTATAAGCATTTTAGGATTACATGCCAGTGCAATAGCTATAACAACCCTCTGCTTCATGCCGCCAGAAAACTGATGCGGATATTCATGCACACGCTCTGCCGGTATGCCTACAAGTTCCAGCATTTCTTCAGCACGCTCCATAGCGCGCGCCTTGCCACAACGCTCGTGGTTTTCAACGGCTTCAGCTATCTGCTCACCAACCGTAAGAACAGGATTGAGTGAGGTCATAGGGTCCTGGAATATCATGGCTATCTGTGCGCCGCGAATACTTTGCAACTCTTTTTCGGAGCACTTTAACAAATTCTTTTCTTCAAACGTTATTTCTCCGGACCTGATTTTTCCGGTACGCTTTGGCAATATTCCCATTATGCATTTGGCCATTGTCGTTTTGCCGGCTCCGGTTTCACCTACAAGGCCAAGCGTTTCACCCTGCACCAGTTCAAGACTTACGCCGTTAAGTGCATGAACAATGCCATCATCAGTCACGTAGTCAACTTTTAAATTATCAATACTTAAAAAGCTCATGTGATATCTCCATTTAGTTTTTCAGCTTTGGATCAAGCGCATCGCGCAGTCCATCTCCTGCAACATTCAACGAAAGTACCGTTATCATTATCATCAATCCAGGAATGACTGAAATATGCCAAGCATCTCTCATATATGTGCGGGCTGCATTAAGGATTGAACCCCACTCCGGTGCAGGTGGCTGCACGCCTATGCCAAGGAAGCTAAGACCTGCTATTGACAAGATTGCAGCGCCTACACTCAGCGATGCCTGAACAATGATAGGGGAGAGGGCATTTGGAATTATATACTTGAGTATTATCTCAAAATCACCAGCGCCAACTGAACGCGCTGCTTCCACAAATTCCCTATCCTTTACAGACATTACAGATGCCCTGACAATTCTTGCAAGGCGTGGTATCTGCGGCACAGCTATTGAAAAGAGCAAGTTCGTCATGCCTGTACCTAAGGCCGATACGATTGCTATTGCCATAACCATAGAAGGAATAGAAAGGAATACATCCATCACTCGCATAATTATTTGGTCCACTTTTCCGCCATAGAATCCGGCAATAGAACCAAGTATACCGCCGCCTACAAGCGCTATGGCTATGGATACAACACCAATGAACAAAGAATATCTCGTACCCCAGATAAGCCTGAAAAGTATGTCGCGGCCATATTCATCACAGCCGAATATGTGTTCAGCACTCGGCGGAGCCAATTTTAGAGAAAGGTTCTGCTTTACAACGTAAGCATTGTATATTTCATTGGACGTAACCAAATCCAATACCAAGGTAGCTATTGATACGACGATAAGAAAGGCAACGAATATTAGTCCGGCAACAGCTACGCGATTACGTTTGAACCTTAGCCATGCTTCGGCCCATAAGCTGCGGCTGTTTATACCATTAGTTACTATATTGCCGGTTTGCTTTTCATTCATGGTTATTTCCTCCCAGCACGCTTGTACTGTGCCTTTATACGTGGATCAACAAAGGCGTACAGAATATCAACAAGAACATTAACAATCGTAAACATCACAGAAAGGGTTACTACGCAGCCCAATACGCTTGGGATATCCTGCGTTTTTATGGATTCTATTACATACCTTCCTATTCCCGGCCATGCGAACACCGTTTCAGTCAATACTGACCCGCCAAGCAGAACACCAAAGTTTAGACCAACAGCCGTAATTACGGGTATCAGTGCATTTCTCAGCATATGCTTGCGAGTAATCACCTTCTCGCTAGTACCTTTAGCCCGCGCCGTGTCAATGTAATCCTGGCGTATCGTATCAAGCATTGATGATCGCGTAGTCCTCGCAGCAGTAGCCGTACCATGCAGACTCAACGTTATAGCTGGAAGAATGAGAGATAGGAGACAGTTGATGAAGCCTTTGCCCATTCCAGATGCTGGAAGGATAGGTAATTCAAGACTAAACACAAGAACGAGTATAAGGCCTATCCAGAATGCAGGCGATGCAGCGCCAAATAGGCAAAACACCATTGATATGTTATCAAAGAAGCTATACTGCTTTTTTGCCGCCAATACACCTATCGGGATACCAACAATTATAGTAAGCAGCACAGCGGTGCCTGCAAGCAATATTGTATTTGGCAGCCTTGCTGCAATCTGATTTGCAACAGGAGTATGGTAGTTATAGGATGTACCCATATCTCCTTTAATCAGGTTCAGTACATATCTTGCATACCTTACAAGAAATGGATCATCCAATCCTAGTTCTTCATGCAGCTGCGCTATGGTTTCTTCTGTAGCCGCATCGCCTAGCATCACCTTAGCAGGGTCAACATCAGACTGATCCATTATGAAGAACACCACAAGTATCGTGCCAAGCATTACGGGAATAAGCAGCAATAATCGCTTTAATACATATTTCCACATACCACTATGCCTCCTCTTTCATTTTATTCTTATTGCGAATAAACTCATCTTTTATTTCAGCAAGAAGCGAATCATCCTTTATCATTTCATATGCTGCATTAGCAAGCACCTTTGCACCATATATTATTGCATTGTGACCTGTTTCCGCTTTTCCGTTTGCAAGAAACTCCTGCGAATGGGACGCTGCGTTTTCAGGCACAAATGCTACGCGAATGCAGGAGCCGGGAACAATTTCCATAACGTTTGCAAAGTCGGTTGAGCCTGGTTTCTTCCTTGGACCGCTTATGCGTGGAGCGCTAATCTCTTCAGCACAGTCAATCAGTAGTTTGTTCAATGAAAGTACCGGTATTTTGGCCGCCATATGAGATTGTACCTTTATTGTGGCCGTAGTTTCGGTCATTTCTGCCGCACCATGCACTATGCGCTCAAATCTGGAGAATATGTTTTCCAACGTGTACATATTGAAAGACCTGAGTATGAAGCTGCCTTTGGCCTTGTCTGGAACAACATTGGCAGGAATGTTATATGTATCTGCCACAGTATAATGCATGCGGGAATCTTCTGGAACATGTTCCCTGAGGAACTCTATACCTTGGAATGTAAGCAGCAGAGCATCCAGTGCGCTGCGTCCTTTATCCGGGTTTATTGCCGCATGAGAGCTTTTACCTTCAAACACAACATCGATGTGGTAATTAGCCATGGACTTAATGTCGCAAGTCGTCGTCGGGCTACCGTGCATCATAAGCGCCACATCAATATCCCTAAAGCAGCCTTCTTCAAGCATAGTTATTTTGCCAGCAAGGTTTTCTTCGGCGGGGGTACCATATATTACCAACTTATACGGCTTATCTATGTTTGCATTTTTTATGGCATTAGCTGCGGCTATTATGCAAGGGCCTTGGAGGTGATGTCCGCAGGCGTGCCCAAGTCCAGGTAGCGCATCATATTCACAAAGCAGTCCTATGGATGGCCCTCCTGCTCCATTTTCATAAGTAGCACGGAAAGCAGTACTCATCGTGCCCAAGCCTCTGGTTACGTTGAATCCATGCTGTTCAAGCCAATCTTCAAGCAAAGTACTCGCAAACACTTCATGCAAAGCCACTTCCGGATTATCATAAATACTATCGCCAAGCGCCCACAGCTCTTCACGTATGTTATCAATAGACTGATCCATTAAGGATTTTATTTCATCCATTTTCTTTTCCCCTTTTTTGACGAATGTACTTAGTTGTTGATTAAAATTGTAAGCGCTATGGTCTAAAAACAAAAGTCGAATTTGCTTATCCTAACAATAAGACTTTATTATTGGTTGTGTGGTGACAGTGTTCTGCGCTATGCCAATCACAGTAGATAAATTAGTCTCGGCTGATCATAAGGTTCTGTTGTTCAAGTCATCATACAAAGACAAATAGCCACACGAGTTAAAGTATGTGATTATATTATTGTTGATAAAATTAAGCAATATCTTAAAATAATGTAAATATGGTATTATCGACAAATAATATTTTCTTATAAGCGCTATTGACAATAGAGATATTCAGAAGTATAAATATATAAAAAAAGGGGGGGCTGTCATGAACCTTAAGACCCAAGAATATATATGCACATTGGCAGAATGTGGTTCCATAACAGAAGCGGCTAAACGGCTGTATATATCCCAGCCGGCTCTTAGTATGTACATAAGCAATGTAGAAAAGTCGATGGGCATACAACTCTTCGATCGCAGCGGTAAAAACCTGAAACTCACATATACTGGAGAACTGTATGTGCACAAAGCACGCCAAATGATAGAGTTGCAGGATGAGTTTGAACGAGAGGTAAATGACATTCGCGCTGGCATTACCGGTCGAATCCGAATAGGACTTCAACGAAAGCGCAGCACTACACTTACCGTAAACATCATAAAGAACTTCCGAGAGAAGTATCCGGATGTTGAATTGCAGTTTACACTTGGTGAATGGGCATCTTTGATAGAAAAATACGAAGATAAAGCCATTGATATATTGATATACAACGACCAATTTGGTATAGATAGCAATGATGGAGAAGTCCTGCTAAACGAAAAAGTGCTATTAACCGTCTCAAGAACAGATCCGGTAATCGGCGCAAGCGTATACCTTCCGGATATGAGTTACAGATGGATAGACATACATACTGTAAACGGTCCTTTCATTTTGTCTCCTCACGGCGCAAGTTTGCGGAGTGATATTGACTCATTTTGTAGGCAAAACTCATTTAAGATAAAGAACTATACCGAAATAGCTCACATTGAGACGGCAATGCAGATGGCATCAGAGGGGCTTGGAATATGTTTCACAAGAGAAAGCTATGCCGCGCAATTTCATTATATTAAACGGCCTATATTCCTAATGGTAGGGGATCCTATACTCTCAAGCCCGCTATGCGTAAAATATGACCACGAGCTACTAAAGAAGGACTATTTCGTAGAACTTCTGAATGTCATTAAGAAATGTGTAGAAAGCGTTATATCAAATAATCTGATTTGATAATCATACTATGCTGTATCCGTTGACCGCAGTAGTATTTTTCATCTAAGAATAAATTTCATGCAATTCTTGCGCATCGTTATGTATGAGCAGCCATCCGCGGCACATTGAACACCTTAATACAAATGTCGTTGCAGCATAACCATTAACCATTATACGAAAAAATATCCCCAAGGGGTTGTATATTCCGCAAATATGCTGTAACATATATACGTAAAAGCGGTGTCTGCCGCTTGAAAAGCCAAATATCAACTGTTGATCCTTCCGAATAGGTTCGGAGACGGAAGTGGGTGAGATGCCCCGCGAGTCGGTCACTGTGATGCCCTTTATGGGATAAGTCAGATACGTTATAGGATCGTATGGTTCCTGCCGTCACCGGGAAGCTGCTTTTTTGTTGGTGTAAATCAATAAAGACAAAGATCCGCACGGCATGTGTGGGTCTTTTTTAGCGGAGAAAAATACCTTAAGATAAAAGAAAGGAGCGCGATAAAGCTCATGGAACAAGACCGGGCGGAGAGCATAGGCACGCAAAATGCGGCAAAGGCTATAACAGCTCAGGACTATCAAGTACTTAGTCTGATGCGGGAGATGGATTACGGCCATATTGTTATCACCGTAAAAGGCGGACAACCCGTCCATGCCGAGGTGCAGAAAAGCGTCCAAATCAAGTGACGCACAACTAAATTTCAGAAAAGTTTTACGGCTGTGAGGCCGGACTATCGGAAGAACCGAAGTCCAACGAAGATACCATGCGGAAGCATATCATCTGTATGGATCCCGTTGGCTTTTTTTATTAAAAAAAGCGCCTCTAATGACCGCGGAAACACATAAATTAGGAGGTATTAAACAGCAATGAAGAAAAAACTTCTGTCCCTGTTGCTTGTGCTGTTGATGCTTGCAAGCCTACTGCCGGCATCCGCACTCGCAGCCAACAAAACATTCGGCGACTTTTTCGCCGGACTCCCGCTCATAGCGGAAACCGAACCGGGCTCGCCTAACAGCACTAAAAAATGGAAAGTAACCACGCTTGGCGGCGAGGACGTGCTGATGAGCGGCAACAAAGGCAAATCAAGCAGCTCCAGCACGCTGCAGCTTACCATGACCGCCGATACAAACCTTATCTTTGAATATAAGGTTTCTACCGAAAAAAACTATGATAAGCTGACCATCACTCAGGGAAGCAAAACGCTTGTGAACGGCGTGAGCGGCGTAATAGATTGGACGCGGCTTGAAATCGATGCCAAGAGCGGCGATGTAATAACCATAGTTTATAAGAAAGACAGCAGCGGCGACAAAAATGACGACTGCGTCTATATCCGCAGCTTTGCTGCAGGCGCGCCCACTATTATAACGCTGCATGCCAACAACGGCACTGATGAAACCGCCACGCAGAACATATATTGCGGCAAAGGCGTGCTCAACGCCAACGCCTTCACCTGTGAAGGCAAACTGTTTGCCGGCTGGGCCACCAGTGCAGACGGCGAAATAGTTTATGCCGACAAGGCGACCATAGAAACCGAAGAAGCTATGGATCTTTATGCCGTGTGGGCCGACGCCGTTACCGTAACTTTTAATTATAATTACGGTACTACCAAAGACAAAACCGTTGCCATTGCTAAGGGCGCACAGATAGGCGCGACCAATATTCCCGATGCAGTAAAGCGCACCGGCTATACCTTCGTCGGTTGGTTCAACGATGATGGAACCCAGCTTGCCGCAGAAACCATCATAAACGAGGATATAACCTACACCGGCAAATGGGCTCCCATAACCTATACCATAGCATTTGATGCTGACGGCGGCGAAGGCAGCATGGATAGTATCTCTGCAACCTATGACCAGGAAGTAACAATTCCTCTTGCCGAAGGCAGGTTTACCCGCACGGGCTACACATTCAGCGGATGGAGCACATATAAAGGCTATATGACTCCCACCGTACAGGATGGCGGCAAGGTAAAGAACCTTACAAATGTTCAGGATAAAGTCATAACTCTGTATGTGACGTGGAAGGGCAATCCCGTCAATATCACCGTAGATTACAACTATGAAGGCGCTGAGAATATCACGCGCGTAGGCATGGTCGGTTCCCATTATAACTATGTGCGTCAGGATGACGGCAAGTATAAGCAGGATAGCCTTGTCGACCCGGTACGCACAGGCTGGATATTCCTCGGCTGGTATGACGCCCCCGAAGGCGGCAATGAAGTTACTCCATCCAACAAGAAGTTCACCGTTGAAGATGCCGAAAACGGCTTCACAATGTATGCACATTGGGAAAAGGGCATAACCGTACATTTCGACGGCAACGGATATACGCAGACCATCAACGACAAAACCGTAGTACCCGGCAAGGTGTATACCAATCTGCCTTACTTGGCAGAGCGCTATATGCCCACCGATAAACGGCTTGAAAGCTGGTATATCGAGCTTGACGGTGAGGGAGACGCCCGCTTTGGCGCGGCTGTTACCAAGGATACGGATTTCAGCACCATGGGCGATGAGGTAACGCTCATAGCCAAGTGGCGCGGATATCAGTACATAATAAAATACAATATAAAGTATTCCGACAAATCCTCTGTAACGGGTACAATGGCGGATCAGCCTGCGCCGTTCGGTGAGAATGTTAAGCTCAACTCTTGCGCATATAGCCGTCCCGGATACGATTTTGCAGGCTGGGCTACCAGCAGCTATGGTTCAACTATAGCTTATGCCGATGGTGCTACCATAAAGCGCGATTGGGAAGAAGATGATTGGGGAGACGGCAGCGAAGATAACGAACCCTTCAACCTTTACGCCGTTTGGACCGAAGCCAAGAGCGAAGAGGAGAAGGAAGCCGACGCTAAGCTTACCGCAGCCGAAAAAGCCATAAGCGGAACCTATCTGCCCACCTATGGCAAGGACGCTAACGCCCTTACCATGATACAGGCCAAGCTGACCGCCGCCGGCATAACCGATGTTACCGTTTCCGTAAAGGCCGGTGCAAAAGACAACTATTCAAGCTATAACTATGTTGGCGTTGCTGATGACGGCACCCTGATATACAAATGGAATGAAAAAGGCAGCACCTCCAGCGCTACAGGCTATGTGCGTCCTGTATTCATTCTGACCTATAAGACTTACACTAAGGAAACTACAGTCTGTAACTTCGGCATGGGTTTGGACGAGGTCAAGGCTAAGGCAGCCCTGAATGCCGTTGCGGACAGGATAACCGTACCCGAAACCGTAGAAAGCGCCGAGGATCTTACCAAGCTGCCTAAATACCCCGTAAAGGCCGGCGTAGATGAGAGCAAGGTTGATTACAGCAGTTCTACCGACCTTGAGCTTTGGGCCACCGCAACATGGCAGAGCAGCAGCAAGAACATTGCCATTTCAGAAGTAAGCTATCCGTACTTCTCGCCCTACAAAGCTACTGTAAGCATACCCAGCAACGATACCGCCGTTGTGCTTACCCTTAAGCTCACTTACAGCGGCAGAGATGACCTGTATCTCTACAAGACTTACAATGTCACCATAAAGGGCAGCGTTGTTGAACGGGACGTAGATTATCAGGAACTGCTGAACAAGATGCTGGAAACCGAAGACGCGCTTACCAATCCGCGTAACGACAGCAATATCGATAAGGCCAACGTTGCAAGCGACATTCAGTTCTTTACTACCAAAGACCTTAGTGCGCTAAGTATGCAGCTTTATAGCAAGGGCTTTGACGGCAAATATACGCCGATAAAGATCACCAGCAGCAACGAGGACGTTATCAGTTCCACCGATGTATACAACGCAGCGCGCGTGCTGACATATCGTCCGCTGCCCGGCCGTGAAGCCAAAAGCGTTACCATCACTATAGAAATACTGGATAGGCCAAGTGGCGAAGGCGAAGCCACAGGCGTGCTTGCAAGCGCAGCCATAGAAGTTACCGTGCAGCCGCTTGCCCAGAACGAGCTTGACACCGCGGCAGCTTTCATGAAGAAGGTCTGCACAGAGGAAGTATATTGGGACGGTATAAAGAAGGCCAACTCCGCTAAGGACAACATAACAGGGGATATGTGGAGCTTCATCGAGATAGTTCCCGATGGAGACGGATACAAATTCATCCGCACGGCCGATGCTGCAAAGGGCGTTGGCGTAAAGGCTGACAGCATAGACGGCTGGTACGCTTCCGAAAAGTATCGCTGCTTCCGCTCCAGCAAGGATACGGTAATTAAGCACGAAAACCTGCTGCTGACTCAGCCCCAGTACAATACCAGCGTTAAGATAGACAGCGTGCTTTCTTACAGCGAGTATTCAAAGTACTACGAGAAGTTCAAAGACAATGCCGACTATGCTCAGTTTGCCAAGTTCTACAAGCAACCCATAAGCATAGTAGTGAAGGTCATAGGCACCGAAGGTATAGATAATCCCAATACCGAGACTATAAGCGTTACCGTAAACATGGACGGCAACGCCATAGACAAAACCTTTACGGACTTCAACTATACTTACACCTGCAACAGCGCGGATTACAAGACCGGCATGGATGCCGTCGTTGCAGCCATAACCGAAAGCGGCTACACCTATACCGGCAACGGTTCATACCTTAACTCGGTAACTTCGCCTGATGGCGTAACACTTGGCTTGGCCGATGAGAAGTACGGCCCGTGGTCCGGATGGATGTTCACCGTGAACGGTTCTTCTCCCATGCTTGATGAGACAACTCAGGCAAGGCTTGACCAGTATATTCTCAAGAAGGGTGACATTATAAGGTTCTACTATGTGGAATGCCCTACCGAGACCCGTCACCATATCCGCAGCGCTGATGACAATACCAAGTGCAGCGTATGCGGCAAAGTAATGCCGCTATTGTACGGCGATGTGAACGGCGATGGCGAAGTAACTTCCACCGACGCGGGTATAGTCATACTTTACCTGAAGGGTAAGACTGAGCTTACCGCTGAGCAGCTTCTTGCGGCAGACGTAAACGGCGACGGACAGGTCACCTCAAGCGATGCCGGCAACATAATTCTTTACTGCAAGGGAAAGATAAGCAGTTTTCCCGCAAGTGCCAACTGATAAAGGAGAATACATAAAGTGAAAAAAAGACTATTTTCTGTTGTACTGGCGATTGCGCTGGTATTGGGCATTGCAGCCGGTGCATTGGCGCAAAGCCTTACGCCAAGCGTAGATAACGCCGCCATAAAGGCGGGCGAAAGCGTAAACGTTTCGCTTACGCTTGAGGAGGCTATAATCAATATGGCCTCAGCCACGTTCACAGTTGGCTTTAACGGAAACCTGTTCGAACTTACGGGCAGCAATTCTGTGAGCAGCAACCTCAGCGCAGACCTTATAAAAGGTACCGCGCCCGATAACTATCTTGAGATTAACTGGTTCGATATGAACCTTGATCAAACTCTCCCCGCAGGCGTTATAATGACCCTGACCTTTACCGCCAAGAGCGACATAACCAACGAATCTCAGGCTGCATTTACCTCAGGTCTTAGGGAATGCGTAATGGTTCCCGGTACCGATAGCCCCGCTATATCGGCTGATTCCGTATCCGTTGCCGTAAGCCCCGCCAGTGGAGATCCCACGCCTACTCCAACAGTAGAACCTACCCCTACGGTCGAGCCTACACCGACGATAGAACCTACTCCTACAGTAGATCCTACTCCTACGGTAGATCCTACTCCTACGACTGATCCTACTCCTACAGTAGATCCTACTCCTACGACTGATCCTACTCCTACGACCGATCCTACTCCGACTATGGAACCTACTCCTACCGTAGCGCCCACTCCGACATCGGAACCTTCTCCGACAGTAGCGCCTACGCCGACCATAGCACCCAGTCCGACGGTTGAACCTACTCCGACTATGGAACCCACTCCTACCGTAGCGCCCACTCCGACATCGGAACCTTCTCCGACAGTAGCGCCTACGCCGACCATAGCACCCAGTCCGACGGTGGCTCCTATTCCGACCGTAAAGCCCACGAGCAATCCGGGCGGCAATGGCGGTAACCCCTACCCAGGTTGGCCCGATTCAAACGTGCCTACTCCGCCTACGGCTGAAATGCCCGTTACCGGTGACAATGACAGCATAATACTGCCTATAGTATTGCTTGTAGCCGGCATTGCACTCTTTGTTGCTTTTAAGCGTAAAAAGAGAGTATAAGAAGGTAGAAAGAAGGGGTAGCCGAAATGCAGTTCATGTATAGCGATATGAGTGCAAAATGATTAAGCTGACGCACCGCTTATGCTGCTAAATGCTGATGTTTGCATCTAATTCGCATTATAAGGTAATATAAAGAAATCTGAACTTGCATATTTGGTTTTTAGTGCTATAATTAAGATATGCCTTAACGGGTAAATAAAACAACATAACAACAACGGCAAAAGGCAGAAGGGTAACAGCTTCTGCCTTTTGTTTTATTTTTGTGCTATAATACGTCATAGGGAGTTGGTAAATGAGGCAATAGTGCAAATGAGGAAAGAATTCGTATCATAATGAGCCGAAAAAGAAAAACAAGCATTAGCTCAGCGCCAACTCTCCGCCCCTCATAAATAATTTACCCAAAATCCGCCTTTACATATGGTATCCATGGTATCAATATCCCATTGTATCACCTCGTACCCAAGGGAGCGCATCGTGGTTATTACGGTGTCGTTATATTCGCCGAAAGGCGCGCGGAATACCTTGCAGCGTTTGCCGGCAAGTTTTTCTATTTTGTCGTCATATTCAACGGTTTCCTTGCGCATCTGCTCTTTCGATATGCTATTCATATGCGGATGAGTTGCGCTGTGGTTGCCTATTTCGTGGCCCCGCTCGGCTATCATCTTCACATCGTCCGGATATTTATCCGTCCAATACCCGCAAAGGAAAAACGTTGCCTTTACGCCGTATTCATCAAACGTATCCAGTATGAACTGCGTCTTGTCGTCCTCCCATGCAGCGTCAACGGTTATGGCTATCTTCATGTCGCTCCGTTCTACGCTGTAAACGGGCAATTCCTTCTTTTTACCTGCCAAAACTTCAAGCTCATATTCCTCAAGCTGTGCCATGGCGGACGTTGGCGAAACGGCTCCATCGGAAAACGACAGCGCGATAATTACAGCTGCCGCAGCAACGAATATTACCGCCGCCGCGATTATGAGCATCTTTTTCGTGATAACAAATATCTTCATATTGCACCCTCCAAAACAACATTTATGCATATGCTTATGCATCATATTTCTAAAGATTGCCTAAGTCTAACGCGCTTTTTAGAAAGGCTTTGCCTCACAACGCCATATATGATAGAATGGCCATGGCACATGAGGGAGGCTTTTACTTTGGATACGCTGAAGGGTACAGTAAAAAGCATAATATACAGGAACGCTGAAAACGGATACAGCGTTATTGAAGTTACGGATGACAATGGCGATGAACGCACAGTAGTCGGCCCGCTGCCGCTTATAACCGTTGGCGAACGGGCCGAGTTTACGGGTGACTGGGTGGAGCATCCTGCATATGGGCCGCAATTGAAGGCAAAGGGGAGCAAAACCATTGCCCCGGCATCGCTGAGCGCACTGATAAGCTACCTTGGCAGTGGGCTTATAAAAGGCGTTGGCGAAGCCACGGCGCGCGACATTGTTTCAACATTTGGCATGGATGCGCTCAACGTACTTGAAAACGAGCCTGAGCGTCTGCGTGAAGTACCCGGCATAGGCCGCCTCAGGGCAAATAAAATAGCTGAGTCGTTCGCCATGCAAAAAGGTATGCGCGAAGTCATGCTTGCGCTGCAGGAATTTGGCATAACCGTTGCGCAGAGCATGAAGCTTTATAACACATACGGCGCGCTGTGCATAGCCAAGCTGAAAGAGAACCCGTACAGACTGATAGATGATATTGAAGGCATAGGCTTCATCACGGCGGATAAATTGGCCGTAAAGGCCGGCTTTGAACCGGATTCGCCATTTCGCATCAAAGCCGGGCTTAAATACACGCTGCAATGGGCGCGGCAGGAGGGGCATACTTTCCTTCCGCGGGAAAAGCTTTTAAGCGTAGCCTGCCAGCTTCTGCATGTTGATACTCTTCCCGCCGAGGAGATGCTTGATGAGCTTATCATTTCGGGCGACGTGCTGTATAAGCTGATAGACAATACGGACGCCGTATTCTTGCCCGGCATGTACAGCGCAGAAAGCGAATGCGCACGGCGGCTTATGGGCATCGCTTCGCGCGACGGCATGCAGCTTATGCTTGGCATAAACGCGCAGATAAACGCCCTTGAAAAGGAGCTTAAAATTCCGCTTGCGCCGCAGCAGAGAAAGGCCGTTGAAACGGCGCTGAAGAACGGCGCAATGGTCATAACCGGCGGCCCCGGCACAGGTAAAACCACAATACTCAAATTCATAATCCGCCTCATAGAACGCATGGGGCTTGATTATCAGCTTTGCGCGCCCACGGGACGCGCCGCAAAGCGCATGAGCGAAGCTACCGGTGCCGAAGCGCGTACCATACACCGCATGCTCGGCTACGGTACATCCGGCGACAGATTCCTGTACGATGAAGATAATCCGCTGCTGACAGATGTTATAATAGTTGACGAAATGTCCATGGTGGATGTTTTGCTTATGCGCTCGCTGCTCAGGGCTACGCCGAGCGGGACGCACCTTATAATGGTTGGCGACGCGGATCAGCTGCCGCCGGTGGGGCCGGGCAATGTATTGAGGGATGTTATTGCCAGCGGCGTTGTGCCGGTTATTCGGCTTACTGATATATTCCGCCAAGCAGAGCGCGGCATGATAGTTGAAAACGCGCACCGTATAAATGACGGCAAGCAGCCTAATCTTTTCGCGAATGCGGACGATTTCCGGTTTGAAGAAATAGTCGGCGCGGAGCAGATAATACGCCGCGTTATTGCGCTGTGCTCGGGCAAAACGAATAAGCTTATGACCGCAGAGCCCATCAAGGACGCGCAGGTGCTTGTGCCCATGAAAAAAGGCGCGCTCGGCGCGATAAACCTGAACGCACGGCTTCAGGCCGCGCTCAATCCGCCTTCACCATATAAAAAGGAGCGCAAGCAGGGGGAGATGATACTGCGCGAAGGCGACAAGGTGATGCAGATAAAGAACGATTATAAAATTCCTTGGAAGCGTGTAAAATCCGGCGAGGAAGGCGCGGGTATATTCAACGGAGACCTTGGCACGATAGAGCGGATAAACCTGTCCGAACAGGAAGTTACCGTTTTGTTTGATGACGAACGCGCCGCAGCTTATGATTATTCAATGCTTGATGAGCTTAATCTTGCATATGCTTCAACGGTGCATAAAAGCCAGGGCAGCGAATATCCCGTTGTCATAATGCCCATTGCCGGCGGTGCGCCGCAGCTTATGACACGTAATCTGCTCTATACTGCCGTAACAAGAGCGCGTGAGCAGGTATTCATGCTTGGCAGCAGCAAATGCGTATACGACATGGTGGACAACAACCAAATCCGCCGCCGTTACAGCGCGCTTAAATGCCTGCTGATGGAGCTTGACACCATTGTACTTAACGGGAGCAGCCATGAGTCGACTGACAGAGACGATACTTGACGCAATATATCCGCCAAATGTCTCCTGCGCCATATGCGGCAGCGAGGCGCATACCGATTCTCATGAGCTTTGTGCTGAATGCGCCGCATTGATACAGCCCGCCGGCATAATAGGCAGCAGCGGTTTTATAGACGATATCTACTGCGCCGTGCATTACACCGAGCATATCGCAGCAGCCGTACATAACTATAAATATAACGATGCACGCTATCTTTGCCGTTTCTTTGCTTCGCTTATGGAATTGCCAAGTGATTGGCAGATAGACGCCGTGCTGCCTATGCCGCTGCACCCGAACAAATTAAAAAAGCGCGGCTATAATCAAAGCGCGCTCATCGCCCGCGAACTTTGCAAAAAGTATGGTCTTATGCTTGACGAATCGCTTGCTGTGCGAATAAAGGACACAAAAAGCCAACGTGAACTGGACAGGTCTCAGCGCGCAGAAAACATGAAGAACGCATTTTCTGCAAGCGGCAGCGTAAAGAATAAACGAATACTGATAATAGACGACGTGTTTACCACCGGCGCAACAATGAACGAATGCGCCAAAGCCCTTAAAGTAAAGGGCGCCGCATATATATACGCAGCATCTGCCTGCATGGCCGGCGGCGATAGCGCACAATAAATATTAGGCCCTTCGGTCATTATGCGCACTGTGCCCTCATAAGCTTTAGCAAAGCTTATTTGAGGGGGATCACATGTACGCATATATTGAGGAACGCGTTATGAACGTGGCGGAATACATAGTGGAACACGAAGCAACAGTAAGGGCCGCCGCAAGCAAATTCGGAATAAGCAAATCTACTGTTCATCACGATATGCAGGTTCGCTTAAAAGGCATAGATGCAGACATGGCGGAGCGCGTGCGCGCAATACTGGATAAAAACAAAAGCGAACGCCATATCCGCGGCGGTATGGCAACATATATCAAATATAAGGGCAAAACGCCCGCCAAGAATAGCAAAGCATAAAAAAAGAACAAGCCTATAATACTATAACTATTGCTAAAGCGGCCGGCATAAAGTATACTGTCGCTCATGGAAGAAAGATTTATTAGAACTCAGGCCTTGATTGGCAGCGAAGGACTCACGCGGCTGAATAACGCCAATGTGGTCCTTTTCGGCGTTGGCGGCGTTGGCTCATATGCCGCAGAAGCGCTTATACGCAGCGGCGTAGGCTCGCTCACGCTTATAGATGGCGATATCGTTGCAAAAAGCAATATAAACCGCCAACTTATCGCACTCGATTCAACAGTAGGCTTACCAAAGGCACAGGTAATGGCTGCGCGCGCCAAGGATATAAACCCAAGCTGCCGCATAACGGCGCTGAATTGTTTCTATGATGAATCCAATAAGGATATCATAGACTTTGCCAAGTTTGATTATGTTATAGACGCGATAGATACTATATCGTCAAAGCTTTTGATAATCGAGCTCGCAAGCCGCGCCGGCACAAGGACAATAAGCTGCATGGGAGCGGGTAATAAGCTTAACGCTGTTGGTTTTGAAGTGAGCGACATATACAAAACATCCGTCTGTCCGCTTGCGCGCGTAATGAGGCGGGAGCTAAAAAAGCGCGGCATAGCCAAGCTGAAGGTTGTATATTCAAAAGAAGAACCGCTCACGCCCCGCTTCGATAACGCCGCGGATATAGACCCGCGCAGGCGCTCAACGCCGGGCAGCATAGCATTTGTTCCCGGCACAGCCGGGCTTATATTGGCAGGCGAGGTAATAAAAGACATCGCATTTAATTGTCATTAACGGCTTTTTATCGCGGAATAACATCAACCCCGTAAGGCAACCATAAGAGCATCAAGTTTCTTGAGGGGGTGCTCATATGGCGCTTAACAAGGTTGAGATCTGCGGACTGGATACGTCCAAGCTGCCGAAGATCACGCAGAGCGAAAGCAGGGAGCTGCTTGGCCGAATAAAGGCGGGCGACACCGCGGCAAGGGAGGAATTCATAGGCGCAAACCTTAGGCTTGTGCTCAGCATAATACAGCGCTTCTCCGGCCGCGGGGAACAGATGGACGATCTGTTCCAAGTAGGCTGTATAGGCCTTATAAAAGCAATCGATAACTTTGACATAAATTTACAGGTAAGATTTTCCACTTATGCCGTTCCTATGATCATTGGAGAGTTACGTCGATACCTGCGAGACAACACAGCACTAAGGGTAAGCCGCTCAATACGAGATACTGCGTATAAGGCGCTGAAGAAACGCACGGAGCTGATGGACGAGCTTTCACGCGAGCCTAAACTCGGTGAAATAGCAAAGGCGCTTGATATGAAAGAAGAGGACGTTGCCTTCGCACTCGAAGCCATACAGGATCCCGTTTCGTTATATGAACCCGTATATCACGACGATGGCGACGCATTGTTCGTTATGGACCAAATACGGGACGATAAGGATGGGGACGAAAAGTGGCTGGATTCAATAGCCATAAGCAACGGCCTCAACAGTCTTGCCGATAGGGAACGCAGAATAATAGAACTGCGCTTTTTCCACGGACGAACGCAAATGGAGGTTGCCGAAGAAATAGGCATAAGCCAGGCGCAGGTTTCCCGTCTTGAAAAGAACGCGCTTAAAAGCATGAGAAAATATGTATAGCACAGCTTAAAAGCATAACCGCGCCGCGCCCGCCATACAATGGCTGTATGGGGGCGTTTTTATATGAAAAGAGCAAAGCGCATGATACGGCTTGGCCACAGGGTTGGCCAAATAATGGATATCCCGCTGGAAGCAATAGGCGATACGGTAAAGATATGCATTATTGCAGACAGCTTTGCAAGCATAGAAAACTACAAGGGAGTATTTGAATGCACGGAATCGCTCATACGGCTGCGTACGGCATACGGCATAGTGCGAATCGAGGGCGAAAATCTGTCCTTAGGTGAGCTTAGAAGCGAGCGCGCCGTGATAAACGGCAGCGTAAAATCAGTTGCATTTGAAAACTAACCGTTAAATATTTAAGAAAATGCATTTTGAAAGGCAGCCTATGAGGTTTGGCGTATGGCATTATCTTTCGGGATATGTTATTATTGATATCAAAGGCAAGAACCTTGAACGGTTCCTCAACCGCGTGGTGCAAAGCGGGGGAGACATTTGGCGCGTTAGGCGCACCGGAAGCGAAAGCGTGCGCGCATGCGTATCCGTTGCCACGTTCTATGCGCTTCGGCCCATCGTGCGTCAATGCGGCGTAAGGATAAGCATAGCCGCCAAGCGCGGCGCGGTGGTTTCGCTTTCACGTTTTCGTTTCAGGAAGGCGCTGCTGTATGGCTGGATAGTTGTGCTTGCGTTGATAATAGCGGCGTCGCGCTACGTATGGATAGTAGACGTTTCCGGCTGCGACAAAGTGAATGCCGATAAGCTTATAGCCTCGCTTAAGGATATGGGCGTGGGTATAGGAACGCACAAGCGCGCCGTTGCCACATATGCCTTGGGCCAAAGACTCATGGCTACGGATGAGCGCATAGCATGGGCAGGTGTAAGCATAAGCGGCGTGGTGCTGAAAATAGAGATATCCGAAGCGGGCGAAACAAAGCCCGATACTTCGCAGTCAACGGAACCTACCAGCCTTTACGCCGCTAAGGACGGAATAGTAACCGAACTGAAGGTTATTGACGGCAAAGCCAAGGTGAACGTTGGCGATGCTGTAGTAAAAGGGCAGGAGCTTGTTTCCGGAATATTGAGGAACGATGAGTTTGGGTTTATAACCACGGCGGCACGCGGCGCGGTAAGCGCAAATGTTATATATGTAGTCTCTGCCAAGGCAGGGCCGACAATAGAAAAGCTTTCGCTCAGCGGAACAGGGGCATATTACAACGCCGTAAAGCTGTTTGGCATATGCATTGCCGATGAACCGGAATACGCAAGCTATACCGATGAAACGGTATGTGAATATGAACTGACCGGCTGCATACTGCCATTGAAAGCGGAACGCCGCCTGCGGCAGGAAACCATAGTGAAGCAGTCTCCCGCAAGCAGGCAGGAGCTTGAGCAGGCCGCCGCGGCAAAGGCTCAGGATAAGCTGAACGAGCTTATCCCGCACAGCGCCACAATAATATCCAAGCATACCGAGTATGAAACGGATGCGGACGACGCCGTAACGGCCATAATAAGAATAATGACAGAGGAAAACATTGCTGAGGCAAGAGGTATATATGGACAACAATAACGAAATGAACCTTAGTGAAGCGACCGAAGCGCTTTGCACCGCAGAGTCTGCCGTTGAATCGATGGACGAGATGATAAAGCTTTTCGGCGTGTTCGACGAAAACCTGAAGGTAATAAGCGCCGAAACCGGTGCGCGTATAATTGCCGCGGGCGACTGCATACGCATTGAAGGCTCCGCCGAGGCAGCGGAGCTTGCCAAAACGGTTGTGGACAAGCTGCTTATAACCGTGCGTCGCGGCGAAAACGTGGACCGCAGCCGTATACACTATGCCGTTGATTTGGCAAAAGAAGGAAACGCGGACCTTATTACTGAGCTTGAAAGCGACGTTGTGGCCTTCACCGCCAAGGGCAGGCGAATAAAGTGCAAAACGCTTGGCCAGAAGAAATATGTGAATGCGCTCAAGCGCAATACGGTAGTGTTCGGTGTTGGCCCCGCCGGCACGGGCAAAACATATCTTGCCGTTGCAATGGCCGTATTGGCATATAAGAACAAGGAGGTAGAGAAGATAATTCTTACCCGCCCCGCGGTTGAAGCCGGCGAAAAGCTGGGCTTTTTGCCCGGCGATCTTCAAAACAAGGTCGATCCTTATCTTAGGCCGCTTTATGATGCGCTTTATGACTTCCTTGGCCCGGAAACGTTTAAGAATCTTTCCGAGCGCGGCGTTATAGAAGTTGCACCGCTTGCATATATGCGCGGGCGCACGCTCAACGATGCATACATAATTCTTGACGAAGCGCAGAACTGCACCATAGAGCAGATGAAGATGTTTCTGACTCGCTTCGGCGAAGGATCGCGCGTGGTAGTTACGGGAGATATAACGCAGATAGACCTTCCGCCCGAAAGGAAGAGCGGACTTGTGCATGCGCTTGGCGTACTGAAGGACGTGGAAGGTATTTCCCAGATATATCTTACATATAAAGACGTGGTTCGGCACGAAATGGTGCAGCGCATAATAAGCGCATATGATAAGGCGTACAATAAGAAGAACTAAGCAGGAGGTGCATACGAATTGACAAAGCGGGAAGCGCCGAAACAGATCACGAAGAAAAACGCAAGACTGATTTCACTCGGTATGCTTGCGCTGTCGCTTGCAATAGCTTTTGTGTGCGTGAAGGGCATGCTCACGCCAATACGTTATGACGTAAAGGTGGGGGAGGCATCCCCCGCGACAATTCTTGCCACATGCGAAGCTGTTGACGAGATAAACACCGAAATAATGCGCGAAAAGGCGCGCATGGAAACCGGCAGCATATATGCCATCGATTCCGTCAAAATAGGCGAATATAAACGCGGGGCGGAGGATTTCTTTTCCGGAATAGATAAGCTTTACGGCAAAGCAGCTGCGAATATTCCGGAGGATGCGGATATTCCTGCGTCCGCCGCACAATGGGGCGAAACGCTTTCAGCTTCCGCAAAAGCGGCGCTGTGTTCAAGCGTATCTCCCGCCATAGACGAAGCAAGCCTTCTCGCCGTGCTTTCATCTACGGACGATCAGCTGCAAACACTCAAGGACATCACAATGTCCAAGCTTGACACTGCGCTTGAAGCCGGCGTATCGGAAGAAGGGCGCGATGGGCTTGTTTCAAGCTGCACGCGGGAGATAAACGCAATGAGCGCAATACCTTCCGGCCTGAAAAAAATAGCGGTGCAGGTATTCGATGCATTCCTCAAGCCTACGCTCAGCATAGATGCTTCCGCAACGGAAGCCGAGCATGCCGCGGCAATAGAGAGCGTTGAGCCAATAGTCGTAAAAAAGGGCCAGGTCGTTGTTGAAAAGGGCAGCATAGTGAGTGAATCCCAGTTTGCTCTGCTTGAAAGCATGGATCTTGTTAAAGGGGAGGACAGCAATACAAATCTTACCTTCGGCGTGCTGCTTATAACGCTTTTGCTTTTCGCGCTGTTCGCCGTATACATGCGCTTCATGGAAAAAGAAACGCTTTCAAGTATAAAGCAAATGGCGATAGTCGCTGTACTTATAATGCTTTCATGCGCGCTTGCATATCTTACCAACCGCGTGGATTACCGCTTTACGCCCATACTCATACCCGTGATGCTTTGTTCCCTGCTCGTCGGCGAAGGCACAGCGTATGCGCTTACCGCGCTTTTGAGCATTTTTTTCGGCATCATGGCCGGCGGGAGCGGCAGCGGCATACTCGGTTCGCATTGCGCCGTTATGATAATATGCAATACCATTTCCGGTCTTGCTGCAATATTTGCGCTTAAACAAGCGCAGAGCAGAGCATCCATGATAGCTGCCGGCGCGGTTGGCGGCGGTTACGCGGCGCTTGTTATGGTCGCGCTTCAGCTCATGCTGAAAACTGCTTTCTGGGGCGTTATGGAATCGCTTGCGTGGATATTCGGCAGCGCAATACTGTGCGCTCTGCTGGTTACAGGCTCGCTTTCCATATGGGAAACTTTATTTGACGTAGCCACACCAGCACGACTGAACGAGTTGAGCAACACTAACCATCCGCTTTTAAGGCAGCTTATGGTGGAGGCGCCCGGCACATATCAGCACAGCATAAATGTTGCCGCGCTTGCCGAAGGCGCGGCCGAGCGCATAGGCGCGGATCCGCTGCTTGCACGCGTTGGCGCGTATTATCACGACGTAGGCAAGCTGAGAAGGCCGCTGTACTTCAAAGAGAATCAGAAGAATGGCGAGAATATACACGATTCTTTGCCTCCGCTCGAAAGTGCGCAGGCAATAATTGCCCACCAAAAGGACGGCGTAACGCTGCTTACCAAATATAAACTCCCCTCCGCAGTTATAAAAATATGCGGCGAGCATCACGGCAATTCGCTTATGACTTACTTCTATTTCAAGGCTAAACAGGCGGACGAGACCGTGAAGGAAAAGGGCTTCCGCTATGTCGGAAACCGCCCTTCCACAAAGGAAAGCGCAATAGTAATGATGGCCGATGGATGCGAGGCTGCCGTAAGGTCGCTGGGCGATACCAACAGCGCCGCGGTTGAACAGATGGTGCATAAAATAATATGGGGCAAGCTGAACGAGAATGAGAACATGATGTCCAATGCGCCCCTCACCATCGCCGAAATATCGGAAATTGAAAAGAGTTTTCTCAAGACCTTCGCCGGTCTTATGCACGACAGGATAGAATATCCTAACATGGAGGACCTAAAGGCATGATAGAAGTAATACTCGAAACCGAATGCCCTAATGAAACGGAAGCCATAATCCGCCGCGCGGCATCCGGCGCACTCAGTGCACAGGGCGCAAAAGGAGACATAAGCGTGATGGTAATCGACGATAACGGCATACGGGCCATGAACAGGGATTACCGCAGCGTGGACAGGCCGACGGATGTGCTCAGTTTTCCTTCAAACGAAGGGGACGCTCTTTCCGCAGTGCCGGACGGTTTCTTGGGCGATATTGCAATATCGATTGACCGTGCTAAGGCTCAGGCCGAAGAATACGGGCACTCGTTTGAACGGGAGCTTTCGTTTTTGACCGTGCACGGCTGCCTGCACATATTGGGCTACGACCACATGAATGATGAAGAGAGGCAAGAAATGTTTGCCCTTCAGGATAGAATATTAAACGATATGGGGATAACAAGATGAGAAACATACACGAATTTGAAGTAAAGAACCTGCTCAGGATGGCTAACGACGCTAAGGAGCGCGCGTATGTGCCGTACTCCGGTTTCCGCGTAGGCGCGTGCTTAAAGGGCGCTTCCGGCGCATATTATTTCGGCTGCAATATTGAAAACGCCGCCTATTCGCCAACCGTTTGCGCCGAGCGCGTTGCAATGCTGCGCGCCATATATGAAGGCGAACGCGAATTCGATGCCCTTGCAATAGTTTGGGACGGCGATACTCCTGCGGTCCCCTGCGGCGTTTGCCGCCAGGTACTCAGCGAGTTTTGCGATGGCGAAATGCCAATAATCTGCGCCAACCGCAAAGGCGAATACAAAATGGTATCGCTCGATGATCTGCTCCCGTATGCTTTTTCAAAGAAGGACATGAATCTATGATAAGTTCCTCTTACCGTTCCGGCTTTGTATCCATAATCGGTTCGCCAAACGCCGGCAAGAGTACGCTTATGAACCGCATAGTCGGGCAGAAAGTGTCAATAGTTTCGCCCAAGGCGCAAACAACCAGAAACCGCATAATGGGCGTTGCAACAAGGCCGGATTATCAAATCGTGTTTCTTGATACGCCGGGCGTTGCCGCGCCAAAAAACCGCCTTGGCGAATATATGCTTAAAGTAGCGTATGAATCGCTTAATGAAGTTGAATGCGCGCTGTTCATGGCGGATGCCGCGAACGGCATACGTGAGCGCGACGAGGCGATAATCGCAAAGCTTAGGGACGCCAAGGCGCCCATAATCGCCGCCGTAAACAAATGCGACATTGCAGGCGCAGACGCAATATCAGCCGCGCGGCAAAGGCTTGAAAAAGAAAGCTGCTTCAGGCAAATAATAGAAATTTCTGCCGAAAGCGGGGATGGAGTGGATGCGCTTGAAGCCGCCATAGCAGCATACCTTGTGCCGGGGCCTATGTATTTTCCAGAGGACATGGTCACCGATATGCCGGAGCGTATAGTATGCGCGGAGATAATCCGCGAAAAGGCACTGAACCTTTTGAAGGACGAAGTGCCGCACGGCATAGGCGTCGGCATAGATAAAATGGCGCTTAGGCCAAGCGGCGAATTATATGACATGTGGGCCACCATATACTGCGAGCGCGAAGGCCACAAGGGCATCATAATCGGCAAAAAGGGCGCAATGCTGAAGCAGATAGGCAGCGAAGCGCGCAAGGACATGGAATGGATGCTTGGTGCGCGCGTCAATTTGCAGCTTTGGGTAAAGGTGCGCGACGATTGGCGCAACAGCCCCGGCGCATTGAAAGAACTTGGTTACGAATAAAAAGAGGTATTTACCATGAGAATGGTTGACTTGATAATGAAGACCCGCCACGGCGAGCCGCTGAGCAAAAACGAGATAGAGGCCATTGTATCCGGCTTCACTTCCGGCAAAATACCGGATTATCAAATGTCCGCATGGATGATGGCCGTATGCTTAAAAGGGATGGGAGCCAAGCAAACAGCCGAACTTACCATGGCCATGATGAATTCGGGCGATACAGTGGATCTGAGTGATCTTAACGGCATAAAGGTGGATAAGCATTCCACCGGCGGCGTGGGGGATTCAACCACGCTTATCGCCGCGCCGCTCGTTGCCGCATGCGGCGGTACTGTTGCAAAGCTAAGCGGCCGCGGCCTTGGGCATACCGGAGGAACGCTTGATAAACTTGAATCAGTTCCCGGCGTAAATATAGAACTGAGCATGGAACGTTTCAAGGAGATAGTATCGCAAATAGGCGTATGCGTAATGGGTCAAACCGGAAACTTCGTGCCCGCGGATAAGCTCATGTATGCCCTAAGAGACGTTACGGGAACAGTTGAGGGCATCCCGCTTATAGCTTCAAGCGTTATGAGCAAAAAACTCGCCTCCGGTTCCGATGCTATCGTGTTGGATGTTAAGGCCGGCAGCGGCGCATTTATGCACACGCCAGAGGACGCCGAAACGCTTGCGCGCACAATGGTGGACATAGGCAACCGCATGGGCAGGCGCACAATGGCGCTTATAACGGACATGAACCAGCCACTCGGGCTGGCCGTAGGTAATGCGCTTGAAATAATAGAGGTATACGATGCGCTTTCCGGTAAGCTTGACAAAAATGACCCGCTGCTTTCCGTAAGTCTTACGCTTGCAGGCAAAATGCTCATCCTTTCGAACCTTGCAGGCGACATGGCTGATGCCAAAGCAAAGCTGATGCGCGCGCTTGAATCAGGCGAAGGGCTTAATAAGCTCAAGCTTATGCTAAGCGCATTGGGCGGCAGGGATGAATTTGTTGAAGATCCTTATAAGCTTGTAAGCGGCGTTAAGCAGAGGATAGACATATATCCGGCAAAGGATGGATATATAGGCGATATGCATGCGGACATGATAGGCATAAGCGCGCAACTGCTCGGCGCGGGCCGCGCAAAGAAGGGGGACAGTATAGACCCCGCAACCGGCCTTGTGATGCATGTAAGGCGCGGGGACAGGGTAACGACACGCGATGCGCTGGCCACAATGTATGTGAACGACGCATCGCATCTTGATGAAGCCAGGCAGACATTCGTCAACGCGATACGCATAGAGGACGAAACTCCCGCGCACATTCCCATGGTATATAAAGAGGTGGATTAAATATAATGGCAAAGCTCATCGCAATAGACGGCAACAGCCTTATGCACAGGGCGTTTTATGCTCTGCCTGCCATGACTAACCGCGAAGGTACGCCTACGGGCGCGATATACGGTTTTTTAAGCATGCTGCTGAAGCTTGCCCAACAGGAGCCTGAATATATGCTGGTCGCTTTCGATATGCACGGCCCTACATTCAGGCATGAAGAATACAGCGAATACAAGGCCGGCAGAAAGGCCACTCCGGACGAACTGCGCACCCAGCTTTCGCTTATACGCGACCTGCTGCCCAAGATGGGCATAACCGTGTGCCAATGCCCAAGCTATGAAGCGGACGACATACTCGGCACCTTTGCGCGCATAGCAAACGAAAACGGTGTAGATGCGCTGCTTGTTACCGGCGACCGCGATGCGCTGCAGCTTATAGGCGAGCATACGCATGTACTCATGACCAAAAAAGGCATAAGCGATACCATTGAATACGATGAAGCAACGCTTATGGAGCAATACGGCCTTGAACCCAAGCGCATGATAGACTTGAAGGCGCTTATGGGTGATAATTCCGACAATATTCCCGGAATACCCGGCGTTGGCGAAAAAACGGCATTAAAGCTCCTTGCCAAATACGGCACGGTGGAAAACACGCTTTCTCACGCAGCCGAAGAAAAAGGCGCGCTTGGGCAAAAGCTTGTAAACGGTGCTGACAGTGCACGCATGAGCTATCGTATAGGCACAATAAACACAACTGCGCCTGTGGACATTGCGCTTGAAGATACGCGCTTCACAAAGGATACGCTCTGCGGCGGCATTGCCATGATGCGCGAACTTGAACTGCGCAACCTCATAGACCGCATACCGCAGAACGCTGAATTCGTTGCAAAAGAAACGGCTGCATTCACCGCTAAGCACATAGTAATAAATAATTCTGCTACCCTTGCCGAACTTTGCGCAAAGCTTGGCGATGCCGATATTGCCGCATTCCATATTGACGGTGTATTCAGCGTAAGCATAGACGGCAGCACGCAGTACGACATTATGCTTGGCCAAACACTGCTTGACTCCGGGCTAAGCGAAGATGAGGTTTATTTCGCATTAAAGCCCATACTCGAAAACGCAGCCATCGAGAAGGCATTTTTCGACAGCAAAGCAATGCGGCATATCGCGGCGCGCTTCGGCGTGAATATATCAAACGTAAGCTTCGACGCAATGATAGCGGACTATTTGCTGCACGCAATACATCCTGCGGCAAATCTGAAAACGCTTTCAGCCGAGCGGCTTAATTCCTCAGAAACCGGCGCGTCGGCGCTCATTAAGCTTAAAAGTGAGCTTATGAGTAAACTTGAAGCGAAGGGCCTTAAGAAACTCTATAATGAAATTGAGCTGCCGCTTATAGATGTGCTTTACGATATGGAACGCATAGGCTTCACGGTCGATCGCGATACGCTCGGCGCCATGAGTAAAGAACTTAACGCGCGCATAACATCGCTTGAAGCAGACATATACGAATGCGCAGGGGAAAAGTTCAATATACTTTCCACAAAGCAGCTTGGCACGGTTCTGTTCGAAAAGCTTGGCCTGCCGCCAGCAAAAAAGACGAAAACCGGTTATTCTACCGATTCGGAGGTACTTGAAGGCTTATACGACATGCATCCGATAGTACCAATGATACTTGAATACAAAACGCTCACAAAACTGTGTTCAACTTTTATAGACGGTCTGCTGCCGCTTATCGATAAGCAGGGCCGCGTACACACGCGCTTCAACCAAAGCGTTACGGCAACGGGCAGAATATCAAGCACGGAGCCCAACCTCCAAAACATACCCGTGCGCACGCAGCTCGGGCGTGAAATACGCAAGGCGTTTGTTGCAAGCGAAGGCCGCGTGCTTGTGGATGCGGATTATTCGCAAATAGAATTAAGGCTGCTTGCCGCCATGAGCGGAGACGAAGGCATGTGCCGCGCATTTATAGAAGGCGCTGACATACACCGCCGCACCGCAAGCGAGGTGTTCGGTGTGCCGTTTGATGAAGTAACGAGCGAAATGCGCAGCGCCGCAAAGGCGGTAAACTTCGGCATAGTATACGGCATAAGCGATTTTGGCCTTGCGCGGCAGCTTGGCATATCCCGCAAGGAAGCCGCCCGTTACATAGAGCTATATTTCATGCGTTATCCCGGAGTGCATACATATTTGAAGGGATGCGTTGAGCGGGCCAAGCAGCAAGGCGCAGCCACTACGCTTTTCGGCAGAAGGCGCGAAATGCCTGAACTTAAATCTTCAAACTATAATACGCGCTCCTTCGGCGAACGCGTGGCCATGAACATGCCCATACAGGGTACCGCGGCAGACATAATAAAGCTTGCCATGGTAAGAGTGCATAATGAGTTGAAGGCGCGCGGTATGAAGTCAGAGCTGATATTGCAAATACACGACGAACTTATAATAGACGCCGTGCAGGAGGAAGCAGATGCCGCAGCGGAAATATTGAAAAGCTGCATGGAAAACGTCGTCAACCTGAAAGTGCCGCTTCTTGCCGAGGTACACACCGGGCATAGCTGGTTCGATACTAAGTAAAAGGGCAGGGCAGCTACCATGATAATAGGGCTTACGGGATCGATAGGTTCCGGCAAATCCACTGTGTCTGCGCGGCTGAACAGTCTTGGCGCGCTTATATTGGACGCGGATATCATCGCGCGCGAAGTTGTTGAGCCGAATACCGAAGGGCTGCGCCAAATAGAAAAATCATTCGGCAGCGGCGTTATAGCCGCGGATGGCTCGCTTGACAGAAAAGCCGTTGCCGCGATCGTATTTGCCGATAGCGAAAAGCGAATGTTGCTTAATTCCATAATCCATCCGGCCGTACTAAAAACGCTTGAGGCGCGCACGGCTGCCGAATTAGCCATGAACGGCAACCGGCTGATAGTTTGGGATGTACCGCTTTTGATCGAGGTAGGCTGGACAAAATACGTTGATTCGGTTTGGCTTGTGACTGCACCGGAAGCCGTGCGCGTAGCGCGCATAATAAAGCGGGACGGCTGCACACCTGCCCAGGCTGAAGCCCGCATACGCGCACAAATGAGTGAGGAAGAAAAGCGGGCATATAGCAGCGAGGTAATAGACAACAGTTCGTCTATCGGCACGCTTTATGAGCAAATAGACGCGCTGTATAAGCAATACGCCGGCGCCGGAGCCAATGCATGAGCGCAGCACAGAGCGCAAAAAGAACGCAGCCAGGCAAGGTCTATGCAAAGAAAACGTCCCGTCAATCGGCCGCTAAGCGCAGCAAAAAGGTAAAAGCAGTAAAGAAAGCCAGTACGCGGCGCATCATCATTGCACTTGTTGGCATTGCGGCAATAATCATGCTTACAATAGGCGGTTTTATGGCAAACAGGATGCTTGAGCGGCGCACCTATAAGCTGATATACGTAGACGAGATATTGGCCTGCGCGGATGAGTTTTCGCTTGATCCATGCCTTGTTGCGGCAGTGATACATACGGAAAGTTCAAATCGCGCGGCTGTGGTATCGCCCAAAGGCGCAATCGGCCTTATGCAGATAATGCCGTCAACAGGCGAATGGATCGCGGGTAAATTAGGCATGGCGGACTACAGTGAAGAAAAGCTGATGGAACCGCTCATAAATATCCGCCTTGGCTGCTGGTACCTTAGATATCTATCAGATAAATACGGTGGAATGGAACGCACGGCGCTTTCAGCATACAATGCAGGCCCGGGCAACGTGGACAAATGGTTAAACGACCCAGCATATGGCGACGGTAAACGGCTTATCAGCATACCATACGTCGAAACGGCCGCATATGCCGACAAAGTCCTTTCGGCAAAGGAGAAATACAGCGAACTATATGAAAAAGAGCTTTGCAAATAAAATAAAAAGGCCCTTGGCGTTATGCATGGCAATAATAATGCTTACGCTTTGCGGCTGCGCCGGCAATCAGCAGAATGCCGAATCAACGCCCGATGCAAGCGAACCCACTGAAACGCCGGCTTTGCTTGCGCCTACGCCCGCACCGTCACCAGTATACGGCGGAACATTAAGGCTTGCCATGCCAGAAAACGCCGATACATCGGACCCGCTTTCGGTGAACACGAAGGAGATGCTCGGCTTCTTTTCGCTTATATACGAAAGCCTTATAGTAATTGACCAATCGGGCGTAGTTACGCCTAAGTTAGCGGAAAATTGGAGCTGTGACGATACCGGCCTTGTTTGGACGATGAAGCTGCGTTCTTCAGCCCGCTGGCAGGATACAGGGGCAAACGTTACCGCGGCGGATGTTGTATATTCGTTTGAACGCATAAAGCAGACAGGCGGATACTATTCATACGCCACGGATAAAGTAGAATCCATTTCCGCAGGAAGCGACGGCAGCGTCGTTGTCACAATGAAGCAGCAGGGCATAGCATCGCTGTATGCGCTGAATTTCCCTATAATAGAAAATCCCACTGCGTCAACATCCCGCTATGGCGCAGGGACAGGCCCTTATTACATCACCTCGATATCAGGCGATAAAGTTACGCTTGAAATAAACCAGAACTGGTGGAAGGAAGAACCCTATATAGAAAAAATAGAGTTCTATCAAAGGAGCAGCAACGATGTTTCCCTCGCTTCTTATGTTGCCGGTCAGCTTGATATGGTGTTCACGTCGTCGCTTTCCGTGGGGCGGTATCGTGAGGACGGCGTTACGAATGTTATGGACGTTATGACGCAAACGGCAGAGGTGATGCTGTTCAATTACGGCAATTCGGAACTTTCCAACCCGCTCGTGCGTCAAGCCATAGCCTATGCAATAAACCGCAGCGCCATAATAACAAACGTTTATATGAACCGTGCGCGTGCGTGCGACGTGCCGATCGCACCTGACAGCTGGCTGTATAACAGCCGCTCCAAAGTATATGATTATAATACGGAGCTTGCGCTCAGCCTTTTTGATCAAGCTGGGTGGAATGATACCGACGGCGACGGCTATCTTGAAAAAAATGCGCATCGCTACGATGAACTCACGTTAAAGCTGCTCGTGAACAAGTCAACCGATTCAACGCGCGAAACTGCGGCGGGCGTTATCGCAAGCCAGCTTGAAGCGATCGGCATACACGTTGAAATCGTAACCGCTGGCTTTACCCTTGGCGACAGCAGCAGCGAATACGCCCAAATGCTTGAAAACAAGGATTTTGACATTGCGCTTGTCGGTTTCAATCTGGCGCGTGATTGCGATATTTTGCCCTATATTGACGCATCCGGCGCATATAACTACGGCGGATACAGAAACGACGCCCTGTCAGCGCTTGCAAGATCGCTCAATACCGCGCGTGACGAAGCCGCCTGCCGTGAAGCCGCGGACGCACTGCAAATGAGCTTTGTTGAGGATCTGCCGTTCATAACGCTGTATTTCCGCCTTTCAAGCATACTGTACCATGCTTCCGTTAAAGGCTTAGAAAGCGAGCGTGAGCCGGATCTGATGAGCAATATCGCAAATTGGTATATAGAAAGTTGAATGCCGTGCCAAGGCATGATAGAATATGCACCGATGAAAGATGTGGGGGTTGACCTATGCTGAGCATAATTATAATACTTATAGTGATAGCAATAGACCAGTTGAGCAAAATTGCCTGCGCAAATGCGCTTAAGCTTGGCGAAAGTATAGAGATAATAAAGGGAGTGTTCTCCATTACATATGTTGAAAACCGCGGCGCGGCGTTTGGTATGCTGCAAAACGCGCAGGTTTTCTTCATAATTGCTACGGTAATCGCCTGCGGAGCAATGCTGTATTTCATGATAAAGGAATACAAGCGTATGCATACGGCCATGCGGATATCGCTTGCGCTTATATTCGCGGGCGCGCTGGGTAACTTTATTGACCGCGTTGCGCTGGGCTATGTGCGCGATATGCTCTATTTCAAGCTTATTGATTTTCCCGTTTTCAACGTGGCGGACAGCGCAATATGCATAGGCGCCGCAATATTGATAATAGACGTACTTTTCTTTAAGGGCAAAACGTTTATAGACAGCCTTGATAAAAAGAAAAATACCGACGGCAGCGAAGAAAAGGAATAAACCGCAATGGAGCAGCCCAATTTACCGATAATTGAATACAGCGAATACGGCCGCACGATAAAGGCAACGGCGTCCGGCGGTGAACGGCTGGACGTATTTCTTGCATCGTCCTGCGGCGAAACGCGCTCATATGTAAGGCGGCTTATCGTCGAAGGCGAGGCAAGCATAAACGGCAAAGAGGAAACAAAGGCAGGTGCAAAGCTTAAGGCTGGGGACGCAGTTGAATTGTTTATAGCCCTTCCCGCAAGCACTGAACTTGCCGCAGAAGATATACCTCTGTCTATAGTATATGAGGACAGTGACATTGCCGTTATAGATAAGCCGAAGGGCATGGTGGTTCACCCTGCGCCCGGTAACGAAACAGGCACTCTTGTGAACGCCATAATGTATCATATAAAGGACCTTTCCGGCATAGGCGGCGAAATGCGCCCGGGCATAGTACACAGGATAGACAAGCTTACATCCGGCCTTATAGTAATAGCCAAAAACGATAACGCACATAGGAGCCTTGCCGCGCAGATGAAAACACACGAGGCCGGCAGGGTGTATCTGGCGCTGGTAAACGGGAATATAAAAAAAGATAGCGGCACGATAGACGCGCCGATAGGCCGCCATAGGACGGACAGAAAAAAGATGGCTGTGCGTCCGGACGGTCGCAGCGCGGTAACGCACTTTTCCGTGCTTGAAAGGCTTAGCGATTATACGCTTATCGCCGCAAAGCTTGAAACCGGACGCACACACCAAATAAGGGTTCACATGGCGCACATAAAGCACCCCGTTGCGGGAGACAATGTATATGGGCCTGAAAAAAACAGCCTTGGCCTTGAAGGGCAGGCGCTGCATGCCGCACGGCTTACGCTTAGGCATCCGTCCTCGGGCGAAACGTTAACGTTCCGTGCAGCCATACCCGAATGGTTCACGCTTGCGCTGAAAAAAGCCGGACATGACAGCAATATCGATATAGATAAGCTTATAGACGGAGCGAAGTTTGATGGATAAGCAGAAGCAAAACGGCAGCGCTGCAAAGGAAAAACGCGCAAACATATTGCTAACGCTGTGCATTGTGCTCATTGGCATAATGCTGTTCCTTATGACCGATAAAGGCGCCGCAATGCTTGCTTCGCTCGGCATTAGCAATACAAATGCTGATTATTACGAGTACACCGTAATAGGTGAAAATGAGAAGGTAGATCCCGAAAATTACGCCGATATTGATCCGGAGGCAACCGTAAAAGCAATATCAGCCGATTGGCCGAGCAGCGAATGGTGGAACGCTTATTCCGATGCCGGCAAGCAGGAATATAGAATAGCTTCAGAATGGCTGAATATAGATATTACTTTTATCAGCACCGGCGGCGTTTTCAGCAGCATTACCGTTCAGTATGCTGCGCAAAGCGAACCAAGCGAACCTAAAGGCGAGCTAAGTCCAATTGAGCAATATATGTTTGCAAAAGAGCGCGAAACCTATGATGCGCATTGCCAGGAAGTACGCATAATGCTCAATGCTCTGCTTTGCGCAATAAACGGCGGCACAGACGGAATAGACACCGCGCTCAATATGTTGCACAGTGCAGCGGTCTCAGCCGAAGAAAGCGGCAAAGTTAATTCATTTAGCGAGATGCACATGGACTTTCGCATATATACAACCGGCTCCAAGGCCGAAAAGGCGATAGTTATCAGCATTGAGCAAAATAACCAAACCAAATAAAATCAGCCAAATCATACAATATGTAGATGAAAAAGGTTGAAAGTTGCCACAACGCATAGTATAATATGACTGAGGTGTTGCATCTATGGATAACAATCGCACTATCGTGCGTATAGCCGGAATGGAATTTAAGTTGACCGGCGACGAAAGCCAGCAGTATATGGATTCTCTGGCCGAAATGGTAAATGCAAAGGTGGACGAGGTCAAGCGTACATACCCCATGCTGAGCACGGGTAACTGCGTACTGCTTGCGGCGCTCAACATGGCGGACGAGCTTACCAAGCTTCGCAGCGATTACGAAGCGCTAGATCAGCGCATATCCGATCTTAGGGAAATGCCAAAGCGCAGCGGCGCTTCCGCGCCCGTAAAGCGTCCTTTTGCCGCCAAACAGGAAACTGGCGTACACTAAAAGGGGCATTGGCGGAATAGACCACCGCAATTCATGACCATAGATTATTTGGCGCGGCCGGAGCGTTTTGTTTCGGTTGCCTTTTTTATGTTCAATAATTGCGGCGCTTGAAAGAATAACGGAGTAAACAATGGAAAAAAGAGTACTGAAAACACTTGAATACGATAAAATACTTACCATGCTAAAGGAGCGCGCATCGTGCTGCATCTCACGGGAATTGGTGGATACTATGGAACCTTCCGGCGATTTTGATACGGTTGAACGCGAACTTAAGCTTACCGCGGAAGCCGAGACGCTTTTCTACAAAACCGGCCGCTCGCCTGTGGACGATTTTCCGGATATGCGGCACTGCCTTGAGCGTATGCATGCGGCGCTGTTCCTTTCAACCGGCGAATTGCTGGGCATAGCAAGCTGCCTTAAAGCGGCAAGGATAGCCAAAGACATACTCGCCAAGGAAGTGGGGGAGGAAAGCTATCTTTATAACCTTGCCGGCCTGCTCATTACCCACAGGAGCGCAGAGGAAGAAATAAACCGCTGCATAATAAATGAAGATGAGATATTCGACGGGGCATCGCCCGCGCTTGCACGCATACGCCGTGCCATGCGCCTTGCCAACGAAAAAGTGCGCGAAAAGCTAAACAGCATGATACGCTCCACTGCATACCAAAAATATCTCCAGGAGCCGATAATAACAATACGCAACGGCCGCTTTGTAATCCCAGTTAAGCAGGAATATCGCCAGCAGGTCCCCGGGCTTATACACGACCAAAGCAGCAGCGGCGCAACGCTGTTCATTGAACCGTCGGCGGTAGTCGAACTCGGCAATGAATACAAAAAGCTGCTTGCGGAAGAAGCCGACGAAATAGAGCGCATATTGACGGAGCTTACAGCAATGCTTGCGCCTTATGCCGACGAAATACGCGAAGATCTTAACATAATGGGCCAGATAGACCTTGTATTTGCTAAGGCAAAGCTTTCGCGTGAGCTGAATGCCGTTATGCCCAGGCTCAATCGCAATAACTATGTGCGCATAGTGCGCGGCCGTCATCCGCTCATACCTGCGGATAGGGTAGTGCCCATCGATATATGGATAGGTAGGGATTACCGCTCGCTCATAATAACCGGCCCGAATACCGGCGGCAAAACGGTTACGCTCAAAATAGTAGGCCTATTTGCGCTAATGGTACAAAGCGGCATATTCGTACCCGCAAACGAAGGCAGCGAATTCCCGGTGTTTGAGCATATTTATGCCGATATAGGCGACGAGCAGTCCATTGAGCAGTCGCTTTCCACGTTCTCTTCGCACATGAAGAACATCGTGGGCATACTCGATAAGGCCGACGAAAACTCGCTTGTACTACTGGATGAACTTGGCGCAGGTACAGACCCGATAGAGGGCGCTGCGCTTGCAATGAGCATATTGGAAGAACTTAACGACCGCCATTGCATATGCGTATCCACAACGCATTACAGCGAAATAAAAGCATTCGCAATGACGCATGAGGGCATGGAGAACGCCTCCATGGAGTTTGATATAGACCGCCTATGCCCAACATACAGGCTTTATATCGGCATTCCAGGAAAATCGAACGCATTTGAGATATCCTCACGCCTTGGGCTGCCTAACAGCATTATAGATAAGGCAAAAGGCTTCCTAAAGGGAGAAGATGTGCGCTTTGAGGACATTATTTCAAGCGCGCAGTCTCAGCACCGCATAGCCGAAGAGGAGCGAAAAATGGCAGAAGAAGCGCGCGCAGAGCTTGAAAAGCTGCGTGCCGATGCCGAACGCGAACGCAGAAAGCTGGATGAGGATAGGAATCGCCTTCAAGCCAAGGCAAAGGAGGATGCAAAGCGTATAGTTGCGGACACGAAGCGTGAAATGGAGAAGCTTATCGTTGAGATACGCTCCATAAAGGATATAGACAGAAGCGCCGCCGACAGGGTCATACAGGCCGCGCGGGACACGCTTAGGGCAACCGAAACCGCCGTGAACGAAAAAGAGGCCATAAAGAAGGAGGATAATACCAAGCCTCCCAAAACCGTGCGCGCGGGGGATACAGTAAACATAGTTACGCTTGACCAGAAAGCAACCGTGCTGTCCGCTCCCGATTCAAAGGGCGAGGTCATGGTACAGGCCGGCGTTATGAAGCTGAACGTAAAGCTTAAAGACATACGCCTTATAGAGGAAAAGAAGGCCGCCGCGCCCACATCCGGCAAAGTTGGCCTTGGTGCGGGCAAGCAGGTAGGTCTTGAACTGGACGTGCGCGGAATGCTTGTTGACGAGGCCAACATAATAGTGGACAGATACCTTGACGATGCGTATAATGCAGGTCTCAGCGAGGTAAACATAATCCATGGCAAGGGCACAGGCGCGCTGCGAGCGGGCGTGCAGGCATTCTTAAAGCGCCATCCGCTCGTCAAGGGCTACCGCATGGGTAGCTACGGCGAAGGCGACGCCGGCGTTACAGTTGTGACGCTGAAAAAGTAAATTAATTAGGGCATTTTGTACTTATTCATACCATGTTCACAAATTGATGCTATTATTATACCTATTATGGCGGCTTTGTAAGCCGCCGATAGGCAAAGGGAGGTAGACATGGAAAACAATAACGTTATATTGGTCGTTGATGACGATACTAACATACTGGCTATAATAGAAATGTACCTGAAAAAGGAAGGCTATACCGTGGCCACCTGTACCCGCGGGGATACAGCGATAGACGCATTCCGCAGCGTTAAGCCCACGCTTGTTCTGCTGGATGTTATGCTGCCGGGCATGGATGGCTGGACCGTGCTTGAAAAGCTGCGCAGCGAAAGCACCGTGCCCGTTATAATGCTCACGGCAAAAGGCGACACGCTCGACAGGATACAGGGGCTTGAACTCGGCGCGGATGATTATATTCCAAAGCCGTTTGAAGCAAAGGAATTGCTTGCCCGCATAAGGGCCGTGCTGCGGCGCAGCGCCACACCCGGAGACGAAAAGGAACTCAGATTTCCCGGCCTTACCATATCGCTTGATAATTACACCGTAACGCTTGACGGCAAGCAGCTTGATATGCCGCCAAAGGAAATAGAGCTGCTGTTCTTCTTAGCTTCGCGCGAGGGTAAGGTATTTACCCGCGAGCAGCTGCTTGAGCAGGTTTGGGGCTTTGATTTCTTCGGCGATTCGCGTACGGTAGATGTACATATCAAGCGCATACGCGAAAAAATAGGCGAAAGGCCCGAATGGGAGATAAAGACCGTTTGGGGCGTTGGGTACAAATTTGAAACGGCTAAGTAATATGGCTTAGCGGCGGAGGCCGAATGGGCAAAAAATCGTTCAACACATTGTTTTCGCGCATGCTCAGCACATATTTAGCCATAATATTGCTGATAATATTCCTTTTGGGCATCACCATAAGCGGAATGTTCAAAAGCCAATACATGACAGAAAATGAAAACGAGCTCAGGCGTGAAGCCGCCGAAATAAACCGCGTTATAGTTACCCAATATGTGGACGCCGAAAAGCGCGCCGTTGCAAAGGATACGCTGAGGACTACCATGCGCAAGTACGACGCAATGCTTCAACTCTATTTCATAGATTCGGCATTCGGTAAGGTGATATTGCGCGACGAACTGAACGAAGCAAAGTGGGACCCGCTTTGCGATGCAGATCTTAGCGCGGACGCATCGGCAATAATAATGGGCAATGGCGAAATAGAAATAAGCTCGGATAGGTTTACTTCCGGCAATATCCCCATAATGACGCTCAGCCGGCAGATAACCACCACCGAAGGCGAAGTTATAGGCGCAATGTTTTTCCATACGGACGTGAGCCGCACAAACGATTCCATCCGCAAAGTATACCTTGATGTTTTGCTTTCGGCCTGCATTGCGGTAATACTGGCCATTCTTGCGGTAACGTACATAACAAGCCGCATGACAAAGCCGATAGTGGACATGAACAACGCTATAAATCGTTTCTCCCGCGGCGAATACGAAGCAAGGGTGAATATCACCAGCCATGATGAAGTTGGCCAACTTGGCCAAAGCTTCAATGAAATGGCAAATGAGATAAACGCGCTGGAGCAATCCCGAAGGAGTTTTGTTGCAAACGTTTCGCACGAACTGCGCTCCCCGCTCACCAGTATGAGGGGCTTCCTTGAGGCAATGCAGGACGGCACGATTTCAAGCGAGGATCAGCCAAAGTATCTTGACATAGTAATAAACGAATGCAAGCGAATGACCGGAATGGTGAACGATTTGCTCGACCTGGCGCGAATAGAATCGGGCCAATACGAATTAAAGCTTGAGCCGTTTGATTTGAATGAACTTGTTATTCGCACCGTATTTACATTCGAAGCGCGCATCAACGCAAAGCATATAGACGTCAATATGGATTTTGATGCGGAGCATACAATGGTTGAAGCCGATCAGTCTCAGATAGCGCAGGTCATACGTAATTTGGTGGATAATGCTATAAAGTTCTCTCCCGATGGCGGCGCGCTCACAATGCGCATAGTCACGGATAAAAAGCTTGCCGTAATGAGCGTTATCGACCAAGGCGATGGTATTTCGCCGGATGATCTGCCATATGTGTTCGACAGGTTCTATAAAGCCGAGAAGGCGCATACGCCCTCCGGCTCGTCGTCAGGACTTGGGCTTAGCATAGTAAAGCGCATAATTGAGCAGCACGGCCAAACCATAAAGGCCGAATCACAATTAGGCAAAGGCGCAACGTTCACGTTTACGCTTAAATTATATGAACAGCAGGGAAGGCCAAAGGCAAATCCCGCACAACGGAGGTAACAAAAGATGGAGTATCCAAACTATTATTTCGACGGGTACAACAATACCCCTCAGCAGGAGCCCAAACCGCCAAAGCGCGGCATAGGCGGCTATGTGGTAACAGCGATAATATTCACAATCGTCGGCGCGCTGCTTGCCACCATATTTATGCCGGCGGTGCTAGCATCGTATATGCCAAGCGCTGATAACGGCACGAATAATAACGTCCCCGAGCCTACGCCTTTCTTCGATGGGCTTATTCCTCAGCTTCCGAGCGCTACTCCCGAACCCGGCAAAACAGCGGAGCCTGAGGACAGCAACTCCGCCCCCGCAATGACTCCAATTCCGCCTTCCGGCACCATGCCCCAGCTTGACGGCGTAGCCCCCGAAATAACCAACCCCAGCAATCCGTTGCTCGATATAGTGGACAGCGTAAGCGAAGGCGTTGTCGGCATAATCAACTATGGTTACAGCGAAAAATATGACCGCGAACTTGAATTCGGCTCCGGTTCAGGCTTTGTTATATCGTCCGAAGGCTACATAATGACCAATGCGCACGTTGTGGAAGATGCGTCAAAACTCGGCGTAATGTTCGTTGACGGTGAAGAAGTGGAAGCTCAGCTTGTGGGCTACGATAAAACGTTTGACGTTGCCGTGCTGAAGGTGGATAAAACCAACCTTAAGCCGCTGAAGCTTGGCGATTCGGAGGCCGTGCGCGTGGGCGAATTCGTTATAACCATAGGCGACCCCACCGGACGTGAACTTTCCGGCACGACTACATTCGGCATAGTGAGCGCAACGGCAAGGAGCGTGAATATAGACGGCGTTACAAATGTTTACATTCAGACTGATGCCGCCGTTAACCCCGGCAACAGCGGCGGGCCGCTGATAAACATGTCCGGCGAGGTAATAGGCATAGTTTCCGCAAAAACCGTTACCGCAAGTTATGACAATTACGGCAACGCAATAAGTGCAGAGGGCCTTGGTTTCGCCCTGCCGATAGATCAGGCGATGAAGGTGGCGGAGCAGCTTATAAACGAAGGCCGCGTGCTGCGTCCCGGCATAGGCGTAAGTGTTACCACATGGGGTGAAATGTACGCCACAACATACGGCACGCCCGAAGGCATACTGGTCGCATCGATAATAAAAGACGGCCCGGGCCATAAAGCCGGCCTTGAGCCCAACGATATAATAGTTGAAATAGAAGGCCAAAGCGGCATGACTCAGGATGAATTTGTTGCGCTGATAAGGGGCAAGATGGTAGGCGACAGCATAGAGATAAAGTATTGGCGCAGCGGTAAATACTATACCACAACTCTTGTGCTGGCCGACCTTAACAGCCTTGGCGGCGAAAACATTGGCGGCGAAGCAGACTATAACTTCTTCGGCGAATAAAAATAAGCATTATTGATAAAAGAGGGTGCAATACATTCACATACGCACCCTCTTTTTTGAATGAACAAAATATATTTGGGCAGAATAAACAACAAGTTTAGGAGGAACAGATATGTTTTTTAGATTTGATCCCGCGCGGCTGATAACAAAATGCCTGCTGTGCGGATTTGCAGCAATAACGGTGATTGTGTGCATAGGCGCATTGTTCCCGAATAAAGGCGATGCAGCTCCGCAAAGCAGCAATGCTTTACCGACAAAGAAAGCCGAGCAGCCTATGCCGGGCGAAAACGACGGCATCCAAACCGTGTCAACAGATAGGCGCATAACTGCGCTTAAAAGCACAAAAGTTGAATGGAAGCTTCGTTTTGACGGATGCGGACATTATATTACGCTGAAATCGCAGGGCGATATAGAGGGCATGAATAAGGAGGAAGCAAAAGCGGCATATTCGGATTATTCGGCGGAACTTTTCACATCCGCCTATGTAAGCCTTGTGAAGGATTCTGGTGGATGCTGTCCCGAGCATTATGTTATGCTTTCGGGGGAAGATGGGGATACGCTTGAAGTATACAAGCGCAACACGCAAACGCTTGAGAATGAGCACATAACCAGCATAGATATTTCACCCGACAGATTCGCAGAAGATATCGCCGCGCTGCAAGCGGGCGGATTACTTTTCAACTCGTTGCAGGAAATAAATGAATATATAGAAAGCGCAGAATGACCCCAAACGCCCGTTTGGGGCCTTTAGCGCTCTTGTCAAGATATTGCGCGCATGATAAAATAAAATAGAATATAAACGTGGGGGTAGCGGCTCTTTGATAATTTTGGGTATAGACCCCGGTTATGCCATACTTGGCTACGGCGTAATAAGCACCGAAGGCATTAGATCCAAGGCGATCGACTACGGCGTTATCGAAACCGTTGCGCATACACCGTTCCCGCAAAGGCTGGAGCGGCTGTATACATGCATGAATGAGCTGATAAAGCTGTATAAGCCCGACCATGTTGCGTTCGAGGAACTGTTTTTCGCAAGGAATACCAAGACTGCGCTTCAGGTGGCGGCCGCGCGCGGCATTGCGCTGCTATCCGCACAGCAGGCGGGGCTGCCGCTTTATGAATACACGCCCATGCAGATAAAGTCCGCCGTAACCGGCAACGGCCACGCGGATAAAAAGCAGGTACAGCAAATGATAAAGCTTCTGCTTTCGCTAAACAGCATTCCAAAGCCGGACGATGCAGCCGATGCGCTTGCCGCGGCGCTGTGTCACGCGAATACCTCGGGTCCAGCGGCTGAAACATTCCGCATAAAATAAATCCTACGGCAGTAAACGGAGCAAAACATATGTATGCACATATTTCAGGAATAGTTGAAGAGGTGTTAGCAGACCGCGCAATAGTTGAAGCTGGCGGAGTCGGATACGAATTGCTGTGTTCAAGCCAAACGCTTAAATGCTTGAAAGCAGGCGCGCCTCATAAGCTTTACACTCATTTTCACATTTCGCTTTCGCAGGATGTTATGGCGCTGTACGGCTTTGAAACCAAAGAGGAACGCGCCATGTTCCGTCGGCTCATTGGCGTTACGCGCGTTGGGCCAAAGCTTGCGCTGAGCGTACTTAGTTCGCTGAGCGTGCAGGATATAACATTAGCAATACTTACCGAAAACGCAGCGGCATTTGATAAGGTTTCCGGCATGGGCCGAAAAACGGCAGCACGCGTATTGCTTGAGTTAAAAGAAAAAGTGACCGCGGACGACGCCGCAATAGACTCACCTGCCGGCATAAAGGGCAGCACTGGCAGCATGGATATACGCAGCGAAGCTATAGCCGCGCTTGTATCGCTTGGGTATGATGGCGTAAGCGCAGGAAGAGCCGTTGCCGCGGTTGAAGACTGCGACAGGGTAGAGGATATGATAACCGGCGCGCTTAGGGAGATAGCCAGAAAGGGCAAAAGGTAACGCATAGTGGCAAACGACGACAGGCTCATTTCATCTTCAATGCTTGCGGAAGACGAGGCTAACGAATTCAGCCTAAGGCCGAAGTATTTGAAGGAATATATAGGGCAAAAGGCCGTAAAAGAACACGTTGAAATATATATCGAGGCTGCAAAGCGCCGCGGCGAACCGCTTGACCATGCGCTTTTTTATGGTCCTCCCGGTCTTGGCAAAACGACGCTTGCCTCAATAATAGCCAACGAAATGGGCGGCACGCTGCACATAACAAGCGGCCCGGCGATTTCGCATAAGGGCGAACTTGCGGCAATACTGACCAACATTGCCCCGGGCGACGTGCTGTTCATAGACGAAATACACCGCCTTAATGCAACCGTTGAGGAGGTGCTGTATCCGGCAATGGAAGATTACGCGCTGGACATAATAATAGGCAAAGGCCCCAGCGCGCACTCTATAAGGCTTGACCTGCCGCACTTTACGCTTATCGGCGCAACTACGCGCATGGGTCTGCTCACTGCCCCTCTTCGGGACAGATTCGGCATAAAGGAGCAGCTTCAGCCATATTCGCCGGAAGACCTGCTTGAGATAATCGTAAGGAGCGCAGGAATACTGGATATTCCGATAGACCGCGAAGGCGCGATAGAAATAGCTTCCCGTTCGCGCGGAACACCGCGAATAGTAAACCGTCTGCTCAGGCGCGTGAGGGACTATGCTCAAGTGCGCGGCGAAGGCAAAATAGACCTTGCCACAGCAAGAGCCGGACTCGATATGCTCTCCATAGACGAGCTTGGCCTTGACACGGTAGACAGGCGTATACTTGACACCATGATAGTCAAATTCGGCGGCCGCGCAGTTGGACTTGATACCATAGCCGCTGCAACAGGCGACGATGCATCCACGATAGAGGATGTGTATGAACCTTATCTTTTGCAGCTTGGCTTCATAGCGCGCACGCCGCGCGGCAGAATACCAATGCCCGCCGCATATCTGCACATGGGCTACGGCCTGCCAAAGGATGCGACAGACCCGCGCCAGGAGCGCATGAACTTTTAGCACAATAAACAACCATAAATATACAGGGAGGAAATGAGCATGTTTGGAAAGAAAAAGGAACTTGAAGCGGCCATAGAGGAACTGAAGGCCAAGCTTAGCGAGCAGGAAGCGCTGAATGCGCGGCTTGAGCAGGCAATAGAGGAATACAAGCGCAAAGAAAGCGCAATAGCAAACGCGCTCACCCGCGCGCAGAGTGACGCAGGCAAAGTTATAGACGAAGCCAATGCAGAAGGCGCGCGCATAATAAACAAAGCCAACGAAGATAAGGCCGCTGCTCATGCGGAAGCTGAAAGCATAATTGCAGCCGCGCAGGAAGAGGCAGACAAGATAAAGCAGCAGGCCGAGGAATACTCCCGCCAGAGCGCGCTGAAAGCGGAGGCGTTCATGCAGAATTACCGCGAAAGTGCATCCAAGCTGAACAAGGCCCTACAGCGCGCCGCCGAAACAGCCGCCGCACAGGCGGAGCATTTCCGCGCCTGCATAAAGGATTCCAACCTTGATAACGAAATAGAGATGGCCGGTGAATACATTCCCGAAGGAGACGCCGGCATAAACGCCGATGAGCTTCCCGAATCATATGAAAACCCTGCCGAACTGATGCGGAGCATATATAAAATAGAAAACCGCCAGACTACGCCTACCGAGGAAGCCAAAGAAGCCGAGGTTAAGGCAGAAGAAGCTAAAGAGGAACATATTGAGCATGCAGACCGCGGCCCAACCGCAATGCTTAAAGAAGAAGCAGCGGATATAGAGGCGGAGGAGCAGCCAATGATGACAGTCAACGAAATAGTTGGCATGTGCAGCGCCGAAACATCGGAGGAACGCGAAGCCCGCGCCGCCGAAGACAGAATAGACGATGCACTTAACGCCATAATTGACGATGTGCTTCAGGATTCATAAAACATAACAATAACTAAAAGGAGCGGTTTACCCGCTCCTTAATTTGTATATCCGTTTTTTATGTACTCGATATAGTCCCGTATGGCTTGCTCCCAATCCTGCCTATACTCATAGTCAAGTCCTTCAGCCACCGTGGCAGCCGTACGTGAAAACAGCTCCATTGCCGCGTCGATCGCCATCCAAAGCGCATCGTAACTTCCTGCGGCATAGGTTCTTGTCAGCACCTCAAAATCAAATTGAGGTATATACCTTTCAAGGTATTTGCCGCTCATGCCAAGTGATATCGAAAAGCCGTTCTCCATTGCCGCACGATAACTCAGCAACTTTATAAGCATTGGATGCACCACAGAATTATACATCCACATGGCATAAGGAAGCTGCCTGCGCGCTATGCCTTTGGCAACGTTATTCATGCACCAGTAAAACTCGTTGCAGCAGCCCGCAAACTGCTCCGCCGTAGGCTTAGCCACATTGTACATGCTGTCATTTGACGCAGGAATGGGTGATAGAAGCCCATCCTTATCATAAAGCGGCACGGTCAGGCTGTCGCTCCCATAAACGGCCTTTGTAACATCCGTGCGCTCTATGTGCAGATCTATGCGCACATGGTCGTGAAACAACATAAGGAACGTATAGCTTTTATTAAGGTCTGCATTCTCGCCCCATGCCATATCCACGCTGTCCGGCTCCTGCATAATGGCTATATCTCCAAACGGTTTCAGCCATTCGCGCCCATTTATCATCTGCCTTACGTTATTTACCGATAATACTATGTCGTAGTCTCTCAGCTCATCCTTTTCAACATTTGGGTTAGTGCGAGAGCCGTTCATGTATGCAGCGCGTATGTTGTCCGATGATTTAACTACGCTCAGAATAATGTCCATTATTTGCCGTTTGCTTCGCATATACGCTCCTTATAAAAATACAGGGCGGTTTTTACGCCGCCCGTAGTTTTTGTATTGTTTTGCTTATCAGCTATTGCGCTTGAGTATGAACCATGCATGCAGCTGAGGCAGTCCGGTTGCGGAATCCGTGCCGTACGGATCGCCGTAAAGTTCATATGTTTTGCCGTCGCCCACTTCTATGGTGGCCACTCCGCTGTAATAGTAGAATATCATATCGCCTTCGCTGGTCTGTATCCTTGCCTTTACATAGGGCGTAGCCTGTATCACCTCAGTCACTTTGCCGATAATCTTATATCCCTGCTCGTGATTGGGATAATTCTTTATCTTGTCATAGTCCATCTTGTAGACGCCTTCCATATAGGAAGTCTTATCAGGCTGATGCTCAAGATACAGCGTGGAAGTCTTAGCCGCATCGCCCTTGGTGGCGGTTATAACGGCCTCGTAAATGCCAACGCTTGCGGTCTTTACGGTAAAGCTGAAAGTGCCAGCGGTAGAATCCTGCGTCACCGCACCGTCGAGTTCAACGCCGCTCACGCTTATTGTAGCGCCGGACTCCATCGTGCCGCTTACGGTCATGGTGGAGGATGTGCCTACGCGCTTAACATCGGAATTTACGGAAAAGCTCACGTTGCCGGTAGGCGTGGTTGTCTGGCCAGCATTAGGATCGGTGGTTGTGTTATCGCCGGGGGTGGTAGTGGGGGTGCCGCTTCCGCTGCCATATGTCGCGTTAAACGTAGCTGTAGCGGTCTGGTAGCCGTTTTTGCGAGCCTCTATTGTTATGGTCGCTGCACCTTCGCCGGGCAAGGTATAAGTAGTGGAGAAGTTTCCCGCCTCGTCAATGGCTATCTGTTCATCGTTCACGAAAACGCCAACGGTATTGTCGCTCACAGAACCGGCTATGGGCACAACAGGGGAATCAACGGTAAAGTCCGCAACGCTCGGCTGAGTCACGTTAAGATCTATCGAGGGGATGTCTATTGTTATCTCCTGATCTATCTCAAGCTTTGTCTCCTCGCCGGAGGGGCTTATTACCGTGAAAAAGTCGGGCTTAACGGTGTACTGCGAAACATCCAGTGGCTCATCCGGAACAAGTATGGACTGCGGCACTACAAACGGAATATAGCGCTGGTTCTTGTTGATTGTACGTTCAAGCTGAATATCGCCGTTGTTGTAGCGCACGGTATAGTTGCGCTTGGCATACACGGTTATAAGATACGCCGGATCGCCATCCTCGGTTTTCCATGCTTCTATGGTAGGCGTGCGGGTTATGGGGTCTCCGCCGAAGGTGCAGCTTATGAACTTAGAGAAATCTCCGCCATGCACCTTGTTAACATATATCACGCCAAGTATAGCTATCAGTATTACGAGCGCTGCCGCCGCGGCAATGAATACAATGTTCTTCTTCAGCCCACCTGAAGCGCTCTTCCTTCTGGCGCGGGCAGAGGAACGATCATCAAAATCATCATCGTCATAATCGTAATCGTCGTCATCCTCGATTTCAATGTTTTCCTTGGCGGGCTTCATCGGCGTCCTTGTGACCTTGTTTACGGTCTGCTGCGTCTTTGTGCTGCGCGCAGGGGACACAGATTCTTCCGCATCGTAGCCATATGCCGCGCTTGCCGCCACGGGAGCGGCCGCTTCATGCTTGCGGCTGGGCTGCACGGCAGTACGCTTTGCGGCGGGCTTTTCGGCCTTATGCATACGCACGTTGTTGGTAAAATCCTCGTCGCCTTCGTTAGCGGCAACCTTCTGCACGGGCGCATTGGCCGGGCGGGGATTGAAACGCGCGCCGTAACCCTGGGGAATGTCCTCCTCGCTAACGGTGTCCGCATCAAATTCCGGCTTGGGCCAGTCGGGTGCCTTAACAAAGCCCCACGCCGGCGGCGTTTCGCCGGTTGAAGCCACATAGGATTGATAATCCTGCCCTTTATTCTGTTTGTTTTCCGGCTGCTGAATTTCTTCGGTCTTTTCGCTTTCTGTGTCAGCAGTCAGCGGAGCTGCGCATTTTTCGCAGTATTCAAGGTAATCCTCGTTGTATGCTCCGCATACTTTACATTTCATAGATACATCCTCCTGAATAGGGATATCGTCAGTCAATCTATTATAGCAAATTAGTCCCGCCATGCAAAGCCTTTTCGACGCCTGATTTGAAAACAAAGTATTAAATAGCGCGTATTTATTTCATTTTGTCACTCTTTAGGGTATAATGAATGCAATATATTAAGGAGAATGAAGAATGCAAAAGCATATTCTTGCCATAATTCTTGCTGCGCTGGTGCTGCTCAGCCTATGCGCATGCGCTAAAGAGGATGCTGAGGCAACGCCGCCCGCAGAGGAGCTTACATACGACGGCTTCACCAGCGAAGAAACAAGCGGCGGAGCCGAACTGAACGACGGCAATCTGCGCACGGTGACCGTGAGCGAATCCGGAACGGATACCGTGATAGCGCTCGATTTCTGCATAGGCAGCAACCTTACCGCAGGGGACACCGAACTTTCGTTAAGAACCCTGCCTGATTACAGCATACGGCTGCTTGGCGAGCCTTTCCGTCTTGCCATAAGGATAGGCAAGCTTGAACACACGGATTATCTTTTGAATAACTCCGGGCTGAACAGCGGGCTTATAAGCGGCAGCTTCAGCGTTTCCGGAGCGGATGACGATTCCTATACGCTGTATTTTCAGCTTAACAGCAATGCCATGTATGCCGTGTCAGCTTCAGACGGCATGCTCACAGTAACGCTCAGGCCGCTTGTCGCGCCGGAAACGTCCAAGCAAACGTCTGACGATAACAGCGATAATCCGGTGATAGATGTTTCCGCCGCGGAAAAAGCCGCCGACGGGGAAGCGTACTACGTTGTTGCAAATGCATTTGATATGTATAGAAGCGGCATATTGGAGTGCGGTAACGATATGACGCCTACGCTTTCAAGCGATATGGAAACAATACTGCTCATATCCGCCGCTCAATCTTCAAAGGACGCTGCACAGCGGCTTATGGATAAGCTGCTTGCATCTGATGGCGCCGTAAGCGCGCAATGGAGCATAGTTAAGCTTAAATACGGCGAACTGCCCGCATACGAAAGCGGCATGGAATACCTTGCCGCATATGACATTGCGCCGTGCCGCATAAACGGCAAGCAGGAGCAGGGCAGCATAATTATTCCCGACGGCCTTGCGCTGACCGTAACGCCGGACAAGAGCGCATGCCTTTATTCAAAACGCATAAAGGAATATTCGGACGGCGGCGAAACGATAGAATACGAACAGCTTTGGCTTTGCGGTTATTCAAGCGGAAGCAGGGCATTTTCAAAATATCAGTTTGAGCAAATAGTGTCCGCAGCATTTTCGCCAGACGGCAGGCGCTTAGCCGTGCTTGAAATGGCAGGGGAAAGCGCCCACCTTTATGTTTTTGACGTTGACTCGCGCGATCTTATAACTGACCTTTCCGCCGTTGGCTTTGGCGACACAATAAGCGCCTATTGCTGGGACAGCATGGGTGGACGGCTGTTTTCAATAGGCGGCTCCGGCGAGATAAGCGTGCATCAGTATGATTTTAATGTACCGGACGAGGCAAAGCGCCACAGCGACGTGGACAAAAAAGGCTGCGACGAAGGCATGATAGGCTTTGCCGACGGCGAAGTATACTTCGTTGAAACCACCATGGAAAACGACGGCGCAATATACAGCATAAAGCCCGAAGGCGGCTCAAGGCGCGTGTTCATATCGGGCGATAACTTCAGCATAAGCCCGGATTCGCGCTATATGGCGTATACACTTTCCGGCGGAGATGCGGCGGGCACGAAAGCGTCCTCCTTTGCATATATAGACATGCAAACGGGCGACGTGACCGAAATAACCCGCGGCTTCAACGTGTTCAACTTCATGTGGTCTTTGGACGGCAAAAAGATATTCTACTTTGAGAACAGATTGAGCGGCAGCAGTGATGACGGCGAAGGTGAGGAACAGCATACCGATGAGTATCCGTATACGCTTTGGGTGTATTACACCGAATCCGGTGTAAACAAAGCGGTGGCCGATTTGATGAGTACATCCATTATTCCGGGCCGCGATACAGACACCGTATATATATGCTATACAGATAAGGAAACACTTGGCAGCGTGGTGCACGCAACATACGCGCTGAACACCGCGCAGTAACTTTTAGCCCCGTATCACAATAAACAAACGCCTTGGCGCCGCAGTTTTGTCGGCGCCAAATTCTTATGCTTTCCCTATCAGGGATAATATAGTATAATATAGATAAGTACGAGCAAAGGAAAACGCTATGGCAAACGGTAAAAAAAGCTCAAAAAAGAAAAAGACGGCCAATCAAGCCGCCCAAACAAAGCGGGAGGTTTGGGGCGTTATAGTTATAGCGCTTGGTCTTTTTTTAGGCGCGAGTATGTATTTTGATGCCGTAGGCATACTTGGCAAGGCCATAAGCGGCTTCATATTCGGCATGTTCGGCATAGCCGGCTACGCCGTGCCCGTAGGCATAATTGCAGCGGGCGTATTACTGATAGTTTTCAGCGAGGGAGACCTTGGCGCGCTGCCCGCAGTGCTCAGCATAATAAGCATAGTAGCAATACTGAGCATAATACATATCGCCCGCAGGCCGGATGCCGTTGAGGGCATGAAGGCGCTAGACTATTATAAGGATGCATATACCCTTGGCTTTACCTACCGCGAAGGCGGCGGCATATTCGGCGCGCTTGTCGCGTACCCCGCGCTGCTGCTCATGGGCCGCATAGGGTCATATATATTGTTCATTGCATGCATAATGGTATCTTTCCTGCTGATAACGCGGCTTTCAATAAAAAATGCCGGTGCTAAGCTTGGGCAAAGCATACGAACGGGCGTCTCCGCCGCAAACGAGCGCATAGCCGAGCATAAGCAGGCCGTGCGCGCGCAGCAGCAGTCGCTTTATACCGAGGATATAACCGAAGAGGTGCTTTCCGGCGCGCCAATTGCAAAGCAAAAGAAAAAGCCAACAGCAAGCAAAAAGAGCGGCAAGAAGGGCAATTCGTTTGAAGATAACATATTCACGCTCGATCCTTCGTTCAATCAGAAGGCCGAACCTATACCCGAGCCGCTTCCCGTACATAAAACGGAGCCCGTGCGTCCGAATGACGACGAGGACGACGGCCCCGAGTTCATGCCCACAAAGGGACAGATACGCAAGCGCGCCATGAAGGAGAAGGCCGTTGAAGAAGCCTTCGACAGGCTGGATGAAGAAACCGTGAACGTTGATTATTTCCATGATTTTCAGCCGGACGAGGACAACAGAATAATAAGAAACGCGCCCGCAAAAGCCGAAAATGCCGCTGCGGATATTCCGGTATATGAACCGATAGAACCCGCGCCCGCAAAGCCGACGCAACCTGAATACGAAGCGGAAGAGATAGAGGACATACCATCTTCCGCCGCACCCGTAGTCGATTATCAGCGGCCGCCATACAGCCTTTTAAACAGCCCCGCATCGGATATGCCCACCGGCAACGAATCCCCGCAGGAAAAGGCAAAGCTGCTCATAGATACCCTTGCGACATTCAACATCCCCGCAAGGATAATAAACATAAGCGTTGGCCCCGTTATAACGCGCTTTGAACTTCAGCCCGCGCAGGGCATAAGGGTGAACCGCATAACGTCCCTAAGCCAGGATATAGCGCTTGCTCTTGCCGCGCCGCTTGTGCGCATAGAGGCGCCAATACCCGGCAAGGCGGCAATAGGTATAGAGATTCCCAATAAAAATGCCGCTCAGGTATTGCTGCGCGAGGTTATAGAATCAAAGGAGTTCCAGTCAGAACGTTCGCCCATCTCCTTCGCGCTGGGCAAGGATATAGCCGGGCGCATAGTTTGCGCCAATCTTGAAAAGATGCCGCATCTGCTCATCGCCGGCGCAACGGGCTCGGGCAAAAGCGTTTGCATAAACGATATATTGCTGAGCATGGTATACAAAGCCTCGCCAAGCGATCTCCGGCTGGTACTTATAGATCCCAAGGTAGTTGAAATGCGCGTATATGCACCGCTGCCGCATCTAATGCTGCCCGTCGTGACAGATCCTAAGAAGGCCGCCGGCGCACTGAAATGGGCCGTGCTGCAAATGGAGCAGCGCTATCAGAACATGGCCAAGGTAAATGCGCGTGACCTTGCCCGCTATAACGCATTGGTGGAAGAAAGCGAACGGCTTCCCAAGCTTGTTGTTGTGATAGACGAGTTAGCCGACCTTATGATGGTCGCGGCAAAAGATGTTGAGGATTCCATCTGCCGCATTGCGCAGCTTGGCCGCGCGGCAGGCGTGCATCTTATAGTTGCAACGCAAAGACCGTCTACGGACATCATAACGGGTCTCATAAAGGCAAACATACCTTCACGGATAGCGTTCGCGGTGTCATCAGGCGTTGATTCCCGCGTAATACTCGATACAACCGGCGCCGAGAAGCTGCTGGGCAAGGGCGATATGCTGTTCCACGCAAACGGCGCAAGCAAACCCATACGCGCGCAGGGCGCATTTGTTTCGGACGAGGAAGTTGAGCGCGTTATGGATTTCTTCGCACAGACAAATACTCAGCCGCCGCTTGAGGAAGAAGCTTTTGACCGAATAACGAGCGACGCCGTTCAGGGTCCGGCCCATGGTAACGGCAAGCAGGAGGACGAGCTTCTGCCGGAGGCCGTGCGCATAGTTATGGACAGCGGGCAGGCTTCTATATCCATGATACAGCGTAGGCTCCGCGTGGGCTACGCGCGCGCGGCAAGGCTGATAGACATAATGGAGCAGCAGAAGATAGTTTCCGGTTTTGACGGAAGCAAGGCAAGAAAGCTGCTGATAGACAGGGCGGAATTTGAGCGGCGCTTCGGCACGGGCGCTGCCGCCGCAAGCCAAAGCGAGAATGAAACGGGCGAAAGCGAGGTAAATACCACCGATGAAGAAACATAAGGCCGGGATGATATCCCTTGGATGTTCAAAGAATCTTATCGATTCCGAGCTTATACTCGGCTGCCTTAGGGACGCCGGGTTTGATATAACATCTGATGAAAAGGATGCAGATGTTATCGTTGTAAATACATGCGGCTTTATAGCTTCCGCAAAGGAAGAATCGATAAACACAATCCTTGAAGCCGCGCGGGACAGGAAGGACGGCGCAAAGCTTGTTGTCTCTGGCTGTCTCAGTCAAAGGTACCCCGAGGAATTGCGCGAAAGTCTGCCCGAGGTCGATCTATTTTGGGGCGTTGGCAAGCATAAGGAGCTTGCGGACGCGATATGCGCATTGGTCGGCATGCAGTGCGGCTGCGCATACAGCGGAGCGCGTATGCTATCCACACCTAAATACAGCGCCTATCTCCGCATTGCGGACGGGTGCGACAACCGCTGCACATATTGCGCAATACCGCTGATTCGCGGCGGCAGGCGCAGCGTGCCGATAGAAAAGCTTGTTGAGGAAGCGCAGGCGCTTGCGGCAGGCGGAGTTAAGGAGCTTACGCTGATAGCGCAGGACACTTCCGCATACGGTTCCGATATATACGGCGAACCTAAGCTTGCGGAACTGCTTAATGAGCTATCCATAATAGATGGCATAAAGTGGCTGCGGGTGCTGTATGCTTATCCTAACACGGTTACGGAAGAACTGGTGGACACAATGCTCAGCAATGAAAAGATAGTGCGCTATATAGATATGCCAATTCAGCATATCGATTCCGTTATGCTTGAAACCATGAACCGCCACGGCTCCGCAGAGCACATTCGCCGCATAACCCGCTATATACGCGAAGCATCGCCCGATTTTATACTGCGTACCACCGTTATGCTCGGCTTCCCCGGGGAAACGGAAGAGCAGTTTGAGCTGCTGTATGATTTTCTTAAAAATGAACCGTTTGATAGGGTTGGCGCGTTCGTGTTCTGTCCGGAGGATGGTACGAAGGCCGCGCTTATGGATGGCCAGATAGACGAAGCCACCGCGAAAGCAAGGCTAGATAAGATAATGCGTATGCAGCAGACAGTATCGCTTGAACTAAACAAAAAGCGCATAGGCAAAGAATACGAAGTGCTTATAGAGCGGGCGGATAAGGACGCCTGTTACGGCAGAAGTTACGCGGAAGCACCGGATGTAGACGGTATAATAAAGATAATAAACATTCCCGCCTCCGTAAAGCCGGGCGACTTTGTATACGCAAAAATAACGGATACATCCGCATATGATTTGAAAGGAGAATTTGTAAAATGAACCTTCCCAACAAGCTTACCATAACCAGAATGGTGCTTACACCGGTGTTTGTCGCATGCTTTTATATTCCGGTAAGCTGGAGCATGTATCTTGCAGGCGCTCTGTTCGTTATAGCATATCTTACGGATATGCTGGATGGGCAAATAGCGCGCCGCATGAATATAGTTACCGATTTTGGCAAGCTTATGGACCCCATTGCGGACAAGATTCTTTCCGCCGCAGCTATGATAATGCTAACCGCAGTCGGCCTGCTTTCGCCAATAGCCACGCTTATCACCATATCGCGCGAGTTTGTAATAAGCGGTTTCCGCCTTATATATGCAAACAAAAATATAGTAATAGCCGCAGGCCCCTTGGGCAAGCTTAAAACGCTTACGCAGTTCATAGGCATAACGCTTATGCTGTTCCTTAACCCCGTGTTTGTAAAATGCGGCGTTCCTGTCGATCAGATAATCATTTGGATATCCGTGGCGCTTGCAATATGGAGCTGCATAGATTATATAGTTAAAACCAACCGCGCCGCCAAGGCCGCGTAAGGAGGAGCGCATATGTCAGCAGAGCTTATTTCCGTAGGTACGGAATTGCTTATGGGCAACATTGTAAATACGAATGCTCAGTATATTTCCCAGCGCTTGGCCGATCTTGGCATAGACTGCTATTTGCAGACCACCGTTGGCGACAATCACGACAGGCTGGTCGAAGCCGTACACGGCGCGCTGCGCCGCGCGGACATAGTTATATTGACAGGCGGTCTCGGCCCCACGGCGGACGATTTGACGAAAGAGACCGTTTCCGATGCATTCGGCAAAAAGCTGGTGCTTGACGAAGCATCGCTTGAGTATATCAAAGCCCGCTTTGCCAAACGCGGCCATGAAATGACGCCCAACAACGTAAAGCAGGCTTATTTCCCTGAAGGATGTATCATATTGCCTAACCCCAACGGCACGGCACCCGGCTGCATAGTTGAAAGCGAAGCAAAGGCCGCAATACTCATGCCCGGCCCGCCGAATGAAATGGTGCCCATGTTTGAGGCAAGCGTGCTGCCGTATCTTGAAAAGCGCAGCGGCTATATGCTTAAATCAAAGATGCTCAGGATATTCGGCAAGGGTGAATCCAGCGTTGAATACGAACTGAAGGACATCATGGCAAGTCAGACCAACCCAACCATAGCGCCGTATGCACTTAACGGAGAAATGAAGCTGCGCGTAACTGCGCGCTGCCGCGCAGGCGAAGATGCGGATGCCATAATGGCCCCCATGATAGCCGAAGTTAAGCGCCGCATAGGCGAATATATCTATTCTGAGGATGGACTTGAACTGCATGAAGAAGTCGCGCGCCTTTTCGTGCAAAAAGGACTTACTTTAGCCGTTGCCGAAAGCTGCACCGGCGGAATGATATGCTCAAAGCTTGTTTCCGTGCCGGGCAGCTCCGCGTGGTTCAAAGAAGGCTGCGTTACTTATTCAAACGAATCCAAGATGCATAGGCTGGGCGTAAAGCAAGCCACACTTGATGAGTACGATGCAGTAAGCGCACAAACCGCTGCAGAGATGGCCGAAGGCATACGCACTTCAAGCGGAGCCGACATAGGCGTAGCAACGACCGGATTCGCCGGCCCTGACGGAGGGACAGAAGATAACCCCGTAGGCACTGTGTATATAGGTTTCTCTTCAAAGGATAAAAGCTTCACCAAACGGTTGCAGCTAACCGGCAGCCGCGAACGCATACGCAGCATGGCAAGTCTTCATGCGCTCGATATCCTTCGGAGAAACATTTTATAATTAGGTACTGTACAAGCGTAATAGTATATGTTATAATTTCCTTGTAGGAAAAAGACGGCGAAAGGAAGGAAACAAAGCACTATGGCAATGGAAAAAGCAAAAGCGTTGGAAATGGCATTGAGCCAGATCGAGAAAGACTTCGGTAAGGGAGCCATAATGAGGCTTGGCGATGCGGCATCGAAAATATCCGTATCCACTATACCTTCCGGCTGCTTGGAACTGGACTTTGCGCTTGGTGTGGGCGGCATTCCCCGCGGCAGAATAATAGAGATATACGGCCCAGAATCATCCGGTAAAACCACCATTGCGCTGCACATAATTGCAGAAGCGCAAAAGCTTGGCGGTACCGCAGCGTTTATAGATGCTGAGCATGCACTTGACCCTGTATATGCCGAAAACCTTGGCGTTGACGTGGACGAGCTTTATGTATCCCAGCCGGATACCGGTGAAGACGCCCTTGAAATATGCGAAACGCTGGTACGCAGCGGCGCAATGGACGTTGTGGTAATCGACTCTGTTGCAGCGCTCGTTCCCAAGGCCGAAATAGAGGGCGACATGGGGGACAGCCACGTTGGCCTTCAGGCAAGGCTTATGAGTCAGGCGCTCAGGAAGATGACCGGCATCATATCCAAGTCCAACACCATATTGGTATTCATAAACCAGCTGCGCGAAAAGGTTGGCGTAATGTTCGGCAATCCCGAAACCACCACCGGCGGCCGCGCGCTCAAGTTCTATGCTTCCATACGCCTTGACGTGCGCCGCATAGATTCAATAAAGAACGGCAGCGAGGTCGTGGGCAACCGCACCCGCATAAAAGTAGTGAAGAACAAGGTGGCGCCTCCGTTCAAAACCGCTGAGTTCGACATAATCTACGGCGAAGGTATATCCAAGGAAAGCTCCGTGCTTGATTTGGCAATAGCCAACAAGATAATATCCAAATCCGGCGCATGGTATTACTATGGCGATATGCGCATGGCGCAGGGACGCGATAATGCAAGGCTGTTCCTTAAAGACAACAGCGAACTTTGCGATGAAATAGAGGCTAAGCTGCGTAAGGCGCTTTCCGCCGCGCCCAGCGAAGCATCGGACGATATGGAAGGTGGAGACGACGCACAGGATTGATATGCGCCAAAGAATAATAGCAGTAGACAATGATTCCATAGCGGAGGAGCTGGGCATCAAACCCGGCTTCTTCTTGTTGCGTATAAACGGCGAGGACGTTGAGGACGTTATAGATTACGAACAGCTTACGGCAGAAACGCACGTTACGCTGGAGTTGGAAACAAAAAGCGGCAAGATAGTTACCGCGGAAGTTGATAAAGAGGAATACGAACCGCTTGGCATATATTTTGAAAGCGGGTTGATGAGCAAAGTAAGAAGCTGCAAAAACAAATGCGTATTCTGCTTTATAGATCAAATGCCCAAGGGCGGACGCGATACGCTGCATTTTAAGGACGACGACTGGCGGCTTTCGCTCATAATGGGCAACTATGTCAGCCTTACAAACGTGGATGACAAAGAGTTTGACCGTATGCTCAGGCGCAGGGTAAGCCCGCTGTATGTTTCTATCCATGCTACGGACGGCGCAGTGCGTACGCGCATGATGGCAAATCCTTCCGCCGCGCGCATAATGGAACGGCTTACGGCGCTGAAGGAGTACGGTCTCTGCTTTCATGGGCAGATAGTTGTATGTCCCGGCCTTAACGATGGAGACGTGCTGAAAAAAAGCCTAAATGATCTTTATGCTCTCCGTCCGGCGACAAAAACGCTTGCGCTCGTGCCGGTTGGCATAACCAAATTCCGCGAAGGATTATATCCACTGAGACTGCTGACAAAACAGGAAGCATCGGATATAATTGATTATACGGAAAGCTTTAATGCGGCCGTTGAGGCGCGCGGCGAGGAAGGCTTTGTATACGCTTCCGATGAAATGTATATGATAGCCGGCCGCGAACTGCCAAGCTATGAAAGCTACGGCGAATTTTTGCAGATTGAAAACGGCGTAGGCCTTATGCGCCAGTTTGAGCATGGCTTCAATGAGGCGCTGAAGGAAATACAGCCGCTGAAAAGAAACGTGAAACTTATAGGCGCAACGGGCATGTCCGCACGCAATTTTTTACAGAAGCTTTTCGATAAGCTGAAGCCTTACGGCATTGAGCTTACGCTGCACAGCATAGAAAACAACTTCTTTGGCCATACGATAACCGTTTCCGGCCTTGTGACCGCAACGGATATCGCAAAGCAGCTAAGTGGCAGCAAAGCCGACGCATTGCTTATTCCTGACGATATGTTAAGAGAGCGCGACAGCGTTTTCCTTGACGGAAGGGATACGGACTGGCTTGCAGCCGAAATGGGAATGCCGCTGTGGCCCATGTGCGCCGCTGACGGCGAAGAATTTGTATACAGCCTGTTTGACAGGTTAAACGAGGAGAAATAATATGGCAAAGCCGCTTGTGGCCGTAGTTGGCCGCCCGAACGTGGGCAAGTCCACGTTTTTCAACAAAATAACAGGAAAGCGCATAGCGATAGTTGAAGATACGCCCGGCGTTACACGCGACAGGATATATGCGGACGGCGAATGGCTCACCCATTCGTTCACGCTTATAGATACCGGCGGCATAGAGCCGATGCGGGAGGACATAATAAGCAAGCAGATGCGCAGGCAGGCCGAACTGGCAATAGAGACAGCGGACGTTATAATATTCATAGTAGACGGCCGCGAAGGGCTGACTGCAGCAGATGTTGAGGTTGCCGAAATGCTGCGCCGTTCCAAAAAGCCTGTAGTGCTGGCGGTAAATAAGATAGACCATCCAAAGTATGCCGATGCGTTATATGATTTTTATGAGCTTGGCATAGGCGAGCCTATAACAATATCCGCCGAGCAGGGGCTTGGCCTTGGCGATGTGCTGGACGAAGTTGTTGCGCATTTCCCTGAACACGCCGGAGAGGACGAGGGAGAGGCCACCCGCGTTGCCGTGGTAGGAAAGCCCAACGTTGGTAAATCCAGCCTTGTAAACGCGCTGCTTGGCGATGAGCGCACAATAGTGAGCAACATACCCGGCACCACAAGGGACGCTATCGACTCTCCCTTCAGGTTTGGCGATAAGGATTACATATTGGTCGATACGGCAGGCATACGCCGCAAGCGCTCTATCGAGGATGAAAGCATAGAGCGATACAGCGTTATACGTTCGCTTGCCGCCATACGCCGCTGCGATATCGCGCTCATAGTAGTGGATGCCGAACAGGGACTAAGCGAGCAGGACGTGCGCATTGCAGGCTACGTTCATGAAGAGGGCAAGGCAAGTGTTCTTGTGGTAAACAAATGGGACCTTATCGAGAAGGATACCCACACCATGAACGAATTTAAGAAAAAACTGGCCGTTGACCTTGCATTCATGGATTATGTGCCGATGATATTCATATCCGCACTTACGGGGCAGCGTGTGAACAAGGTTATGGAGGTTGCAAATGAAGCATACCGCCAGAACTGCGCGCGCATATCCACAGGCACGCTGAACGACATAATAGCCGAGGCTATATCCGTTACCGAGCCGCCTTCCGATAAAGGCAGAAGGCTTAGGATATATTACGGCACTCAGCCTTCTACCAACCCGCCCACGTTCGTGCTGTTCGTCAACGATCCCGACCTTATGCATTTTTCGTATAAACGTTATCTTGAAAACTTCTTCCGCAAATCCTTCGGCCTTACGCAAACGCCTATCAGGCTGAACGTAAGGGGCAAGACAAAGCCGGAGATATAATAAAATAACCAAACATTTACCCGCCATATTGGCGGGGTTTGCATTAAACGGAAACGCGGCACATATATTTTTCCATAGATAAGCTTTATAAGCCTAAGGGGAAGGAGCCTTTTATATGGATAGAAATGAGCTGTATTCAAGCATTGCCGCGCGCACCGGAGGGGATATCTATATTGGTGTTGTCGGCCCTGTGCGCACGGGCAAATCAACTTTTATCAAGCGATTCATGGATATGCTTGTTATACCGACAATAACCGATGAATATGAACGCGCGCGCCTTACTGATGAACTGCCGCAAAGCGCGGCGGGCCGCACGATAATGACCACACAGCCCAGCTTTGTGCCAAACGAGGCGGCGGAGTTGACCATAGGTGACGGCGCAAAATGCCGTATACGATTAGTTGACTGCGTTGGATACATGGTAAAGGGCGCGGTAGGCCACGAGGAGGACAACATGCCCCGCATGGTACGCACACCCTGGAGCGAGGAGGAGATGCCGTTCGACCGCGCTGCCGAAATAGGCACGCGCAAAGTAATAACCGATCATTCCACGATAGGCATAGTTATGACCACGGACGGCAGCATAACGCAAATATCACGCGAGGATTATATTCCGGCCGAAGAGCGCGTTGTGAACGAGCTGAAAGAGCAGGGGAAACCGTTTGCCGTAATACTAAACAGCGTGCACCCCCAGGACGCGGAAACGCAGGCCCTTGCAGACGCAATGCAGGATAAATACTGTGTTCCGGTAAAGGCGCTTGATGTGCTTAGCCTAAACGCGGAGCAGCTTTACAGCGTGCTTGAAACCGTGCTTATGGAATTCCCCGTTCATTCAATATCCATAAACATACCGGATTGGGTGTGCGAACTTGGCGCGGAGCATTATCTTGTGAAGCGCATAACCGAGCCGCTCAATGCCATAGACAGCGTGGCAAAAATGCGCGACTACGGCAGCATATGCTCCATGCTCAGCGATATTGAGGATTACGAAGCGCCAAGGCTTGAACAAGTATCGCTCGGCAGCGGAGAAATATCGATAGAACTGCGCCCGGTAAGCAGCATGTTCTATAAAATACTTGGCGAGGAATGTGGCTATGAAATAAAGGACGATGCGCATCTTGTGGCATCCATAAAATCCTTTGTGGCAGCGAAAAAGGAATATGACCGCATAGAGGGCGCGCTCAGGTGCGCCAAGAGCACGGGCTACGGCATGGTGCCGCCGGAGCTGGATGAAATGATGCTGGAAGAACCGGAAATTGTGCGCCAGGGTAACCGCTTCGGAGTACGGCTCAGGGCCAAGGCAAGCGGTCTGCACATAATAAAGGTTGATATAGCGTCCGAAGTAGCGCCGCTGGTAGGCACGGAGGAGCAAAGCGAAGCGTTCATGGCATATCTTATGGAAACGTTTGAAAAAGACCCGCAGAAGCTTTGGCAGACGGATATTTTCGGCAAATCCCTAAGGGATATGATACGCGAAAGCATGGCTGTAAAGGTAAATGCTATGCCTGAAAACGTGCAGCAACGGCTGCATGATACAGTTGAGAAAATGGTCAATAACGGCTGCTCCGGACTGATATGCATAATGCTTTGATGCATATATGCATATCCATACGCGATAAGGCAGGGCAAAGCATGCCCCGCCTTATTTTAATAGATTATATATAATGCCCGATTCCTTTGACCGCGCGGCAAATGAATGCTATACTTAAATATGCAAGCAATGCTTATATTTGTATAAGTCAAAGCAATAGCTTGCGGTTTTATTATAACCCATTGTCATAGCGATAAGGAGGACAAACATGTTTTCAACCCTGAACGAAGTTAAGGAATTTATCAAAGCCAATGATGTTAAGATGATAGATTTCAAAATGACCGACATAGACGGCCGCTGGCGCCATATACTCATCCCCCAGCAGCGGCTTACCGAGGACACGCTGACCTACGGCATAGGCTTTGACGGCAGCAACTATGGCTACGCGCCCGTTGAAAACAGCGACATGGTGTTTATACCCGATCTTGCTACAGCCGCTCTCGATCCGTTTGCCACGGTGCCCACGCTCACGATGACGGGCGATGTTATGATAATAGACAGGCCGGACAACCGCCCCTTTGATCAGTACCCAAGAAACGTTGCAAAGCGCGCCATAGCATATATGCAGGAAACGGGCATAGCGGATGAGATGATTATAGGGCCTGAATTTGAGTTCCATGTATTCGATAACGTAAGCTATCAAACCCTGCCGCACAGCGTAGGCTATACAGTTGACACGCAGGAGGCGGACTGGAACAGCGGCAATCCTTATGACAATAACGGCTACCAGACGCCGCATAAGGGCGGATATCATATAGATAAGCCGCAGGATATAACCAGCGACCTGCGCTCCCGCATGTGCCTTATGCTTGAGGATATGGGCGTTGGCGTAAAGTACCATCATCATGAAGTCGGCGGCTGCGGACAGCTTGAAATAGAAGTTGAGCTTGGCGAAATGACCAAGATGGCCGATGCTACCATGACCGTTAAATACATAATAAAGAACGCCGCGGCGCAGGCCGGCAAGACCGCAACGCTTATGCCCAAGCCCGTGCGCGATGAAGCGGGCAACGGCATGCATGTGCATATGCTGCTGCTGAAAAACGGCGAACCCGTTTTCTATGATGAAAAGGGCTATGCTCAGCTTTCTGACGAAGCGCTGTGGTTCATCGGCGGTCTGCTGGCTCATGCCAGCGCTATCTGCGGCATAACCAACCCTTCCACAAATTCTTTCCGCCGCCTTGTTCCGGGCTTTGAAGCGCCTGTTACCATAGGCTATGCCATGGCAAACAGGAGCGCCGTTGTGCGCATACCCGCTTATGCCAAATCCCCCAAAGCAAAGCGATTTGAGCTTAGGAATCCCGATGCTACCTGCAACCCGTATTACGCTTATGCCGCAATACTTATGGCAGGCCTTGACGGAATAGCCAACAAGATAGACCCGCATGCGATGGGCTGGGGGCCGTTTGACTTCAATCTGTTCGATTTGAGCGATGAGGAGAAAGCTAAAATAAAAGGCCTGCCCAAGAGTCTTGAGGAAGCCCTGGACGCGCTGGAGAGCGACTATGAATTCCTAACCCGCGGCGGCGTATTCCCCGAAAGGCTTATCAAAATATGGATACAGCGCAAGCGCAAGGAGGCCGAAGCTGTTGCCCGCGTTCCGCATCCGGCGGAGTTCCAGAAGTACTACGATCTGTAAGCCGTAACATCAAAGGGCCGGTATTCCGCCGGTCCTTTTCCTATTTATAATATAAGCCCAAATTGGGCGCTCACAGGCTTTTATATATTAAATACTGGACTTTTTCCACCTTACGCCATCGCCGTGTCAGCATGGCGAATTTAGTTCTATACCTCAATCAGTATAAACACGGCATAGCGGGGGAGAGATAACAAAAAACCTGCTATCTGTCAGATAACAGGTTTTAGGTGGTCTGGGTGAGAAGATTCGAACTTCCGGCCTCTTGAACCCCATTCAAGCACGCTACCAAACTGCGCCACACCCAGACGGTTCCGGTCGCACCAGCGACCTTGAATATATTAGCACCAACACATAGATTTGTCAACCATTGTTTTGAATATTTTGCTGAAATATTTGCCCTCTATATTCAAAAAGCCTTATGCCATATGCTCTATCAGTATCTTTACGCCTATACCTATAAGTATTATTCCCGCAAGTATGCCCGCGCTCTTTTCAAACATGGCGCCGACCCTCTTGCCTATGAGCACGCCTATGGCGGATATGGTGAACGTGACGCAGCCGATGATGGAGGAAGAGGACCATATCGCTACGCCGGCAAGCGCAAAGCTTATGCCTACCGCAAGAGCGTCTATGCTGGTGGCAACAGCCATAACGAACAGGTTCTTCGTTCCGAACGGATCACTAACGTGCTTTTCATCATCGCCGCCCTTAGCAACTTCTATTATCATTCTTACGCCTATGAACGCCAGCAGCCCGAACGCCACCCAGTGATCTATCTTTTCAATATATGTGCTTACGCCGTTGCCCAGGAGCCAACCTATAACAGGCATAAGGAACTGGAAGAAGCCAAAGAAGAAAGCAAGCTTAACTATGTTTTTCCAGTTTGGCGAATCGGACACTATACCGCTGGACACCGCAACCGCAAACGCATCCATCGAAAGTGCTACCGCAACAAGTAAAAGATCAACTATGCCAATACCCACAATCTTTTGTTTCCTCCGTTTTTTTGATTTCTGCACATTGCATCCGTTTAAGAACAGGATGACATGGCAGGGGAGTGGTGCAATTTATCAGGGAAAAAGAAAAGGCTTCAAATCTATTGAAGCCTTTTCTGGTGCGGGAAACAGGACTTGAACCTGCATGAAGTCGCCCTCACACGGACCTGAACCGTGCGCGTCTGCCAATTCCGCCATTCCCGCTAATATTGGTGGATGGGGATGGATTCGAACCATCGTAGTCTGTGACAACGGATTTACAGTCCGCTCCCTTTGGCCGCTCGGGAACCCATCCACGGCAAATCATTTATCAATGGAGCTGGTGAAGGGACTTGAACCCGCAACCTGCTGATTACAAATCAGCTGCTCTGCCAATTGAGCTACACCAGCAAACACTGTAATGGCATATGGTGCCTCAGAGTGGAGTCGAACCACCGACACAGGGATTTTCAGTCCCTTGCTCTACCAGCTGAGCTACCGAGGCAAAAATTTGGCGACCCGAAGGGGGCTCGAACCCCTGACCTTCAGCGTGACAGGCTGACGTGCTAACCAACTGCACCACCGGGCCATAATTTCAAAAGTTCGCTGTTAAGAAAATGGTGGGCCTTCAGGGACTCGAACCCCGGACCAATCGGTTATGAGCCGACCGCTCTGACCAACTGAGCTAAAGGCCCATTTCTTAACGCCCATCGCTGAGATGGGAAGTGGTGACCCCTAGGAGACTCGAACTCCTGTTACCGCCGTGAAAGGGCGGTGTCTTAGACCGCTTGACCAAGGGGCCATATAATATTTGGTCGGGGTGAAGGGATTTGAACCCCCGGCCCCATGCTCCCAAAGCACGTGCGCTACCGGACTGCGCTACACCCCGAAGCACCGTTCGCTCTCAGCGACAGGTGATACTATACCGCATTTCTCTCAGAATGTCAACACATTTTTTGCAAAAAAATCTATATAGGCTGTTTGGGTGGTCAAAAATGCTTATATATGGTATAATTTTCTGATTCAAAAAAAGTTTGAGGAGACATTATTGTGAAAGAATTGACCATATATACCGACGGCGCGTGCTCCGGCAATCCCGGCCCCGGTGGCTGGGGGGCCGTATTAATATACGGATCCTTCAGGAAGGAACTGAGCGGCGCCTGTGCTGACACCACGAACAACCGCATGGAGCTCACGGCCGCCATCGAGGCGCTGAATGCACTAAAGGAGTCCTGCAAGGTTGACCTGTATACAGACAGCGCGTATCTTTGCCGTTCCTTCAATGAAGCATGGCTTGACCGCTGGATAGCCAACGGCTGGAAAACCGCCGCAGGAAAACCGGTTGAAAATCAGGATCTTTGGCAGACGCTTATAGATTTGACAAGCACGCACAAAGTCAGATTTATTAAGGTTAAAGGTCACAGCGACAACGAAAACAACAACCGCTGCGATAAGCTTGCACGGGACGCTATAAAGTCGCTCAGCACAAAATAAGCTTCTGCTTGCAAAATAGGACTTGATTTCTACACAACTATTCGTTAAACTTGTGTTTAGCGAATAGTTGCTAATTGGAAGGAGATGGGTTCCCTATGGCGAACCAAACATTTGATTCGGCTCAATATAAAGAATACATGGCTCAGCTCAAGCGCATGATCGGCGAGCTGCCGCCGTTCTGCGCGGAGTTTTTCCGCGGCATAGAAAACGAAACGCTCATACGTACGCGCGTGGCATACGCGGGCGACTTAAAGAATTTCTTTGGCTTTCTTATAAAGGAAAACGAGAATTTCAAGAGGGATAATATTCGCTCCCTTACCCTTTCGGACATTGACAGGGTGAGCGTTACGGATGTTGAGATATATTTAAGCTATGTCACCATGTACGTTGACGATGATGAGCGCGAAAAGGTGAATCAGGATCGCGCGAAGGCAAGAAAGCTTTCAAGCATCCGCGCCCTGTATAAATATTTCTATAAAAAAGAAAAGCTTACGCACAACGCGCCGTCTCTCGTTGACCTGCCCACGATACGTGATAGGGCCATAATACGCCTTGAGCCGAACGAAGTAGCAGACCTGCTTGACGTTGTGCAAAACGGCGACGGATTAACTGATAAGCAAAAAACATACCATAAAAAGACGCAGGCACGCGATTTGGCCATTCTCACCCTGTTCCTCGGTACAGGCATACGTATAAGCGAACTGGTGGGCATAGATATGGATGACATAAACTTTACTTCAAACGAGTTTTCCATCGTGCGCAAAGGCGGCAAGCAGGACATATTGGTGTTCGGCGACGAAGCGCGTGAAGCGCTGCTGCAATATATGCTTGAGCGCGAACGCATACAGGCTGCCCCAGGGCATGAGGACGCGCTGTTCCTTTCGCTGCAAAAAACGCGGCTCACCGTCCGCGCAGTTGAAAACCTGGTTGAAAAATACGCAAAAATCGCCGTTCCGCTGAAAAAGATATCCCCGCATAAGCTTAGGAGCACATACGGTACGAATCTTTACAGGGAAACCGGCGACATATATCTGGTGGCCGATGTTTTGGGCCATAAAGACGTTAACACCACGCGCAAGCACTACGCCGCAGTATCGGAAGACAGGCGCAGGCTTGCCGCAAAGGTAATAAAGCTTAGGGACGATTAACCGCGCCTTTGCACATGGGAAACATGCGCCCGCCTTTGGCGCACGCCGCGGTAGCCTATCGGTTCAATCAACTCCTCCTCTACCGCTTCGGCTTCGCCTTCGCGTTCAGCTTCCTCCGCAAGGCGAAGCTTTTCTTCCCACTCCGCCATAAGTTCAGGGTCTATATCCAGCTGCTCTATAGGTTCGCTTATATCGTCCTCGTCATCGCACGGCGTGAATACCCGTATCGATTCCGGGTCAAAATCGGCAAGTATTTCCGTATAGTCCGCGCCGTTTTTATTCACGCATTTCATGCAGTTATCGCATATCTTATTCGGGTCTAAATCGCACATATCCCCTTCCGGGGTTCTGTAAGGTTGCTTTGCGTTCATAACGTACTCCGTTTCTTTCCATTCTTTCAGAACAAAAGTTTGCATTGACTGCCGGCATGTGCTATAATCAGTCAACGCGATACTATAATACCACAAACCAAGGAGGTTAACCATGCGTAAATCCGGTGAAACGCAAAAAGCGGTGTATAATTATATAAAGGAGTTCATTGCCATCAATTCCTATCCTCCTACCGTGCGCGAAATTGGCGCAGCGCTTGGGCTGAAGTCCACGTCCACCGTGCATATGCACATAAGCAATCTGGCCGAGAAGGGGCTTATAATATGCAATCCGTCAAAGCAGCGCAGCATAACGCTGCCTGAGGGTACAAATGACCGCGCCGTAAACACGCACATGCAATCCGTGCCGCTGGTCGGCAATGTAGCTGCGGGCATACCCATCCTTGCCGTGGAGAACATCCAGGAATACTATGTCATGCCCAAGCACCTCCTTAAAGGTGCAAACGATACTGAAGTATTCATGCTTAGGGTTCAGGGCCAAAGCATGATAGAAGCCGGAATAAACGACGGCGATATTATAATAATCCACCGCGGCATGTCCGTTGAGTCCGGCGAAATAGGCGTTGTGCGCGTATCCGGCGAATCAGCAACGCTAAAGCGCGTATTCTATGAAAATGGCAATAAAATAAGGCTGCAGCCCGAAAACAGCAGCATGCAGCCCATTATAGTAGATATAAACGATGTTGAAATAGTCGGCAAGCTCATCGGCCTTTACCGTGAATATTAAAGCTTCGCTATGCCTTTCTTTATAAGATCCGTCAGCACAAGCATAGCTGCAAGCGAACAATGTTCATATGTCAACCCGCCCTGCACATACGCCGTGTAGGGCTTTCTTATAGGCGCATCCGCGCTGAGCTCTATGGAAGATCCCTGCACAAACGCACCCGCGGCCATTATCACCTGCGATGTATAGCCGGGCATATCCCACGGTTCCGGCACGGCAGCCGAATCGACCGGAGACGCACTTTGTATGCTTCGGCAGAATGATATTAGCCCCTCTGCTTCCTCAAAGCGCACGGCCTGCACTATGTCCGATCGTTTTGCATTGGACGAGGGCATTGTTTCCATGCCAAGCATTTCAAATACGCGCGCAAACAACGCCGCGCCCTTCAAAGCCTGCGCTGTTGTATGCGGCGCCATATACAGCCCCTGATAGAACGGACGATAACTCGCCGCGTAGGAGCCTATCTCCCGCCCCATTCCGGGCACCGTGAGCAGGTTTTCTATCCGCTGAATATATTTCGCCTTGCCTGCTATATAACCGCCTGTAGGCGCTATTCCGCCGCCCGGATTCTTTATAAGCGAACCTGCAATTATATCCGCACCGGCGCACAGCGGCTCCACAACGTCAGTAAATTCGCCGTAGCAGTTATCCACAAATATAGCTATATTTGGAAATCTTTCCTTTACCGCCCTGAACAGCGGCGCCATATGCTCATTCACCAGAAGCGAATCGCGCCACGCATAGCCGCGCGAACGCTGAACATACAGCACGGCGGCGTTCTTTTGCGCCACCATATTCAGCACGCCGTCTATGTTTATGCTGCCGTCGTCATTAAGGTCAACATAATCAAACGAAACCCCTTGCTTTTTGAGCGAATGCGGATGGTCACCGCTCAGTCCTATCGCGTTTTCAAGCGTATCATACGGCTTTCCGGATGCGGCAACAACGGCATCCCCCATTTGGCACAAACCGGACAGCGCAAGATACAGCGCATGTGTTCCGGAGGTAAGTTGCGGCCGCACCAATGCATCTTCCGCAAACAGTGCATGCGCAAACAACCTGTCCAGCGTATCCCTGCCCGCATCATCATAACCATAGCCGGTCGTGGGAGCAAAATGCCTAAGGCCAACGTTTTCTTCCCTGAATCCGGCCAATACTCGGGCAAGGTTCACTTCCGCATTTGCATCTATCCTTTCAAAAACAGGTTTTATGCTGTTTTCGGCCGAACGGACGAAATCGTATGCCTGCTTTGATATTCCCAATTCGCGCATTATCGCACCATTGCCTTTATTCGTCATTTTGCTGTTAGTTGCTCCTTCTTTGCTGCGTTCTGTTCTATTGTTATGGTCGATACGGCATGCTTATATATAAGCCGCTGCACTCCCCCGTCATCCTCAACCAGAATGACATAATTATCAAAACTGATAACCTTAAGATGGTTAAATTGGTATCCGTTTATAACATGTATGCTGACTGGAAGCTTTTCCTTCCGTATTTGGTTAAGGAATTCATCCTGCAAATTGCCGCGTGTATCAGCCATTTTGCTCCTCCTGTGTCAAAAAATGCTCCGCTATTGCCTTGCCCAGTTCCTCCACGCAGCCGTATTCCGTTGCATCGAACCAACGTATGCGTTCCTCCCTGCGGAACCATGTAAGCTGCCGCTTAGCAAAGCGGCGCGTTTCGCGCTTTATTGTCTCCTTCGCTTCGTCAAGCGTGCATTCGCCCATTATGTATGCAATCGTTTCTTTGTATCCAAGGCCCTGCATTGCCGGCAAATCCCGCGTACAGCCACGCGAAAGCAAAGCGCGAACTTCATCCACAAGTCCCGCGTTAAACATATCGTCCACGCGCTTTTCTATTCTTGCATACAGCATATCCCGCGGCATGGTTATGCCAGCCATTACCGGCGTAAACTCGAGCGCATCATCATTGCGATAGGTGAAGCCCTTTCCTTGCTCAGATGCCTTCTTGCCGCTCTTTATGCATATTTCAAGTGCTCTCACTATGCGCTTTGTATCGTTCGGGTGCAGCCGCTCGGCTGTTTCTGCATCCATCTCCGCAAGCATTTCATGCAGCGCGCCCTTTTTAGCCTGCTCTTTTTCCATAAGCTCAGCACGCAATTCTCCATCCGGCGCAATTTGCGAAAAGGTAAGCGGATATGTGAGCGCATTTATATATAAGCCCGTACCGCCAACAACAAGCGGCCTTTTCCCTTTTGCAATTATCCCATTTGCCGCCTCTATCGCCCCGTCGCGGAATCGCGATACGGTAAAGCGCGGCTCGTCGGGTTCTATGCAGTCCATCATATGGTGAACTATGCCGCGGCGTTCTTCCTCCGTTGGCTTTGCCGAGCCTATGTCCAGCTTTTTATATAGCTGTATTGCGTCAGCGGATATTATCTCCGCATTCATCAGCCGTGCGGCCGATACCGATGTGGCTGTTTTTCCGCTGGCGGTAGGTCCGGTGATTATAAACAGTTTATGCTTCATCATACTATCCGTTTGAACAGCTTTTCAAATTCTGTTTTCGTCATGCGCGCCATCACCGGGCGGCCGTGCGGGCAGGTAAGCGGCACGCCTTCCTTATCATATTGATCAAGCAGCGCCCTTATTTCCGTTTCGCTTATTCTCTCCCCCGCCTTTATTGCGGATTTGCACGCCCGCGTTATAAGCGCGCCGCGCTTCATATCAATAGTCGTAAGCTTATTCTTTGCGTCAAACAGCGCTATTGCATCTGTAAGAAAGCGTTTTATATCCGTTTTCCCCATAATTACAGGCACTGCGCGCACACTCACGCTCATAGCTCCGAATTCCTCTATGTCAAATCCTATCTCGCTGAACCGGTCTATGTTATCCATAAGCAGTGCAAACTCAACCGGCGTAAGCTTTATTATCTCCGGAGTCAAAAGCTGCTGCGAGTCGGCAGGAATATTACTTTCAATTATCCTTTCGTACAGCCTGCGTTCATGCATGGCATGCTGATCGATAAATATCACCTCGTCATCATGCTGCACTATCCAATAGCAGCTGAAAAGCTGGCCTATTATTTCGTATTGAGTAAAGTCAACTCTCTGCTGCACCGGCGTTATTTTGGGCATTTCCACCTTAGGCTGCGGTATATATGCTTCCTCCTGCTTTGCCGGCTGAGGGGCTGTTTTTTCATCCGCCTCTATGTACGCCGTCTCCTCTGCCTTCCTTATTTCCTGCCAAACAGGAGGTATTATAGGCGTACCGGCCGTCCTATTACCAACGTATTCGCTGTGCGCCGTTTTAGCCGATTCTTTATCATGCACGGCATATACAGGCGCAGCATCATGCTTAGTAATAAATGCTTCCGCCGGAAGTGCGCTAAGTTCGATGCGGCTTTCGTCCCTTTGGCTAAACGCCATATCGGCAACTCGTTTCATGGTATCATCCTTGGCGGCAGCACTTGGCATTTCGTTTTGAACATATACTATTTTCTTTATCTCAGGCGCGTTAAAATCAAGCGTCAAATCTTCCTCCGTCTGCTCCAGCGCCTTACGGCATTGAGTAACGAACGGCCCCATTATCCTGTCCTCATGCCTGAAGCGTATCTCCAGCTTGTTAGGATGAACGTTTACGTCTATCTCTTCGGGCGATATTCCTATATGCAGCACAGCAAACGGGAACCGGCCCTGCATAAGACGCGTATCATACGCCCGTTGCAGCGCATATGAAAGCTTCTGGGAGCGTATATAGCGGCAGTTTACATAGAACGACTGCGCCGTGCGCGCCGCGCGGCCTATCTGTTCCGTACCAATGAACCCTACAAGGTTGAAATACCCGTCATCATAGTATATTTCCCTAAGGTTCGGCAGAATATCGTTACCGTAAACGCAGGCTATGGCGCTGTCCAGTTCGCCGTCGCCTTCGCTGTGGAACACCGTTCTGCCGGACTGTATCAGCTTTATTTTTATATCAGGCCGCGCCATTATCATGCGGGAAACATAGTCGCTTATATGTGCTGATTCCGCCCGCGCGCTCTTTATAAATTTAAGCCTTGCGGGAACATTATAGAAAAGATCTTCACATTCTATCGTTGTTCCGTCAGGCACGCCCGCTTCGTGGTTTTCTATTATGTCCCCTCCGTTTATGCGCAGCAGTACGCCGTTTGCCGCGTCTTTCTGCTTCGTGCGCATGGTGACCTTGGATACAGCCGCAATGCTCGGCAAAGCCTCCCCGCGGAAGCCCAGCGTGTTTATTGAAAATAAATCGTCCGTTGTGGCGATCTTACTTGTAGCATGCGGCAAAAAGGCGGTTGCAACATCGTCCGCGTTTATGCCGATGCCGTTATCGCTCACGCGGATAGATTCAAGCCCGCCGCCTTTTGTTTCTATCGTCACGGCGGTTGCGCCCGCATCTATCGCGTTTTCAAGCAATTCTTTTACGACCGAGGCCGGCCTTTCCACGACCTCACCCGCAGCTATGCGGTTCGCCGTATAGCTATCCAGCACATGGATACGGCTCATTTTTTTCCCTTTCTGAGCTTTGCTCTCATTTGTAAATCGTATAATGCGTTCATGGCGTCCATAGGCGTCATTGTATCAAGCTGCATATCGCTCAGCGTGCCTATTATATCATCCGCTGCGCATGAGCCGAAAAGCGACATCTGCTGATCCTCACCGCCGCTCAATACCGGCTCTATATCGTGATTTATGTCCGCCGCTTCAAGCTGTTTCAGCAGCTCTTTAGCCCTTGCTATAACATCGTCAGGCAGCCCCGCAAGCCGCGCCACCTGCACGCCGAAGCTTCTGTCCGCCCCTCCGCGTACGATGCGCCGAAGGAATATTATGTCGTCCCCAACTTCCTTTACCGTTATGCGGTAATTCTTTATGCCCGGCAGTTTGCCCTCAAGCTCCGTCAGCTCATGGTAATGCGTTGCAAACAGCGCCTTTGCGCCGCAGCGCGCAGGGTCGGCAATATATTCAAGCACAGCCCATGCTATGCTCAGCCCGTCAAACGTGCTTGTGCCGCGGCCTATTTCGTCCAATATAAGCAGGCTGCGGCTGGTAGCATTATTCAGTATGCCTGCAACCTCGCTCATTTCAACCATAAACGTGCTTTGCCCGCCGGAAAGATTATCCGATGCTCCTATGCGGGTAAATATTCTGTCCACTATGGTTATTGCGGCCTTTTTTGCCGGCACGAACGAGCCTATGTGTGCCATCAGCGTTATTATAGCAACCTGCCTTAAATATGTGCTTTTACCGGCCATATTTGGGCCGGTGATTATAAGCAGGCGGTTATCCTTCTGGTCAAGCTGCACGTTATTTGGCACAAACGCGCCCTTCATTCCGCTTTCAACGACCGGATGGCGGCCTTCAACTATGTTTATTGCGCCGTTCAGCTGCATTTTTGGCCTGCAATAGTTGTTTTCGAAAGCAACATGCGCAAGCGAGCAATAGAAGTCCAGCTCCGCTATCAACGCCGAATCGCTTTGCAGCCGGTCTATGCAGCCCAACAGAGTTTCCCTTATTTCCGTAAACAGCTTGTATTCAAGGCTGATAAGGTTGCTTTCTGCGCCCGTTATCTTCTCTTCCAATTCTTTCAGTTCTTCGGTAACATAGCGCTCCGAATTAGCAAGCGTTTGCTTTCTTATATAGCCATACGGCACCAAATGCTGATACGCCTTGGTAACTTCAATATAATAACCGAATACTCTGTTATATCCAACTCTCAGATTTTTTATGCCCGTGGCAGCGCGTTCACGCGCTTCTACAGCGGCCATCATGCCCTTGCCGTTTGTGGCGGCCTCTCTAAGTTCGTCCACTTCGCTGTTGTATCCGGCGCGTATAACGCCGCCATCCTTCACTCCTATGGGGGGATCGTCCACTATCGCGTCCCTCAGCAGCGCGCATATGTCCTCCATCGCGTCAAGATTTTTTGCTATGCGGCAGAATGCTTCAGACTCAAGTGAGTGCGCCTTTTCTATCACGGCGGGCAGTTTTTCAAGCGATACTCTAAGCGATACGCAGTCACGCCCATTCACGCTGCCGTAGGCTATGCGGCTGCATAGCCGCTCAATATCGTATATATTGTCAAGCAGACTAGATAATTCCTCGCGTTCCGCCCGCTTGTTTACAAGTTCGTCAACAGCGTTCAAACGCTCGTTTATGGCATCTATGCTTTGCAGCGGCTGCTCTATCGCCGCGCGCAGAAACCTTGCGCCCATTGAAGTGGACGTTTTATCAAGGTGATATAGCAGCGTGCTTTTCTTTCCGCTGTCCGTATGCAGCGGTTTTGTCAGCTCAAGATTTCGCCTTGTGGACGCATCAAGCCCCAAATACAGGCTCCTTTGCAGCACTGTAAGCTTTTTTATGTGCTCAAGGCTGTTCTTCTGCGTCTGCTCAAGGTAGCTTATAAGCGCGCCTGCGGCGCACACGGCGCTTTTGAGCGCATCGCACCCAAGCGTTTGCAGCGACGCCGCGCGGAAATGCATAAGCACCTTCGCTTCCGCGCGCGTGGGTTCAAAATCACGCGAATCGGCGCAGGTCACCGCGCAGCTAAGCTGCAAAGACTTTGCCATATCTTCCCTAAGGAAGTATGCTTCATTGGCTATCGCCTCGCGCGGGGCTATCCTTGCAAGTTCGTTCACAAGGTCGTCCATCTTATCCGCAATCGATATCTCGCTCACGGTAAAGCTGCCCGTTGAAACGTCGCAGCAGGCAAGCCCGACCTCGTCAGAAGAAGCATACATGGCGATTATGTAGTTATTCGCACGCTCGTCCAGCATGTTTTCTTCTATTACCGTACCTGCGGTATATACCCTAACAACGTCCCGCTCAACAAGCCCTTTTGAAAGCGCGGGGTCAGTAAGCTGTTCGCACAGCGCAACCTTATAGCCGTTTTCGATAAGCTTTGCAATATATGAATCCACCGCGTGGAACGGCACGCCGCACATCGGCGCGCGTGTTTCAAGGCCGCAATCCCGCCCCGTAAGCGCTATATCAAGCACCTTGGATGCGGTTACCGCGTCCTCAAAGAACATTTCATAAAAATCACCAAGCCTGAAGAACAGCAAACAATCGCTGTATTTTTCCTTCAGCGCAAGGTATTGGCTCATCATGGGCGTAAGGCCTGCTGGCATAGTGTTTCCCCTTTGTTGTTAGTACGCTTTAGTTCGATTCTTAGTGGCAGCCTGAGCAATTTGCGCAGCAGCCGCTGCATCCTCCGCATCCGCCTTCGTCATCTTCACCGCCATCGGTTTCTTCAGCCCTGTTCTCCGCGCCTATGCACATGCCTATTATTGCGTTCACGCGCTTCATAAGCTGCTGAAACTCTGCCTGTGCTTCAAGCATGGCGCGGAATGTTTCGTTGGCTATCAGTTCATCATGCAGCCTCTCTATATCGCGGGACATCTGCTGTATTTCGGCCTGATTATCGCCGTCCATCGTTAGCAGCCGTGCTATTGATTCCTGCATGGCGTTATATTCGTTCAGTTCATCCATCAGCTGCGTATCCGCCTCCATGGCCTCTCGCGTGCGGGTCATGTTTATAAATTCGTCGGATTCGCTCAGCGCAATGCCAAGTTCTCTTGCTTTTTCAAGTATCATGTTATTTCCTTTCAATATCTTATGTTATTATATCAGTTCCCCGACAAGGGAGTTTTTCGTTATTCCAGTTATTCTCACGCGGCGCAGTGAGCCTATCATGCTTTCATCGCCCTTGAAGTATACCATCTTAAAACACGGAAGCTTACCGTAGGCCATTGGTTCGCCGCGGTGGTCGCAGCCTTCAACAAGCACTTCGCCTTCCTGCCCGATATACTTTTCGCTGCCCGCTTTAAGCCCCTTCGCAACGGTGTCATTGAGCCGCTTCAATCGCTCTTTCTTCACCTCTTCGCTTATTTGCTCATCCATAGTGGCGGCCTTTGTTCCGGTGCGCGGGGAATATTTGAATGTATACGCAGCGCTGTATCCTATTTTTTCAACCATGTCGAGCGTTGCTTCAAAATCCTCCTCCGTTTCCCCAGGGAAGCCGACTATTATGTCCGTTGTCAGCTCAACTCCCGGGACTGCGGCCTTCAGCTTGTCCACAACCGTAAAATACCGTTCACGGTCATAATGGCGGTTCATAAGCTTCAGTATTCTGTCGCTTCCGGACTGCACGGGAAGATGTATATGCGGGCAGACCTTCTCTTCTTCCGCCATGGCGGCTATCAATCCATCAGACAGATCCTTTGGGTGCGAGGTCATAAAACGCACGCGCTCGATTCCGTCAACCTTGCATACTGCTCTGAGCAGCGCGGGGAAATCCGCATTATCATCTTCGCTGTAATAGGAGTTAACGTTCTGCCCAAGCAGCGTTATCTCCTTCACGCCGTTCGCCGCAAGATCTTTTACCTCGTTAACTATACTTTCAACGCTCCTTGACCTTTCGCGCCCGCGAACGTATGGCACTATGCAATACGAGCAGAAGTTATTGCAGCCATACATTATGGTAACGAATTGGGATACGCTGTCTATACGCTTAACCGGCAACCCTTCGGCTATTTCGCCGTCCATCTGGCGCACAAGCTCTATGCGTTCGCCGTTGAGCACCTTTTCAAGCAGATTCGGCAGCATATGCAGTTCATTCGTGCCAAACACCATGTCAAGGTACGGAAAACGCTTGAACAGCTTGTCCGCAACTTCTTTTTGCTGCATCATGCAGCCGCACACGCCTATTATCAGCGAAGGGTTTTCGTCCTTCACCTTTTTAAGCGCGCCTATGTTGCCGAACACCTTCTTTTCCGCGTGATCCCTTACGCAGCATGTATTGAAAAATATAATGTTAGCCGCAGCCTTATCCGCTGCCGGAACATAGCCGCAGCGTTCAAGTATACCCGCTATTTTTTCCGAGTCATGCTCGTTCATCTGGCAGCCATACGTCTCTATATAATAGGTAGGCTTACGCCCGTCCAGGTTGTTATTTATCCTTTCAGCCGCCAAGCGTGCGCTTTCCAGCTCACCCTGCGGCACAGCAGTATCTTTCCTCATACGCATCCTTTCTTATATACATATATACAGACACTATATTATATCCCTAACCCATATGTTTTAGCAACACTTGAACAAACGCCATGCCTATGGTATCATATTTAATATTGAAAAAATCGCTATAAATTTTTAGGAGGTTATACCTAATGAGCGGATATAGTATGGATAAAATAGTTGCGCTTTGCAAAAATCGCGGCTTTGTTTTCGCCGGCTCCGAACTTTACGGCGGTCTTGCAAACGCGTGGGATTATGGCCCTCTGGGCGTGGAGATGAAAAACAACGTAAAAAAAGCATGGTGGCGCAAATTTGTGCAGGAATGCGAATACAATGTCGGTCTCGACTCCGCCATACTGATGAACCCGGAGGTTTGGGTAGCCAGCGGACACGTTGTGAACTTCAACGACCCGCTTATGGACTGCAAGAGCTGCAAAGCCCGTTTCCGTGCGGACAAGCTTATTGAAGAATATGCCGAAAAGCACGGCCTTGAGGACGTACATCCCGACGGATGGACACATGAGCAGATGTCCGCATACATTGCCGAAAAAGGCATAGTATGCCCCGAATGCGGAAAGAGCGAGTTCACACCTATCCGCAAGTTCAACATGATGTTCAAAACATTCCAGGGCGTTAACGAGGACACTGCCAGCCAGATATATCTGCGTCCCGAAACCGCGCAGGGCATATTCGTAAACTTCAAGAACGTGCAGCGCACCACTCGCCGCAAGATACCTTTCGGCATAGGCCAGATCGGTAAGTCCTTCCGCAACGAGATAACCCCGGGCAACTTCATATTCCGTACCCGTGAGTTTGAGCAGATGGAGCTTGAATTCTTCTGCGTGCCCGGCACCGAGCTTGACTGGTATCAGTATTGGAAGGAATACTGCAAAAACTTCGTGCTGTCCCTTGGCATACACGAAGAAAACATGCGCCTGAGGGAGCATGAGAAGGCCGAGCTTTCGCATTACTCCAACGGCACCACCGATATAGAATACAAGTTCCCGTTCGGCTGGGGCGAGCTTTGGGGAGTTGCAAGCCGCACCAATTTCGACCTGAGCGCACATGCCAAGCAGTCCGGTCAGGATCTTACCTATACCGATCCTTTCACCAACGAAAAGTATGTGCCTTATGTCATAGAGCCTTCCGTCGGCGTAGAAAGAATGCTGCTGATGCTTCTGTGCGATGCTTACGATGAAGAAACGCTTGAAAACGGCGACGTGAGGAACATTCTGCATCTGCATCCCGCCATCGCTCCCTATAAGGCTGCTGTTCTGCCGCTGCAGAAGAACAAGTTGGGCGACAAGGCGCGCGAGATTTACAGCATGCTTTCCAAGAAGTTCATGGTTGATTACGATGATTCCGGCGCCATAGGCAAGCGTTACCGCCGCCATGACGAGATTGGCACGCCCATGTGCATAACGGTTGACTTCGATACGCTTGAGGACAATACCGTTACCGTGCGCGACCGCGATACTATGGAGCAGATTCGTATGCCCATCGATCAGCTTATAGCGCATATCGAGCAGGAATGTGACTTTTAATCATTAAATACACAAAATAAGCTTACCCTTTGGGGTAAGCTTATTTTTATCCCCGCGCACAGGCCCTCCGGTCCAACAGAAGCCATGGCGCGGGAATATAGGCGATATTTATTTTTGCATCAGTCCGCCCACAAGCAGCATATATTCGGGCATATGCCCTTCCCTGCCCCAAAGCAGCCTTTCGTTAAAATAAAGCTCCAGCGTTTTTTCAACGTCCCCGCCAAGGGACTCTATGGAATATCTGAGCCTGTCGGGCTTTATGCACGGCACACCGTTTGCCCGCGCGCACGTTGCGCATTCGTCGCAGCAGCCCGCGGCAAGCATAAGGCTACCCGGCGTGCTCTGTTCCCGTTCCATAAGCTCGATAAAAAACTTCCTGCGTTCCTTATTCCATATTTCAAAATATTGCGCCGTAAGCCCATATGCATCGAATGTTTTTTCCGTAAGCTCCTTTGGGAAGGATATCTTCCTTGCGTACAGCGTCAGCTTAGAATAATCACGCCAAATCTTAACGGGGTCAAAGCCGAATGGCGGGCATGACCAAAGCTTGGCATAGTTTTTACAGCCTTGGCAGCCTTTCTCTATGCGCGGCACATCAACGCAATCCTTTATATACTGCGTCATATCAACCTGTGCATGCATATCGTTAAACATTAACTCCATTTCGGCTTATCTCCCGTTTTTGTTTATATTATACCCTCTTTTTGCGCCTGAGTGCAACCAGCATGACCGCGCCGGCAATAAGCATGGCTATAGGCAGTATGCTTTCTTCGCCGCCGGTAACGGGCATTTCAGCCGTGGGCGGAGTGGGTACGTTGGAGTTTGAACCCGGGCCAAGTATGCTGCCGCCGGGCCAACCGGGCTTATAGCCGTCATCATCGCCGGGAGTGGGCGTGGGCTTGGGAGGATCGGGTAGCTTGGCGGTGCTCTTAACGGCTATCAGCGCGCCGGAGTCGTTCTTATAATAGAGCGTACCTTCGCTGTCCGCGCAGATGGTGCTTATGCAAAAATTCTGATATGTCTCTGGCACATACAGGTTGCCGTTGTTCGCGCTGGGTTCGGTCTGGCCTGCGCTGTCCTCTATTATGTATATTCCGCCGGGGTTGTTGTTGTAAGTGGTATACACATACACCTTGCCGGTGCTGTTTTCAAACGCGGTGCTTACCAGCGGGCCTGCCTGCGGGTAGCCGGGCGTAGAGGCCTTATAAATTATATCAAGCTTGCCGCCGGATACATCTACCACGGCTATGCCGCTGCCGGAATCACCGTCCCAGTCATAGCCCTTGCCGGAGCAGCCCACATACAGCCTGCCCTTATATATTACGGGGGTGCTGGTGGACATGCTGCCTATCTGGATTGATTTGATGGAGGCATGGTCAAACGTGCCGTTGGAATTAAGACCAACGGAGTAGAGATAACCGCCCTTGGTAGTGAAATACACGCGGCCGGAATCATATACGACGCAGCAGCGGATATCGCCCTTTACATCATTTATGGTGTCAATGACGCTGCCGGTTACGGGGTTTACGGAGTACAGCACCGCGGTAGGGCTGTCGCTGCCGCTCGTGCCGTCATCGGAGCCGAATACCGCGCAAACATCGTTCACATATGCGCCTACCCAATAATAACCGCCCATATGAGGCATTAGCCACGTTGCATACTTGATTTCAAAGCCGTTCGCGGGGTCTTCATCGGTTACGGAGAAGCAGGCAAAATTCTGCTCTTTGGTTTCGCTGCCCCATGTACCGGTGTAAATATAGCCGTTATAGTAAGTTATGGGAGATATGGTCTGGTCACCTATGGATTCCGTTACCCAAAGGCTTTCAAGCGTATCCGCACGAAGCGCCTGTATGCATCCATTATCAAGCTGCACAAACACCATTCCCTCGGCATAAACCATAGAGTTGGTTCCATAGCCGCCCTGGGGTGATGCAAGCTTGCCGCTTACAACTGCTTCGCCGGTATCTTTGCTCAGGCAGAAGATATCGTCATTCCTTGCAATGTAAATATGATTATTTACAATTATTGGCACATTTACAGCTTTTGGACCCCAGCCAGAACCGTATTTCTTTGCCCACTTGAGTTCAGCGGTTGCTGCGCTGTCGGGCGTTACGGTGTTGGTAAGGGCGTTATTGTTCTTGCTGTTCCTGAATGTCGGCCATTCGCCCGAATAATCAGGCAGGTTAGACGCGGGCGCGGCGGAAAGTATAACTGACAGTACGCCGTTGGTAAGCTGCGCGGGGGTATTCAGCGTGCCGGTCTTGGTAACGTAGCCCTTGCAGGTAACTACCCAAGTGTAATCGGTATCCGGCATCAGGTTTTCATATACGCCATCCGCATTGGGCGAAAGTATAGCCTTTTTAGGATCCTGAAGCCTTACTATCGCATTCGCGGGATATGTTTCGAACTTGACGGTGTAGGCGGTTTTCTTGTTAAGCTTTATAGTATATTCGCTGTATATACCGTCCTTTTCGACGCGGACGACTATCGTGTCGGTATCCTTTATGTCCACGTTGCTGTCAGTCTGTCCGTTATAGGTAACGGTGCAGGAGGCATCCTTTGGCGTGGCGGTAACAAGCACGGTTTCAATAGCTGCACTGATATCCGCGCTATAATCATACACACTGTTTTTGAACGCTGGATTGAGATATGCCTCATTGCCGTTAGCGGACAGCGCAAGCGCGGTAAGGCTGGGCTGGCAGTTTACGTTGATGGTATAGGTCTTTTCGCCAACGGTGCTGCCTGCGGGCGGGGTAATAACCACCTTAACGGTGTTCTTGCCAGGCTTAAGGCAGCTTATCCATGCGGCGTTGCTGCTGGACTTGGTGGCGTCCTTGGTAGCGGGGTTGCCGCTAAGGTCGGTATAATGCAGCGTGGCCTTTGCGCCCGTGGGAAGCTTCAGCTTAAAACGGAGCTGGTTGCTGCTGTCGGTCACGGTGCCAAGGTCGTATTCATACTTGTTCCACTCAAATACATTGGTGGTAGTGTATGAATCATCGGCGTTTTTCAGTATAACGGTGGTATTATTTGCAACGGTACCGTTATATACCAGCATACCGTTCAGGTCGCTTTCGCCGGGCTTGGCTTCGTTTACGGTTATTTCGCACCACGGCCCGGTTATGGGGAATGTTGTGCTTGATTCGCCTATCGCCGAAACATAATATGTTCCCGCCTTATCGAATTTCAGCTTTACTTTACCGTTTTCATCGGTTTCACCAAGATAATCGCCGAATTCAAGCTTTCCCTCGTTTTCATCAAGCAGATCTATTTCAGCCCCCTCGATGTTTTCCATCGTGGTAATCGGTCTTGTATCCTTGCCGGGAGTGCCCATCTGCTCCATGGCCATGTAACCGGAAAGCGTTAATGTAACTTCCTCGCCCGCGTTAACCGTAAGCTGCTTTTTATCGAAGTAGCTGAGATAATCCCCCCAGTAGGGGCTGGCGTATATAAAGAAATATACGTCGTCGCCCTCGCTGAGCGCATACTCGTTTATGGCATAGCCATCGTATTTTGGGCCTACGGGCAGACGGTCGTTTACGGCATAGCCGATGCTGCCGTCAACGCCGAATATTTTCGTCACAAAGCTGCTGCTGCCGCCAAAATAGCTGCTCATTGTATCCTTGGTGAATGCCGCGCCGTATACAGCCTCATGCGCGCACAGCAGCGCATCAAGCACGCTGACCTGACCGGCCTTTATGCTGTGGTCCATTCCGCCCACCAAGTGGCCGGCCTTAGCGTTCTCCATGCCATACTTGGCAGCGGTGCCTTCAATGGCGGTTATCTCGGTTCTGCCGACGGGGAAGCAATAATTCTTGCCATCATAGAATGTAAAGTATACCTTTACCTTGGCGGGGTCCTTAACAACCGGCTTTTCGCCGACGTAAAGGGTCAGCGTATAGGTGGTTTCGCTCAGTCCGCTGTCCGTGGGCGGGGTGACAGTCAGCTTAACAACATTTTCGCCCTTTATAAGCTGTACCCAATCGGTATTGGACTCATGATTTACGCAAAAAGCCTCTTTGCTGCTCCTTGTGCCATCGGCGTTGCTATACTCTATGGTTACTTTTGCGCCTTCGGCCGCCTCCATTTTGAACCGCAGCGAATTCAACTTCTGCATACCATCTATCGTAGCACGTTCTACGCTAATGGCACCGAAGTCATAGTCATAGTCAGTCGGATCAAATGTGTAGGGGGCGTTGTAATCTTCGCCATCATTCTTAAGCAGATAATCATAATCCGGATGTATAGCGAAGCCAATCTGCACGCGAAGCGCAGACAACTGATTAGCCGCAGCGGTCGCTGCAGGAGCCATCATAGGCGCGCCTAACTCAGCCGGAACCTCTATTGTGGGCTCCGGTTCGGCAGCGGGACTCTCTTCCGGCTGCGGGGTGCCGGCCTGTTCAGGCGTGGCGGCAACTTCAGTGTTTTCGACATTCACACCGCCCTGTGCTTCGCCTTCCGCCGCCACCATCATCGGCAGCAAGGAAAGCGCCATAACAAGCGCGAGCATCAATGCCAATACTCTTTTTTTCATTGGTTTACCTTCCTTTCTGGTCTTTATATTAAAGCCTTTATACCTTCATTGGGTAAGGGGCTAAAATACCTAAAGTTAATTTACGGCTACCTTCATGCAAACAAGCACCGCGTCCGTAACGTTTATGCTGCCGTCTCCGTTCATGTCGCAAAGCTCGCGTGCATCCGCGCTAAGCTGAGCTTCGCCCATTATGTAGCGGCATATCAGCGCAACGTCCGCTATGTTCACGCTGCCGTCGCCGTTGGCATCTCCCTTCACTTCGGCTGGGCCGGTGCCTTCCTTGCAGAAGCTTGCCGTTATGGCCACGTCCGCCGCCGGCATAACAAAGCTGTATGCATCGCCTTTTTTGCTCAGCTTCACGCCGTTCGCTTTAAGGCTGCCAAGATACAGCTCGTACCCGTCCGCAGGCGTTACCGTTAACGTAACGTCGTCGCCCGCCTTCGCCTTGCCGCTTACGGTTATCTTGTGGCCGTTCGCAGCGGCGCTGTTGGGCAGTATTATCCTGAATTCATCCTTGTTCGCCGCAAGCATTGCGCGCACAGGCGCAAGCGCTTCATTCAAGACGGATTCGGATATGGTAAGGTCCGCCATGGCGCTCAATGCCGCGGAATATGTGCCGCTGTTTGCAGCTACCCATGCGGAATAGTTGCTGTTAGCGTCCGCAAGAGTACTTGTAGCCGCAGTTCTGTCGGCTATTGCGGTATATGAATGTTCAAACGAGCCGGACGTTTCATCGCCATCAAAGCCGCCGCCTATGTCCGCACCAAGTCCCCAAAGGGTGAACTGCCAGCGTATAACGTCGCCATCCTTCAGCGGATTTGTACCAGAATTGGTCGTGAAATCCGATGCACCGTAGTTCGGGAACGCACCGTTCACCGAATACATCCAGCCGGACTTCTGCGCATAGTCAAATTCGCCAAGGCTTTCACTGTCGCGCGTATATCCAAGCTCTCCGCCATCGCTGTTTATGGCATCCACAATGTACTGCGGAGGGTTTATCTTCTCATTGGGGTTGCTGCCGTCGGTTATGGTTGCAAGATAGAATCCGCTTTCTATGCTCGCACTCGGCCCAAGTGTATATGTCATGCCATAGTCATCAAGCAGGCGGGTTATTATTTTTGCAACGCTGTCATTCTGGCGCAGCTCTACCTGCACAGGTTCAATCATGTATCCCTGACCGAGCGTGAATTTCTCTATGGATATTGTCACATGGCCTATGGCTTGCAGCTCGCTGAACTCCGCATACAGCGTCACGCTGCCGCCGGGCATTGTGAATTCCCAGCCGCCGCTCGCGTTCTCGCTCAGTGCAATGTTTTCGCCGTTTGGCCCTATTGCGCTGATTGTGCCTTCTATGTATTCATAACCGTCAAGCGGCTTGGGGCTTATAAGCACCCTTTCGCCCGCCCTTGCGCTATCCTTTGATACGCGCACGGAGCCGTTTACACTGGTCTGTATAAAGCCATAGCTTTCGCCCGTTTGGCCACCCTCGCCAAACTCAGCCCGTATAAGCACGGGTACGTTCGGCATTATAAAGCTTGCGCTCAGCCCGTCTTGGCTTACATCAGCCTGCTGATACGTTGGCGTAAGTTCCCATGAAACGCGCATTACTCCATTGTCAAAGGCTATTTCGGATTGATACAGATATGCTTTAACGTCGCTTAGAATATAGCCGTCCTCAGGGGACGCATACACGGTTATCCGCTGCCCTTGGGATGCGCTCTCAGCTGCGCTCAGCGTGCCATGCTCAGCTGTATCTATCGATATTGCATGAGCTTCTAAATTGTCGCTCATGTTGTATATATAATTCTTGCCTTTCAGAAAGCGGTCGTAAGCTACCAGCGCATACATTGCCTGATCGGTCGCCATAGCGTTGACAGAGCCGTCCATAACATGGCGGAAGCCCGAACCCGCAACATGATAGCGCAGTATGCCGTTTATAAGCGTGTTTCCGCTTGCGGTTATAAACCGATCGTCCTTTAGCGGGTCTATGCCCATTGCTATAAGCGCCATAAGCACCTGCGCCGTGCTTTCAACGTTCGTAGTGCCCCATGAATCGAAATCGCCCGCGCTCTTTTGCATTGCGCTCAGCGCGTTAAGTCCGCGCTCTATCGCATCGCCAACGTTTTTCTCCGTACCGTTCACGGTAACGTTCATGCTCCTGTACCGCGCGAGCGCCTGTATTGCCATTGCGGTAATATCAGGATCGGCCTTATCGGTGGACGGCGTAAAGCTGTCGGAACCGTCCCCGTCTTCAACCTCAAAGCCTGTATCCAGCACCCAGCCGCCGCCGGGCAGCTCCTGCGACATTATGCGCGCAACAAGCATTTCCCGCGTGGCCTGTACGGCCGTGCCGTGAACGCCCTGGCTCATTTCTTCATATGTAAGCTGCGGCATATCGTAATTCAGCGTATTCAGGGCGATAAGCGTGAATATGGTAGCATTTATGCCCTGCCATATAATATCCGTATAGTTGCCCAGCGCGCGGGTTATGTCGTATCCCGCCACGTTATGCACGTCAAGGCCAAGCGATGTATATCCTATCATTGCGCGCATATTCTCGGTACGCTTGCGGTAATGCAGAAGCGGCAGCGTTGTTATGTCGCTGTGCTCAGCCCTCACCTTCTCTATGGCTTTTGCCATTGCCGCGCTTGAATTATCCGCATATTTTTGCCATATGTCATATGGTATCGCCAAGCCGCTCCTGCCCAGGGCAAATGCCGCCCAGTCGCCCTGCAGCGTGCCAAAGCTTAACCCGTTTTCCGGATAATAGCTGCCTACGGGATTGAGCATATATGCCGCGCCCTGCTGTATTGCGGACTCTACGGACAATATGAGCTGCTGTTCAGATGAAGTGTAGCTCTCCCCTTCAAGCGCAAGCGATTCAAACGATGTGCAAAGCATCAGCATCGCAATAAGCGCCGCGCATATTCGCATCCTTAGTTTCATATACATGCTCTCCTTATTTCTATTCATCCCGCATTGCGCAAAGCGGGGATATTCTCATTGCATTCATTGCCGGTATAAGCGCGCTTATAACCGCAATTACCACCGAAAACGCCAGCGCGAATCCCGCAAGCCATACCGGCATCACGGAACGAACATCCATTTCGCTCAGCATGCCGTTCAGCGCGGCACGCAGCGCAAAACTCAGCCCTATTCCAACAAGCCCGCCAAGCAGGCCTATCATTGCTGCCTCGGTAAGGAACATAGCCGCAATATCGCGAAGCTCGCTGCCAAGCACCTTCAGTATGCCAACCTCCGTGCGCCGTTCGTTTATGGCCATCATCATCGTGTTCGCTATGCACAGCCCCGCGACCAGCAGCGCCACAGCGCCTATTGCAAACAGCAATCCCTGTATCCTTGCCGTCTGCTCCTTTACGGATTCCAGCATATCCGTAAGGCTGTATGTTTCAAAGCCCGCGCTGCGTATAAGCGAAGCTATTTCCATAACGTCGTCAGCGTTACTTACCTTTACCCATACCAGCGGGTATTCGGCCGCGTTTTTGTCCGCCGCGGCGTTGCTGTTTCCAGCTATCGCCTTGAGCGTATCCATGTGCAGAAACGCCGAGCATGAATAGGTATAGTTCATTGCGCTGCATATTCCGGTAACGCTCGCCCTAAGGCTTTGGCCTAGCGGCACGGCCCTGCCGTCCTCTCCCTCTGTATAGTCGCCCACAAGGCTTGCATAATCAAACGTCATCTTCACGTTTGCGCGCATAAGATCTATCAGCGGCTTGCCGTTGCGGTCTACCGCTTCTTTCCATGTATCCGGCTCTGCAAAGCTTGCTGCAAGGTCATCTGTCGCCATAAGTTCCGGCATGAGCCGCGTGCCTTTCTTTGGCAGTTCACCTTCAATGGGAGCTATGCCGAAGCTTGCCGCTGTATCCATATCTATGCCGTACAGCTTTACCATCGTTATGTATTTTCCGCTTTTAAGGTACGCCGTTGACTGCAGCACGGGTGTTACCGCCTCAACGCCGTCTATACCCTTAAACGCAGCGACCGCCTTTTTGTTAAGAATGGCTATTTTCCCGTTTGAGCCGTTCTTTTGCGTAACATCTATTTTGGTAAGGCTGCCCATTGCCTCTATCGATTCTCTATACGCCTGTTCATATCCTATGCCCACCGAAACCAGCATCAGTATGCACATTACGCCTATCGCCATGGATAACGCGGTAAGGCTTGTGCGCACGCGCCGCCGTGATAGGTTTATTATGCCTGTGCGTATAAAGTCACTTGGCCGCATTGCTACGCCCCTTTTTTATTATCAGCGCTGCCGCCACCGCGATTACTGCCGCCGCGCCCGCCGCTGCTATCCATATTGGGAATGCTGAGGGCTTCTCCTGCGGTTGTTCGGCTTCCGTGTCCACCGCAGCAGGTATGCTTATGCTTTCGGCAATGTCGACCTGTATAGGCACATTCTGTTCATATACATTGCCTTCGGCATCTTCAAAGCTTACCGTCAGCATTCCGTCCGCTGCGCCGCCATTAAGGCAAAGCAGCTGAAACTCTGCGCTTTGCTTAGCACCCGGCAGTATATCCCCGCCGTAATAGCTTTCGCTCATGCTCAGCTTTTCGCTTTCAAGCTTTACTTCAACGTTGTATGCCTTCGTTTTGCCCTTGTTTACTATCGGCAGCGACACGGCGATGTAATCCCCTTCCGCCGCGCCTTCCGCGAATATTTCCGGCTGATCCACACTTATGCGCATCCTTTGCTTTATGGGCAGCGTTATGGTCTGCGTAACGTTTGCGGCGGTGTTTTCTTTATCCTCGTATTCAAGCTTTATAGCTATTTGAGCATTGCCCTGAATATCCGGCATTGCGGTAAGGTCATAAACTATTTCCGCAGTATCGCCGGGCGCTATCTTGGCCGCATAGCCGGTATCACTCCTGCCAAGCGCCGCCATAAGCGCGGACGGATCAAGCGTAAGCGCACCCGTAATGTTTACGGCAGAAGCTGATGCGGATGTGTTCTTTATAAACACCGTAAGCGTGAAATCATCGCCTGCATAAATGGTATCAAGATTCACGGCATAGCCGCTCACCATCAGCTTTGGCGCGGTATGCAGCGTTTCCTGCGGCGCTTCATAGCCATTCACTATTGTTACACTTGCGCTCAGCGTGCTGTCCCTAAGCACGCCGTTTTCGCGGTATATGGCGCGGAACTGCACAGTCTTTACACCATTTGTGGCGTAAGGCGATATTTTCAGCATATATTGGGCCACGGCCCATGCCCCGGTATCAAGATCCGGCAGCCTCAGCCCATAATTTGCTGCATCCGCAGCAAACGGGAATTCCTCAACGTTATTCGATATTATGGGCTCTATTGTTATGTCAGTAAGCGGTTCTCCGTTATTTATAACGGGAAGATACAGGCTAACCAGTTCTCCCGGGCTTCCCGTGGGCGCGCTGTAATATTCCCCGGCAATGTTTGCCGGCAGCAGCGCAAGCGCGCCTATGCCGCTTGTAGTCGGCATGGTTTTAGCTATTGCTTTGAGCGTTATGTTCACCACCGCAGGGGCATTTTCAACGGCAAACTTGCCTGCCGCACTTTCGTACCCATCTGCAAATGCAGTATAAAGATACGTTCCCGCGGGCAGGTTGGCTGTGTCGCTTACCGGATTGCCGAGCGAGTCAGTAACATTAAGCGTCATATTCTGCGGATTCTTGGTTATGAGCACAGGATAAAGCTGCTTGCTCATAACAATATGTATCTTATTGCCGCCGCACTCAGCGCCGTTGAAGTATACTTTGCCGTCCACCACGTCAAATGAGCCGTTGTAATCCATGTATCCGTCTGCCGTAGCCGTAAACGGATATGTGCCATCTCCGGGTACGGTGTAGTTACCAAGGTATGCCTTGCCGCCTATGACCTCTATGCTTGCGTTGGACGGGTCGCAATCAAAGCTCAGCTCCACCTTTCCCGCGGCAAGTGCTGGCAGGGCCGTAAGCAATATGCTTAGCATTATCACCACCGCAATTGTTCTTTTTATATTCATGCGTTTATTCCCTCCCCTATCAATGCTCCATCGCTCAGTCTTATCGTCCTGTCCACATGGCGCGGCATATCATCATCATGCGAAACTATCATCAGCGTTGTGCCGTTCTGCCTGAACAGCTTTTGAAACAGCGTAAGCACCATTTCGCCCGTTGCCGTATCAAGATTGCCCGTAGGCTCGTCCGCCATTACTATTGCGGGCGAAGTGATTATGGAGCGCGCTATGCCCGCACGCTGCTGCTCTCCGCCGCTCATCTGCGCAGGGCGCTGGCGGGCGCATTTGGCTATGCCTACCATATCCAGCGCCTCAAGCGCGCGCCGTTCGCGTTCCCGCTTTTCAACGCCGCGCAGCATCAGCGGCAGCGCAACGTTTTCTATTGCCGTATACTGCGGCAGCAGTCTATAAGACTGAAATACAAACCCTATATGCGAGCGGCGGAAGCGAATGCGCTCAATCTCGCTCATTCGGTCTATCCGCTGACCAAGCACGTTTATGCTGCCATCGGTCGGGCTTTCAAGCCCGGCAACAAGATTGAGCAGAGTCGATTTGCCGCTGCCGCTTTTGCCGGCAATACAGACAAATTCGCCGCATGCGATCTCCATATCTATACCGCGCAGGGCATGCACCTCGCCCGCGCCCGCGTTATAGTCCTTCTTAAGCCCTTTTATGCTTATCGCGCTTTCGCCCATGCCCTTATCCCGCCAGCCACGTTTGGCCAAGGTCCTTACCCAGGTCGCACGTGTAGTTCCATTCTATTACATCCCCGCTTTTGACCATGTATTGCCCGCAGCCATAGTTGGGGTACCAATCATTCACGCAATACATCCATCCGCTCCAGCGGCCGCCATCGAATTCATAAAGGTTGTTTATTCCTTCTATATACTCGTTTCCCTTTGCGCCGGAGTATTCCATATGCAGCTTATACTTATCGCGCACGGCGCACAGAACATCAAAAACCGTATCCCCCTGCTCAAACGTCATCGTGGTGGTTTTGAGTATCTCGCCGCTTGCAGGGACTATCCCCTGCCACTTTTTTTCAAGATGCATGCCCTTTGCAACGGCAGTATCGCACCGTATCGTTATGGTGCAGGTGTTCGCCTCCGGCTCTTTACTGCTCACGGGAACCGCTGTCTGCTCAGTCTGTACGGCTTCGGAAGTTATTTCATTATCCCTTGCCTCTGCCTGCGCCCTGCCAACGGATGCGGTATCCTCATCATCTCCGCTATCGACAGGCGCCGGCGTTCTAAGCTTGTCCTCCGGTTCCGGCGTGGTGTTCTCTGCGGCAAGGCCTTTTAGCTGATTAAGCCTATCTTCACCCTCATCGCCGTTTGCGATATAGTCAACATCAAGCGAACCCCTGTGGTCATTAGAGCCTATCGCGCTGCATCCCGCGAGCAAAAGCGCCATAATAAGCGCCATTGCCGCAAAAAGTCTTTTTTGAATACTCACCTTACCAATATGTTCCTTTCCAAGTTTTTTTTACGCAAAAAGCTGCGGCGATAATCGCCGCAGCCGTATTTCTGCACACATAAATCAATCGGGCATACGAGAAAATAAGCTTAGTATACCCCGCCCCATGTACCATTGACCCGTGGTAAGGCGAACTTTCAAGCAGGTCTTCTGGCTCGCGCTTCATCGCATTCTGCAATGCCTTCCCGGGTGCTTATAGCCCAGTGACCGTGCCAAGTAAGTTAGCACATATGCAGAACGCTCCGCGCATACAGCGGCGGGACCGCGCAGGCCTTTAACCTGCTTCCCTCTTAGCCTCCCCAAAGCGGGGCGGAACATGAAAGTGTATTCAATTTCCTACCCTATATAATATCACCGTTTACCGATAAAGTAAAGCGGAGCATTATTTTATTCTGCCGGCATACTTCGCTTCAAGTATTTTGGCTATTCTCAGGGCAAGGGGATTTATCTGCTCCTCACTCCTGCCTTCAAGCATTATTCTTATAAGCGGTTCCGTGCCGCTTGCGCGCACCAGCACTCTTCCTTCGCCTTCAAGCAGCTTTTCCACCGCGCGTATATCGTTTATCATGTCCTCATCCTTAAGCGCAGCAGCCTTGTCCTCCGGTGATACTACAACGTTCACCATAACCTGCGGCAGTATAGGAACATCATTTGCAAGCTCCGAAAAGCGCTTCTTTGTCTTTGCCAGTATGTTCATCACCTGTATTGCACTGAGCATACCATCGCCCGTGGTATTCTTGTCATAGAATATAATATGGCCAGACTGCTCGCCGCCAAGGGAATACCCCTTCTGGCGCATGCGCTCGAGTATGTATCTGTCGCCTACGGCGGTTTCTTCTACATTTATGCCAAGTTCCTTCATGCGCAGTTTAAGGCCAAGATTGGAAAGCACGGTAACAACAAGCGTATCGTCCTTAAGCTTCCCTTCTTTCTTCATATATTTAGCGCAGATGCCCATTATCCTGTCGCCATCAACAATGTTGCCCATTTCATCCGCGGCTATCACTCTGTCTGCATCGCCATCAAAAGCAAAGCCTGCATCCGCCATGCGCTCCGTCATAAGTTCCTGCAAGCTATCGGGATGTGTGGAACCGCAAAGGTCGTTTATATTACAGCCGTCCGGCTCATCGGCCCAGGATATCACCTTTGCGCCAAGTTCGCTGAATACGTCGGCTGCTATATTTGATGCAGACCCGTTTGCGCAATCGAGCACTACGGTCATGCCGCTGAAGCTTTCCGTAGCGGTGGATTTGAGAAATTCCTTGTATTTTTCAACGGCTCGCGGTGCGCTCAGGCAGTTGCCAACGCCGCTTCCCGTAGGCTTATCCATTATTTCTTCGCCCTTTACAATGGCTTCTATGCGGTCCTCAAGTTCATCGGAAAGCTTATAGCCATCGCCATCGAACCATTTTATGCCGTTGTATTCCATTGTGTTGTGCGATGCGCTTATCATAACGGCGGCATCCGCAGAATACAGCCGCGCAAGGTATGCCATTGCGGGCGTAGGGATGACGCCTACGTTTATCACATCGCCGCCTATCGAGCATATGCCGGCACTCAGCGCGCATGCGAGCATATCACCCGACTTCCGGGTATCCTGCCCAACCAGTATGCGCGGATTATGTACGCTTGTCAGCACATATGCGCCAGCCGCGCCTATTTTCATTGCCAATTCACAGCTAAGGTCGGCGTTTGCAATCCCCCTCACGCCGTCCGTACCAAACATTCTGCCCATAATATCCTCCTTACCGCAATAAAAGCACCGTTGTGCTAATATGTATAGCCATATTACGCTAAAATATTATATTACATTGCGCGTATTCAGTCAAATTGTGCTGATAAGGTCGGGTAAATAAAAAGAGCCTACCACAAAATAGGCTCTTTTAATTGCTTAATCAAATTCTCTAAAAACACTCCAGTATAGCCACCTCAGGCCATACCCGCCAAAAAGCAGACTTTACTCGATCTTGCCCGTGTTCTTCGGCAGTTCGGCCTCCAACCTCTTTTTCAACGCTTCAAGTGTTTTGACCCAGCCCGTGACCATGTCTTGATCCGGACGCGCCCAGCGCTCGGATTCCTTTATATCCTCCATGCAAAGCAACGCCTTGTCACGTACATACTGCATAAGCATGCCGTGGCTCAACTGCATATCCGCTAAGGCATACCAGAATAACGCCTGTTCTTCGGTATCACAAATCAACGCTTGAAACTCTTTAATGAGATCCATAGTTATTTCTTCGTTCGGCTCGCCGCTGTTCAACTTCTTTATATACTCATCTCTTATAGCGCTCGTCGTGTCATTCGAATAAAGCGTAGTTCCCCACGCGCCCATAACTATTCACTGCCTTTCCGTCAGGTTTTGCAATTTGCCGTTCATGCTTTGGCAATTCTTTATGCATTAATTATATCAATTTTGCCTATAAAAGCAAGTCATATTCTATATAAATTATCGTATTCGTCTCATTTTCTTTACAGTTAAAACTACTGCTTATGGCTATCATAGTATTTGCATGCATGTATACAGGCATCTAATCATACACATCAAAGCATCTGATATTTAGCTCAACTTCCTCTTCTGCGTAGCACACAACGAATGAGTAACATAAAACCCCGTACATCAGTACGGGGTTTTGGCTGCGGAACTAGGATTCGAACCTAGACAATACGAGTCAGAGTCGTAGGTGCTACCATTACACAATTCCGCATTGAAGCTTGATAATCCCAAGATGCCGTCGCTCCCTATATAACACCCGCCTCTCGGCAGGTGGGTGCGCTCTGTTGGTTTGCTGCCATCCGGTCAGGCCGGCTCGACATCCGCCTCGGCAATTGCGCTCCCGTAGTTACTCTGTGGGTTTATACACAGGAACTTACGCACACCGCAGGATTATTGTGGTGGGATTAGTTGGGATCGAACCAACGACCTCTACGATGTCAACGTAGCGCTCTGACCAGCTGAGCTATAACCCCGTTCGCTTGACGCACATATTATTATACATAAAAGCCGACTTATTGCAAGCATTATTTTTGCGCGCGTGGGGACAAATGCCGTTTTATCCCCACGCCGGCTGATAAAAATTTTTCTAAAATCAGTTTTCGGCTCCGTGCATCCGCGCGATCATGTCCTTTGGATCACTCGCCTTGAATACGCTGCTTCCGGATACCAGTATGTCCGCGCCCGCCTTGGCAGCAAGCTTCGCAGTGTCCGCATTTATGCCGCCGTCTATCTCTATCTCATATGTATAGCCGTGTGCTTCACGCTGCTTTTTAAGCCACTCTATTTTCGGCAGTACTTCCGCAATAAAGCTCTGCCCGCCAGCGCCCGGATTAACACTCATAACCAGCACCAAATCACATATGGACAAAAGATACTGCACCATCTCAACAGGCGTACCAGGATTAATTGCAACGCCGGCCTTCATGCCCGCGCAGCGTATTGCCTGAAGCGTTCTGTGCGCATGTGCATCGGCCTCTGCATGGAACGTAAGATAGTCTGCGCCCGCCTTGGCAAACTGGTCTATATATGTTTCCGGATGCTCCACCATTATATGCACATCTATAGGCAGCTCGGTATACGGGCGTATGGCGGCGCACATGGCCGGCCCAAACGTTATCGTGGGCACAAACGTGCCGTCCATTACGTCGAAATGCACAAGGTCGGCATTCCATTCGCCAAGCTTTCTTGTGGCTTCTCCCATGTTCGCAAAATCGGCAGAGAGCAGGCTGGGGGCAATCTTAATCATATTTGTGTTTCCTCTTTTCTATCAATTCATCAAGTATTATAAGGTATCTTTCATATCGCTCCGGCGACAGCGCAGTGCCTATAAGCGGTTTAACGGCGCAGTCCGGCTCGCTGCGGTGCAAACATTCGCCAAAGCGGCAGCCTATGCGTTTGCCGCGCATTTCGCGATAGCATTCGCAAAGCTCCTTCGGCTCCATCTCGTCCGCTTCAAGCAAGCTGAACCCGGGCGTATCCAGCACCGCCCCGCCGCATACATGCCAAAGCTGCGCATGGCGCGTGGTATGCCGTCCTCTGTCCGTTTTTCTGGACAGCCCGCCCGTTTCAAGCGCAAGTTCCGGCACAATGGCGTTTATAAGCGAAGATTTGCCCACGGCGCTCTGCCCCGCAAAGCAGCATATGTTCCCCGCTATCTCAGCTTTTATAGCGTCCACGCCGTCCCCTTTGGCGGCCGATGCGGTAATGATGGTATACCCCGCCGGCGCGTACTGCGCGCGGATATCCTCCGCCGCGTCCGCATCCGCTTGGTCGCATTTGTTCAGCACTATCACAGGCTCAACATTATGCTTTTCGCAGCGAATAATAAGCTTGTCCATCAGCATAAGGTCGGGCTTCGGCGCGGAAAGCGAGGCGACTATTATAAGCTTATCCAAATTGGCCACGGCAGGGCGAATAAATATATTGCGCCGCGGCAGTATTTTACTGACCGAGCGGCCCTCGCCGTCCTCAATATATTCAACCCTATCGCCCACCACGGGCGTTATACCATCCTTTCTGAACCTTCCGCGCGCGCGGCATACTATTTCCATGCCGTTATCGCTAAGCACGGTATAGAAGCCGCCTACGCCCTTTAGTATCAGCCCTGTATCAGCCATGCATTATCTCCTGTATTCAAAGCCTATCTGCCCGCTCCTTACGACCACGCCATCCACATATACGGTGCATTCGTATTGGCCGGCCTTTTGCAAATACGCGGTGAATGAAACACTCTGCTGCGAACCTACGGGCAGCGTGGTTTCATATATCACCAGCTCAAGCCCATCCTCAAGCTTTGCTGTTACTGTTACGACGCCGGGTCCTGCCGCAATATCCAAATTGAAGGCAACATCCGCAGCGTAATTGCCAAGCTGAGACCGGCAAACGCTCAATTCAACGACCGCGTCCGCCGCAACGGATATGCCCGGGGACGGATTTTGAGCAACGACAGATTCTTCGGCCGCTATCTGGCTGTCCGGCTGCACGGTGCGTATGCGTATTTGCTTGAAGCCTTCTTCCCTGAGCAGCGCTATCGCTTTGCTGAGATCAAGCTCCATAACGTTTGGCATCTGTGTAGCTTTGCCGGGCGTACCGCTTATCCATATTTCTATTCTATCCCCGGCGAACGTGCTCGTGCCCGCAACGGGCTCCTGCCTGACTATTTGGCCATACGGCAGATCGCTCGTAACATACTGCGGAACGCCAAGCTGGAGATCCATGCCCCATACTAGGTCCGTAGCGTCCTGCAGCGTCCTTCCGATAAGCTCCGGAACGGTAACATAATCGCTGCCCGAGCTTACGGTAACGCTTATCGTATCGCCCTGCTTGGCGTTTGTTCCCGCGGCAGGGGACTGCTCCAGCACGGTGCCTTCGTCTATATCGCTCGGCTTATATTCGTCAACCGATATTTCAAAGCCTCTAAGCTGCGCTATACCTATGGCTTCCTCAAGCTTTTTGTTGGTAACGGTAGGAATTATGTATTCCGTGGCTGCCGTGAAGCCCTTGTCTTCACGTACTGATCTTGCAATGAAAAATAGCGCCGTGAAAAGCCCAAGCACTACAATGAGCATAACCACAATATTCATCACGCCGTGATTCATGCGGTGTTTGCCGTGCTCATCATGGTTATATATGCGGGCAAACTTGCCGTGCGGCTCGCGCAGCGCCCTAAGAAGATCGTACTTCATCTGCCTTGCGGAAGGATAGCGCTGGCTCGGTTCCTTGCCGGCGGCCTTCACCACAACGTCGCTCAGCGCGCGCGGAACCCTTGGATTGAGTTCCGACGGCGGCGTTATATCCTCCTGCAAATGTTTAAGAGCAATAGCCACGGAGTTATCCCCACCGAACGGCACCTGCCCTGTAAGCATTTCATAAAGCATTATTGCGCACGAATAAATGTCCGATGCGGCGGTGACATCCTCTCCCCTTGCCTGCTCCGGAGAAATATAATGCACCGACCCCATAACGACGTTCGATCCGGTGAACGTGCGCGTGGTGGCCGCAACGTCCCTCGCTATGCCAAAATCGGTCAGCTTCGCCCTGCCGCGCGGGGTGATTATAACGTTCTGCGGCTTAACGTCGCGGTGTATTATGCCCTTCTGGTGCGCATGGGACAGCGCATCGAGCACCTGACACGTTATATTGACGGCAACCTTTGGCGACATTGGGCCGTCGCTCTTTATCAATTCTTTCAATGTGCTGCCCTCAACATATTCCAGCACTATATAGTTTATATCCCCATCCTCGCCAACGGCATAGGAGCGGACAATATTTTCATGCGAAAGGCTGAGCACGGCGCGCGCTTCACGCTCAAAGCGGCGCACGAACTCCATGTCCCCGCGGTGTTCTTCCCTTAACACTTTAAGTGCGACCGTGCGATTAAGCATGTTATCATGCGCCTTGTACACGTTCGCCATTCCTCCGGAGCCTATAAGGGATTCTACCGTATACCTTCCGGAAATCACTCTTCCTATCATTCGGCATTCTCCCCATCGTTATATATTATTACGGCGCTTATATTGTCCCGACTGCCGGCTTTCAGCGCGCGTTCGACAAGCGCATCGCACGCTGTTTGCAATTCTTCAGCCGACCGGCCGAGTGCGTCCGCCAGTTCATCTTCACTCAGTTCACCGTAAAGCCCATCCGTGCATATGAGCAGCTTATCTCCCTTTTCCCATGCGCATTCAAACACATCCACCCGCTCAATTGGACGTGTGCCTACAGCGCGGGTTATAATATTGCGCTGAGGATGGCGCGCGGCTTCCTCCCGCGTGATATAGCCAAGCGCCGCAAGCTGGGCAACATACGAATGATCTTCAGTTATTTGCTTAAGATGCAGCCCATCATAATGATAGAGCCTACTGTCGCCAACATTTGCCGCGATAAAACGCTTTTCTTCCAGCACCGCAGCCACAAGCGTTGTGCCCATGCCGCGGTATCCTTCATCGCTGAAGGATAGTTCATACACGGCTGAATTGGCCATGTTCACCGCGTTTATAAGCCGCTCCCGAATAGTTCCGGGCGCGTTTTTATGCATATTCTCCACCAGCGTTTTTATTGCAAGCGCGCTTGCAATATCGCCCGCGTTATGGCCGCCCATTCCGTCCGCAACGGCAGCGATGGCTATCATGCCCCTTTCGGGTATAAAAACGGCGTCCTGATTTTGCTTTCTTATACCGGTAATGGTCTTTGCAGCATATTTCATTGTTGCTCCTCCCTTTGCATAAGCACGCGCCGCCTAAGCTGACCGCAGGCGCCGTCTATATCGGTTCCCATTTCACGCCTAACGGTTGCGGATATTCCTCTATCCTCAAGCCATTTTCTGAACACTTCCGCTTCCTTTCGGCTGGTGCCCAAAAGGTTGCGCTCCTTTACGGGGTTAAGCGGAATAAGATTCACATGGCATGTCATCCCCCTAAGGCGGGCCGCCAATTCGTTGGCGTTCGCCTGCGAATCGTTAAGCCCTTTTACCAGCGCGTATTCAAACACAACACGCCGACCCGTTGTTTGGGCATATCGCCTTGCCGCAGCAAGTACCTCGGCGATCGGATATGCCTTATTTATAGGCATCAGTTTATTGCGTATTTCATCATTGGGCGCATGGAGCGATACAGAAAGCGTAACGTGCGGCGCATCCTGCGGCAAAGTATCTATCCTTGGCACAAGGCCGCAGCTTGAAAGCGAAATATTCCTTGGGCTTATGCCCATGCCGTCAGGCGAGGAAACAAGCTTTAGGAATTTGACCGTATTATCGTAATTATCAAGCGGTTCGCCGCTGCCCATGAGCACTATGTTTGTAACGCTCCTGTCCCTGCCTTCCTCCGCGGGGACATCGGCATTTGCAAGCGCAACGAATGAAAGCATCTCTCCCGGAGTAAGGTTCCTTATGCAACCTTCAAGTGTAGATGCGCAAAACGCGCAGCCCATGCGGCAGCCGACCTGCGTGGATATGCAAAGTGTGTTGCCGTAATGGTAACGCATAAGCACGCCTTCAACAATGTTTCCGTCGCTTAGCGAGAACAGGTATTTTATGGTACCGTCCTTTTGAGATATGAACTTATCGTATATTTCCGCCCCGTCAAACGCAAGCTCGCTCAGCCTGTTCCTTAACGTTTTCGGCAGATTGGTCATGTTTTCGGGCTTTACGCCGCGGCTGAGCCATGAAAAAACCTGCTTCGCGCGGAAGCGCGGTTCGCCCCATTCTTTCAGCAGCGCTTCAAGCTCCGCCGTGTCCATTGAAACTAGCCCCGTCATCATTATCTCCTGCGTATAGATTTGGCTATAAAAAAGCCTTCCATTCCGTCATGCTGCGGCAGCAGCTGTATCCGCCCGCCCTCTGCGCGGCTTCGCATATCATGGGGCAATATATTTTCCATATTGCCCGGAGCATAGTTGCAATTTTCGGCAAGAAACTGCTCCCATACGCCAATGTTTTCGCGCCGGGACACGGTGCACGTTGAATACACAAGCGTGCCGCCGATTTTAACATAGCGCGCGCATCTATTGAGTATTTTCAGCTGCAATTCGCTAAGCGCGTCTATCATTCCGCTCGTTTTGGCGTAGCGAACATCGGGCTTACCACGCACACCGAGGCCGGAGCACGGCGCATCCACAAGCACCGCGTCAAATGCACCGCAGTACACTTCGTCGTATACCGATGCATCCTTTTGCACTATTTCTGCGTTTTCAGCATGCAGCCTTTTGAGCGTATTCAGCGTAAGTTCACGCCGGTGCTCATGCAGTTCGAAGCCCGTAATGCTGCATCCGTTTTTCGCAAGCGACGCCATGTATGCCGTTTTCCCTCCGGGCGCGCAGCATGCGTCCAGTATTCTCATTCCAGCCTTAGGCTCAATAGCGCGGCAGACAAGCATAGCGCTTTCACTCTGAACGGTTATTTTACCGGCCGTAAACAGCGGCTCCTTTTCAACATTAAAGCCGTTTTCAAGGCAAAATGCGTTTGGGTCTATTTTGCCGCGCCTAAAGCCTATTCCTCTATCATTGAGCGCGCAGGCAAGTTCATCCGCGGTATAGGGCCACTGCGCCCGTATGCAGAAATCATGCGTCTGCTGCGCCATTATACCTTCGGCTTCGGCTATGCCGTAATCGGCAACAAGCTCATCAGCCAGCCACCTTGGCCAGCTATATTCAACGCTCAGCCGCTCAACCGGTTCATCTGGAAGCGGCGGCAGCTCGGTATCCCTGCAAACGGAGCGCATAACGCCATTAACATAACCCGAAAGCGCGCCCTTGCCCACTTCCTTGGCAAGGCGCACGGATTCGTTGCAGGCGGCGCTGTCCGGCACGTTCATATATTTTGCCTGGCAAACGCCAAGGCGCAGTATGTTTCGTATGGTTTTATCCGGTTTGCCTTTAGCGTGGGAAGCGATTATCCTGTCTATCATCATAAGATGATCCAACGTACAGTACACCGCGGCGGAAACCCATTTCGCATCCCGCTCGCCCAGCCCCTGCTCCGCCCGCTTGAGGCACAGATTGGCATACGCGCCATTATCGATTATGTCTGAAAGCGCATTCAGCGCAACGCGCCGCGTGCTCACTCAAACACCTTAAAGCCCATCTTGTGCCCAAGCACCGCGTTTGCCGCATCCATGCGCTTGGAACCGGGGAACTGAAGTTCAAGTATTTCTATCACGCCGTCCCCGCAGTCCACAAGTATGCCGTTAAACCTGTCCGCGCGCAATATAAGCCCGGGTTCACCGCGGCTCGGCTCCGCGTCGCTATGGCGCGTTTTCCATATCTTCACCGCTTCGCCTTCAAGCATTGCATATGCGCAAGGCCACGGATTCATTCCGCGCACCAAATTATGCACAGCATCCTTGCCGCGTGAGAAATCTATATGCCCGTATTCCTTTTTTATCATGCCGCACTTGGTTGCCTCCGCCTCGTTCTGCTTTATCGGCTTCAGCTCGCCGCGTTCAAGCGCTTCTATGGTTTCCTTCAGCAGCTCCGCGCCCATTTCGGCCAATCGGTCGAACAATTCTCCGGCAGTCTCGTTTTCACCTATTTCAGTTTCTTTATTCAGCAAAATGTCGCCCGTATCCAGCCCAACATCCGTAAGCATGGTGGTAACGCCGGTTATCTTTTCGCCGTTTATCACAGCCCACTGTATCGGCGCGGCTCCGCGGTATTTGGGCAGCAGACTGCCGTGTACGTTTATGCAGCCGTACTTAGGCACGGCAAGATTTTCGCGGCTGAGTATCTGCCCAAAGGCTGCCGTTACCATAAGTTCGGGCGCTTCAGCCTTCAGCGCGGCAACACCTTCTTCGCTTTTTATCTTATCAAACTGGTAAACTTTCATGCCGTATTCTAACGCGGCCTTTTTTACCGGCGGCGGGGTCATTACCGCCTTGCGCCCAACGGGCTTGTCCGGCTGTGTGAACACGACCACATCGTCCCCGCGCTCATGCAGCATTTTCAGCGAAGGCAGCGCAAAATCAGGCGTGCCTAAAAAAGCTATTTTCATTCATCTTCCTCGTTTTCATCGTATCCTTCGGGCGCTTCGGTAACAAGGCGCTTATATACAAGGCCGTTAAGATGATCCGTCTCGTGCAGTATGGCGCGGGCAAAAAGGCCCTCCCCTTCATATTCGCATTCTTCACCGAAGCGGTTCATTGCGCGAACGCGCACATGGTTGGGCCTGACAACATAGCCGCTTTCGCCCGGGAAGGACAGGCAGCCTTCATATCCGCCCTGCTCACCGCTTGTTTCCAATATTTCCGGGTTTATGAGTTCCACAAGGCCGTCGCCGCAGTCTATAACCACGGCGCGCTTAAGTATGCCCACCTGCGGCGCGGCAAGGCCAACGCCTTCGGCATCGTACATAGTTTCCGCCATATCGTCAAGCAAAACGGCCAAACGCTTGTCAAAATTATCCACCTTCCGGCAAACCTTGTACAAACATTCTGCATCGCCGGTCATGATTCGTCTTTTAGCCATATATTCTCCTCCATAATTGCATCAAAATATTATAACCCGCAAAAGCCCCAAGAATCAATACTCAGAACATATCCGCCGGATTTATCTCCACGTTTCCCATCTCGCTGCGCCGGCGTTCATCGCACAGGGCATATATCGCGTCTATAACCGCCGCGGTATGCTTTGTGCGCACCAGTTTCATAAGCGTTTCGTACCGGAACAGCCCCTGCCGTTTTTTCATCGGCGCGGGCGACGCCACCATGAAAAGCAGCTCCTGTCGGCTTGCGCCCTGAGCGTCAAGCGCGGCATATATGCGCTGTTTCATTTCCGCCGCAAAGCGCTCGTTCATGTCGTCTATAGCGGCCTCGTTCTCTCCCGTAAACACTATTCTTATAAACAGCGAAAACGGCGGAAACAGCCCCGCCCGGCGCGATGCTATCTCATAATCATAAAAGCCACGGTAATCCTGATTGGCCGCAAGCTCTATAACGGCGTGCTCAGGCGTGTAGCTTTGCACGATAACGCTGCCCTCCCGCTCCCCGCGGCCCGCGCGGCCCGCCACCTGCGTAAGCAGCTGGAACGTACGCTCCGCGCTCCTGTAATCCGGCACATGCAGCATCGTATCCGCCGCAATTACGCCAACCGTTGTAACGTTGGGTATATCCAGCCCCTTGGCTATCATCTGCGTGCCTATCAGCGCCTGCGCTTCGCCGCGCATAAACCTATCAAGTATTTTATAATGCGCGTCCTTGCCCTGCGTAGTGTCGTAATCCATTCTGAGCGCGGTCACGCCGGGGAACTGCTCCTTGAGCTGTTCCTCCACCTGCTGCGTACCCACGCCGAAATATTTAAGATACGGCTTGCCGCACTGCGGGCATTTTGCCGGTATTCTTGCCGTGCGGCCGCAGTAATGGCATTTCATAACGTTTTCGTATTTGTGATATGTCATGGATACATCGCAATCGGGACATTTGAGCGTATATCCACACCCGCGGCAGGATACAAACGTTGAATATCCGCGGCGGTTCATAAATAAAATTGCCTGCTCTCCCGCGTCAAAGCAGCGCTTCAGTTCGCCATGCAGCGCCTCGCTGAACACGCTGCTGTTGCCCTTCAAAAACTCCGCGCGCATATCCACTATTTTTACCTTCGGCAAAGGGGCGTTGTTCACGCGGTTAGGAAGCTCTATCAGCGAATACCGCCCGCTGAGCGCCCGCCTAAACGTTCCTACGGACGGCGTTGCGCTGCCCAGCACAACAGCAGCGCCGCTCAGCTCAGCGCGCTTCTGCGCCACCTCTGCCGCGCCATAACGCGGGGTATGGTCGCTATGGTAGCTTTGCTCGTGTTCTTCATCTATTACAATCAGCTTTACCCTTTCAAGCGGGGCAAACACGGCGCTGCGCGCGCCTATTACAACATCAACCATGCCAAGGCGTATCCTGCGCCATTCGTCATACCGTTCGCCATAGGACAGTCGGCTGTGCAGCACGGCAACGCGCTCCCCGAAGCGGCTGCGGAAGCGCTGCATTGCCTGCGGCGTGAGCGATATTTCCGGCACAAGCACTATCGCCTGCCCGCCCAATGACAGGGCATGGCTTATGGCCTGCATATAAACTTCCGTCTTTCCGCTGCCCGTAACGCCGAACAGAAGGCTTGTACCTGCTCGGCCGTCTATGCTTTTATTTATTGCTTCAAGCGCGCTGCGCTGATCTGCCGTAAGCTCAAGCGGCTTGCTCGGCGCTATGTTTACGCTTGCGAACGGATCGCGATAGACGACATAATCATCGTCCGTTAGTATCCCCTTCTTTATCAATGCGTTTACAGCCGCCGTTGCGTTTGGTATGAACGCATTGATGTCCGCAACGCTTACGGCGGTGTTCATACGGCATAAAAGCTCCAGCACCTCGCTCTGTTTAGGCGCACGGGATACCCCGCTGCTGTTTTTCAGCGAATCAAGCGCCTGATGGGGGTCTATGTCCGCGTTTATGCGCACTATGCGCTCGGTTTTTTCTTTAACCCTGCCACCCCTAAGCTGCGCCGGTATCATAAGCCGCAGCGCCTCAACAAGCAGGCAATGGTAGCTTTTGCTTATCCACTTGGCAAGCTCTATCTGCTCAGCTGTAAGCGCGGGATACGGCTCCATGGCGCGAACTATCCGCTTTATAGTGCCGATATTCTCGGGCGCATTTTCGCTCAATTCAAGCACAAAGCCTTCTATGCTGCGGTTGTTCCCGCCAAACGGTATAAGCACCCTTTGCCCGGCGGTCACGACCAGATCATTCGGAACTTCATATGTAAACAGCCTGTCCACATTGCTGTGCGCAACGTCCACCATTACTTTTGCATACATTGCCGCTTTACCGCCCTTTCTCACACTTCTTAAGGTTTGATTATACCATATAATTATGAATATATCACGGCGCTAAGCATATATACATAAACACAAGGAGGCATATGATTTTGACATATTATCATCATTTATACGAATAATAGTGACAATACCATTGACATTTTGTTAACTTTGTTCTATATTCTTAAAGGCGCATAAAGTTGCGCAAAAAATAACAATTTCAATTGTTAAAAAAGACAGAGAGGGTTTCATTAACAATGGAAAAGCAAGGACTCAAAAAGAACCTTGGCGTAATGTCCGCAATGTCTATCGTTGTCGGCTGCGTCATAGGTGCAGGCGTATTCTTTAAGCCTTACGCCATCTATCAGGCCACCGGCGGCGCGCCCGGCATGGGTATGCTCTCATGGATAATCGGCGGCATAGCAAGCATTCTCGGCGCGCTCACGTTTGCCGAGGTCGCAGTGCTAATCCCCAAGACCGGCGGCATGGTCACCTATCTTGGCGAAGTTTACAACGATAAGATCGGCTTCCTTGCCGGTTGGATGCAGGTAGTTATATTCTACCCCGCCTTCCTTGCCGGTTACGGCGTGCGTGTTGGTCAGGAGCTGGCCGAATATGTCGGTTCCCAGTACGCGCTGCCCATAGGCATGGCCGTTATAATCATTCTTGTTGCCATCAACACCCTTGGCAATAAGACCGCTTCCGGTGTGCAGATAGTTTCCACCATCTGCAAGCTTATCCCGCTGGTACTGCTGATGATCTTCGGCTTCATACTCGGCGAAGGCGGACACCCCATATTCACCCCCATGGTCGGTAACGACCCCGCCACCGGCGCGCAGCTGAGCACCGGCGCGGTACTGGGCCAGACGCTTATAGCGGTTCTGTTCGCGTTTGAAGGCTGGACCAACGTTGGCGCTATCGCCGGCGAAATGAAGAATCCCGGCCGCGACCTGCCCCGCGCTATCGTTGGCGGCGTGTCCATCATAATGGCCGTTTACTTCATAATCAATATGGCTTATCTGTGGGTCATCCCCGCCGATGAACTGATGAACTACCAGTCCCCTGCAGCCGAAGTTGCCATGAGGATATTCGGGCCTGTCGGCGGTACGCTGGTAAAGGTTGGTATCATAATTTCCGTTATAGGTGCGGCAAACGGCTTCCTGCTTTCCGGCTCCCGCGTTGCCTACTACCTTGGCGAAACTCAGTCCATCCCCTTCAGCGGCGCTTTTGCCAAGCTGAACAAGAACTCCGTTCCCACCAACTCCATCATACTGGTCGGCTTCCTTGGCTGCCTGTATTCCATCACTCAGCAGTTTGATATGCTGACCGACCTTGCGGTGTTCTCCTGCTGGATATTCTATACGCTGACCTTCGCGTGCGTAATGACTCTGCGCCGCAAGCAGCCGAACCTTGACCGCAAGTACAAGGTTCCCCTTTACCCCGTTATCCCCATACTGGCCATCGTCAGCGGTCTGTATGTTATGGTAAGTCAGCTGTTCCTCAGCGGCACCGAGGCCACCCTGCTCTCCCTGGGCAGCATAGCCGTGACCCTTATCGGTCTGCCTATCTACATACTTACCCGCAAGCATTATGCCAAGAAGGCGTAAGGCCATTTGAACAATCAAAGCCATGCCCGTCTCCGGCAAAAAGCCCGCGGCGGGCTTTTTTATGCGCCAATACGCCATATTATGTCAAAAATCGGGGCTTTAGCATTGCCAAAATTCACATCCTGTTAATACGTCTCAATAAAAAATGTGGTATAATCTAACCTGTTAGCTCCCATGCGGGAACCTAAAGGAGGACTTGATTATGAAAAAGAAAATATTATCATTAGCTATGGCGGTATGCATGCTGCTTTGCATGCTGCCCGCTGGCGCAACGGCCATGGAACAGGGCGACGCGCGCGTTACCATAGGCGCAGACCTTGACGCGGAAGAGCGCACCAAGGTTTATGCGGACTTTGGCATTGAACCCGGCGACGCGATAGAAATAACCGTTACCAACGCCGATGAGCGCGCCTATCTTGAAGGCATAGCGCCCGAAAAGAAAATAGGTAAGGTTGCGCTTTCCTGCACATATATAGTGATTGGCGAGCCCGGCAGCGGATTGCAGATAACCACAAAGCACATCAACTGGTGCACTTCCGAAATGTATATCAATGCGCTGACCACCGCCGGCATAACCGATGCAAAGGTGATAGTCACCGCGCCGTTTGACGTATCCGGCACGGCTGCACTCACGGGCATATACAAGGCGTATGAGGACATAACCGGCTCAAGCCTTAATGAGATCGCCAAGGCAGTCGGCGTTGAAGAGCTGATAACCACGGGCAATCTGGCCGAATACATAGGCAGCGAAGAGGCTACGCAGCTTGTAAACGGGCTTAAAGAGATACTTGACCAGACCCAGACCATGACCGACGAAGAAGTTAAGGCCGAAATAGATAAGCTTTGCGAAACCTATAACGTTTCCCTTAACGATTCGCAGAAGAACCAGCTCGTGTCTCTTTGCCGCAGCCTTGAAAAGCTGGATACGGACGAGCTGAAGGATAAGCTTGTAGGCATAGCCAAAACGGTCGATAACGCCGGAAAAATAGGCCAGACCGTAAGCAAGATAGGCGAAAGCATAAAGAGCTTCTTCGCATCCGTAGGCAATTTCTTCACCCGTCTTTTCGGCGGCAATAAATAAGTAAACCAAAAGCACAAAACCTCCGCATATCATAAATCATGCGGAGGTTTTATTTTGTCTATTACATTATATTATTATATTCGCTTAAAATACAGCCTGTCCGCTCCGTTTCCGTAGTTTACAATGTCCTTAACGTAGCTATAGCCAAACTTTTCATAAAGCCCAACATGCTCGGAAGGTATATACGTCACGTCAAAGCCGCACGCCTTGGCATAATCATTGGCAAAGTCTATCAGCCTTTGGCTTATTCTGTGTCCGCGGTATTCTTCGGAAACAAATATGGTCGATATCCACGGGTATATTTCCGGCAGCGGATAATAGTCCGTTTTCATAAACGATGCCATGCCAACGATTGTGCCGTCCGCTATTGCGGCAAACATAGTCTCCCAGTCCGTAAATCTCCAGTTTTTTATCATCATTACGGTGTGTTCTTTTACTTCTTCCCACGAAAAGTTTTCAACGAAGTCCAGCAGCTTTTCCGCAAGCTCCGTATCCTTATCGACTTTTCTTATTTCAAGGGAATCTATTTCCATAGCTTCTGCCTCCAATGCTTTTATTTAGCAAATTCTACCATACAGCCATTGAGTAATCAACCGAATGCGGTTGCGAACAAGGCCAAAATGTAATATCATATCAGTTGATAACAGAAATGGAGTAAGCTGATGAAGTATAAAGAGATTTCCGTATTCACTACCGAGGCAGGGCTGGACGCCGTGTGCGCGCGCTTTTCAATGCTGGGCATGGAGCAGCTTGAAATAGTTCAGGGCCGCGAAGAAATAGCCGACTTTTTGCAGAAAAGCGCAAAATATTGGGACTTTGCGGACATGGACGAGCTTTGCGCGGCCGAACCCTGCGTAAAGGCATATATTGACGATGATGACGCGGCGGACGCTGCCGTTGCCGCGCTTAAAGCATCGCTTGCGGAGCTGAAGGGCATGGCTCTCGGCTTTGGCGTTGGAAGCCTTAATATGTTAGTGCAAACGGTTGACGATTCCGTATGGCTCAACGCATGGAAGGAAGCATATAAGCCCTTCCCCGTCGGTAAGCATCTGCTTGTAAGGCCATCATGGGAAGATGAATACGACGCCCAAGGCAGGCGCGTATTGTCGCTCGATCCCGGCATGGCGTTCGGCACGGGTTCGCACCCCACCACGCACATGTGCCTTGAATACATAGACGAACTCGTTAAAGAAGGCGACAGCGTGGTTGATCTTGGCTGCGGCAGCGGAATACTGTCCATAGCCGCGCTTATACTGGGCGCAAAGGACGCTATAGCCGTGGATATAGACCCGATAGCCGAAACCATAGCATATGAAAACGCCGCGCTCAACGGCATAGGCAAGGACCGCTATACCGTGCTTACAGGAGACGTACTGACCGACAGCGCGCTGCGTGAAAAAATAGAAGCCAAGCGCTACCCGATAGTTACTGCAAACATAGTGGCTTCCGTAATAATCGCGCTTGCGCCGTATGCCGCGAAGCTGCTTGAAGAAGGCGGCAAATTTATAACCTCCGGCATAATAGACACTCGTGAAGATGAGGTTGCCGCCGCATTGACCGCCGCAGGGCTGAACATACTTGAAATACGCCGCGGCGGAGACTGGCGCGCCATATTGGCGGAGAAACGCGCATGAACCGCTTCTTTGTAGAGAAAGAGAATATAACCGATTCTTCCACCGTGCTTTACGGGGAGGATGTTAAGCATATTTCTTCCGTATTAAGGCTTAGGACCGGGGATGAAGTTATGCTGTGCGACGGCATTGGTATGGATTACCACGCCAGAATAACCGCAATAAGCAAGGCTGAGGTACACTTTGACATACTCTCCTCCTCCACTGCGCTTACGGAACCGCAATGCTCCCTTACGCTGTTCCAAGGGCTGCCTAAGGCAGGCAAGCTTGAAACCATAATACAAAAATGCGTTGAGCTTGGCATAAGCGAGGTAGTTCCCGTGGCGATGGAACGCAGCGTTGTAAGGCTGAGCAAGAAAGACTTCGGCAAGAAGTTGGAGCGTTATCAGCGCGTTGCAATGGAAGCATCAAAGCAATCGCGCCGCGGCGTTATCCCGCGCGTAGGCGGGCTGATAGAGCCTAAGGAGATAGACCCTGCCGCGTTCGATGCGCTGCTGCTCGCATACGAACTTGAAAGCGAGCATTCAATAAAGAATGTGCTTGATGCATTGGATGGCAACATAAAGCGCGTAGGCGTGATAATCGGACCTGAGGGCGGCATAAGCGACGAAGAAGCAAGGCTTTTTGCCTCACTCGGCGCGCAATCCTTTTCACTTGGACACAGGATACTGCGCACGGAAACGGCAGGCCCTGCTATAACCGCAATAATAATGTATCACATGGAGGGTGAAGCATGAAGGTTGCGTTCTGCACGCTTGGCTGCAAAGTAAATCAATATGATACCGACGCCATGCGCGAAATGTTCATAAACGCCGGCCACACGGTTGTTGACTTTGATGATATTGCGGATGTTTATGTTATAAACACCTGCACTGTCACCTCAACAGGGGATAAAAAATCCCGCCAGATGGCCTCCCGCGCGCATTCGCTCTGTCCTGATGCAAAGCTTATAATAACCGGCTGCTACGCGCAGACGGCGCCCGAAGAAGCGCTGAGCCTGCCGGGAGTATCGTTGGTACTCGGCACAAGCGAACGCAGCAGGATAGTTGAGCTGGCGGAAAAGCTCATTGCTGAAAACGCCGGCGATAAAACCTCCGCCGTTACGCCGCACGGGCCAAAGGATGAATTTGAAAACCTAAGCGTGAGCCGCGAAGGGCGCACGCGCGCTTATCTAAAAATAGAGGATGGATGCGACAGATATTGTGCATATTGCATAATCCCCTATGCCCGCGGCCCGGTAAGGAGCCGTTCGCTTGAAGATGTACGGCATCAGCTTGAACTGCTGGATAATGAAGGTTACCGCGAAGTAGTGCTTACGGGCATACATCTTATGTCCTACGGTAAGGACAAGCGCGGCGCAATAACGCTGAGTGACGCCATAAAGCAGGCGGAAGGGCTGAAAAACATAGTCCGTATACGCTTAGGCTCGCTTGAACCGCAGCTTTTGAGCGATGAGTTCATAAAGACCGTCAGCGAAAGCGGACTTGTATGCCGCCAGTTCCATCTTTCACTGCAAAGCGGCAGCGATAGCGTTCTTCAGCGCATGAACCGCCGCTACTCCCCCGCCCTTTACGCGGACTGCGTAGCCCGCCTTAGGCAGGCCATGCCCCTTTGCGCAATAACCACGGACGTTATAGTCGGCTTCCCCGGCGAAACCGAAGAGGAGTTTGAAGAATCGATGGCGTTCGTACAGAAACAGAAGCTTTCAAAAATCCACGTGTTCCCATATTCGCGCCGCAAGGGCACGCCCGCATACAGCATGCCGAATCAGCTGTCCTCCGCCGAAAAGCACGAAAGGGCAAAGCGGCTGATCGCTGTTTCAAGGCAGCTTGAAGGCGAGTTTATTTCATCCCTTGTCGATACAAAGCAGGATGTGCTTTTTGAAGAAGAAAAGAACGGCCTTATTTGGGGACATACCGACACATACGTTAAAGTAGGCGTAAAGCCGAACGGCGCTAAGCTTATAAACACCATCGTTCCCGTTACGATAAGCGGATACAACCGCTTCGGGGCGACGGGTATTATAAAGCAAATTTGATTTTATACGGAAGGAGGAACCATAACAAAATGGAGAATTGCATTTTCTGCAAAATAGCCTCTGGCGAAATACCTTCCAAAAAGGTATACGAGGATGACAAGGCGATAGCTTTCTATGACCTTGAGCCGCAGGCGCCAGTACATGTTTTGATAGTGCCCAAGAAGCATTATGATAACGTTACCATGGTTGACGACGGCGCGCTCATGGGCCATCTTATGCAGGTTGCATCCTCTGTTGCCGAACAGCTTGGCGTAAAGGCAGGCTTCCGCCTTGTTATAAACACGGGCAAGGACGGCGGGCAGAGCGTTAACCATCTGCATATTCATCTTCTCGGCGGGCGTGAGCTTCAGTGGCCTCCGGGATAGTATTACACTTAACGTACAGCAAAAGGTCGGGAGAATATCCCGACCTTTTAGTATGCTTTATTATCTGTCGTCCTGGCTGAACTTGTCCTTCATCTTTTCGATTATGGTGCGCTTCATGGGCTTCGGCGTGTTTGTGGTACGATCGCCCATGGCCTCTGCCAGCTTTTCAAGCAGTTCGCGCTGTTCTTCGTTCAGCCGCTTGGGTATCTGCACGTTTACGCGCACGAACAAATCGCCCTTGCCGGCAGCATTCAGCTTCTGTACGCCCTGCTCTTTAAGCCTGAACGTTGTGCCGGGCTGAGTACCCTGCGGCACGTTATATTTAACGCTGCCCTTAAGCGTAGGCACCTGTATTTCGCCGCCGAGCGCTGCCGTAGTCATGGGGATGTTTATATCCAAATACAGGTCATAGCCCTTGCGGCTGAAAAGCTTATGCGGCCTTACATTTATTCCGATGTAAAGATCACCGTTCGCACCGCCGCGTATACCGGCTTCGCCCTCGCCGCGCATGGTAAGCGTTTGGCCGTTGTTTATGCCGGCGGGAATTGTAACGTTTATGCGGTTGCTCTTGTTCACGCGGCCGCGGCCCTTGCAATGCGTACAGGGATCGCTTATTATCTTGCCAGTGCCGTTGCACGCTTCGCATGTGCGCACGGTTGAGAATGAGCCGAACATCGTGTTCTGCTGCACGCGAACCTGACCCGTACCGCCGCAGGCGGAGCATTTGGTGGGCGTGGAGCCGGGCTTTGCGCCCGTGCCGCCGCATTCAGGGCAGTTTTCTTCACGCGGAACCAATATTTCTTTCTTCGTACCGAACGCCGCTTCCTCAAAGGTGAGCGTAAGGTTATATTTCAAATCGTTGCCTCGGACGGGGCCGTTGCGCGTTTGCTGACGCGCGCCGCCGAAACCGCCAAATCCACCGCCGAATATGCTGTCAAAAATATCGCTGTAATCGCCAAAGCCGCCCGTGCTGTATCCGCCGTATCCGCCCGCACCCGCAGCCGGATCGAATGCTGCATGACCAAACTGGTCATATTTAGCACGCTTTTCTTTATCGGATAGCACTTCGTAGGCTTCGTTTATTTGCTTAAATTTAGCCTCGGCCTCTTCCTTGTCCGCCCCCTTGTGCAGGTCTGGATGATATTGCTTCGCCAGCTTGCGGAAGGCGCTTTTAATCTCGTCGTCGGTTGCGTTTTTGTTCACGCCAAGCAGCTCGTAATAATCTTCCTTCACTGTCCCCAACTCCTTATCTTCTTACAACGCACAACGCGGAGAGCGACCGCAAAATCGCCCCCGCATTATGCAAAATATCTTGCTATTTAAGCGTCATGCTTATTTCTTGTCGTCGTCCACTACTTCGTAGTCGGCATCCACAACGTTATCGTCATTGTTTGCTGATGCATTGCCCTGCTGAGCCGCGTTGGGGTCAAAGCCCGCGCCGCCTTGCTGGTTGGCCTGCTGCTGATATATCTTGCCGAAGGCTTCGTAGGAGGTTTCGGTCAGCTTCTCGCATCCAGCCTTGATGGCGGCGGTGTCATTGCCTTCCATCAGCTTCTTCAGCTCCGCTACCTGCTCTTCAATCTTCGCCTTATCATCCGCGCTCACCTTATCGCCCAGTTCCTTCAGGGTCTTTTCGGTGGAGTAAATAAGGCTGTCGGCATGGTTGCGCTGCTCAACTTCTTCCTTGCGGGCCTTATCCTCGCTGGCAAACTGCTCGGCTTCGCGCACGGCCTTCTTTATCTCGTCCTCGTTCAGGTTGGTGGAGGCGGTAATAGTGACCTTCTGCTCGTTGCCGGTGCCAAGATCTTTAGCGCTTACATGCACTATGCCGTTGGCATCGATATCAAAGCTGACCTCTATCTGAGGTACTCCGCGCGGTGCGGGTGCTATGCCCGCCAACTGGAAGCGACCGAGAGTCTTATTGTCCTTCGCCATCTCGCGTTCGCCCTGCAGCACATGCACTTCAACGCTTGTCTGACCATCCGCAGCGGTGGAGAATATCTGGCTCTTCTTGGTGGGGATGGTGGTATTGCGGTCTATCAGGCGGGTGAATACGCCGCCGACAGTTTCGATACCAAGGGACAGCGGAGTTACATCAAGCAGCAGAATGTCCTTCACTTCGCCGCCGAGCACGCCGCCCTGTATGGCCGCGCCGATAGCAACGCATTCATCGGGGTTGATGCCCTTAAAGGGCTCTTTGCCGGTAACGTTCTTAACAAGCTCCTGTACGCAGGGAACACGGGTGGAGCCGCCGACCAGTATAACCTTATCTATATTGGAATTGGTAAGGCCTGCATCCTTCATGGCAATGCTCATGCACTCGCGGGTCTTTTCGACCAGGTCATGGATAAGTTCTTCGAACTTGGCACGGGTGATGGTCATATCAAGGTGCTTAGGACCGGTGCTGTCTGCCGTGATGAAGGGCAGATTAACGTTGGTCTGCACCATGCTGGAAAGCTCTATCTTAGCCTTTTCGGCAGCTTCCTTCAACCTCTGCATGGCCATACGATCTGCGCTGAGATCTATGCCCGTCTCGCTCTTGAACTGACGCACAATATAGTCCATCAGCCTCTGGTCGAAGTCGTCGCCGCCAAGGCGGTTATTGCCATGCGTAGCCAGAACTTCGAACACGCCATCGCCGATTTCAAGTATGGATACATCGAACGTGCCGCCGCCAAGGTCGTATACCAGAATCTTCTGATTGGTTTCCTTATCCATGCCGTAAGCAAGCGCGGCAGCGGTAGGTTCATTGATTATACGCAGCACGTCAAGGCCCGCAATGCGGCCGGCGTCCTTAGTGGCCTGGCGCTGGGAATCGCTGAAATACGCAGGGACGGTTATAACGGCCTGAGTTACCTTCTCACCAAGGTAGGCTTCGGCATCCTGCTTCAGCTTCTGAAGGATCATTGCGCTTATCTCCTGCGGAGTATAATCCTTACCGTCGATGTTCTTCTTATAAGCAGTGCCCATCTCTCTCTTTATGGAGCTGATGGTCTTATCGGGGTTGGTGATAGCCTGGCGCTTTGCCGCGCTGCCGACTATCCTTTCACTGCCCTTAAATGCAACCACGGACGGAGTGGTGCGCGCACCCTCAGCATTGGGGATAACAACAGGCTCGCCGCCTTCCAGAACCGCCACGCAAGAATTTGTAGTACCAAGGTCAATACCGATGATCTTTGCCATAATCTATTTCCTCCTGAAAAATCTCAATTCTTATTTATTATTTCGCAACCTTCACCATGCTGTGGCGAATTATGCGATTTTTAACTTTGTAACCCTTTTGGAAAACGTCTATAATCTCGCCGCTTTCCTTATCTTCGTTCTCTTCCTGCATCACGGCGTCGTGAAGCTCGGGATCGAACTGGCCTTCCGCCTGAATTTCTTCAAGCCCGGCCTTATAGAGCGTTTCGTAAAGCTGCTTGGAAACGAGCTTCATTCCGTCCACCCATGCCGTTTTTTCATCCTCCGGCACGGCGGCAAGCGCCCTGTCGAAATTATCCAGCACCGGTAGCAGAGCTTTTATCAAATTGCGCTCGCCCTCATCCAAGCTGTCTGCCGCTATGGAAGCATTCCTGCGGCGATAGTTGTCAAAGTCCGCCTGCAGCCGCTGCAGCAGCGCAACGTCGCTCTCCTTTTCCTTCTCAAGCTGGTCTATACGCTCCTTTACCTGCTTAAACTCGTCCCTCGTCAGCGTTACGCTTTCTGGAATTTCGTTTTCGGCGGCGGTATTGGCTGCCTTCTCAGCTTCGCCGGTCTTTTTCTCCTCTACGGGAGGATTCTCTTTCTTCTTAGCCAATTTCTATTTACGCTCCTCATCAAGCATATTTGTAAGCGTTTCGCTCAATGTTCTTCCGATGTGACCCATAACGGCCAGCACCTTTGGATAGTTCATTCTCGTCGGCCCTATCACGCCGAACGTGCCTATCGGCTCCGAACCTATTTTATATGTTGCTGTAACAACGCTGCAGTCCTTCATGCTGCTAAGTTCGTTTTCATGCCCTATCTTAATAGTGAATTCAACGTCCTCGCGGCCTTTGAGCATTTCGTAAAGCGCATCGCCCTTTTCCATAACACTCAATATGTCCCTTGCGCGGTCCACGTCGCTGTATTCCGGCAAGCTGAGCAGATTCATCGCTCCGCTCAATTCAACCCGCTTCGCTTTCTGCTCAAGGCTTTCGCCAAGCGATTTTATTATCGAGTTGAGGAACCGAGCATGCTCGCCCAACTCCCCGGCGATATCATCCATGCGGCTTGCCATTATATCATCCAGCCTGCAATCGGAAAGCTTAGCGTTTAGCATAAGCGATATACGCTCAAGCTCACTCTGCTCCATTCCGTAAGGGATCCGTATCAGTGAATCCCGCGTAAGACCGGAATCGGTAACGATAAGCAGCAGCGCCTTCCCTTCGCCAAGGCCGACCAAGTGTATGTACCTCAGCCTTGCCGTATGCAGCCGCGGTGAAAGCACCATGGATGCATAGCGCGTTACGCTGGAAAGCACGAAGGCTGTTTGCTTCACAATGTCGTCCACTTCGCCAAGCTTTTTTGAATAGTGTTCGCTGATAAAGCTCAATTCATCCCGGCTCAGCTGGGAACGGCGCATTATGCTGTCCACATACAGTCTGTACGCCTTATCGGAAGGTATCCTTCCCGCAGAGGTATGCGGCTGCTCAAGGAAGCCCATCTCCTCCAAATCGCTCATTTCGTTGCGTATCGTTGCGCTTGAAAGGCCGATGTCCGTGCTTTTTGCAATGGTACGAGAACCTACGGGCGACGCGGTGAGAATATAATCGTCTATTATCGCCTGAAGAATGCGCATTTTTCTTGCGTCAAGCTCCATTTGTTCACCGCCTCCTTTCGCCACGGTCCGCTCCGCTTTGCTCTTATTAGCACTCATCTTCATCGAGTGCTAACTTATGGTTAAAGTATAGTACCACCTTGCATTATAGTCAAGGTACAAGGGCGTATCCTTTGTGACAAAACGGAAACATTAGCTTGATGGAATTATTATAAAAAGAGCGATGCTCAATGCACCGCCCTTACAGCCGTATTTAATCCTCCATAAACGGCATAAGCGCAAGGTTTTCTATGTCAAGTCCCCTGTCGTTTAGCCGTATGCCGTCCGCCGTTTTTATAAGCAGTCCGTTTTCGTCAAGCTGCGCTATAGCCTTTGAAAACGTTGTGAACAGGCTTTCGTCGAAGCGCGCTTCAAATTCGCCGTTGGTTATGCCCGCCGTTTTCCTAAGCCCCAGCATAACGCATTCAAACATTTCCTCCGCGCGTTCTATCGTTTGCGGTTCGTCCGCAAGTGGGCGCTTGCCCTCGTCTGTGTCCGCAAGGTATGCTTCAAATTCGCTTTTATTCGCCCAGCGCAGCCATTTGCCGCCAATATGCATTGCCGAATGCGAATTAAGCCCAAGGCCTACATATTCGCCGTTGTTCCAGTAATTGAGATTATGGCGCGACTCATGGCCTTCTTTAGCGTAATTTGATATCTCGTAGCGGTGGAAGCCAAGGCTTTCAAGCATCTCCTTGCCCTTTTCATACATTTCAAACGCCTCGTCCTCGCCCGGAAGCAGCACGCTGCCGCCGTTTATGTCAAAATACAACGGCGTGTTTTCTTCAACTATCAGTGAATATGCCGAAATATGCGTAACTCCGGCTCCCGCCGCAACAGCTATCGCCGCAAGCAGATCCTCCGTGCTTTGCTCCGGCAGACCATACATAAGGTCGGCATTTATATTGGTAAATCCTGCGGCTTTGGCCGTATTCAAACTATTGAGGAAATCATCCGGCGTATGTATGCGGCCAAGCGCCTTCAATATGTGCGGATTCACGCTTTGCAGCCCCATTGACAGCCGGTTTATGCCGCATTCACGGTACTCCGCCAGCTTCCACGCGTCAAGCGTGCCGGGGTTGGCTTCAATGGTTATCTCCGCATCCTCTGCAATGCTAAAATTATCGTGCAACGCGGCCATTATGCGCATTATCTCGCCCAGTTCAAGCGTACTGGGCGTGCCGCCGCCAATAAACACTGTGTCGTACTGTTTTTCGGGCAATTCCTTTGCCACGATAGCCATTTCGTGTATCAGCGCATCGACATACCGCTTTTTTGCCTCCGTTTCGCATGGAAACGACACAAAATCGCAATAGCGGCATTTGGATACGCAGAACGGTATGTGTATATAAATTCCTGCCATATCAGTTTATCTTCAGCACGCTCATAAAAGCTTCGCTCGGCAAGGATACCGTGCCAATCTGGCGCATGCGCTTCTTGCCTTCCTTTTGCTTTTCAAGCAGCTTCTTCTTTCTTGTAATGTCGCCGCCGTAGCACTTTGCCAGTACGTCTTTTCTCACGGCGCGCACTGTTTCGCGGGCGATTATTTTTCCGCCTATCGCGGCCTGAATGGGTATTTCAAACTGCTGCCTCGGTATAACCTCCTGAAGCTTTTCCGCAACGGCGCGGCCCTTGGCATATGCTTTGTCCTTATGCACTATTGTGGAAAGCGCATCGCACATATCCCCGTTCAGCAGGAAATCCAGCTTAACAAGGTCGCTCTTGGCATATTCCTTCAGTTCATAATCAAATGAAGCATAGCCGCGGCTGCGGGACTTGAGCTGATCGAAAAAGTCATATATTATCTCGTTCAGCGGAAGTTCATAGAATATGTTCACGCGGCCTTCTTCAATATATTTCATGTCCTCAAATACGCCGCGCTTATCCTGGCAAAGCTCCATTATAGTGCCAACGTATTCGGAAGGGGACATTATTGTGGCCCGCACCATCGGTTCTTCCATGTATGCTATTTCTGTTACCGGCGGAAGATTGGTGGGGTTGTCTATCATCACCTCGTCGCCGTTTGTTTTAACGACCTTGTATATAACCGAAGGTGCGGTAGTGACCAGGTCAAGGTCAAATTCACGTTCCAGCCTTTCCTGAATTATCTCCATGTGCAGAAGCCCCAGGAAACCGCAGCGGAAGCCGAAGCCAAGCGCCATTGACGTTTCCGGCTCATATGAAAGCGAGGCATCGTTAAGTACAAGCTTATCCAGCGCATCCCTAAGATTTTCGTAATCGGCGCCGTCGGCCGGATATATGCCGCAGAACACCATGGGGTTCGCCTGCTTATAGCCGGGCAGCGGTTCGTCCGCCGGTGCATTCGCATCGGTTATTGTATCGCCCACCTTTGTTTCGCGCACGTTTTTGATGGATGCGGAAATATAGCCCACCTCACCCGCTTCAAGCGCATCTATGGGCATAAGCGTAGGCGAGAATATGCCGACCTCCGTCACTTCAAATTCATTGCCGGTGGCCATATAGCGTATTTTCATGCCGGGTTTCACAATGCCGTCTACCACGCGAACATAACTCAGCGCGCCCTTATAGTTATCATACACGCTGTCGAATATGAGCGACTTGAGCGGCTTATTTATGTCGCCGTTCGGCGGAGGAACGATGTCCACAACAGCCGCAAGCACCTGTTCAACATTCAGGCCGGTCTTTGCGGATATGCAAGGTGCATTTTCAGCCGGAAGGCCGATAACGTCCTCTATCTCTTTTTTAGTATGCTCAACGTCTGCGCTGGGCAGATCTATTTTGTTTATCACAGGCACTATTTCAAGCGAGTTATCCAGCGCCAGATAAACGTTTGCAAGCGTTTGCGCCTCTATTCCCTGCGTTGCGTCTACGACGAGCACAGCACCTTCGCACGCGGCAAGGCTGCGGGAAACCTCGTAATTAAAGTCAACGTGGCCCGGTGTGTCTATCAAATTAAACATATAGCGTTTGCCGTCGGTATGCGTATAAAACATCCTTACGGCGGACGATTTTATGGTTATGCCGCGTTCGCGCTCTATATCCATATTATCAAGCAGCTGCGCTTCCATGTCGCGCAGCGCCACGGTATCGGTCATTTCAATCATCCTGTCCGCCAGGGTAGATTTACCGTGGTCAATGTGCGCAATTATGCAAAGGTTTCTTATCAGTTCACGGTCGTATGCCATGCATATCCCTCCAAGCATTATCTTGTAAAATAATACTTGATAAACAATTAAATTGCAAGTATGCCGTGAATATGATACCATCAGAATAATAAGTTATTTGGGAGGTCAAATCATGTTTTGCAGCAATTATGAAGCGCTTGAAAGCGCGCTTACCAAACGCGGTTTTATAGTACACTCTGTTAAGGATGCCGAAGAAGCCAGGCAATTAGCCTTTTCCTTAATAAAAAAAGATGAATCCGTTGGTTTCGGCGGTTCGGTAACGGTTCAAAACGATCTTGATCTTTATAACCGGCTCAGCGAGCGCGGAAACAAAGTACATTCGCATTGGTATGCATCAGACCGCAGCAGGGCGCAGGACGATGCAGGCAAAGCGAACTGGTATTTAGCATCCACCAATGCACTGTTAAGCGACGGGAGGCTGGTGAACATAGACGGCACAGGCAACCGCGTTGCGTCCATGATTATAGGGCCGGAAAAGGTCATGCTCTTCATTGGCAAAAACAAATTTGTTGACGGCGGTCTTGACGACGGCATAGCACGCATAAAGCGCGAGACATGCCCACCGAACGCACGCAGGCTTAAGCTTGATAAGCTGCCCTGCGGCATAACGGGCCATTGTGCCGACTGCAATACAGAGCAGCGCATGTGCCGCGTTACTACAATAATAGAATACCCCACCCGCGCCATAAAGGAATTCCATCTGGTACTGATAGACGAGGATCTTGGCCGGTGAGCCATTTTGCATACATTGTGCGCTGCGCGGACGGTTCGCTTTACTGCGGCTATTCCACCGATCCCATTGCGCGGGAAAAAGCGCATAATTCGGCAAAAGGCGCAAAATACACGCGCAGCCGTCTGCCCGTAAAATTAGTATATGCCGAAGAATACGGTGACAAAAGTAGCGCGTTGAAGCGCGAAGCCGCGTTAAAACGGCTGACCCATGCGCAAAAGGAAGAATTGGTGCTTTCGCCAACGAATCGTATAAAATGAAAAAGCGCCCTGTTAAGAGCGTTGACATAGGAAAACAAGCAGAAACCCAGTAAACTCAAGGCTTAATAGTGGCAAGTAACTATTTGCCGCAGAGAACGGTGTGACCCGAAGATCACGCCGTTTTTCTGCGTCCATAGGTTATTTTCTGTAGTAATCGTTTCGGAAATAACGGGAATTTCTACATCGTCCACGAAGTTGAAGTAAATCTTAACTTTCTGCGTCCGCTTGCCGCTGGACTTGTCCGGCGCAAAGGCAATGATCTTCTTGATATACTCGTTGACGATAGTCTGTGTCAGTTCTTCCACGTCCACATATTTGTGTGTCAGAGCGATAAAGGCGTTCAAGCCCTCATCCATTTCTTCCCGTTGTTCCATCCATTCCTCGATAGAGCAGGTCGCGGGTATACTTTGCAAGCAAAATCGTGTGCCAACAGAGATGCTTCTCGCCCCTATTGGAAACCCAGAGCCAAGGGATTGCATCCCTCTGGACACCCGCATATTTCCCTCGAAAATGGTACCCAAACTGTAAAAATGCAGTTTGACACCATTCCTCAGAAAATACAAAACCGCTGTAATCTCCATCCTTCCGAGGATGAAAAATACAGCGGTTTCATTATCTAAATTAAGTTGATTTCATAACGCCTACTATTCATCAATCATTTGGAGGAGAAGCCAGATGGCTGGTTGGTTTGCCTTGATCCAATCCATGTCGTGCTGCTCACTAACACGGATGGCACTTGCCCTCCACTCGTCAAAATACGCCTGTCCGGTCTCGGCGTGGAGTTGGAGCTGAGCCTCCGGTGCGAGATCATCGAGTGCGATCCGCATGAGCTGCCCACGAAGTCCGGTCTGATTGCCCTCCAGATGGAACTTGGAGAAAATATATTGTAGCGTATAGTCTCCGTAATACATGAGTTCCCAATATTCGATGGAGTGTGCGTCAATATAATCGGCAGGTCTGGAAGATGTAGCCGGAGAGGACTCAATCACCTCAAAGAGATGTTCCACCGCTGAATAGGTATCGACGCCGCCGTAACGCACACCCTGATCGTAGCAGGTCTGCTTCTGTGCGAGAATATATTTTTGCGTATCCAGAGCCTCGTCCTCAACTTCGTCAGGGAACTTATACCGGACATCCTGAACATAGTAGGAGCCGTCACGCGGAGTCCAATACTCCTTCAGAACATATTTCCCGCCGACAATTTCAAAGGTAATGGCAACCGGTATATGACTTCCGGAAACTTCGTGGAAGGTTCCACCGGAATAACCGAATCCCTGATGAAATGCCAGTCCGTAGACAGTGACCATCTGAGTATGGTCAGAGGAATCAACTGTGGGTGTGCCACTAAGTTCTTTCTGATCAAGCAAAACAAAGCTCGCGCAGTGGTACAGGCCATCCGGCTTGGAAGGCTTGTTTTCTGTCAGAATCGACTCATTGATTGCTTTTGATAGCAGGACAGAGGAATGATCTGCACCGATAAAATCTGTCACGCCACCATCCCGAATGTCGATGCGTGTATCAAGGTCATCCGCCAAGGCCAGATAGATATACATGGGGTCTTCATCTATCCAACTTCCGCCGATCCAAAGCTCATACATTTCATTGATCTCATAGACGCGAATATACAGTCCAGAGCCTGTCTCAATGTACTTGAACTGGTCAAAATCACTCCAAGTCAGATCGTAGCCCTTCTGCGAAAGCATGATGACATCATTCAGGGAGAGCTTGCGGTTGGGCATAATCTGTACCATGCCGTATTCGCCATCGTTTTGTTTGAATGCTTCCCCGGTGCAGTGGAACTTCTCGCCATCCTTGACTTTGACATAAACGAAGTTGTCGGAATCCTGCTCAACAAATACGAGGTCATCGCCGTCATGTCTGAAATGGTTAACCAGCCCATATCCGCCATGTCCGTCATCGGTCATGATAACGGTATCGCCATCAAGCATAAAGCTTCCTGTTCCGATATAGCTGCTAAGCATTCCTTCGTAATAAGTGAAGGTGCCGTCTTCGTAGAGGGTGATTGTAAAACTGCCCCCAAAGCCTTCTCCATCATAGAGATAGGTTGTTCCGGCAATATCATCTCGGTTGTCTCCGCTGTTATAAAACAGGTGAATCACTTCATCACCAGTTCCGTTATAGCCACCACCTTCAACTTCATGCAGCGGCTGTACCTCCAGATGAATATACCATCCATCCTTGGCATTTACACCATTCTGGCTATACTTCAGAACGCGATCATAGTCACCGGGAGCTCCCTCATGTCTCATAAATACGGAATAGCCATCAGCATCCGGAGACAACTGGCGGATTTCCTCCTGCGGCATATACTTCAACGCATCCAAATAGTGGGATAGCAGAAATATCTTTTCCGGCTCAATCCATTCACTTCGGTCTGTAATGAAATACTTATTATCGTCATGAAACATTCTCAACTGCGCACTGTAATATTTCTGATTCTGTCCATATAAAAAGCGAATCGCTCCATCATTGGCCCAGTTGAAGTCCGAGGTAAACATGAGGTCAAAGTTATCCGCATCGACAAAAAGTTGTGAGCTATTTTCCAGTCCTTCGGCTTTGGCAATCTTCTCTACGACCATCTCTGTATCAAGCTCAGACACATTATTGCCGTTAATGGGAAACTCACGCTCTGCAGCAGGATTTGTCAAAAGACTGATTGAAAGAATAACACAGGCAGCCACGGCCAGCAGCACTACCCACACCGCAGGCTTTTTCCATTTGGACAGGTTATTGATGCGTCCCTTGGTATCGCCCTCGCCAAAGGCCAGAGGAGTACCGGCGATGATACGCCGACCGGTGGCCAGAGTCAGAAGCGAAGCGGAATAGTCTGCCCGAACATCGCCGCCGATCTTACGGATCACAGCCTCGTCGCAGCTCATCTCCATGTCTTTGCTTGCCAGAATAAACGCTACCCAGACAAGCGGATTGAACCAATGAATTGCCAAAGCCAAGAACGCAAGTGCCTTCATAACATGGTCGAGTCGCTTGATGTGGTGCTGCTCGTGGAGAATGATATACTCCTGTTCCTTATCTCCGAGATTGCAGGGCAGATAGATTTTCGGACAGAACAGGCCGACCACAAAGGGAGACTTGATATCATCTGCGATGAAGATATTATCTCGAAGTGGAACTACAACAGACAGCTTGCGCCGCAATTTGACATAGGAAACGATACTATAAATAGTCATGCCTAATACGCCAGCCATCCAAGCATAGGTTGCAAATGACATTGGGGCTTCCAGTGGGTCAGCGACCAATTGCTCCTGTCCTTGCGGCAGCACCTCGTTAATTGCATCGCTGATGCCGGGGACAGGCAGAGTCACAGTGGGGTACTCGGTATGGACGATGTTATTAGGTACATATTCGATAACGCTGGTTATCGTGCCTGACTCCTCTGTTGGCGCATCAAAAAGATTGTATAGGGAGAAACTGGACTCTATGGACACCGGACACAAAAGTCGGAACAGAACAACTCCCCACAGCGCATAGGAAATGACCTTGGGTGCTTTTTTCAAAAGCAAACGAAGCAATATGACAAGAGCAATCGCTGCGCTTGCTGTTAAGCTCATATTGAATAGCTTGGGCATAAATGTGCAGAAAAACATAGCGTTACCCCCTCATTCGATCAATGACCTTCTGTAGTTCATCAATCTCCTGTTCGGAGAGTTTCTTCCTCGTTCCAAACGCAGCAAGGAAGGCAGGCAGTGAGCCGCCGAAGGTTTCCTCTACATACTGCTCACTGTGCCGAGCATAGTATTCCTCTCTCGAGATCAACGAAGTGACTGTGCCATCTTCATTCTTAAACAAGCCTCGCTCACACAGACGGCGCAAAACCGTGTGAGAAGTGCTTTTCTTCCAATTAAATTCTTCTGCGCCGATCTTAGCCATTTGACCGGATGTTATCGGTTCCCGTTCCCAGATAATATCGGCAAAACGAGCCTCAGCAGTTCCCATTTTCAAATCAGACATATACTTACACCTCCTGTGTTACAATTTGTAGTACACATTTATATTTTACAGCTTGTAACACGGAAAATCAATAGAGTTCATGGAAAAGTTACAAAAATTGCCCGCAGGATTTTTCCCGCGGGCAATGAAAATGTTCAGCTATCCAAAGACTTATACTCAGTCACGGTTTTCAAATACGTTTCTGGATCGCCGTTCAAGATAAGGTCTGCATACTCTAAAGGAGCGTTGTAGATCAGATAGTCAAGCTCTGAACACTCGTACATATTACGTGCAACCTCATTCTCCACGGCAATCGTATCAATTGCAATCATGCTGCCATCGGTAAATTTTATTTCCACACAGCAGTTATCCATATTGTAGGCACAAGATATTAAGGCTTTCATGGTATGTCCTCCATAATTCATTATAAGGAAAAACCCCGTCTGACTTCCTTTTAGAAATTAGACGGGATTTGTCTGTATGCACCCCGGAAACCGTCAGCTAACAGTTGATAAGTAAATTAGTTCCTTATCACTGTTAAGCCAACGCTTTTAATGGTAGAGGGCAAACAGGTTAGCTCAAAAATTGAATAACCAAGCGACAAAAGGGAGGTTACCGCAAGGCAGCATCCCTTTTTGCATACGCCCACGTCGCAGATTTCGAGAAAAGTCTACGGCGTTTTTTTTTGCCCAAATCTGAAAGGAGGTGCAGCCACAGTGTACTTTATGAACGGCAGCAACCGTGCGTTTGAAATGCTCATGCGGGGAAAGCCCGGCTTTGACCGCTACGAAAGCGGCGGCACACCCCGCCAGGAAGTCAAAGCCCATAAGCTTCGCACTATTCCCGGCATTCCACCAGAGCATTTGACGATTTTGAGGGCTGCCCATTCGCTCCCCGGTGTGAGCGCGCCACGCAGCGCTGTCGTGAAGTAAAGCCGATGCTCATGCCGCAGCGTTCCACGGGTGGGCAACTGCATCTGGCGGCATGCTATTATGCAGAAGGAGGAATGAATTATGCATGATATCAAAGAAGCCGTGCAATATATTGAAGCGCGCTGCCTAAAAAACTACTCATTTAAGGGTGTCTGGACGCTACGGGCAGTAGATGGCGTAGACCCGACCATTCATGCCGGTGATATATTTGGCATCGTCGGGGAATCAGGCTGCGGTAAATCAACGCTTGGCAAATGTATGATGCGACTCACCGACCTGACGGATGGACAGGTGCTGTTTACCGGGAAAGACATTTCCAGACAGAGCTGCAGAACACTCCGCAATGATCTACAGCGCATGCAGATGATCTTTCACCCCCCCTATTCCAGCTTTAATCCCAAGTTGAAGATTTCGTATTCCCTGGTTGAGCCATGTCGATTGAAAGGCATAAGCAGATCCCAGAATAAGGCGATATGGATCAGTTCTTAGAATATATTTCCCTTTCGGAAAACGAATTGAATCGATTTCTGCATGAACCTTCCGGCGGACAGCTTCAGCGCCTTGTCATCGCGCGCCCCGCTGCTGGATCCAGTTTTCATCGTGGTGGACAAGCCTGTTTCTGCGCTGGACGTTTTCTATACAGGCGCAGATACTGAACCTAATAGAGGATCTAAAGCGAAACTTCCGCATGACCATGATGTTTATCTCCAATGATATGACCGTAGTGGAACATATCTGTGACAATGTGGCTGTAATGTATCTGGGTGCATTGGTGGAACGAGCGAAAGCGGTGTAGCATTCCGTAACATCCAGCATCCTTATATCAAGGCGCTGATCTCAGCAATCCCTGTCATTGATCTATCTCAGCAGAAAAGGGAGCGCACCATCCTGCAGGGAGATATTCCCGCCACACTGGAAGAGTATAAGGAATGCCGATTTGCCTTCCGCTGTTCCGACTGCCAGGTGATTTGCAAAAATCAGCTGCCAAAGCTTTAGGAGATAGAGCCAGCCCACTATGTGGCATGCCATTGCTGTTAGTTTGGCAAATGTCAAATTGACATAAATAAAAAACAGAAAGGAAATTCGCCCATGAAAAAGCTCCTATATATATGTCTGATCGCTGTTATGCTGGCCGCTTTCACGGTCTGCAACGGTACGAGCGATGAAAGCTCCGGCAAAAAAGTTGTTCTCAACGTTCATATGAACGGAGACTCTGTTACCATTGATCCCGCTTTTGCCTATGACAACGCCAGCAGCCTGGTGGTCGACCAGATCACCGAGAGCCTACCGACACATAACCCCGACAATGCCCTTAAGCCCAACCTCTGCAAATCCTTTGAAGCCACCGATCCTTACACCTATGTTTACCAGATCAGGGACAATGTCACCTTCTCCGATGGTACGCCCATGACCATGGATGACGTTATATATTCCATCCAGCGGCATCTGAACGCCGATTTAGGCTCCTACATGAACTGGTTCTTTGCCAACGGTATCCGAGACTATGACTGTTTGGTGACCACCTGGGGTGCGGACTATCCCGATCCATCCGCCAACTTGGATCCCCTGCTCAACATCACAAATATTGACATTAGCGGCTATAACTGCGCCGCATATTCCAACGCTGAGGTAGACAGCCTGCTGACCAAGACCGTTACCACTACTGACGAGAGCAAGCGCATGGATCTACTATTCCAGGCTTGTGATATCATCATCGCCGATGAGCCCTATTATGTATATAACCATACCAAGGGCTTCGCAGCCTTTAACAAAGGCTGGGCTCTGGGCGATATGAGCTATACCTGCGCTTGGGACTGGAATTTCAAGGACATCGTTTATAACGGATGATCCTCTTCCTGTCTGTTCTGCTCCCGCAGATGCTCATACCGCAGTCGATAATTGTTATATACACATTAATAATCGCCCGCCCATCATTCTCCGACATGCTTAGGTGGAAACATGTATGTTCAACAATTTTATCACAATGAACCGCTCTGCAAACCACTGCCAAATCTCATTGGCAAGTTTTTGCTAAGCAGCAATGGTAACCTATATCCGCTATTCAACTTTTACACCATTTATAAAAACAGCCCGGACTTCAGTAAGATAGTTGAATGGATGGCCAGTAAATACAACTATGTCAGCGTCTTTACCGACTTTTATTGAACCCACACAAGCATCTATACCAAGTGCTTTTGCCGGAATTATAGTTATAGCCTGAAGTGCTGCATATTCGTTCATTCCCTCACGTACACACATAGCTGCAAAGCTTGGAAGCAGCCATAATGGGGTAACATCATGATCGGTCGTTATCGCAACCTCCATACCTGCTGCCGTAAGTACTCCCGCCGTTGCAAACGATCCTCCAACAGTTTCCGGCTTACCGGCAGGCCCCATGCTCGGCCCAACAACAAATACTGCATGTTCATCTTTTATGCAGTCGGTGATCTTCTCGGCTCCCGTTGCGTGGAGTATGCAGTATTTTAGATTGAATTCATGCGCTATTCGTATAGCCGTGAGTATATCATCTGCCCTGTGCGCATGAAAGTGTGCCGGTATTTCGCGCTTCAGCAGCGGTATAAGCGCCTCCATATCAGGCTCATATATATCCTCGCCCGCCTCTTTCTTATTCATATATCTCTGAGCCCGCATAAGCGTTTTACGCATTATGGCCGCCGTTGCCATGCGTGTCATGGGGGATCGGCCTTTATTATCACCATAAGTGCGTTTAGGGTTTTCGCCCAAGGCAAACTTTATTGCACATGGGGCTTTTATAACCATATTATCTACGTTTTTGCCAACCAGCTTTATGGCTGCAATTTGTCCGCCTATGACATTTGTACTTCCGGGAGATACCGCGACCGTCGTAATGCCTGCCCTCCGTGCTTTGGGTATTGCCGTATCAAAAGGATTTATGCCGTCAACAGCGCGCATATCAGGTGTAACTGGGTCTGTTGCTTCGTTGCAATCCTCTCCTTCCCACCTCAATCCTTCCTCTGATATGCCTATATGCGTATGCGCATCTATAAGCCCGGGCAGTATGTAGCCGCCCTCAGCATCATAGGTTTCGCCACTATATACAGGAGCATCGTTCATTGAGCCGAATGCTGTTATTTTCCCGTTTTTCGCGTCTACATAGCCGTTTTCATATCGCTCCCCACCCATGGTGAGCAGTATACCGCTTTGTATTCTCAATTTCCGTCCTCCACAAAAGTTTAAATATTAACTATAAACGATATAACAATCAGCATCACTCCGCATGCCGCACGCGCATACATACGCGATGCGATTATATTTTCTTTGCTGAACTCATTCTCGTTGCATGCCGTAGCATTTACGAGGTCATCATCAAAGTCAGCATTTGTCATCATAAATGACGGCTTATGCAGTCGCTTTTGTTTATCTATCCGCCAAATATACGGTGTTTTTGCCTGCTCTGCCGTTTTTTCGCCAAATCCAACAAGTTTGAATCCGGTACGTTTAAGATGCGTGAACCAGCCCCAGCATAGGAACCCTGAACCCGCTGCGCATGATGCAAACACGAAGTGCAGCCTATCGCCATATATGCCGCCTATAAGTGCACACAGAACAAGCACCGCACCCAAGTACCGGAATGCTTTTGTATATATAAGACGTATGTATCTTTTAAGCTGCTGTGCATCCATTTATTTCTCCATTTCCGTTCTGTATATGGAAATCTCAGCTTGGTTTGCCAATACGAAATGGCCTTCCTTTATTTCTGTCCATAAAGGCTTATCTTTCGTGTAGTTGTGCATTGCCCTGTCGTATGTCAGCAGTTTCTTGCTCCTTTCTACATCCGGATCCGGATATGGTACAGCACTTAGCAGCGCCTTTGTATACGGGTGCAAAGGATTGGCAAACAGTTCTTCGCATTCAGCCAATTCAACTATCCTGCCTTTGTTTATAACCGCTATCCTGTCGGATATGAATCGGACTACGCTTAAATCGTGTGCTATAAACAGATATGTAAGTCCTCGCTCACGTTTCAGCTTGTTCAGAAGGTTTATTACCTGCGCTCTGATGGATACGTCCAACGCGCTTATCGGTTCATCTGCAACAACAAATTCCGGATTCATGACAAGACTCCTTGCTATACCTATGCGTTGGCGCTGACCGCCTGAAAACTCATGTGGAAAGCGCGATGAAAACTCCTTTGGAAGGCCAACTTCCTGCATTATCTCCTCCACCTTGTGCATTCTATCGGCTTCGCTATCAAAAAGGTGGTAGTTATACAGACCTTCTGATATTATGTAGTCCACTTTGGCACGTTCGTTTAAACTGGCCATCGGGTCTTGAAATATCATCTGCATTTCCATATGCAGCTTTTTAGTTTCGTTCTTTGACATTTTTTCTACAATATTCTCGCCCTTGTAGGTTATTGAGCCGGAAACATTTGAGTTATATATGCGCATTATGGCGCGGCCGATGGTTGTTTTTCCTGATCCGGATTCGCCCACGAGCGAGAGTGTTTCGCCCTTATATATATCAAAGCTAACACTATCCACAGCCTTGAATTCTTTGCCGCCAAGCTTGAAATTTACAGATAGATTCTTTACTTGCAGGAGCTTTTCCGCATTTTTATAGCCAAACGGCTTTTCTGGCTTTGTTACAGATATCTTACGCTTATGTTCTGCAGAATCGAGCTCTTTGCGGTAAATTTCCGCATAAGGATGCAACAGCCATGTTTTTGCCCAATGTGTAGGCGTAATATCAAAGCGTGGCGGCTCCTGTTCAAAGTCTATCTCCATTGCTTCAGGATTGCGCGGTGCAAATGCATCCCCCTCTATCTTTTTGAAAAGGTTAGGCGGCGCACCCTTTATGGAATACAGGTCGTTGCCTTTTACCCCAAGCTGCGGAAGGGACATGAGCAAAGCCTTCGTATATGGATGCGCAGGCTGCTTGAATATCTCATGTACGGTGCCATACTCTATTATTTGCCCTGCATACATTACGCCCACCCAGTCCGCAACGCTCGCCACAACACCAAGGTCATGCGTAATATATACAACGGTCATATCGAGTTCCTTCTGAAGCTCTTTTATCAGACGTATTATCTGCGCCTGGACAGTCACATCAAGCGCCGTAGTCGGCTCATCGCATATCAGTATCTCAGGCCGACAGGCTATGGCCGTTGCTATTACCACCCTTTGTCTCATGCCGCCTGAGAACTCGTTTGGATATTGCTTATAGCGATATTCGGCATCAGCTATGCCAACACGTTTAAGCAATTCTATCGCTTCCCGTTTGGCCTGCTCATGCTCCGTGCCAAAATGCCACGTTATCACTTCGGTTATTTGCTCACCTATTGTACGCACCGGGTTAAGGCTTGTCATAGGATCCTGGAACACCATGGCGATTTTTTTACCGCGTACCTTCAGCCACTCCTGCTCCGCGGTATATTTTGCCATGTCCTCACCGTCATAGGTTATGCTGCCGCCGCTTATATAACCATTCTTATCCAGCATACCTATGAAGGACTTAGTGAATACGCTTTTGCCGCAGCCGGATTCGCCGACTATCGCAAGCGTTTCACCCTTGTAAAGATCAAGCGATGCCCCCCTCACTGCAGTCAGCGTTTTTCCTCTTAAGTTGAATTTAACCTCCACATTCTTAGCACTGAGGATAAGCGGAGTGGTATGACCATTCAAAGCAGTTTTCATTTGCCGTTCCTCCTTACATTAAACGTGGTTGCGCGGATCAGACGCATCTGCAAATTTGTTGCCTATAACATAAAATGCAACAGTTATGGTGCACAATATTACAGTAGGCAGCAGCATTTGATATGGATGCAGTGTGAACGATGCACGCCCCTGGTTAACGATATTGCCAAGCGTTATGGCATCCACCGGCATGCCAACGCCGACAAACCCCATAAACACTTCCGATCCTATCGAATACGGTATGCACAAAGCCGCTTCCATTATAATAAGGCTTACTATGTGCGGGATTATATTCCTCGTTGCTATACGGCGCATAGGTGTGCCCAAACATTGTGAAGCGATATTGTACTCACTATCCCTTATTGATAGTATTCTGTTGCGAAAAAAACGCGCTTCTACTATCCATCCGCGCGATGCCATGGATACAAACAGGGTTATATAACTTGTGTTCATTATGTAAGCCAGCAGCACCATATAAACAGTTGAAGGTATATTCGTCATTATATTATAGAGTTCTATCATAAACGGGTCTATCTTTTTGTTGTATCCCCAGAGTGCTCCTGCTATCATTCCGAAGCCAACATCCGAACATGCTATACAGAATCCAAGCAGGAAAGAGTTGCGGCATCCATACCATGCCCGCGCCCATATATCACGTCCCAGCGTATCTGTGCCAAACCAATGCTCTGCGCTTGGCCTAAGATTCCATTCAAGCGGCAGCATACTTACCTTGTTAGGATCAACCGTGGAAAAAATTGGATACATAAAGCTCATAACTATCATGCCGGTTACCAACGCGACTAGCGCAACAACAGCCTTATTCTTAAAAAAAGTGCGCAACGTGCTTTTCCAGTATGAATAATTAGAAAAGCCAATATCCTCACTGTCCATATTATTATAGATTGCAGCGCGAAACTTTAGCGGATTCAGTGCAGCCGCCGGCCGCTTGGCTTCATTTGTTTTAACTTCCATTTTCATTCGCCCTCCGTAAGCTTTATGCGCGGGTCAACAAACGCAACAAGAAGATCGCCCAAGAACACTCCTATTACAGACAGCACCGCATACATAAGCACTATCACCTGCACCAAATTGTTATCCTGGCTTTTTATAGCTGTTGTCAGCAGTCCGCCCGTACCTGGAATGGCATACAGGCTTTCTATTACAAGTGAGCCGGATATGATGAAGAGAAGATCGCTTGGAAGATATATTACCAGCGGTATTACTGCGTTCTTAAAAACGTGCTTTTTCCATACCACGCGCTTGGGTAATCCTTTTACCATGGCGAACTTAACATAGTCCTTGTTTTCTTCATCTACCATAAACCGCCTTAACCACAGGGCGTAGTAAGCTATACTGCCAAGAGACAGGCATATTGTCGGCAATACCCACGACTCAGGTCTATCTTTATAGAAAACCAGCGGCAGATCAAACCATTTGGATATCCATACTTGAATAAAGAACAAATATATTATACTTGGTACGGCGCGCACGATAAGTATGAAAAACGTGCCAAGCCTATCGCCCCAGTTATTTTTGAACCGTACCATTACAAGCCCAAGCGATATTCCAAGCACTATGCCTATCACCATGCTCGCAAAGCCAAAAGCAGCGGTAACGGGTATTTTCTCTTTGAGCAAAGTTATTATGGGTACTTTAGGATAAACCGTAAGACTGCGTCCAAGATCACCTTGAAAAAGATTCTTTACGAAACGCCAAAGCTGCACAAACGGATGATCAAGCAAGCCTTGATTCCTTAAATATGTCATTCGTGTAGCTTCATCTGTTTCTTTCAGTATCTCCTGTGGGAAGTATCCGCTCAACGGCATAAGGCGAAGCAGCATAAATACGGTCACAAAAACAATAGCTACCGTAAGCAGGCTCCGTAGCGTTCGCGTTAAAATATATTTGGTCATATGCGTATCCCTCCTTGGGATGATAAAGCATTGCCTAAAGCACGGGCGCGCCGCTGGATATGTGCAGCGCCCCGTTTTTGTGTGTTAAGGAGAAAAGCACAGTGTTAGTCAGCGTTTTTCAGCGCATCTGTGCGCGCTATTTCATATGCTGCATCAAGGGTCTGATATTCACTATAAGTAAGGGGGTTATCCATTACCAGCGCGCCTTTGAATTTACTGTTGCCGTATAGCGTAAGAGGACTGGTGAACGGCATACAGTTGGTCATATAATATCCGCGCAGAGAGGATATGAATGGTATTACATATGCACCGTTGCAAAGGTATGCCTCCGCCTCTGCAAATTTTTCAAGCCGTTCTTCGAACGCTGCGGCATTCAGAGCCTGATCAATAAGTGCATCGTATTCAGGCACATCGTATCCGCCAACATTTTCTGCGCCATCAGTAGTCATTCGTGTAAGTATGCCGGAAGGGTCGGCATAGCCGGTGGAAAGGGAATCAAAGTAGATATCGTAGTTGTAGGGATCCGCTACCGTGCCGTATGTCCAGCCGCTGAAGCACACTATCTGAAAATCTATAAGGTCTGTGCCTATTGCCTCTTCTACCATTGTTTTCATAAGCTGCGCCATAACTATCTCGTTTTCATCGTCAGTACCGACGTATATTACGGTTACAGGCAGCTTGGCATCGACCTCAAACGTCCCCACGGGCAAGTAATCAACCTTCCCCGCTTCTATACCTTTTATGTTGCCGTTTTCATCGCAGAGTTCCGCAACAGCGGCTTCCATATACTGTCTGGCAAGCTCTGGTTTGTTATAGTCGGTGTCCTTTACAGCCTTAAGCGGAGCATAGTCCGTATAATCCACGCCATTGCCATCATATATCGCACCTTCCGCATTAATCGTTGCACGGAGTACACGCTGCGGATCTACAGGATCGCGCAAGCTTGCTATTGCCTCGCGGTTAAGAGAATACTGCAAAGCCTTGCGGAAATTTTCACTCTGAACAAACGTATTGAATTCAGGATTGGCTCCTGAGAAGTCAAGCCACAAATAATTGGTGGACAAACTACGCTCGGTCGGAATAAGTTTACCTTCCCACTCTGTGCCCTTCATTGAAAGGTATTCTTCCGCCTCAACGGTTGCATCATCCAGTTCACCGCGCTTGAACATTTCAAGCGAAGTAGTACCTTCCGGGATCATTTGATATTCAACTGTTTCAACCGTCACATTATTCTTGTCCCAATAAAGCGGATTCTTGGTAAGCGTTATAGCCTTATCGCGCTCAAATGCAGAAATGTAATATGCGCCGCAGTAAAGCATATGCTCATTATCTACGCCGAAATCTTCGCCAAGTTCAATGGCATAATCATACTCTATCGGCAACAGAAGCATGCTGCTTTCTATCAATGAAAGGAAGTAAGGCGCGCTTGAAGTAAGTGTGTATTCAACGGTGTATTCATCTATTGCTTTCACGCCTACCGTATTGTCAAAGCTTGCAAGCACTTCTTCGCGTGTCTTGTCGGCCACTTCACCGCTATCTATGTCATCAAGCGTCCAATAATAGTCATAAAGGCCTTCTATCAGGTTTCTTACAACGCGCAAAGAGTAAGCATCGTTCAGAGGATCCCCAATATAGCGTATGCCGTCAACAAAGTCCTGCGCCGTAACTCCCATGCCTGTATCGGCGCCGGTATGATCCACCCATTTAATACCTTGACGTATTTTGAATGTCCATACGGTTTCGTCATCATTGGCGGTCCAGCTTTCGGCGAGCGAGGGCACATATACGCCGTATATGTCCGGTTCCACAAGGCCGTCTATGCAGTTGGTAACTATCGAACGGACTGTGGAATACGCAGTGGAAAAATAGTTGAATGATGCATAGGATTTGTTGAATGATGTCCTATATACGGACTTGTATTCCTTTGCACCGGTTATTTCCTGCGCCGCATTACTTATCTCTTCGGGTGTTTTTGTAGCGACGGGTTCTGCGGTTTGGTTCGCATTTACATTCTTATCGCCATTTTGGCATGCTGTGAACGAGAACATCAATGCCAGTACCAGTACTAATGCTGCAATACGTTTCATTTGTTTTCCTCCTTGTTTTTTTAGATAATCCTCTTTGTTATGTGGTTAAGTGTTGCTTTTTGTTAGCAGTATACGCTTTTCAGAGGATCACCCGTTGCTTATTAGGGATATTCTATATTCCAATTCTCCATGAATCAATAAAATAGCAAAGTTTTTAGCAGTATTTTAGCACGTCTATGCATTTTCACGATTGCGCAGGCAGTGTATAATAGTAGGGAGTTATTATGGAGGAATATACCGCATGAAAAGCGGACTTTACAAGACCTCATCCGGCATATATAAAAACCTGCAGCGCATCTTGCTCTGTATAGTTTTTAGCGTGCTCTCCTTTATATTCTCCCGTCTGACGTTTCAAAACACGTTTTATGCTTTGCCGCTGTGTACCCTTGCTGCGTTATCGATTTCCATATTTGCACCAAATGCAGCTTGGGGTGCGGTTACGGTATCTGCCGCCGTTATAACGCTGATTCTTCTTGAGCAGACTTTCAATACAGATAACTCGCCTGTTCGGCCTATTGCATTTATCATATATACTGGCGCTGTATCCATCGCTGCGGCTTTGATTACAAATCGCTGGTATTGGCATATACGTAAGCAGCGCGACTCTTATCAGGAACAAAGCGCGCGTGAACGTTCATTGTCGCAGCTAAGTACGGCTTTACTTACGGCAGCTTCTGAGGAAGAATTACATGAGCTTACGGTGCGAAGCATTTTCAGCATCACTGGATGCTCCGCCGTGCTTTTTATCCGTGACAAAAAAGGAGCAACAAATAGGGCTGCAAGCTATCCAAAGGGGCTTTTGTTATATCCATGCGATGACGCGGTAAATGCCTGCGTGAAGAATAATTGCCGCACCGGCTTCGGCACGGTATACTTTGGTGAAAACCCACTTGTGTGCTTCCCTGTGTCTGCCAACGGCAAGCTCCTCGCAGTAGCGGGAATGCTGCCAAACCCCGATGAACCTATTACAACTGAATATCAAATGCAGACGACAGAGCTTTTACTTGTACGCGCAGGTATTGCGCTGGATAAGATAACCATGCTTAAGCGTGAACAACAAATACTTATGGAAAAAGAGCTTGAGCATATGCGTTCGAACTTTCTGCGTTCGATATCACACGATTTTAGAACTCCTCTTACAGGCATAATTGGCGCATGCTCAATGCTGAACGGTTCAAACGACATTGTTCTTGACATAAGATCACGCCAGGAATTGGTTGAAAGCATAAACGGAGAAGCTGAGTGGCTGATGCGCACGGTTGAAAATCTTCTCTCCGTAACGCGCGTAGGCTCAAATGGTCCCAAACTGAACAAGAGTCCGGAGCCTATAGAGGAAATACTATCCACGGTTTTAGATAAGGCGGCAAGCCGCTTCCCACAGGCCGAATTTATAGTGAAGCAGCCTGACGATTTTATAATGATTCCTGTAGACCCGGTGCTTATAGTACAGGTGCTTATGAACCTTATAGAAAATGCCGTAAAATACTCTGGTAATTCATCGGGGATAGAGTTAAGCGCTGCAGATAACGATAAATATGTTGTTTTCAGTGTAAGGGATCATGGTCATGGCATGAAGCAAGAAACGCTTAGCACTTTGTTTGAGCCGTCAGCCTGCCGCAGCGGCGATTCCACACACGGCATGGGGCTAGGACTAAGTATATGCAAGAGTATAGTCGCAGCGCACGGCGGAATGATAGAAGGACACAATGCCGAATCCGGCGGAGCAGTATTTATGATACATCTGCCAAAGGAGAACAACAATGAGCAATATTAAATCGAGCATATTGATAGTGGAAGACGAAAGCTACATAAAGAAAGTTCTTGAGACGGCGCTTGCAGCAGGCGGGTATAGGACAATATCAGCTGTAACCGGCGCACAGGCACGCTCTGCCATATCATCGTATATGCCGGATATGGTGCTGCTTGATCTTGGATTGCCTGATATGGACGGCGTAAAACTGCTCAAAGAACTTAGGCAATGGAGCGCTATGCATGTTATAGTGGTCAGTGCACGCAGCACTGAGCGTGATAAAATTCTTGCCCTCGACAATGGTGCAGACGATTATATAACCAAGCCTTTTTCAGCACCTGAGCTGCTGGCTCGCATACGCGCTGTACTTAGGCGCAATTCTTCAGGCTCGGCAAACGACGATACTTATTGCGTAGGAGATTTTAATATAGATTTCAATAAGCGCATAGTAAATGTTAATAACGAAACAATACGCCTAACACAGGTCGAATATCGTATAGTTGAGCTTCTTGCCCGCAATCCGGGTAAGGTATTGACTTATGATTACATTATGAGCAATATATGGGGCCCGTATGCAGACTCGGAGAACAATCGTATATTGCGCGTAAATATGTCTCACATTCGCAAAAAACTCGAACCGGACAGCATGAAGCCACGCTACATATTGACTGAAATTGGAGTCGGGTACAGAATGGCGGAATAATGCCTTGTTTACATTCTGAACCCTGATAATTCGGCATATATAAGTACTAATTATAGATCATACTTCCAATATATCCTCGTCGTATCCTGCTGAATCTCCACGCGCCTGATGAGCATCATGGCTATCTCGTGCTTTTGCAGTATGTTCATGCCGGGCCTAAGGTTGATTATGTCATAGAATTGCTTTATGTTATATAAATCGTCTATCCATAGATGTTAGGTAGGTATAGGTTTCTCCCTATCGGTGTTTTCAGCCCTCAATATTATGATTACTTCCTATTAGGAACACTGTAAATACACGGCTTTTCGGAGCCTACACCCCCCAAATATCATTTGATCTATCACATTACGCAAAAAGCCGTCCAAACGAGAAAAAGTGTCCTGAGCGATGGAAATCCCCTAATGAAGTTTTCTTCTCTCTGGGTGTTGCACTTGCTTGACTCGGTGGCGTGGCGTGTTTATCCCCCTATTATTTCTGCCAATTTTCGCCGCAGTTTAGCACATTAGGCTGTTTTGTTCATCGCTTAAGCTCTTTTCAACCCCGCCACTATGGCGGGGTTTTCGGTATACAAAAAGGATTGCCGAGCACCGCAGTCCTTTGGCTTATTCATTCCATGTTTTCATTCAGCTTCACCATATGTACATGGTCTTCCCAAACACCGTTTATGCAAAGATACTTCTTTGACATACCTTCCCGCACAAAGCCGCACTTTTCAGCCACTCTCAGCGACCTTGCATTCTTCGGCATAATGTTTGCCTCTATCCTGTGCAGCCCTATTTCGTTGAATGCAGTGTTTGCCACGGCATCCACGGCCTGCGTCATATAGCCGCGGTTTATATATGCCCCATCCAGCATATAACCCATAAAGCAGGATAAAAAGCTGCCCCATACAACGTTGTTAAGCCCTATCGTGCCGATTATTTTGCCTTTCTCTTCCTTAGGCATTATATAATACCTGTATCCGGTGCGGTTCTTGGCGTTTTCCATATGGCCGCGTATGGATTCAAGCTGTGTTCGTTCGGTAAAAAAGCTCTCCGTCCATGCAGGCATATAATCCGTCAAAAACTCGCGGTTCCGCCTAAAATAATCGCAAAGTGCGCCCGCAAGCGACTCTTCCGCCGGCATCAGCACAAGATCCGCCGTGTATATAGGGCGCATATCAGTCCCTTTTTACGGCGTATGTGTTGGCATCCTTCAGCATAACGTCGTGCGCGCCGCCTTCGGTTATGCTGGCTGCGGAAACGAGCGTGAGCCGCGCTTTTTCACGCAGTTCGGGTATGGTCAGCGCGCCGCAGTTGCACATTGTTGAACGCACCTTGCTGAGCGTTACGGTAACGTTGTTATGCAGGCTTCCCGCATATGGAACATATGAATCCACGCCTTCTTCAAAGGATAGCTTATTATCCCCGCCGCTGTAATACCGCTGCCAGTTACGAGCGCGTGCGGAACCTTCGCCCCAGTATTCCTTCATGTAATTGCCGTTTATCATAACCTTGGCAGAGGGGCTTTCATCGCAGCGGGCGAAATAGCGGCCCAGCATGCAGAAGTCCGCGCCCATGGCCAGCGCAAGCGTGATATGATAATCATGCACAATGCCGCCGTCGGCGCATATTGGCACATATATGCCCTTTTCAAGAAAGTATTCATCGCGTGCGCGGGCAACTTCCTGCACGGCGGTCGCCTGGCCGCGGCCAATGCCCTTGGTTTCCCTTGTTATGCATATTGATCCGCCGCCTATACCTACCTTTACAAAGTCCGCGCCGGCATCGGCCAGGAAGCGGAAGCCTTCGCGGTCAACCACGTTGCCTGCGCCAACCTTTACGCTGTCACCATACTTGGCCCGTATAAAGTTCAGCGTTCTCGTCTGCCATTCGCTGAAGCCTTCGGAAGAATCTATGCAGAGTATGTCCGCGCCCGCTTCGACCAACGCGGGTACGCGCTCCTCATAATCGCGCGTGTTTATGCCCGCGCCAACAACATAGCGCTTTTGCTTATCAAGCAGCTCTGTCGGGTTTTCCTTATGCGCATCGTAGTCCTTTCTGAACACGAATGCAACCATGTTGCCTTCCTTTGTTATAACAGGCAGGGAGTTGAGCTTATGCTCCCAAATTATGTCGTTTGCTTCCTTGAGCGATACGCCTTCGTATGCAAAAACAAGTCTGTCTATCGGCGTCATGAACTCACTCACTTTCGTTGCAGGGTCCATACGGCTGGGGCGATAATCGCGGCTGGTAACAACGCCGAGCAGTTTGCCGGTTGCCGAACCATCGTCCGTTACGGCAACGGTGGAATGCCCCGTGCTTTCCTTAAGCGCAAGTATATCCGCCATGGTTTGATCGGGACGAATTGAAGAATCGCTCATGGCAAAACCCGCCTTATACTTTTTGACCCGGCTTACCATCGCCGCCTGACTTTCTATGGGCTGGGATACGAATATGAAGGATATTCCGCCTTCGCGCGCAAGCGCAACGGCCAGCTTATCGCCGGATACGGACTGCATAACAGCGCTGACCAGCGGTATATTCATTGATAGCGCAGGTTCCTCGCCCGCCTTATAGCGCACGATTGGGGTTTTAAGCGAGGTATTCGCGGGCGTGCATTCGGCGCCGGAATAGCCCGGAACCAGCAAATACTCGCTGAAAGTATGGGAGGGTGAATCAAAATAATATGCCATGATTTCTCCTTTCGGCAAAGCTTATGTAAAATTGATTTATTATAACCTATTCCGCCTATTTATCCAAGTAGTTTTTCACAATGCTGTGCACTTCGTTAAGCAGGGCAATATGCTTATCTATATCAATATTGTCTATGCTTTCCTCGCTGCGCTTGGTTATGCCGTCCACCGCGCCCGCATCCAGTATCGCGCGGAGCACGGCGCGCTCCTCATGCTCATCCGGCAGCACGTTTCTGTTCAGATACACCGATGCTATCGCGGCTATTCCCCAGCCCCACCAATTGGATACGCCGGAAGCAAGCGTTATGTCAGCAGTCTGCGCGGCGGCAATATCCTCGCCGTGGTCAACCATGCGGCGCGTAACGTTAAACAGTTTACCTGTGCCAAGTTCGTTTCCGCCGTCTCCTATGGCAATGGTCTTTGCCCCGTGCTTATGCAGCGATTCGAACTCCTCGTCCGTATCCGCGCCGAGCCAACCGTCTATTATTCTTCCCTTTGCCGTATGGCAATGCCCGTCCTGCGCTTTGCCTGGGCGTTCTATGGATATTACGGTGTCTATACCAAGTCCCATCAGTTCTTCCATATCGCCGTTCAGCTTTATCAGTTCAGCATTGGGAGCACGCAGACGAACAGCAGCAGCAAGCTGGGGATAGCAAAGCTCATCCGTGGCTATATAAGCCTTTTTCCCAGCATCGCAAAATGCGCGCGCTATATGCGCCGCGCCTATCGGCCCGTCAGTTTCGCAGCAGATATGCCCATCATCCGCCTCCACTGGGAAACCGGTTATTATCAGCGCGCACTTTGCCGCAGCAAAAGCCTTAACAAGCGCATCCATATCGGCCGCGCCGGCATTTGCGCTGAAGCCCCTTGCGCCGGCATCGTTTCTAAGCAGTGCATCCAGACGGGTATACAAATCTTTCATCATATGACCTCATAAAATAAAAATCGACAGGGTATATATTAACTTGCATCATATACCCTGTCAAGCAGTCATTCCTTAATATTTCTTATACGAAATAATCGATCATCATTGCATGCTTCACGCGCTCAAGCGTTGCCGCGGCGGTGCTTCTTGCGCGCCTGCTGCCATCCTTAAGCATTTCGTAAACGTCATCCGTATGCCGCTCCAGCTCGCTCCTGCGCTGCCTTATCGGCTCAAGTTCTTCCTGAACAACGTTGTTAAGGAAGCGCTTCACCTTCATGTCCCCGAGTCCGCCGCGCTTATAATGCGCCTTCAGCTCATCAAGATTAGCATATTCGGGCAGATATTTTGCAAAATGCTCATCATTACAGAAAGCGTCAAGATATGTAAATACAGTGTTACCCTCGATATGTCCCGGATCGGACACCTGAATATGCAGCGGGTCGGTATACATGCTCATTATTTTCTGCTTAACTTCGTCCGCACTGTCCGCAAGATATATGCAGTTGCCTATGGATTTGCTCATCTTGGCCTTACCGTCCGTTCCGGGCAGGCGCATGCAGACCTCGCGCTTAGGCAGCAGCGCTTCCGGCTCTGTGAGTACGGGCGAATATATGGTATTGAATTTTCTTACTATTTCCTTTGTCTGCTCTATCATCGGCAGCTGATCGTCTCCAACAGGAACAACATTGGCATTAAACGCCGTTATATCCGCTGCCTGACTTATCGGATAGCACATGAATCCGACAGGTATGCTCGCTTCAAAGTTTTTCTGTGCTATCTCGCTCTTCACCGTAGGATTGCGCTGCAGCCTTGAAACGGTAACAAGATTCATATAGTAAAACGTCAACTCCGTAAGTTCTGAAACGACGGACTGAACAAACAGCACAGATTTGCTCGGATCAAGCCCAACGGCAAGATAATCTAGCGCAACCTCGGTTATGTTCTTTCTAACCTTTGCAGGATCGGCAAAATTGTCGGTAAGCGCCTGAGCATCGGCTATCATAATATATATTTCATCGAATTCGCCGCTGTTTTGTAGTTCCACTCTTCTTTTGAGCGAGCCTACATAATGCCCTATATGCAGCCGCCCCGTCGGCCTGTCGCCTGTTAGAATAACCTTTTTCATGCCATATCCTCCTAAAAAAATAAGCCCCGCTCCAAAAGGAACAGAAGCCGTTGTTCTGCATAGCCACCTGTTTGGTACGCACGATCATGCGCTGCCCGCGTTACGGCCGGATCCCCGTCGGAATTTACTTGATGCTTCGCGCATCGTTCGCTCCGCCCTCATGAGCCCATTCACATCAGCTTGAAAGGCCGTATTCCCATCATCTCCGGCTCTCTTTGCTTTCTCCGCTGAAGTTACTATTCTCAGTCATCGGTTTATTTATTTTTGATTGTACATCCGCAACGCGGCATTGTCAACACAAAAAGAGCGGCATATGCCGCCCTTTATTTGTTGGTTTCAATATGCCGTTAAGCTTAAATTACTGCATATTGGAGTTGTTCATGTTGTTCTCGGCGTAAGCGATCATGCGCTTTACCATTTCGCCGCCGATGGAGCCGGCCTGACGGGAAGTAAGATCGCCGTTGTAGCCCTGCTTCAGATTAACGTTAAGAGAGTTGGCAACTTCAGTCTTGAAGTTCTGCAGCTTCTTGCGGTTTTCCTTATTGCTTGCCATTGTGTGTTTCACCTCCTTCTCTTTAATAGAAGTATCCGGATATCTTCCGGCCGTTTCCGGCCTTGTAAACTTTATAACTTTTATTATTTATTCATGTTGTTCGCGGCATAGGCTATCATGCGCTTCACCATCTCGCCGCCGATGGAACCGGCCTGGCGGGAAGTAAGGTCGCCGTTATCGCCCTGCTTCAGGTTCACGTTAAGGGAATTGGCTACTTCGCTCTTAAAGGAATCCATAGCCTTCTTCGCTTCGGGAATCAGTACGCTGTTTCGTGACATTGCTTTCACCTCCTTGCTTTGTCTGGCTTTATGTTTCGCCCAAAGCGGAGATATTATGAATGGTAATTAAGAGAAGTGTGGATAAAGATTTACAGTTATGTTCTGTTTTAATTCTGCGCTATATTTTTCGTTTTTTCATCCGCCGTAATGACGGCTTTTTTAATAAGCGGATCGTTCATGTCGCCTTTTGCGATAAGCTTATCCGCCGCATCTTTTGCCATGTTGAATGCTTTCATGTTGCTTGCGAACATAGCCGCGCTAAGGCCATCCTCGCCATGCTGGCGCGCGCCTATAAGTTCGCCCGGCCCGCGCATTTCAAGATCGCGCTCTGCTATTTTGAATCCGTCCGTAGTGCTGCACAGTATACTTAACCTTTCCTTTGCCGTTTTTGAATCCGATTCGCTCAGCAAAAAGCAGTATGATTCCTTGCTGCCGCGCCCTACTCTGCCGCGAAGCTGATGAAGCTGCGCAAGACCGAAGCGGTCCGCGTTTTCTATTACCATTATTGTGGCGTTTGGCACGTCCACGCCAACTTCAACCACAGTTGTAGACACAAGCAGTTTCGTTTCGCCCGATGCAAAGCGCGCTGCCCGCGCCTGCTTTTCCGCAGCGCTCAGCCGCCCGTGCATGAGTTCTATGCTGACGTCAAGCTTTTTGCTCAGTTCTTTATACAGCGCCGCTGCGCTGAGCACACCTTCCATGGCCTCGCTTTCTTCAACAAGGGGACACACGGCGTAGCATTGTGCGCCGTCCTTGAGCTCATTTTCGATAAAGCGATACATATCGTCCCGCTTCTCCTGCGGCACGATTCGCGTTTTTATAGGCTTTCTGCCCGGCGGCAGTTCGTCAATAACGCTCAGTTCAAGGTCTCCGTACATCAGCAGCGAAAGCGTGCGCGGTATTGGCGTTGCGCTCATTATAAGCGTATCAGGTGCGCTACCCTTTGCGCTTATGGCTGCGCGCTGCCTGACGCCGAAGCGATGCTGCTCATCTGCTATAACAAGGCCAAGGTTAGCTATCTCCACCCCGCCGCTTATTATGGCATGGGTGCCGGTTATCGCCAGCGCTTCTCCGCCCATAAGGCGCGCGGCTATCTCCTCGCGCTCTTTTTTTTTCATGCCGCCTTTGAGCAGTATTGCCCTGCTGCCAAACATATTTTTCAGCGTGCGGTAGTGCTGATCCGCCAATATCTCAGTCGGCGCCATGAGCGCGGCACTGTATCCGTTTTCAATGGCCGCATATATGGCAAAAAGCGCGCAGGCAGTTTTACCGCTGCCAACATCGCCCTGAACAAGCCTGTTCATTTGAACGTTTTTAGCCATGTCCGATGAAATATTCCGCATTGCCCTAAGCTGGGCCGCCGTAGGCTCAAACGGCAGCAGTTTTTTGAAGCTTTCAAGCTTGCCATTCATATTGAACGCAATTCCGCCGCCCTGCTCACGCCTATACCTCAGTATGCTCAGCATAAGCGCGTAAAGCAGCATATCTTCAAACGCCATGCGCTCTTTTGCGCGCTCAAGCTGTTCAAAGCTTTGCGGCATGTGCATGGCAAGCAGCGCATCCCCGCGCGGCATAAGCGAATATTCAGCCATTATGCTCTCGGGAAGTGTTTCCTCTATTCTGCCTTTATACATTCCCAATGCGCCCGCTGCCGCTTCGCGCATTATTTTTTGCGTAAGGCCGCTAACCAGCGGATACTGCGGCACTATGCCGGGCAATTCATCGCAAAGCTGCGGGTTCATCAGCTTCATACCGCGCCGCTTATCTGCACGGCCGCAGGCATAGCATGTCCTTCCGGCTTCGGGCTTAGACGCCATATACGGCTGATTATACCAGCACAGCTGAAGTTTATTCAGCCCGTCCGTTGCCGCAGCTGTGGTTATTGTAAGCCCGCCGCGTATTCGCACGGTTTTGGCTTCGCCCGTAATCGTTACCTTAACGGCGCAGAGCATCCCCTGCTCCGCTTCGCACATAAGCACGCTTTTAGTATAATCAATATAACCCCGCGGCATAAACGACAGCATATCTTCAACCGAAAAAAGACCCAACCGGCCGAATGCTTCGGCCCGGCGGGGTCCTATTCCCTTTATGCTCGTTATAGGAGCGACTGCCATTTTATTCCACGGAGAAATAATAGTAGTAAAGCGGCTGACCGCCGTACTGCACCGTTATTTCCGCATCGGGATATTTTTCATTCACTGCATCGGCAACGGCCTGTGCGCTGTCCTCATCTGCGCCTTCGCCATAGAATATGGTGGCCATACAGTCATCGCCCTTATTCTCTATCATGCTGCAAAGAAGTTCAACGGCAACGCTGTCCACGCTGGTGCCAACCTTGGTTATCACGTTATCAAGCAGGCCGATTATATCGCCCTGGGATATCTTTTCGCCATTGAACTGCGTATCGCGCACGGCATATGTTACGGAACCGGAAAGCACCTGCTTTATGGCGGCAGTCATGCGCTCCGTATTGGTTTCAACGTCAACATCATCGCTGTATGCAAGCGCGGCGCTAAGGCCCTGCATCATGGTCTTGCTGGGTATTACGATAACGTTGCGGTCGCTTATGGCCGCGGCCTGCTGGGCCGCCATGATTATGTTTGAATTGTTGGGCAGCACAAAAACGTTCCTTGCGTTTGCGCGGCGTATGGCCTTGGTTATGCTGTCTATGCTCGGGTTCATGGTTTGACCGCCGGAGATGAGATTGTTCACGCCTATCGCCTTATAAACTTCGTCTATACCGTCGCTTATGCTCACGGCGACAAGAGCGTTCTCTTTCTCGTTCTTCTTCATGTTGGCAAGCAATTCGCGGTTCTGCTCGCGCATATTCTCTATCTTTATGCGGTCTATCTCGCCAAGCCTTAACGCAAGCTGAAGTATCTTGCCGGGGCAATTTGAATGAACATGGATCTTTATAAAGTCCGAATCATGGGCCACAACAACGGAATCGCCTATCTTCATAAGCTTTTCGCGCAGCTTGTCCAAATCCGCCTCAGAGAACGACTCATCAAGATGTATTATGAAAAATTCCGTGCAATAGCCGAACTCTATATCGTCAAGCGCTTCAAGATCCGCGCCTTCTTCATTGCCTGTTATCTCGGCAGTATTCTGCTGCGGCGCGGGAACGTATTCATCAACTTCCTCGCCGTCTATAACCATCTTAAAGCCGCGAAGTATGGTAACAAGACCCTTGCCGCCGGAATCCACAACGCCCGCTTCCTTAAGCACAGGCAAAAGCTCCGGCGTGAGCAGCAGCGCACGCTCGCCTTCGTCTATCATAACGTCTATAAGCTTATAAAGGTTTGCACCCTCGTTCGCTTCCTTGGTAACGGCTTCCGCCATCATGCGTGCAACAGTAAGCATTGTGCCTTCCTTGGGCTTCATAACGGCCTTATACGCAGCCTCGGTCCCGGTAGTGAGCGCAGCGGCAAAGTTTTCCGGCGCCATTTCTTCTTTGCCTGAAAGTGCGCGCGCAAAGCCCCTTAATATCTGGGACAATATAACGCCCGAATTGCCGCGCGCACCCTTAAGTGCGCCCAAAGAGGCCGCCGCTGCGATATCGCTCACATTGGTGCCTTTGCAATTCTGTATTTCCTTGACGGCGCTCTGCATCGTCATGGACATATTGGTTCCCGTATCGCCATCCGGCACAGGAAACACATTGAGCGAATCGATATACGCCCGGTTTTTTTCAAGCAGCGCCGCGCCGGTAAGGAACATTTCCTTCAGCATCGCGCCGCCTATGGTCATGTTTTCCAAATCAGTTTCCTCCGTGCTTCCCCTGCGTTCACGCCGCATGGAAAGCATTATCAATTTCAGGCGCGCACGCCCTCAACGTGAATATTCACATTGCGCACTTTAAGTCCCGTCATGTCCTCCACACGATAGCGCACGTTGCCGATTGCATTCTCCGCAACGGCGGTAAGGCTTGCGCCGTATATGATAGTAACAAACAGATCTATATCGATCTGGTCGCCTTCTACGCAGGTGACTTTCACGCCGCGGCGCTGATTGTCGCCCCCGACAAGCTTCCAAAGCTGATCGCCGGTAGTTTTGGCGTGCATGCCGACTATTCCGTAATTCTCGCTGGCAGCATAGCCTGCTATGGTTGCCACGATCTCATCCGGTATAGATATGGTGCCAAGTTCCGTATTAATGATTCCGGGCATTTAGCTCCCTCCTTCTTCACTAAATAATTTGATAGTTTATTTTAGCGCATTTTACGCATTATATCAAGCGGCCGTACGCGCATTGCTGTGACACAAATGTTAAAATGAGGTCGATTTTTCATTTTTGAGCAAATTTTGCTTCGCATCGAACCCCGCCGCCTAAGCAAGCTGCTTATATGTACGCTCATCGCCGCATGAAATATTCCTGAATAATAATACGGCATAATTCGTTCCATCATTTCCAATCATATGGTATAATACATCTTGCAAACAAAAAATGCAATCTCGGAGGTAGTTTATGCGACCCATCGAAGCCAAGGCTATCAGCGCTATCCGCGTGCTTTCGGCAGACACCGTTCAAAAGGCCAACAGCGGCCACCCAGGCATGCCCATAGGTGCAGCGCCCGCCGCGTATGCCATATGGAGCGACATGCGCCATGACCCTAAGCACCCCAACTGGCCCGGCAGGGACAGATTCGTCCTTTCTTCCGGCCATGCGTCCAGCCTGCTTTATTCCCTGCTTCATCTTTACGGCTATGGTTTGACCATAGAGGACATGCAGCAGTTCCGCCAGTACGGAAGCCTTACTCCCGGCCATCCCGAATACGGCCACACCGTTGGTGTGGAAGCGACCACAGGCCCGCTCGGCCAGGGATTTGCCATGGCCGTAGGTATGGCGATGGCTGAAGCGCACATGGCTGCCATATTTAATAAAGAAGGCTTCAACGTTGTTGATAACTATACATACGTCCTTATGGGCGACGGCTGCATGATGGAAGGCGCATCATACGAGGCGGCAAGCCTTGCCGGTACGCAGAAGCTGAACAAGCTTATAGCCATATACGACAGCAACCGCATCACCATAGAAGGTTCCACAGACATAGCCTTTACCGAAAACGTTGCCGCCCGCTTCGGCGCAATGGGCTGGCAGGTAATAAACGTTGAAAACGGTGAAGATATCGTCGCCATATCGCTCGCCCTTGAGGAAGCGCGCATAGAGGCCGAAAAGCCTTCACTCATAATAGTACATACGGACATTGCCCACGGCACCCTGAAGGAAGGTTCCGCAGGCGCGCACGGTTCTCCCCTTGGCGATGATGTTATTGCGGACATGCGCAAGCGCCTTGGCTGGAAGAATCCGCCGTTTGATATTCCCGAGGACGTATATGCCCACTTTGAGGCGCTGTCCCTGCGCGGGGCGCGCGCACGCAAAGAATACGAAGAAATGTATGCTGGCTATGCCGAAGCATATCCCGAGCTCGCTGCGCAGCTTGAATCCTGGCGCAAGGGCGAAGTGAGCGAAGATGTGTTCAGCGATGATGAAATGCTTACGGCAGACGCGCCCAAGGCCACCCGTTCATGCGGCGGAGTTGTGCTCAACCGCATATTCGCGCATATGCCCAACCTTTTCGGCGGCAGCGCGGACCTTGGCCCTTCCAACAATACAGAACTTAAAACCAGCGGCTACTTCGCGCCCGATTGCCGCGAAGGCTGCAACATACACTTTGGCGTGCGCGAACTGGCAATGGCCTGCATAGCCAACGGCGTAGCTCTTTACGGCGGACTTAGGGCGTATTGCGCCACGTTCTTCGTGTTCAGCGATTATGTAAAGCCCGCGCTCAGGCTCAGCGCGCTCATGAAGCTGCCTGTAACATATGTGCTTACGCACGACAGCATAGGCGTTGGCGAGGACGGCCCCACACATCAGCCCATAGAGCAGCTTGCATCGCTGCGCGCAACGCCAAACACATATGTGTTCCGCCCTGCCGATCAAAAGGAGACGGCATACGCTTACCGCGCCGCGCTTAAGCTGAACGCGCCAAGCGTGATGGCCCTTTCCCGTCAGAACCTGCCCCAGCTTGAGGATACCAGCGACAAGGCTATGCTTGGCGGTTACATTCTGCGCGAACCCAAGGGCACGCCCGATGTTATATTGATGGCATCCGGTTCCGAGGTTGAGTTGTTGTACAAGGCCGCGGATATTCTTTCCGTACAGGGTTACACCGCCCGCCTTGTGTCCATGCCCTGCATGGAACTGTTCCGCGAGCAGAGCGAAGAATACCGGCAGAGCGTGCTGCCCGCCTCAATACGCGCGCGCGTAAGCATAGAGGCCGGCGCTACCCAGCCCTGGGGCGCGTATGTCGGGCTTGACGGCGCAAGCATAGGCCTTGACCACTTCGGCGCAAGCGCAAAGGGCGCCGTGCTGTTCAAAGAGTTCGGCTTCACGGCGGAAAACGTGGCCAATGCGGCAATAGAAGTTATCAAACGCAACCGCTAAAATTACTGTTTACATATATGCCCGGAAGCAACCTCTTCCGGGCATTGTTTTGTCCAAAATAGACGATACCGACCCGGGAGCATCCCGAGTCGGTATCTTATCGCAGGAAGGTATCACATACGGAAGAAAAAGTCTTGCTTGCTTCCGATGTTGTTATGATAAACCCAAAATGTGTCATAGGTAAGAATAATAGATGAACCTTCGGTAGCCGGTTTGTGAATAAACTTTGTTTCATTGCCTTTTATCACCAAAAAAGCTTCCCATAAGCGCCGCGCACTCATCCTCAAGCACCCCGCCGTATGCCCGCACGGAATTTATAAAATACCCTTCGCTTATATCCATAACGCTGCCTAGGCAGCCCGTACGCTCCTCATGCGCGCCAAACACTGCTTTTTTTAGCCGCGCGTTGATTATTGCGCCCGCACACATTGCGCACGGTTCAACCGTTACATACAGTTCGCATTCGCAAAGCGCACGCTTGCCTATTCTTTCGGCAGCGGACTGAAGGGCTGTAAGCTCAGCATGCGCGGTAGGATCGCCGCTTGATTCGCACATATTATGTGCTGCTGCTATCACCTTGCCGTCCTTCACTATGACCGCGCCTATCGGCACCTCCCCCAGCGCCATTGCCGCCCTCGCCTGCTCTATCGCCAGACGCATATAATATTTATCGCATTCGCCGTACATTTACATTGTGCTCTCCATAATTTAATTTGTATAGGCATTATTATAGCCGCATAGTGCGCCAAATTACAACAGATAATAAAAAGCATTATAAATACAGGATAAGCCCGTATTGCTAAAAGGGATAAAAAATGATACACTATCCCCATGCTTTTAGGAGGAGTATCAGGCATTGGCTGATATAATGAACACAACAGTATATACAAAAAAGGCCGTGCTGGGCTTTCAGCGCTTTGACGCGCGCATGTTTAAGTCCGTCGCTTGGGGTACGCATGCCGTGTTCTTTATGCTTTTCGCAATAGCGTTGGCCGCTGCCGTGTATTCCGTGACCGCCGGAGGATATATCCTTTTTGCCATGAGCATCGCGTGCATGGCTTGGTTGGGCAGGCGATATTATTTCCTCTATATAGCGCCGGCGCGGAAGTTTGACAGTTCTTCGTTCATCAATCTCCGGCACGAATACCGCTTCCGTGATTCCGGCGTAACCATGAGCATAAACGGGCATGAGCAAAGCTTTGATTACGCTAAGCTGCTCTGCGCATACGAAACGAACGACTGCTTTTATCTTTATTCAAACAAGGCCCTTGCGCTGATAGTTGATAAGGCCGGCTTTGATAAGGGCGGCAGTAACAGGCTTGGCGCGCTTTTGAGCGAACGGCTTGGCAACAAATTCAAAATAATAAGCAAATAACATATTTTTGAGGAGACTGAAATGAGAAACGCATACGACATACTTGAGGAACGCGGCCTTGTTAAGCAATGTTCCCATCCCGAAGAACTCAGGGAACTGATGGGCAAAGAGAAACTGACCTTCTATATCGGCTTCGACCCCACGGCGGACAGCCTGCACATCGGCCACTATGTTGCGCTGATGACCATGGCGCATATGCAGCGCGCGGGCCACAGGCCTATAGTGCTGCTCGGCGGCGGCACGGCATACATCGGCGACCCTTCCGGCAAAACGGACATGCGCCGCATGATGACCACAGAAGAGATACAGCACAACGCTTCCTGCTTCCAGAAGCAGATGGCGCACGTGCTCAACTTTGAAGGCGAAAACGCCGCCATAATAGAAAACAACGCCAGCTGGCTGCATTCGCTCAACTTCCTTGAGTTCATGCGCGACATAGGTTCCCTGTTCAGCGTTAACAGAATGCTTGCCGCGGAATGCTACAAGCAGCGCATGGAGCGCGGCCTTACATTCTTTGAAATGGGCTACATGCTGATGCAGAGCTACGATTTCCTTATGCTGCACCAGAAATACGGCTGCGTGCTGGAAATGGGCGGCGACGACCAATGGAGCAACATCCTCGGCGGCGCCGACCTTATAAGGCGTAAGGAGCAGCACGCCGCGTTCGCGCTGACCACGGGCCTGCTTGCCACCAGCGAAGGCAAAAAGATGGGCAAAACCGAAAAGGGCGCTCTGTGGCTTGACCCCGCAAAGACCAGCCCGTACGAATTCTATCAGTACTGGCGCAATGTAGACGATAACGGCGTGCAGAACTGCTTCAAGATGCTCACCTTTATGCCCATAGACGAAATAAACGCCCTCACCGCACCCACGGCCAACATAAACGAGGCTAAGAAGGTGCTTGCATACACCCTTACCGCTCAGGTACACGGTGAAGAAGAGGCCAAGAAGGCCCAGCAGGCAGCCGAAGCCCTGTTCGGCGGCGGCGGAGATATAGAGCACATGCCCACACTCAAGCTGAGCGATGCCGAAATCGAATCCACCGGACTTAGGGTAACCGACCTTCTGGTACTCGGCAAGCTTTGCACCAGCAAGAGCGACGCGCGCCGTACAATAGAAGGCGGCGGCGTACTGATGAACGACGCTAAAGTGACCGATGTTTACGCCGCGGTAGACCCCGCCGCCCTTGAAAGCGGTATAATACTGAAAAAGGGCAAGAAGGGCTTCCTGCGCGTAACAAAGGGCTAACGCCCCATGAGGCCGTATAAAACAGCACATACAGAAGCGAAAACGGAGCGGATAATAAACCGCTCCCGCTTCATATCCCAATGTTTTCCGGTGAGGAGCGAGGACGAGGCGCTTTCAAGGCTGAATGAAGTAAGAAAGCAGTATCCGGACGCCACGCACGTTTGCTATGCATACAGGATAGGCGAACTGAGCGAGACTACCCGCTTCAGCGACGCGGGCGAGCCATCCGGCACGGCGGGAATGCCTATACTCGAAGTGCTGAAAGCAAATGAGCTGACCTATGTGCTTTGCACAGTAACGCGCTACTTCGGCGGAATACTGTTAGGCGCGGGCGGACTTGTGCGCGCATATTCATCGGGCGCAGCAGACGCCGTTAAGGCAGCAGGAGTGGAAAAGCACATTCCCGGCGCGCTGATAGCACTCAGGTGCGATTATTCCCGCTACGGTGCGATAGAAAGCCTGATAGCAAAGTCAAACGCCGCAATAACCGAAAGCAAATTTACGGATGAGATACGCCTTTCGATATCCTGTGCTAAGAAAGAGGTGGACAGCATTATAAAGGCCATAATAGAGCGCACCGACGGCCGTTGCAAGCCGGAAATTGCAGGCGAATGCGAACTGGTACTGCCGCAGTAGCCTGCCGGAATATTAATTAAATGAAACATATTGCCCTTCGCTATGGCGTTCGGGCATTTTTTAAGTTATAATAAAGTATGTATCGGTTTACCGATGACAAAAGCTTTTGAGGTATATTGATGAAACGCGCTAAAAGAGTTTTCGCAATTATAATAGGCCTTACCTGCCTGCTTGTAGGCAGCGTAGCCATGGCCGCATCCATAAACGTAACGTCAGACCCGGGCGCGCTCGGCGCGGAAGGCGGCAGCGTTCAGCTGAGCATTTCCATCGCCAACGATTCGGAATATGCCATGGAGAACATATCCGTTTCCAACAATGGCACCCGATTCTTTAAAACGAGCGGTGTCATCATTGCCCCGGGTGAGACCACGGCGTTCAGCCAAAGCGTATCCATACCCGCGGCAATGCTCGGCCAGCCGATAGAGTTTGACATTGCATGGACAGAAAACGGAGAGCAGAAATACTCCACCGCCTCCGTGACCGTGCTGAACAGCGGCGCGGACTTAGCTGAGGCGGCGCTGAGCGTTTCGGTAAAGGCCAGCTCCTCCCAAGCATCCCGCGGCGAATCGATAACGCTTACCTATACCATAACCAATTCGGGCATTACGCCGATTTCGGGCGTATCGCTTACGGATAAGGAGATTGCCGGGAGGCAGGCCATGGTAAGCGGCATAACCGTTGAACCCAGCACGCCGTATGTTTACATTCATGAATTCACCATGGGTTCATCCACCGTTGTAAGCGTGCCGGTTGTAACCTATACAGGCGCGGACGGCAGCACCGTTACCGTTACCGGAAGCGAAAAGACGCTTGGCATGGTCAATTCAAAAATAAGCGTCAGCGTAACGCAGGGCGCGGCAAGTGAAGAAGGGCAGCAGTTCACAATAGCCCTTACCAACAACGGCAACCAGCGCATAAGCAAAATAAAGGTAACGGACGAGCTTGGCAATGCCGTAAATTCGGACGCTATAAGCCTTGCAATAGGCGAAAGCCGCACGCTTACCTATACCGTGCCCACAACCGAAACAAGAAACGTTGTATTCAACATATCCGGCATAGACGCGACCAACACAAACTATTCCGACCATACCGAAACCTATGTCGTCAGGAAGTATATAGACCCTTCGCTCATAGGCATATCCTTCTCGGCAGAGGTTGCTTCCCCGCTTGATTCCGCAGGCTCCATAAGCCTTAACTTCACCGTGGAAAACACCGGCAGCATGGACATGCAAAACCTGAAGCTGAGCGAATCGGAATACGGCCTTTTATACATGCTGGAATCCGTACCCCGCGGCACGCAGACCATCAATCAGAAAATGAGCATCGGTTCCCCGCGCGATCTTATATTCAAGCTTGAAATAGAGGATCCTTCCGGCAATATATATACATACAATGCATATATAAAGGCGGACTATGTAGGCGTTGAAGCCGCACCCACTTCTACCCCATCCGTCACAACGGAAGAAGACGTTCTCAACGAAGTAGGCGGATCAATATCCTCCGCGCTGCGCACGGTGCTGATAGTGCTTATAATACTTACAGTGATTGCAGGCATAGCGCTGATAATACTTGACCATCAGGAAAAGGAAGAACGTAAGCGCATAGCCCGCCGCCGTGCTCAGCGCGAAAAAATGATGCGTGCCCAGCTGGAGGAGGAAGCGAAGCGCCAGGCTGCGATGCATTCCCGCATAAATTCCGGTTCCGGTGATGACTTGGGCTCTACGCGCATAAGCTCCGGCCGTCCGGCCGAAAGGCCGGATGTGCCGTCCGGAGATACACGCATACGTTAATCAGTATAAGTTCATACTAAGCAAAAGAGCACCTACATGGCGCTCTTTTCTTGCATTTCATAAAGTTTGCGTAAAGATTATGTTTAATCATCACCCAGCTGCTCAAATATTTTTCTGCCGTCAAAGAAATTTTGCATTCTCTATTTTCGCCTGTTTCAGGGCATTTTTATCTGTTCCGTTATCTGCTTCGCATTGATTTTCTGTTCACGCACTAATATTTTTCGAAAAAGCCCGTCACAGCATGTTTACATTTCGTTCAGATTTTGTTAAAATGTTTATATTAGATATAAAGGATGCGTTAATTCTTAGTTTTAATTGTGTTTCTATGTTTCCCCTTGCTTAATAAGGGGTATAAATGCGGATTCCATTGCCGCAATAAAAGGAGGAACCTTTCAAATGGAGAAAAAAGGTACAAAAATAGCCTATTTTGTAGCTTGTGCCGTATTCGTAGTGCTGCTTGTGGTGCTCGGCATCAGCTTCAAGGGCGCTCCGCTGCCTGAATTCGTTATAGACGGCGAAACCGTTCAGGCCGAAACTCCCTTCGCAGGAACCTTCTGGTCCCTGCTGCCGCCTATCGTAGCAATCGCGCTTGCCCTTATCAGCAAGGAAGTTTATTCTTCGCTGTTTCTGGGCTGCCTGGTAGGCGCACTTCTTTACACCCAGTTCAACCCCTGGAACACCATTGTTGAGCTTGTCGGCGCCAATTACGGCATCATATCCGTTCTGGCGGACGCCGGAAACATGGGCATTATCGTATTCTTGGTAGTGCTTGGCATAATGGTTGACCTGATGAACAAGGGCGGCGGAAGCGAAGCCTTCGGCCGTTGGGCGAAGAAAACCGTCAAGTCCCGCTGTGCCGCTCAGCTTCTCACCATGCTCC
>ERZ834769.18-NODE-18-length-167996-cov-26.080213_pt1 | contig 167996 bp, 144 predicted proteins | sample MGYA00519690_ERZ834769 | MGnify/ENA primary metagenome ERZ834769 (study PRJEB31850, sample SAMEA3708760) | human gut metagenome | biome: human gut; feature: human-associated habitat; material: faeces | place: China | collected 2014 ... | reverse complement strand
ATTGATTATTATTATTGTATCATAGGCTCAAAGAAAAAGCAATAGGAAAAATCGCTGTTCAAAAAACTTTTTGCGCAAAAATCCGTATCGGGGCTTCAATCTATTATCGGAATCGGCTGTTATGCGCCTGCCGTTGTTGTTTATCCAAGCTTTCATAGACTTCAAAACACTTACAGAGTGCTGATTCAGGCACAACACGGGGCAAATAAAAGCCCCGTGTCATTTGGATCATTTCACTTTCTTGCCTGCGTCTTTATCCAAGTATCTCCCAAAGTAAAAATGTACACTGCATTTGCAATACAAAGTGAAAAATGCCGTCTGCAATAACGGAGGATAATAAGCCTTCTCCAGTGGGGAATTGACCGATTTGCGGAGCAAACTCGGTCGGCGTCGCCGAGACTGGGGCAGAAGGTGGCAGCCGTAGGCTGACGGATGAGGTGTAAATACTGCTTATCTCTTTATCCCGTCAGCGCGCATATTAGAGTCACGCCCGCCCTGCATTTATAGCGGGCGTGCAGACAATGCGTGCACGAATCTGCTCGGCTATCTCGTGCGATATGTTCGCACGCGTGGTATAGCTGAAATCGTGGGGAGCGGCAAAACTACCGACTTTCACTTTATCCTTTACCGCACACACTTGCCACGCACGGCTCGTGCGACTAACTCGTGCACGCCGCCGGTAGTTCGGAAGGAGGACGGCGTGAGTCCTCCTTGCTGACTTTTGGTACTTTTCTTCACAGAAAAGTACGATAAAGAAAGCATCTTTAAGTTTCTTCACCGGAGACCACCAACAGTCTTTGGCAAGATAAAAATTCAAGCACCGATAGCAGGCAAAATAAAAAAATATCCACCTATTCCGTCAGATGAGCGCATCCGACACCGTAAACAGGAAAAAAAGCGAAATTTTTTTCCTGTTTTTTTATTTTTTTCTCAAAAAGCTATTGTAATTTCAGAGAATATCAGCTATAATATAGTAAAAGTGGTGCCAAGTGGTGTGAAGTGGTGAATTTTCCACAGAGTTTTCCACTTTTCCACAGGCAAGCGTTTTTCGCAGGCATCAGATTTCAAAGAAAAGGAGGCGTTTATCCGTGTTTTTAGGCGAGTATTCACACACAGTCGATTCCAAAGGCAGAGTTTTCATTCCCGCGAAGTACCGCGATGAGCTCGGCACAAAGTTTGTCATAACCAAAGGAACGGATAAGTGCCTTTCCGTCTACCCAATGGAATACTGGAATGCCTATGTTGCCAAAATAGAAGCTCTGCCTACTGCTCAGGCGGCTAAAATACGCCGTTTCGTTTTCGCTCAGGCGTGCGATGTGGAGCAGGATTCTCAGGGGCGCGCACTTCTCTCTCAGAGCCTGCGCGACTATGCGGAAATAGGCGGCAGTGCCGTCGTCATCGGTCTCGGCTCATATCTCGAAATATGGTCCGAAGAAAACTGGAAGTCAGCCTCCACGGGTGAGGATGCCAAGGAAGTCGAAGAGCTGATGATAGAGCTGGGCTTCTGATTATGGAAGAGATAAATTTTTCACATTACTCCGTTATGCTCGGGGAATGCATAGATATACTTGATATAAAACCGGACGGCATATATGTCGACTGTACGCTTGGCGGCGGCGGTCATTCGCTGGAGATAGCAAAAAGGCTCACCGCCGGCGGCAGGCTTATCTGCATAGATACAGACGAATGTGCCATTCGGGCGGCAAAAAAGCGCCTCTGCGACTACAGCGAAAGGATAACATTCGTCCACGGCAATTTTTCCGATATATCGGAAATCCTGCGCGACCTCGGCATTGACGGCATCGACGGCGCAATAATAGACCTCGGCGTTTCTTCATATCAGCTTGATACGCCCGAGCGAGGCTTCTCATACAATACCGACGCTCCGCTCGATATGCGCATGAATGCCGAGGGCTCACCCGAAAAGTCAAAGAGCGCATACACCGTAGTCAATACATACAGCGAGAGTGAGCTTCGCCGCATCCTCTTTGAATACGGAGAGGAAAACTTCGCGCCGAAGATAGCTTCTGCCATAGTAAAAGCGAGAGAAGGCGCACCTATAAAAACAACTCTCGAGCTTGTCGATATAATAAAAAGCGTGATGCCGAAAAAGGCGCTCGCCGTCGGTCATCATCCGGCGAAGAGAACCTTTCAGGCGATAAGGATAGAGGTAAACAACGAGCTTGATATCATCGCGCCCACGCTCCGAGCACTTATCGGAGCCATGAAAAGCGGCGGCGTGCTCGCGGTGCTCACCTTCCATTCGCTTGAGGACAGAGCCGTGAAAAAAACCTTTGCGGAGCTGGCGCAGGGTTGCACCTGTCCGCCTTCATTTCCCGTCTGCATCTGCGGAAACAAACCAAAAATAGAAATACTTACAAGAAAGCCCGTTCTTCCCTCGGCGGAGGAGTTGGCTGAAAACAACCGCTCGCACAGCGCAAAGCTGCGCGCGGCAAGAAAAATATAGAAAAACAAGTCTTTTTCGGAAAGGGTCAAGTCATGGAAAAGAAGAGAAAAAAATCCGGCAATATCGGAAGCTTCGTCAAAAAATATATGACAGATGTGTCGAGCGGCGGCGTTAAATACAGCACCGTAAAAACAGGCGAAAAGAAGAAATTTCCAATATACATCGCGGCTTGTGCCCTGCTTATCACGGCGATGCTCATGTTTATAGTTTTTTCGTTTGTTCAGGTGGCGCAGCTCCGCTCCGATATAAACAAGATAAACTCCAACATATCCAAAATGGAAAAAGAGATAAGCTCGCGCGAGCGCGATATCGACGCGAAATACAAGGATGTCGATTTCGAGGCGCGTGCAAGAGCGCTCGGTATGACAGACAGCAAATATATGCAATATCTGCCCCGCGATACGGAAAATACGGTAAACATGGTAGTATACGGAAATAAGGAAAGCAAAAAATCATCAGGCTCACTTCTCTCCGCTATAGGCCGCGGCTTTTCAAAGCTGATAGAATTTATGAACTGAAAGGAATAAATTTTTTCGGCGCAAATATAAATATACAAGTACAAAGCTTTGAGTGAGTGGGGAGAATGGTAAAATATGCTCTTTGCTCACTTTGTTTTAGAAAAGATGGAGGGCGAAAATGAGCGGGAAGCCGAACGAAAAACCCGATTCCCTTATAGGGCGTACAAGCAGAAGCATGCGGGTGCGCTCTCTTTCGGTCATTTGCGCCGCTACATTTATCGCGGCTGTACTCATCGGAAGACTGATATATCTGCAGATAGTGCGCAATGAGCACTACAAAAGGCTTGTTCTCGAACAGATGATATATGAGGTTTCCACGGGAAGCGCACGCGGCACGATATATGACAGAAATCATGTTGCCCTCGCGACAAATTATACCACGGAGCGCGTTTTCATATCGCCCTACGATATGAAAGATGACGCTCAGCGCGAGCTCGTGGCAAAGGGACTCTCCGATATACTCGGCGTCGATTACGACACGATAATAGAAAAGACAAAGAAAGTCAAAAGAAAAGACGAAACGATAAAGAAAAATGTCGAGAAAGAGGACGCCGACAAGGTGCGCCGGTTTATCCTCGACAATGACCTTGCGGAATGCGTCCACCTTGTGGAAACGGCATCGCGCATATATCCCTACAGCTCGCTCGCCTCTCATGTCATAGGCTTCTGCGGCGCGGACGGCGGTCTCTACGGGCTGGAATATCAGTATGACAAGCTGCTCACGGGTGTGAGCGGCAGGATAGTCTCCGCACAAAACGGCAAGGGCGGCGAAATGCCCTATCGGTACGAGCAGTACATAGACGCAAAAAACGGCGCAAACCTCGTTACTACCATAGACTACAAAATTCAGAGCTATCTCGAAAAATATCTCGAGCAGGCTGTCATAGAGTCGGGTGCTAAGTCCCGCGCCTGCGGCATAGTCATGGACCCCAAAACAGGCGAAATCTATGCTATGGCAACTTATCCCTATTTTGACCTCAATTCACCCTACACCGCGGTTTCTTATTATCAGAGCGAGCTGACAGCGGCGGAACAGACCTACGGCAAGGACAGCGAAAAATACAGGAGCACCGTTTCCAATGTGCTCTTTAAAACATGGAACAACAAGGCGATAACAGAAACATATGAGCCCGGCTCCACCTCCAAGGTATTTACGACATCGATGGCGCTCGAGGAGGGCAAGGCAACGCTCTCCGATACCTTCTACTGCAAGGGCTACTACAATGTAGCCGGCTGGTCTCGCCCGATAAAATGCCACAAGACGACAGGACACGGCACGCTCGATTTTTCGGGTGCGCTTCAGCAATCCTGCAACCCCGCTATGATGATGCTCGCAGAGCGCATCGGAGCGACCTCGTTTATAAATTACTTCTGCAATTTCGGACTGAATGAAAAAACAGGCATAGATCTCCCCGGCGAAGGCTCTTCCATCTATAAAGAGAGCCTCAGCGGCGTAGACCTCGCGGTTTATTCCTTCGGTCAGAGATATAACGTAACGGCAATCCAACAGATAACAGCCGTTGCAGCCGTGGCAAACGGCGGAAATCTCGTCACTCCGCATCTCGTAAAGGAAATAGCGGATGACGATGGGAATATACTCGCTTCATTCGGCACTACGGTAAAGCGTCAGGTAATCAGCGCCTCCACCTCTGCCACGATAAGCAAAATACTTGCGGACGGCGTTTCCGGAAACGGCGGCGCACGCAATGCCTATGTTGCGGGCTACAAGGTAGCGGCAAAGACCGGTACATCGGAAAAAGGCACGGGCGGCGGCAGAATAGCTTCCACCGTAGCTTATGCTCCCGCAGACGACCCGCAGGTCATCTGCATAATCATCGTAGACGAGCCGACGATTGGTTCCGTCTACGGCAGTACCGTCGCGGCACCCTATGTTTCAAAGGTGCTCTCCGAGGTACTTCCCTATCTCGGCATAGAACCGGAATATGCGAACGGCGAAATGATAACTCTCGAAAATCTGCGCGGCTCCTCACTCGATGCGGCAAAATCAAGACTCGGCAAGCTCGGGCTTTCATATGAGATTGTCGGAAGCGGAAGCAGCGTAGTAAATCAGGTGCCTGCCTCAGGCAGTAAAATGTCCGTGAAAAACGGCAAGGTTATACTCTATACGGAAGCCGAGGCGGAGAAGCTCACCGCTGTCGTCCCGAAGGTTATCGGGCTCACGGCGCAGGCGGCAAATACGCTCCTCACAGATGCCGGCTTCAATGTAAAGATAGAAGGCGCTACAGGCAGTCCCGATTCAGTTGTTGTGTCGCAATCGCTGGCAGTCGGTACCGTCACCGAAAAGGGCACGGTGATAACGATAGATATGCGCCACATGGACGCAACGGACTAAAATAAAAATGCGCATGACGCGGATGTTGAAAATACAAAATATTTTTGACGGAGGCGTTATATGAAGCTCTCGGATATAATTTTACAAAGCGAAGTACTCCTTTCACACGGCGATACGGAGCGTTGCGAAGTGCGCGGCATAGCGGAAAATGCAGATGCGGCGCAGGCGGGCGATGTGCTCTTTGTGAGAACAACATCACCGGAAATATACAAAAAAGCAAAAAATCTCGGCGTGACAGCCATTATCACGGGCTACGGCGAATATACGGAGCCGGATGTGCCCGCCTTGTGGGTATCGAATGTCCGTGCCGCGCTTGCTCTCGCACATCTGCGCATGCACGGAAATCCTCAAAAGGATATGCGGTTTATCGGCATAACGGGCACAAACGGAAAATCCACCGTCTGCCTGATGACAGCGCATATTCTGCGAAAGGCAGGGCATCGCGTCGGCATCATCGGCACGCTCTTCTGCGACTGCGGCATGGGGCAGAAGAGCAGTGATTACACTACCCCGCCGCCCGCGCTGCTCGCTTCCGAGCTTGCCGAAATGCACAAAAACGGAATAGATACCGTAGTCATGGAGGTTTCCTCTCATTCGCTTTCTCAGGAGCGCGTATACGGCATCGGTTTTGACATCGGCATCTTTACAAACCTCACTCATGACCATCTCGATTTTCACGGCAGCCCCGATGAATACGCAAGTGCAAAGGAAAAGCTCTTCCGGCGCAGTAAAATCAGTCTGATAAATATTGATGACAAGGCAGCATACCGCATGGCTTGGGCATCCGGCGGCGATGTTTTTTACTACGGAAAAGACCACAGAGCCGAATTTTACTTTGAAAATGAAAAAATTTCCGCAGGCGGCTCGGACTTTGATTTCTGCATTTCACCCGGCGGTATTTCACATAATATAAAAGAAAGCATATTGCCGCTCGGCGACTTCAATGTTTACAATGCGACGGCGGCGCTCGCCTGCGCGTATCTTTTCGGCATTTCCGAAGAGAAGCTCGCGGATGCGCTCGCTGATTTCCCGCCCGTGCGCGGCAGGATGGAACGCATATATGCAGGCGATTTTGATGTTATAGTCGATTATGCGCACACACCCGACGCACTCGGAAAAGCCGTTTCGGCTCTGCGCGAGGTATATGGCGGCAGGATAATCACGCTTTTCGGCTGCGGCGGCGACAGAGATAAAACAAAGCGTCCCGAGATGGGCGATATCGCGGCAAGCCTCTCCGACCTTGCGATAGTCACCTCCGACAATCCGAGAACAGAAGACCCCGCTGAAATAATCCGCGATATCTGCATGGGAATACGAAGCGAAAACTACATAACGGAAATAAACCGCGAAAAGGCGATAAAAATTGCCGTCTCGGCGGCAAAAAAAGGCGATGTTATACTCCTTGCCGGCAAGGGTCACGAGGAGTATATAATAGATAAAGAAGGAAAACACGATTTTTGCGAAAGAGAAACTGTACTCAAAATAATAAAGGAAAAGGATTAGAAAAATGTATCTTGGTTTATGTGATAACGGAATAAGCATTACCGATATAGCGCGTGTCGTAGAAGGGACACTTTACTCGAAAAATCCCGAGGATATAGCTTTCGGGGTCTCCATAGATTCCCGCACTATAAGTGAGGGAGATATATTCTTTGCCATAAAAGGCGAAAAATTTGACGGACACGATTTCATTCCCGCCGCGATAAGGGGCGGCGCCTGTTGCGTCGTCGCCGAGCGAGCACCCGAGGAGGATATTCCGTACATCCTCGTTGCAGATACTACACGTGCGCTCGGACTTCTCGCGAGGGAATATCGCCGCCGCTTCAGCACGATAACAGTAGCCGTGACAGGCAGCACAGGCAAAACAGCGACGAAAGAATTCATCTATTCCGTTCTCGACAGAAAATATAAGACAAACAAAACCGACGGCAATTTCAATAACGAAATAGGACTTCCGCTCACGCTTTTCAAGCTGAACATCACCTATAAGGCAATGGTTGTGGAGATGGGAATGAGCGCTCGCGGCGAGATAGAAAAGCTCTCGGCAATAGCCGAGCCGGATATAGCCGTCATTACAAATATCGGCTCCTCTCATATAGAAAATCTCGGTTCACGCGAAGCCATCCGTGATGCCAAACTCGAAATAATAAAGGGAATGAAGGAAGACGGCATCCTCATCCTCAACGGTGACGAACCTCTGCTCCGCAATATAAACACCGGCAAAATATGCAAAAAATATATCGGCATAGAAAATCCTCTCTGCCACTACAATGCAGTCAATATCCGCAAAACGGCAATGGGCTATCTCTTCGACCTCGATGTGCGAAACGGCGACTATATAGTAAAGGATATAGAAACAGCCGTGCGCGGCAGACACAATATATACAATGCGATGTGTGCCGTGGTCTGCGGCATGCTACTCGGCATCCCCGAGAGAGAGATAAAAGAGGGCATTCTCGGCTATGAGCCGGTGGCACTCCGCTCGCAGGTGGAAAGGCATGACGACTGCACCTTCATACTCGATTGCTACAATGCTTCACCCGAATCAATGGAAGCGGCTGTTGAGATTCTCGACGATGTGGCAAGCGAAAACGGCGGCAGGAGAGTCGCCGTACTCGGCGAAATGCTCGAGCTCGGCTCATATTCACATGAGCTGCATGAGAGGGTCGGCAAGGCTTATGCAAAAGGCGCGGACCTGCTGATAACAGTCGGCGAAAACGCAAAATATATAGCACACGGCGCAAAAGAAAGCGGTATGCCGGAGGAAAAAATCGCTTCTCTCGGCTATGACTGCCCCGAGCAGGCGGCGACCGACATACGCAAGCTCCTGCACAAGGGCGATACGGTTCTCTTTAAAGCAAGCCGCAGAGTCGCGCTCGAAAATGTGGCAAGGCTCATATAAAAGGCATCTGTATAAATCGTTTTTTATATTCTGACACATCATCATAAAATACTGAAAATCATTATCGGCACGGAGAAAAAGGTATGTATCTTTCTTTTATCATTTCACTTGTGATATGTCTTATTGCCTCGGCACTGCTCGGCAGATTTCTCATCCCCGTGCTGAAAAGCAAAAAGCTCGGGCAGAAAATTCTCGAGATAGGTCCGCGCTGGCACGCATCAAAAGAAGGCACACCTACCATGGGCGGCATCTTCTTCATCATTCCCTGCACCGTCGTCTGCGTAATTCTCTCCGTAGTCTTTTTTGATAAGCTCTCCGCGCCCATGCTGATAACTCTCGGTATGGCTGTCGCCTTCGGTCTTGTCGGCGTGACGGATGACCTGACAAAATTCGCGAAAAAGCGCAACGAAGGGCTGACCCCTTTTCAGAAAATGGCATTCCAGTTCATCGTCGCCGCTCTCTATCTTTTCCTTATGGCAAAGGCAGGTGCGATAGACACGAGTATCAGCCTCGCCATCATAAATAAAGAACTTGAGCTCGGATTTTTCTACTATGTTTTCTCGATACTTTTCATCGTCGGCATGGTAAACAGCGTAAATCTGACCGACGGCATCGATGGGCTCTGCGCCACGGTTTCAGCTGTGGTCTGCGCGTTCTTCGCTGTTTTTGCCTTCTCCGTCGGTGATATGGGAGCCGCCACATTCAGCGGTGCGGTAATAGGCGGACTGCTCGGCTTCCTTATATTCAATATATATCCCGCCAAGGTTTTCATGGGCGATACAGGCTCGCTTTTTCTCGGCGGCGCAGTCACCGGACTTGCATATATGCTGAAATATGAGCTTATCATTCTGCTCGTCGGCATAGTCTACTTCTGCGAGATAATGTCAGTCGTGCTTCAGGTTTCGTATTTCAGGCTCACGCACGGCAAGCGCCTCTTCAAAATGGCGCCCATACACCATCATTTCGAAAAGCTCGGCTTCTCGGAAAGCAAAATAGACCTCTGCGCATTTGCCATTACGGCAGTTTTCTGCATAGCGGCATTTTTTCTTATAAAATATTGATTTCCGCGCAAAATATATATCGGAGGTAATGGCATGACGGCTGAAAAAATGCAAAAGAAAAAACCGGGACTTTTCGGCTTTTTTGCCATGCCTGAGGGCGAAGAAGTTACCATATACCGCGCAAAGCATGGGGTGGATATCCCCTTTCTTATAACAGTTATGCTCCTGCTCTGTTTCGGCTCGGTCATGATTTTCTCATCAAGCTACGTTTTCGCCGAAAAAAAATACGGCGACAGCTTTTTCTTCATCAAGAAGCAGATAGTATGGATGGTGGCGGGCATTATCGTCATGCTTGCCGCCTCTTGCGTTGACTATACTTTCATAAAGAAAGCCACTCTCCCGATTTTTGCCGTGAGTTATCTTCTGCTCCTCGCCGTGCCTTTCGTGGGCAAAAACTGGAGCGGCGCCACGAGATGGATTAAAATAGGTCCCATACAGATTCAGCCTACGGAGATAATGAAATTTGCGCTGGCTCTGCTCCTCGCCTATTACATATCCATCGTCTCAACCAAGATAAAAACCTTCAAATACGGTATTCTTTTCCCTGCCATCATCATCTGCGTCGTATGCGGAACAACGGTTCTCGAGCACCATATGTCCGGAACGATAATCATATTTCTTATCGGTGCCGTAATGATATTCATATCCGGCGCGAGCATAAAATGGCTTGCCGCCATAGCCGGCACCGGTGCCGCCGCGGCGCTCTCGCTGATACTTTTCACAGACTATGCGAAATCGCGAATAGACGCATGGCTTCATCCCGAGGATTATCGACTCAGCGGCGGCTGGCAGCCCTATCAGAGCCTGCTTGCCATCGGCAGCGGCGGGCTTTTCGGCGTAGGGCTGGGAAACAGCTATCAGAAACATCTCTGGCTTCCCGAGCCGCAGAACGACTTCATCTTCTCAATAGTCTGCGAGGAACTGGGGCTTGTGGGCGCCGTCGCCGTGATAGTGCTTTTCATAGTGCTGATATGGCGCGGCTTTGTCATCGCCATGAACGCGCCCGATACATTCTCGTCCCTGCTCGTGATAGGACTTATCAGCAAGGTCGGCATACAGCTGCTGCTCAATATCGCCGTTGTCACGGTCAGCATCCCGACGACAGGCATTGCGCTTCCCTTCTTCAGCTACGGCGGAAGCGCACTGATAATGCAGCTCGGAGAAATGGGTATCATCCTATCAATCTCAAAATATTCATCTCAGAAACCGCTCTGATATAAGGAGGCAAAAAATGAAGGTTCTTCTCTCCGGCGGCGGCACGGCAGGTCATGTAAATCCCGCTCTCGCCATAGCCGACCTGATAAAGGCGCATGACAGAAACGCCGAGATAGCTTTCGTAGGCACCAAAAAAGGAATAGAAAACCGCCTTTGCGAAAAGGCGGGCTATCCTGTTTATCATATAGAAATGAAGGGGCTGAAAAGAAGCCTTTCCCTCTCGAATATCAAAACGGCATATTACTACTTCACTGCGCCGAGAAAGGCAAAAAAGCTCCTGCTCGAATACAAGCCCGATATCGTGATAGGTACAGGCGGCTACGTCTGCTGGCCGCTTCTCTCGGCGGCGGCAAAGCTCGGCATACCGACGGCTCTGCATGAATCCAACGCCATCCCCGGCAAGGCTGTACGTATGCTTGCCGACAATGTGGACAGAATATATGTAAATTTTGCCTCGACCATGGATTATTTCCCCGACAAAAGCAAAGTGCTCTTCGTCGGCAATCCGATGATGAAAAAAAGCACGGCAAAAATCCCCGAAAATATCCGCGAGATATTGAGCATCCCCGAGGGTACGGAAAAGATAGTCCTCTCCTTCGGCGGAAGCCTCGGCGCTATGCGGCTGAATTCCGAAATAATCGCGCTGATGAAGAATTTCACCTCACATCATCGTGAGGTTTTCCATATTCACGCCACGGGAAGCAGTACGCATGAAGAAACGCTTGCCGCTTTCAGGGCGGCAGGGCTTTCGGTCTTTCCGAATCTGCGCCTCACGGAATATATCTACGATATGCCTTACTGGGAGCGGCTCGCGGATGCGGTCATCTGCCGCGCGGGCGCGATGACCGTTTCGGAAATGGCGCTCCAGAAGAAGGCGTGTATACTCATTCCCTCGCCGAATGTTGTAAATAATCACCAGTATGAAAATGCAAAGCGGCTCGCCGACGCGGATGCCGCCATACTTATCGAGGAGAAGCATCTCACCCCCGATTTGCTCGAAAAAAGTCTCTGTGAAATTCTCTATGACGGCGAAAAGGCGGCGACAATGCGCGAAAACATCGCCTCCTTTGCAAAACCGGATTCAAACGAACTGATCTGGCGCGATATCAGAATACTTCTCAGCCGCGATATTATGACGCTCCTCGAGAGCAAATGATTTTCATACTCCACAGAGTGAGGAAAGAAAAATGACGAACAGAAACAAAACGCCGGAAATGACACGCCTGCGAAAGACCCATCGCCTGCTATGGCTCATTTTCATCGCGGCGGTGATCCTCTTCGCCGTGTGGTTTTTCGGCTTCTGCCGCATAAGGGAGATAGACGTCTCGGGCATTTCGTATTGCTCCGCGGAAAAGATAATCAACGACAGCGGCATAAAGCTCGGCTCGCATACATATGCCGTCAGCAAAGGTAAAATCGCCGAAAAAATCAAAGGCGAAAATATCTATGTGCGCTCCGTCACCGTGCGCCGCACCCTGCCGAAAAAGCTGCACATCATCATAGAGGAATACCCGCCTGCCTTCGCTCTGGAATATGACGGGCAGTATTTCATCCTCTCGGACAGGCTCACGGTACTCGAGGTAAGGGACGATATCAGTTCCTCTTTCTACAGCGGCACGGCAAAGCTCTCCCTCTCGGGAATAAAGAGCCTCGCCCTCGGAAAGCAGATAGAATTTGAGGAGAAAGACGACTGCGACTTCTATCTCGGCATAATAAATACGATACTCTCTTCTCCTATAGGCAAGAAGCTGAGCGGAATAGACCTGCGGCAAAAATTTGATATTCATATTTTGTATAATAATATTTATACAATTGTATTACCATCATGGCGCACGCTTGATTCGGATTTATCCTTATGTATAAAGCTGATAACCAAGCTCGAATCCGACAGCTACTACGCGGGTGTCACGGGAAATATTCGCGTGATTTCCGACGACAAGGTGTCCTTCCAGCCGACAGGCAAGCTCGGAGAATAGAAAATTTTACCGCAAATTTTGCCCGATTTTCTGCTTTTTTACAAAAATCGGGGGATTTTCGGTAATTTTTTTAATTTTTTATCAAGTTTTTTTGCAAAACATCTTGAAAATAATTTAAAAACATATTACAATAGAATCGTATATCTATGAATAAAATCTAAGGAGGATTATAAAATGGGTTTTGAATTCAATTCAGATTACGAAAGCGGCGTAAATATCAAAGTCATCGGCGTCGGCGGCGGTGGCGGTAACGCCGTGAACCGCATGATAGAATCAAATATACAGGGTGTTGAATTTATCACGGTAAACTGCGATAAGCAGGTTCTGCTCAAGTCAAGTGCTCCCACAAAGATTGCCATCGGTGAAAAGATTACAAAGGGTCACGGCGCAGGTGCCAACCCCGCAGTAGGCGAGCAGGCTGCTCAGGAAAGCCTCGAGGAAATCGCCGATGTAATACGTGGCGCGGATATGGTGTTCATCACGGTCGGCATGGGCGGCGGTACAGGCACAGGTGCGGCTCCCGTTGTTGCCAAGGTGGCAAAGGAAATGGGCATCCTCACTATCGGTATCGTTACGAAGCCTTTCGCATTTGAAGGCAGAAAGCGCATGATACAGGCTGAAGCGGGTATCGTTCAGCTCCGCGATTATGTAGACTCTCTCGTTATAATCCCGAATGAGAGACTCAAGCAGATTTCCGAAAACAGAATTACTCTCGTAAATGCATTCCAGTATGCGGACGATGTTCTCCGTCACGGCGTGCAGAGCGTTTCCGACCTTATCAATATCCCCGGTCTTGTAAACCTTGACTTTGCGGATGTTTCTTCCGTTATGCGCGATGCAGGCTATGCTCACATGGGCGTTGGCGAAGGCACGGGCAGAGACAAGGCTGAGGTTGCGGCTAAGGCTGCCATGTCCAGCCCTCTTCTCGAAACAACCATCTCCGGTGCTACCGGCATCCTTATCAACATCACCTCCGGACCCGACATAAGCCTCGAAGAAATCGAGACTGCTTCCTCTATGATTGCAAACGAGGCTCATCCCGATGCCAACATCATCTGGGGTACCGCGCTTGACAACGAGCTTGAAGATACGATGAAGATCACCGTTATTGCTACCGGCTTCAAGGCTGAGGACGGCAAGCCCATGGCTTCCGGCAGGACAGGCGTCGCTTCCGGCAAGACAGCAGCCGAGCCGGCAAAGAAGTCTCCTTTTGCAACTCAGACAGCCGCTCCCAAAAAGGAAGAAGCTCCCAAGCAGGTTGCTACAGATGAAGAAGCCGCCATCATTTCCGACAGCGATTTTGATGATATCATGGCTATCCTTCGCAAAAACAGAGGTTAATTCTACATATTAAAGCTATGACTTATGCGGCGGTTGCCTCTGCTTCCGCCGCATTTTTCTTTCTTCTCTTCCCCGAAATATAACCGACAAAAATCCGCATAATAATCAAAACAGACTTTCCGAAAAATTTTTCTGCGAGAGCCGCTGTTTTTTCTATATACTAACTGAAAGGAGCTTTTCCGCAATGAGCTTTTCATCGTTTCTTTCATCAAAGCTCGAAAATGACATCAGAAAGCTTGCCTCGGGCGATATAGACGCTCTGCACGGCATCTATGAGCAAACCAAAGATTCTGTCTTTGTTTTTGCCTTGCGAAAACTCGGGAGCCGCACGAGAGCCGAGGACGCCATGCAGGAAACTTATCTGCGCATAGCAAAATGCGCCGCATCCTACGCCGCGGGAACGAATGCCCGCGCATGGATATTCGGCATCTGCCGCAATATCTGCCGCGATATGCTTAAAAGTCCCGCGTGGAGTGACATTGACAGTCTTGAAAGCGAGCCGAGCGAGGCGGATTTTTCTGATTCTCTCATAGAAAACGAGGATATAAAGCGTGCGCTTGCGGGGCTCGAAAAGACCGAGCACGAAATAGTAATGCTTCATATCTACAGTGATATGAAGCTCGTCGATGTAGCGGATTTCATCGGTATGCCTTATAACAGCGTGCGTTCAAAATACCGATACGCCATGAAAAAGCTGAAAAGTGAGCTTGGTAATGCTTACCAAAGGAGGTGAGGAGAATGAAAAAATTTGAAAAATATCTGAAAAGTGCCATGCGTGAAAAAGCCCCCGACAGCTGGGACAAAATAGAAGCGACGGCAAAGGAAAATATACCGCAAAAAGAAGCGAAAAAGCGGAATTTCAAATTCATTTATTCGCCTGCCTCGCTCATGATATGCGCCGTTATCGTCATCGCGGCAATAGCCGTTGTGCCGAATCTGGACAGGATATTCAATCCCGTGCCCACCACAGCTTCGTCGGAAAGTACTTTCTCATATGAAAGCACCGACGGCAGCACCACCGGCAACCACGGCATAGCCGACACGACGACGCAAGCAACGATAGAAACAACAACAACCATAGCGGCAACGATAGAAACAACAATAGGGACGACAATAGCGACGACAGATACAATGATAGAAACAACAAACACCACAACCGCTGTCGAAACCATCGTCACCACTACCACGGGCATGCCGGAATATGCGCATGAGGAGCGCGAGGCGGCTTTTGAAAACGAATACGGAAGCTACAGCGTAAAATATAAATACTACACCGAGAGTGCCGTATATGGGAAAATCGAGATAACGGAAATCACTGTAATCTCCGGCTCCGAATTTATGCTCGAGCCCGCCTTCATGCTCGATGGCAGAAGCATAGACCTGCCCGCGGAAATATTCATCGAAAACAAAACCGGCGCGCCTCTGAAAAAACTCATTTTCGCCGAGGGAATAAAATCGGTTTTCGCCGAAGTAAGCGACGGCGCTGAGAGCATATATGTGCCGTCTTCGCTTGAAAATATCAACCCCTCGCATAAGTCGTCGGGCACATCTGTATTCTTTGCCGACAATCTCACACACATTGATGTCAGCGGCGAAAGCAATGTCTACGCAAGCGAAAACGGCGTGCTTTTCTCAAAGGATAAAGCGATGCTCATACGCTTCCCTGCCGCCCACGCAGAAAAGAATTACATCATCCCGAAAGATGCCTCGGAAGTATCTGCTGACGCCTTTACAGGCGCAGATCTCGAGGCGCTCACCGTGCACGGCGGGATTTCCGAAATTCACTTTGAAAACCTGCACATCGGCAAGCTGTATCTTGCATCTCCGAGCATAGTTGTCAGCCGCGGCGATGGTGCGGTTATCGACAGGATAATGACAATGAAAAAATAAGCTGCAACAGTCAGCCGTATAAGGGCATGGTACCGGAAAGGCTGAAAGCCTGCCGAATAAAAACAGCAGATGCAAAATTGCCCTTTTTTACCCATAAAAATATGCACCTCCATAAGTGTCTGACTTTTGGGGTGCATATTTTTTTACGGTGTCGTTTTTTATTATTTTCAGAAATTTATAACTCCGAGATGCCCGAGCAATATTTTCAGCGCGATGAGTATAAGTATCGCACCACCCGCAAATTCTGCCTTGCTTTTGAAGCGCGCACCGAATTTGTTCCCGATGAAAACGCCCGCAAAAGAAATTGCAAATGTTATGATGCCGATGAAGCTGACGGACTTCACAAGGCTGACGCTGAGAAAGGCAAGCGAAATGCCCACGGCGAGTGCGTCTATGCTCGTGGCGATGGCAAGCATGAAATATTCTTTCAGATTCAGCTTGTCCGCGTCCTCTTCTTTATCGTCGTCCTTTTTGAAAGATTCCGCTATCATCTGTATACCGATTATGGAGAGCAGGATGAAAGCTATCCAGTGGTCTATTGAGGTTATGTATTTTTCAAACTGTTTTCCGAGCAGGTAGCCTATCGCCGGCATCAGCGCCTGAAAACCTCCGAAGAAAAGCGCGAGTATCAGCGCGTTTTTGTAGTTCATTTTGCGCATATTCAGCCCTTTGCATATTGCAACGGCGAATGCGTCCATGGCAAGTCCGACCGAAAGCAGAATCAGCTCTATCGTGCCCATTTTCATCCCTCTTTTTTAAATAATGCTCAATCATGATATCACAAACGCGACTGTTTGTCAACAAAAATTTGCCGCAAGCTCCGCGAAAGCAGAAATCGGCAGAGGGACTGCCCTCTGCCGATTTTATACAAGAGTATTAAATGCTGTCTGCCCTTATTTTGTATAGCTGAAATAGCCGAAATCGCCGTTTCCGCCGGTGTAAAGTCCATTGTCTTTTACAAGAGCCGCAACATAGCCTCTCATCCTGTAAAGCATCATGGCAACATAATAAACGAAATCGTCCTTGAAATAAGGCATGCTGTATTTCGATATTACGGCGACCGCGTCGTCATGAAGTTTTTTCATCGCCGCCATAAGAGCGTCGTATTCTTCCCTGTGCTCGCCGGTCATAAGATTCATAAGTTCACTCAGCTTATCTCCCTCGAAAACCAGCACTCTCGGCTTGTATCTGTCGCCGTCCTTTACAAAGTAGCCGTTGTCGCAGAACCTATCAAGTGTACTCTTTTGTGAATCGGTGAAGCCCTCTGTGCTGTATCCGTTTTTCACAAGCTCGCGGATTACTGCTAAATCTTTTGAATCAATATTAAAACAGTGATCTTTATAAATCTGCTTTCCGAAACTGCCGTCGTCATTGACATAGCCGCGCAATTCCAACTTATTACAGTCATTGCGTGTAATCGTTCCGTTGTCGCTGAAGCCGCACGCATCTATTCTGCCGCGTCTTGCGCCCTGCTCATATCCGATAAATCCCCAGTTGCCGCCGTCTTTTCTCTTGTATCTGTTCCATACGGTGCCGTCGCTTGCCTCTTTCACTTTGTCTGCAAGCTTCATGGAGAAGAACATCGTCGCATCCTGCTCGCTCATGGTGCTTTCGCCGATAAACTCCGCATAGTGCCCCGCTACGAAATCGCTTGCCACCTGCCATAATTTTTTGTAATTGTCATAGGCAAAATCCTCGCAGAGCGCGTTTACCTCTTCTATGCACTCTTTCGGCGCGATGAAAAAGCTCGTGATATACTTATCGCCGTCTATCTTGCGGAGAAGCTCGCTTTTTTCGAGAAGCGAAACCTCTTCCTCCATATAAGGCACGGCTATGCCGAGTTCTATTGCCAGTTCTTCGATAGTAGAGGGATTGTTATTTGCCTCGCAGAGGATATTTACAGGTATCTTTCTCCTCACCGCGCTCCACGGAAGTCCCGACGGCTGATTTCCCGATGACGAAAAGCTCAGCTCTTCGGGATTATAACTTCTTTTTCCGAATTCTCTTGCCATATTCATACCTTCTTTCAGTTTTTGTCTCGCACGGAAAAGCCTTGTCTTGACCGTGCCTTCGGGGATATTCATTTTATCAGCTATCTCGGAAATACGCCTGCCATGCACATAGTACATGACAAGAATATCTCTGTATTCCGAAAGGATGAAAGCCAGCTCGCGGCGGATAAGCGCGATATCTTCTCTTTTTATGATATCGGAAACGAAATCGCTTTCGTCCGCTATCTCATATTCCGAAATATCGCCGCCATCGAATTTTTCGCTTCGCTCATGCTTCTGCTTTGCCCAGCGGCTGTAGATATTGCGCACTATCTGCCAGACCCAACCGGAAAAGCTCTCGGGGCAGGCGCCGCGGCGTAGCTGCTCTATCACGGCGAGCGCCGTCTCCTGCGAAAGCTCGGCGGCTTCCGCCTCTCCGCCCGTCTTTTTCAGGCAGTAATAATATATCCGCCCGAAATATTCCGAGGCAAACTCGTGTATGCGAAGCTCGGCGAGATTTTCACCTGTTTTCATCCTGTTTCATCCCCTTTCGCTCAAGAAGTGTATGATTTTCGCTTTCGGTTCCCGAAAAATTTGATTTTTTTGAAAAAAAAGCGCTCCGCCGAGGAGCGCCTTTTCATTTAATCATCATAACCGTGCGGGTTGTTCTTCTGCCAGCGCCATGAATCGCGGCACATATCGCGGAGATTTTTCTCCGCCACCCAGCCGAGCTTTTCCTTTGCCTTGGTCGGGTCGGCATAGCACTCGGCTATATCGCCCGCGCGGCGTGCGTTTATCTCATAGGGGATATTCACGCCCGAAACCTCGCTGAATGTCTTTACCATTTCAAGCACGCTGTAGCCCTTGCCCGTGCCGAGGTTTATCACATCGGCACCCTTGTTCTCCGCGGCATACTTTATCGCGCAGACGTGACCGCGCGCAAGGTCGACAACATGGATATAGTCGCGCACACCCGTGCCGTCCGGCGTATCGTAGTTATTGCCGAAAATATGAAGCTTCTCCAGCCTGCCGCTTGCCACCTGCGTGATATAAGGCATCAGATTGTTCGGTATGCCCTGCGGGTCCTCGCCGATAAGCCCGCTCTCATGTGCACCGATAGGATTGAAATAGCGGAGCAGGACGGCGGAAAGCGAAGGATCTGCGCGGCAGGCATCCTTGAGAATTATTTCTATCATATATTTTGTCCAGCCGTAGGGATTTGTGCATCTGCCGACGGCGGCACTCTCGTTTATCGGCACGCTGTCCGGCGCACCGTAAACCGTAGCCGAGGAGGAAAATACGATATTGTGCACGCCGTATTTTCTCATCAGCTCGAGCAAAGTCAGAGTCGAATCGAGATTGTTTCTGTAGTATTCGAGCGGCTTTTCAACGCTCTCTCCGACAGCCTTGTAGCCGGCAAAATGGATTATAGCCTCCGGCTTCTCCCCGGCAAAAATTTTATCCATCGCCGCCTTGTCGCAGACATCCGCGCAATGGAAAGCAAAGGGCGCTCCCGTTATTTTTTCAAGGCGACGGAGCACCTCGGGCTTGCTGTTTGAAAAGTTGTCGACAATGACGACATCATGCCCTGCCGAGCGCAGCTCTATGGCGGTATGCGAGCCTATATATCCCGCTCCTCCAGAAAGCAAAACTTTCATTATATATCACATTCTTTCATATGGATTTTTCGTTCATGATTATTATAGCGGAAGGCACAATCGCTGTCAATAGCTTTCCGTCATTTTATTTTGATGTTTTCACGCGAGGTTAGTCAAAGCTAACCTGAAAATGTATACTTTTTTGCAAAAAATATTCAAATTGTGAGGACTTTTTTCGCGCTATATATTTACTTTTCCGTTTGAAAGTGGTAATATATATTCATAATCTATAAAAATTTCCGGAGGAAAAAAACATGGCAAGAAAAAAGATTTCCATGGATGGCAATACCGCGGCGGCGCATGTCTCTTATGCGTTTACCGAGGTTGCAGCCATCTACCCCATCACGCCCTCCAGCGTTATGGCTGAGCTGACAGACTCATGGTCTGCTACAGGTCTCAAGAATATTTTCGGTGAAAATGTCAGAGTTACCGAAATGCAGTCTGAGGCAGGTGCCGCAGGTACCGTTCACGGCTCTCTCGCGGCAGGCGCTCTCACTACAACATACACGGCTTCTCAGGGTCTGCTCCTGATGATTCCGAATATGTATAAGATTGCAGGTGAGCTTCTTCCCTGCGTTATTCATGTTTCCGCACGCTGTGTAGCTTCTCATGCTCTCAACATTTTCGGCGATCATTCCGATATTTATGCTTGCCGTCAGACAGGCTTCGCTATGCTCGCTTCCACAAACCCGCAGGAGGTTATGGACCTCGGCGCGGTTGCTCACCTTTCCACAATCAAAGGCAGAGTTCCTTTTATCCATTTCTTTGACGGCTTCCGCACCTCTCACGAGATTCAGAAGATCGAGCAGTGGGATTACAAGGATCTTGCAGATATGATTGATAAGGATGCCGTTGCCGAATTCCGCGCACGCGCTCTCAATCCCGAGCATCCCGTTCTCCGCGGCTCCGCCGAAAACGGCGATATATTCTTCCAGCACAGAGAGGCTTGCAACTCTTATTACAATGCTCTCCCCGCTATCGTTGAAGAATACATGAAGAAAGTAAACAAGAAGATAGGCACAAACTACAAGCTCTTCAACTACTACGGTCATCCCGAGGCTGAAAATGTTATCATCGCCATGGGATCCGTATGCGATGTTGCCGAGGAGGTTATCGACTACCTCATGGCAAAGGGCAAGAAGGTCGGTCTCGTAAAGGTAAGACTTTATCGTCCTTTCTGTGCAGACAAGCTCGCAAAGGCTCTGCCCAAGACGGTCAAGAAGATTGCCGTTCTCGACAGAACAAAGGAACCCGGCTCTCTCGGCGAGCCTCTCTATCTCGATGTTGTTACAGCCCTCAGAGAAGAGGGTGTTGATGCCAAGGTTGTCGGCGGCAGATACGGTCTCGGCTCCAAGGATACAACTCCCGCTTCCGTCTTTGCCGTTTATGACAATCTCGCAAAGAAGAATCCGAAGAACCATTTCACCATCGGTATCGTCGATGATGTTACAGGCTATTCGCTTCCCGAAAAGGTTGTTCCCGATACGGCTCCCAAGGGCACTATCTCCTGCAAGTTCTGGGGTCTGGGCGGTGACGGTACTGTCGGCGCAAACAAGAACTCCATCAAAATCATCGGTGACCACACCGATAAGTATATTCAGGCATACTTCCAGTACGACTCCAAGAAGACAGGCGGCGTAACTATTTCCCACCTGCGCTTCGGCGATTCGCCCATCAAGTCCTCCTACTATATCACAAAGGCAGACTTCGTGGCATGCCACAATCCCTCTTATATGCTCAAGGGCTATAAGATAGTAAACGATGTAAAGCCCGGCGGTACATTCCTGCTCAACTGCCAGTGGACTCCCGAGGAGCTGGACAAACACCTCCCCGCCGAAGTAAAGAATTATATCGCCAATAACAATATCAAGTTCTATACCGTTGACGCTATCGACAAAGCGCGCGAAATCGGCATGGGCAAGCGTACAAATACGATACTTCAGTCCGCATTCTTCGCTCTGGCAAACATTATGCCTATCTCCGAAGCTGTAGACTACATGAAGTATATGGCAAAGAAGTCCTACCTCAAGAAGGGTGAAGCCGTAGTTGAAATGAACTACAAGGCTATCGACGCCGGCGTTGACGCCATAGTTGAGATAAAGGTTCCCGAGGCTTGGAAGACAGTTACAGGCACAACAGCGGAAAAGGAAATCACAGGCGATCGTCCCGAGCTCGTCAAGTTTGTTCGCGATATCGTTCTTCCCGTTGCAAAGATGCAGGGCGATTCCCTCCCCGTTTCCAAGTTCGTTGACCTCGCAGACGGTACTCTCCCTCAGGGCGCTGCCGCTTATGAGAAGCGCGGTGTTGCCGTTGATGTTCCCGAATGGATTCCCGAAAACTGTATCCAGTGTAACCAGTGCTCCTATGTATGTCCTCATGCTACGCTCCGTCCCTTCGCTATGAATGCGGATGAGGCGGCAAATGCTCCCGCTTCCACAAAGTTTGCGGCTAAGATGACAGGCAAGGGTTGCGAAGATTATAAGTTTACCATCGCCATCAGCCCGCTCGACTGTATGGGCTGCGGACTCTGCGTAAACGTATGTCCCGCAAAGACAAAGGCTCTCCGCATGGTTCCTCAGGAAAGTCAGGCAGACCAGCAGGCAGCTTTCGATTATGCTGTTGCAAAGGTTTCCAAGAAGACGCTTCCTTTCGCAGAAACAACTGTAAAGGGCAGCCAGTTCAATCAGCCGCTGCTTGAGTTCTCCGGCTCCTGCGCAGGCTGTGCCGAAACATCTTATGCTCGCCTTATCACTCAGCTCTTCGGCGAGAGAATGTATATTTCCAATGCTACAGGCTGTTCCTCCATCTGGGGCGGTTCCGCACCTGCCACACCTTACACTGTAAATAAAGACAGCCACAAGGGTCCGGCATGGGCAAACTCCCTCTTTGAGGATAACGCAGAGCATGGTCTCGGTATGGCTCTCGGTCAGAAAGCTATCCGTGAGAAGCTCAAGGCTAAACTTGAAAAGCTCGTATCCATCTGGGCTACCGACGATATCAAGGCAGCAGCCGCAGAATGGCTCGAGACATATAACGACGGCAAGACAAACGGCGCAGCTACGGATAAGCTCATCGCCGCTCTTTCCGACGGCATACTCACAGCAGACGAAGGCGTTGCATTCCTCTCTTCCGAGGCAGGCAAGGCTCACTTCGGCGACAAGGCTGAAGAGATGCTCGCTCATATGAAGGCTCTTCAGGCAGCAGGCAAGAATTGCAATTGCGAAGCTTGCACGCTTGCAGCTGAAATCCTCGCAGAAAAAGATTACCTCGCAAAGAAGTCCGTTTGGATATTCGGTGGCGACGGCTGGGCTTATGATATCGGCTTTGGCGGTCTCGATCATGTAATCGCTTCCGGCGAAGATGTAAATATCATGGTATTCGATACCGAAGTATATTCCAATACAGGCGGTCAGGCTTCCAAGGCTTCTCAGATGGGTCAGGTTGCTCAGTTTGCCGCTGCAGGTAAGGCTACAAAGAAGAAAGACCTTGCAAGCATTGCCATGTCCTACGGTTATGTATATGTTGCTCAGATTGCCATGGGCGCAGATATGAACCAGACTATCAAGGCTATCACAGAAGCTGAAGCTTATCACGGTCCCTCCCTTGTCATCGGTTATGCTCCCTGCGAGATGCACGGTGTAAAGGGCGGTATGGGTAATTGCCAGTCCGAAATGAAGAGAGCCGTTGAAGCAGGCTACTGGAATATGTTCCGTTACAATCCTGCGGCAGAGCCCAAGTTCTCACTTGACAGCAAGGCTCCCACAGCAGACTATATGGACTTCATCAAGAGCGAGACAAGATATGCCCGCCTCATGCAGTCCTTCCCCGAGAGAGCAAACGAGCTCTTCGAGCATGCTGAAGAAAATGCAAAGGCTAAGTACGAGAGACTTACAAAACTCGGCGAGCTTTACAAATAATATCAGCTTGATAATAAACAAAATAAAAATCGCCGCGGTCGTTGACCGCGGCGATTTCTGCTTGTTGCTTTGATTTCTGCCTGCTTTTTAATTTGATTTCACGGCTTTTTCATCGTAATACTGCGCCTGCGCGTGCCACAGCTCGTGATACTTCCCTGCCGTGTCGGCGAGGAGTGCCTCGTGCGTGCCGACCTGAACAACAGAACCATGGTCAAACACGGCTATCTTATCGCAGAAGCGGCAGGAGGAGAGCCTGTGGCTGATATAAACCGCTGTTCTGTCCGTCACCATCTCGCTGAATTTCGAATAAATTTCCGATTCGGCAACAGGGTCGAGTGCCGCAGTCGGCTCATCGAGTATGATGAACGGAGCATTTTTATAGAGCGCGCGGGCTATGGCTATCTTCTGCGCCTCGCCGCCCGAAACGTTCACGCCGTTTTTATCGAGATCCTTATAGAGATATGTATCAAGCCCCTGCGGCATCTTCTCTGCGTCAAGCGTGAAACCGGCCTTTTCAAGGCACTCCTCTGCTTTTTCCTTATCGTAATCCGATTTTATCGCCACATTCTGACCGAGCGGCAGAGCGAAGAGGCGGAAATCCTGAAATACCACGGAGAAAACGGAGATATAATCGAGATAATTGTATTTTCTTATATTGATACCGTTGAGAAGTATCTCGCCCTCGTCCGGGTCATAGAGGCGGCAAAGAAGCTTGATAAAAGTAGTCTTGCCGCTGCCGTTTTGTCCCACCACAGCGAGCTTTTCGCCGATGTTGAATTTGAAAGAAACATGGCGGAGCGCATAATTTTCACTGCCGGGATATTTGAAGGAAACATCGCGAAACTCTATCTCATAGTCGTTATCCATGCGCTTTTCCACCGTGAGCGAGCCCTGATACATCTTATTCGGAATATCGAGAAAACCAAAGGTAAGCCCCAGAAATTCCGCATTGTTGCGAAGCTCGTTAAGAGAGGTTATCATCGTGCCTATCGCGCCGGAAACCATTGTAAGCGCACCGATATACTGCGTTATCTCGCCGACGCCGAATGCTCCAGCCCAAGCCTTAAGGCAAACAAACACATAGGCACAGCCGGTAAAAATAACCGACACCACACTTGAAGCCGCATAGAGCGGACCGAGTTTGGTACGCGAAGCCTTTGCATAAAAACCCTTGGAATGAAATATATCTTCCTTGTTTGTCGCAAATTTCATTGAAAATCTGTCCTGACGATATATACGGACATCCGACACCCATTTGCTTTCATAAGCAATATTGTCAAAAAAGCAGAAAAGCTGATTTGCGAAGTTGTGCTTATTCGCGTTCTCCGCATAAAATCTTCCGACGATATTTTCAATCGCGGGAGAAAGATATGTCACAAGCAGAAGAACGGCGATTATTCCGAGAATAAAGAGCGGACTGTTAAGCGCCGTAAGCCCACCGGCGCTCTCCGGCACTCTGCGGACAAAGAGCGTGACTGTCATCGCGATACCACCGAGAAGCGTTGCGACAGCGGAGAGAAGATCCATAAATCGCCATTCGACAGCCGGAAGTCCTCTTCCGTTTGCATTTACATTCTGACAAATCTTGTCATAAAGAATATGCGTATCGCCGCTATCCATATCGACATAGTCCATGTCCATGAATTTATCACGGTAAAGCTTATCAAAAGCATACCATTTTACCTGCCCGTAAATGCTGAGAGCTTTATTTATAAAAGCCGAAATAATCGCTATAACAGCGGCGGAGGCAAGCGATATCAAGATATAAATTTTCAGCTTTTCGGGGTCTCTGTCGCCCGCAAGCTCGCCGATTATCAGCGCCGAAAGATAAATACCGACATAAGGCGTCAGCGCCGACCAGATTCTGCTTATTATTGACATTGCCGTATATTTCGGGTTTGCGCGATAAAGCAGTTTCATTCCGCGCAGCGTCATTTTCATTGCCTCTTTGCGGGGCATAAGAGCTGTTTTTTCAGTTTTCTTCTTCATTTTCTTTGCCTCCGTCCTTATAGTACTTGCTCTGGACATCGAAAAATTCCTTATATTTGCCGCCGAGCGCCATAAGCTCATCATGCGTGCCTTCCTCGGCGATGACGCTTCCGTCGAGCAGGATTATCCTGTCACAAAAGCGCGTCGAGGCAAGGCGGTGGGAAATATAAACGGAGGAGCGTCCCTCTGCCATGGCATTGTATTTGCTGTACATATCCGCCTCGGCTATCGGGTCGAGAGCCGCAGTCGGCTCGTCGAGTATTAGCATCGGCGCATTTTTATAGAGCGCGCGGGCGAGCATAAGCCTTTGCGTTTCGCCGCCGGAAAGTGCTACAGCGTCATCATAAACGTCACGCACGAGCTTTGTATCGTATTTTTCCGGAAGCGACTCTATTTTTTCGCAAAGTCCCGCTTTGTCGGCGCAACTGCGGACAGCGTCCATATCGATATTGCCGTCCATATCCTGCGCTATATTCTGCGCTATTGTGGCGGCAATGACATCGAAATCCTGAAATACTGCGGAAAAGAGCTTATAATAATCGCGGCGATTGTATTTTCTTATATCCTCACCATTCAGCAGTACTCTGCCCTCTGTCGGGTCATAAAAGCCGCAGATGAGACGGACGAGTGTCGTCTTTCCCGCTCCGTTCATGCCGACCACGGCAAGCTTTTCGCCGGGATGAAGCGTGAGATTTATATTTTTCAGCACATCCCTATCCGTTTCGGGATAGCGGAAAGTTACATTTTCGAGTTTTATCTCATATTTGCCGCGCGGGTCTGCCGTGAGCGGTTCGCCGTCCTCAAATCTGAATACTTCGGGATATTCAATCATCTCGCGGACAGTCGAGATATCAAGGCTTTGTCTGTGGAGCGTATTTATATTTCCGAGTATCCATCTCACCCAGTTTGTAAATCCGCCAAAGGCAGAAAAATAAAGGACGAATTCCGCGGCGGAAAGGTTTCCTTTCAGAGCCATATTTATAAGGTAGGCATATGCTATGCCGTTGCGCAGAAATGTGAGAATAATATCGGAAACAGAGCTTATCATATTGACATTCTGCTCCTTACGCTTCAGGGCAAGCGTGATATCTTTTGCCTTATCGTAAATTTCCGTAAGCCATGGCTTTATTCCGAAAATGCGCAGATCCTTTGCATATTCCGAGCTTGCTCCTACCTCGTTTACATAGTCCATTCTACGTCCCTGCTCGGAATACTCCGCGCGATGCCTGTAGGCAAATCCGCCGACTTTCTTATTTACAAAGAAGCCGACAATCGATGTCGCAAGCACAACGGCGACAACCCAAAGGTCGAGTCTTGAAAGCATTGCAAGATAAATTGCAAATCCGAGGATATTTTTAATAAGCTGAACAAGCGTGTTCCATATCCCTTCCGTGGCAGAGCTGTTATTTGAAATTGCGTTCTGAGCACTGTTTGCAAGGTCGCGCACCTCTTTTTTCTCTGTATTCGGATATGATGTGGTCATCATTTTGTTGGATATAAGTCCGCCTATGTATGACCTCAGTGTAATGCGCCCATACATTGTATTTTCGCTGACATACGAATTTGCGGCTCTCAGAAGCATCGTCGCACCGACAAAAACAAGTATCGTGATGAGCAGATATGTAAGCGACTTCTGCGTTTCAACGGCGGAAATAACCGCAGGAGAAATGAAAAGCGAAACAAGGCTCTGCCCAAGCGATATGACAACCTGCGCAAGGCAGAGGAAGAGAACTTTTTTCTCTTTTATCTTCCATGCCGTGCCTATCATCCAGCAGCTGTTCTGCCACATATTGTATTTCGGCTTCTTCGGCTTTTCCTTTTTGATTTTTTCTTTAGTCAAGGTGTTTCCCTCCCTTTTTGGTTTACGGCTATATCATATCACAGAAAAAGCGATTCGACATATTTTTGTGACGAATCGCTCTTATTTTGTGATGAACTGCAAAAATCACTCCTGCGGAAGCAGTATTTCCGTAGTAAAAGCACCGTCCTCGCTGTTTCGCGAGAGGAAGCCGCTGTATTTGTTTACGACCTCATCTATGCTGACAAGCCCGAAGCCGTGCGAGCCCTCGCGCTTTGTCGATGAAAACAGTCCGTTGGTTTTTTTCAGCTTTTTTCCGGCTGTAAAGTTTGTAAACGAGATATAAAGCTGTGTTCCTTTCATATCCATATATACGCGTATTATGCGGTTTCCCTCGGGCAGAGCGACGCTCGCATCTATCGCATTGTCAAAAAGATTGCCTATTATAACGCATAGGTCAAGGTCGCTTATTTTCAGTGCCACGGGGATATGCGCCGTCGCTTTGACCTCGATTCCCTTGGATTTGGCAAGCGAAATTTTGCTGTTGAGTATAGCGTCCGCCATGGCATTGCCTGTTTTTATCACAGTGTCAACGGTATTCAGGTCTGTATCAAGCTCATCGAGATATTTCTTTATCGCATCAAGATTTCCGTTTTCCGCATAAGCTTTCATCGCGGCGATATGATTGCGGTAGTCATGCCGCCAGCGGCGCATCTGCTTATACATCGTTTCCACCTCGGCATAGTGCGTTTCGATAAGCTCGCGCTGATATTCGGCTACTCTTTTATCGTTTTTTATCTTTGTTCTCATTTTTTCTCCTATTTCATCGCGATTATCGCGCGGTTTATAGCTTCATATGCGCCGCGCGGCAGAGGCACCTCGTCTCCGCCCGCAAGAGTAACGCTGTTTTTCGTTGTCCGACGGACATAATCGAGATTTATTATGCTTTGCCTGCCTGTGCGGAAAAATCTGCCGTCCAGCTCCGTTTCTATTTCCGAGAGCGTCTTGCGGACGGTGATATCACGCTTTGCATGGATTGTGATATCATTTTTACAGACATCTATATATTTTATCTCGCTGATTGGCAGGCGGATTATCTCGTCGACGGTTTTGAGCGTTATCATCTTACCGTCATTTGCAAGCTTTGCCGCAGCGCGTGAAAGCACCTCAAAAAGCTTTTCGCTTTTCAGCGGCTTCATCAGATAATGAAGCGCCGCCACATCGTAGCCGTCGCTTATGTAATCGGAATAGCCTGTGATGAAAATTATCTGCACGGTCTCGCTTTTCTTCCGTATATTTTTTGCGAGCGTCACGCCGTTCATATCGCCCATTTCGATATCGAGCAGGAGAATATCAAAATCGCTCTCGCCTTCAAAATCAAAAAGCAGACTTTCCGCATTTTTATATGTATTTATTACGGCACTGTGCCCGTTTTTATGCACCCATTGCGCCGTCAGCGCTTCCGTCATCGTCACCTGCGCCGCATCGTCATCGCAAATCCCGATTTTAAGGTTCATCGCGTCCCCTCCCGCTTGTATTGTTTATTTCATAGGTGTTGCATCTATATTATAGCATATTTGTTTTGGTTTTTCAATAACACTTTTGATACTTGCGGTAGTGAATTGTCAAGTGAATTGCAAACAAAAAAGCCCTTTTGCAAGGGCTTTTGTCTTTTGTAAAACAGAATAAATTTCTTTGTACAAAATTGATTATTTTTGAGTGTGATGACTCAAAGATTGAATTAGTCGCTGATAAAGGGGAGAAGAGCGACATGACGGGCTCTCTTGATAGCCTCGGTCAGCTCTCTCTGATGCTTTGCGCAAGTGCCTGTGATTCTGCGGGGCAGAATTTTAGCTCTCTCGGAAGTAAACTTTCTGAGTCTTGCAACATCCTTATAATCGATGTTTTCTACCTTTTCAGCACAGAAAACGCAAACTTTTTTCTTCTTTCTGTTCATGCGAACAGGCTGCTTCTGCATTTCCTTTTCCATTATACGAAACCTCCTATATTATTTCTGCTGCCGTAATCAGAACGGCAAATCGTCGTCGCCGGAAACTTCCTCGAATTTGGGTGCTTCAACCTCACCTGTAGAGAAAGCGGGAGCAGGATATTCTTCGCTTCTGCCTTCGCTCTTTCTCTCCACGAAGCTTGCCTCGTCGGCTACGACCTCTGTGGCATAACGCTTGGAACCGTCATTTGCCGTCCATGTTCTTGTCTGAATAGAACCGCAAATGCATATGGCACTGCCTTTTCTGAAATATTTCGTTATAAATTCGGCTGTGCTTCTCCAAGCGACAATATTGATGAAATCGCTCTGGGGCTGCTCGCCCTGACGCTGAAATCTTCTTGTTACACCGATAGAAAACGAAGTAACACTCACGCCCGAGGGAGTCTGCTTGAGCTCCGGATCAGCCGTAAGATGCCCGATAAGAATAACCTTGTTAAGACTTGCCATATTTTAACGCCTCCTTGTGTTATTTACGCTTTGATTGTCATGGAACGCATAACGCCTTCCGTGATGTTAAAGATACGCTCGAGTTCAGCTACAAAGCTCGGCTCTGCCTCGAAATTGACGAGAACATAGTAGCCGTCATTCATATCGTTGATGGGATAAGCAAGTCTGCGCTTGCCCCACTCATCGAAGCTTTCCACCGTTCCGTTAGCCTCGATAAGGCTTTTGAACTTTTCGACAACAGCGGCTGTAGCTTCTTCTCCGCCCGAAACATCGACAATAAACATAGTTTCGTACTTAGAAAGAATCTTTTCCATTATTGTGCACCTCCTTTTGGACATAAGGCCGCGAACATATGAAATTTACCCGCGGCAAGGAGAAAAGGCATTTTTTGCCTTCTTCCGATGTAGTATTATATCATTATATTCCCGTTTTGTCAATTGATTTTTTGCTTTTCCTTTAAAATTTTTGTATTTTTACTTAAAATTTTTAAAAAAGCCTTGCAATTATGCTCGGTTTATGGTATGATAATAAACACTATGGGCATTGTCAACTTGAAATGCCGTATTTTGAAATTTTTATTCCGCCGCATAATGAGACGGTAAGCGCGGAAAATTCAAATAAATCCGTCGGATTGGAGATTTTTTGAAATGAGCACTATATCCATTATTTTCGGATCCATACTTCTTGCCTGTGCGCTCTTCCTTATCGTAGCAGTCCTTCTTCAGGATTCTCAGAAGGGTCTTTCCGGTGCCATTGCAGGCGGTTCTGATACTTACTACGGCAAGAATAAAGGCAAATCCAAGCAGAAAAAGCTCTCTAAGCTCACAGCGATAGCTTCCATCGTTTTTGTTGTTATTGCGCTTGCCACATTCATAGTCGGCAAATAAGAGTTGCTTCCGCTTTGACAATCGATACTCTTACCCTATAAAGATATTGCACGCAAACGAACTGAAGCAGTGGGCGGCAGAAGCTTTTTGCCTCTGCCGCTCTTTAATTTTTACAGCTCATTTTTCAGGAGAATAAATGAAAAACAAAGAAAAAAAAGTCCCGAAATACGCCAATGTCGGCGGTCAGGCTGTTCTTGAAGGCGTAATGATGAAAAGCGGAGAACGCGTCAGCGTTTCCGTGCGCCGCGAGGACGGCACCATTAAAACCAAAAATTCCGAATTTGTTTCGGTGCGCAAAAAGTGCGCATTTTTCCGCCTGCCGATAATCCGCGGCGTTGTCAACTTTGTGGAAATGATGATTCTTTCCTTCAAAACACTGGACAGCTCCGCTTCCCTGCTCGGCATCGACGAAACGGAAACAAAATTCGAAAAATGGCTGAAAAAGAAATTCGGCAAGAGCATACTCGATGTTCTCATACCGATATCCGCCGTGCTCGGCGTAGCGCTCGCACTCCTCATATTCATGTATCTGCCCGCTCTTGCAACCTCAGGCATAGAAAAGCTCGCGGGCAGGGACCTCGGCGCTTTCAAGGGGATCATCGAGGGCATCATGAAAATAGCCATCTTTATAGCCTATATCTCCCTCGTTTCTCTCATGCCGGATATACGCCGCACCTTTGAATATCACGGCGCGGAGCATAAATCTATTTTCTGCTATGAAAAAAAGCTTCCGCTGACCGTGGAAAACGTGAAGGCGCAGCGGCGCTTTCATCCCAGATGCGGCACGAGCTTCATGTTTGTCATGATAATCCTCGGCATCATCATAGGTCTTTTCATCACATGGGATAACAGGCTTGTCCGCGTGCTCTGCAAAATTCTGACGCTGCCGCTCGTTGTCGGCATCGGATATGAATTTCTCATGTTTTCTGCAAAGCACGATAATATTGTTACCAAGGTGCTCACCGCGCCCGGTCTCTGGATTCAGCGTATCACGACGCGCGAGCCGGACGCATCGCAGATAGAAGTCGCCATCCGCTCGCTCAAATGCGCTCTGCCGGATGAATTTCCCGAGGAGACAGCAATAGTCGAAGCCGAAAATGCTGCCGAAAAAACCGACGTTTCCGAAAAGAGCGACGGAACATCGAGTGAAAATCCCGCCGCAGAAAGCACCGGCGAAAACGGCAATACCCATTCGTCGGAAGAAGAAACAACAGTCGAGACGGACGGGCACGACAGCGCGGCAAGCTGAAATATGACTTATTTTGAACTGAAAAAATATATATCCGAAAAACTCGTCGTCACAAGCGGCGAGCTTTCCGATTATGAGGCACTTCTCTTCATAGAGCGGCTCTGCGGCGTTTCGCGCGCGGGGCTTCTCATGCGTATGCATGACGAAGCGCATTTTGATGAAAAGCTGCTTGAAAATATGCTTGCAAGACGAACAAAAGGCGAGCCTGCCGAATATATTCTTGGAGAGACGGTGTTTTTCGATTTGCGCATAGCTCTGACGCGCGATTGCCTTATCCCGCGCGCAGATACGGAATTTGTATGTGAAAAGGCACTCTCACTCCTGCCTGAAAATGCACGCGCGGCAGATCTCTGCACAGGCAGCGGCTGTATTGCCATAGTGCTGGCAAAGCACGGCGGCGCTCATGTTTTCGCCTGCGATATATCCGCCGGTGCTATAGAAAAAGCAAAGGAAAATGCTGAGGTAAACGGCGTCTCGGCATTGACCGAATTTTCCGTTGCCGATGTGAAGAGCGATGTGCTCAACGGCAAATATGATATGATAATATCAAACCCGCCGTACATCAGAACCGTCGATATCGCGGGGCTTGGCGAGAGCATCGGATATGAGCCGTATATCGCACTTGACGGCGGAGGTGACGGCATGGATTTTTACCGCGCGATACTGCGCTATGCTCCCTCTCATCTGAAAACCGACGGAAAAATAATTTTTGAGATAGGATACGACGAGGAGACCGAAATAAAAAACCTCGCCGCATCATTCGGGCTTGGCTGTGAGGTTTTCCGTGATTACGGCGGAAATCCGCGCGCGGCTGTGATTTTTCGAAAGGAAGAATGACCATGGACAGACGACCGATAGGCGTTTTTGACAGCGGACTCGGCGGGCTTTGCGCCGTTTCAGAGCTTACAAAAATACTCCCCGTAGAGGATATAATATATTTCGGCGATACAGGCAGGGTTCCTTACGGCTCCCGTTCCATTCAGACACTGCGCAAATACGCCGCCGAGGATATCGCTTTTCTTCTCTCGCACGATGTGAAAATGATACTTGCCGCCTGCGGCACGGTCAGCTCATCTGTGCTCGAAGATTTTGCGGGCGAATGTCCCGTTCCTCTTCTCGGCGTTGTAGACGGCGCGGTAAAAAAGGCGATTTCGCTCTGCCGCGGCGGCAAAATAGGCATAATCGGTACGGAAACGACAGTAAACAGCGGTATTTTCGAGAGAAAGATTCATGAAATTATGCCCGAAGCCAAGCTGAAAAGCATTGCCTGTCCGCTTTTTGTGCCGCTCGTGGAAAACGGATTTATCTCGCGCGATTGTGAAATAACACGCCTCATGTGCCGCCATTATCTCGCGGAAATGAAGGCTTTTTCTCCCGATGTACTTATTCTCGGCTGCACACACTTCCCTATCATATCGGAAATAATAGCCGATTTCATGCCCGATGTCGCGCTTGTAGATCCTGCAAAGGAAGCGGCGCATGAGCTTCTTCATGGGCTGAACGCAGCAGGCATCGCTTCCGACAGCACGCACGGCGAGGTAAAATATTTTGTTTCCGATGCGCCGGAGCGCTTCTCGGCAAACGCATGGATTTTCCTGGGCGGAGAAAACGAAATAAAAGCAAATAAAGTGGAGCTGTGAAAACAAATGCAAAGCGAGAGGGCGCGGAAAACCGCGCCCTCTTATTTTTATTACTGTCTTACTGCTTTTTCCTTCTTTTTTTCGGGAGGGAGCAAATCTTTTTTGCGTCTCGCTTCCTTTGCCACAAAGGCACTCAAAGCGAAAAGCGCTATGACATTGGGAATAACAAGGAGCAGGTCAAATACATCCTGCAGATTCCACACGAGGTCATTGTAGAGCATAGAACCGAATAAAACGCAGGCAAGCGACACGAAATTATATATTATCAGTGCCGATTTTCTGTTTCCGAAAAGCGATATTATATTCAGCCTTCCGAAGTAATTCCAGCTTATTATCGTTGAAAAAGCGAAAAACAGGAGACAAACCGCAACAAATGCACCGCCGACATTATCACCGAATACGGATGAGAATGCCGCCTGTGCGAGATTGGTTTTCTCATATCCCGCAACACCGGAAAGCCCGTCATGACCCGCATACATCGTTGAAATAACGACGAGAGCCGTCAACGTCAGCACTATAAATGTGTCTATAAATACGCCTATCATCGCGACAACGCCCTGCTCATGCGGATTTTTCACCTTGGCGATGGCATGCGCATGCGGCGTTGAGCCCATGCCCGCTTCATTGGAGAAAAGACCGCGCTTCGCACCCTGCGATATGGCTGTTTTCAGCGCATAGCCGATTCCGCCGCCGATAAGTGCATCGGGTCGGAAAGCATATCTGAATATCATGCCGAATGTCTCGGGCACATATTTTATCCTCACGCAGATTATCGCAAGAGAGCCGACGATATAAATGATTGCCATGACGGGAACCATCTTTTCCGTTACGGAAGCAAGCCTCTTGGCACCTCCGAAAAATATAAGCGCCGCAAGCAGAGTAATCGCCAGACCGATTGCCCACGCAGGTATACCGAAGGCATTGTTCATGGATTCACCTATGGAATTTGACTGAACCATAGCACCCATAAGTCCGAGCGCCAGTATCGCCGCTATCGAGAAGAATACGGCAAGCACCTTTCCGAATTTCCCGCGGAAAGCTTCTTTTATATAATATACAGGACCGCCGACAACCTCTCCGTTTTCATCTGTCTGCTTTGTTTTCTGCGCGAGAGTTGCCTCGGCATATATCGTAGCCATACCGAGAAAAGCTATCACCCACATCCAGAATATGGCACCGGGTCCGCCTATGAGTATAGCACCGCAGGCACCGACAATATTTCCCGTGCCGACCTGCGCGGCAATAGCCGTTGCCAAAGCCTGAAACGAGCTCATGCCGTCCTTGCCTGCTTTTTTGCCGTTCAGGCTGAACTCGCCGAACATTCTCCGCCAGCCTTCTCCGAAGCAGCGTATCTGCACAAATTTTGTGCGGAAGGTAAAGAAAAGTCCGCAGGCGATGAGAAGAACAGTGATGGCATAGTCAGCAAGAATATTGTCAATCTTCACTACTATGTCGTTAAGTGCGTTTAAAAATCCGGTCATAAAGCCTTCCTCCAAAAAAATAAAAATAGGAGCCGTCCGTACCTCGGGCGGCTCCGCAAGCAAGTCAGAAAAAGCAATACTTCTGCGATATATCACGCCGAAAATACGGTTAAGATACGCACAGTGAAAATTTGCTCTGTCCTTTTGCCTGAGAGATTCGGCTTTTGCCTTGCACCTTCGGCACCCAAAAGGGTTTCTCCAGAGTTCTCTGTATTTTCCGGTCCTATCCTTTATCAGGATGCCTGAGAGTATTACTCCTTCGGCGGGCATCTGCCGCTTTCCCGAAAAACTTCAAAGAGATTATATTTATCGGCTTTTGCGTGCCGATATTTTAGTATATTCTATCACTAATGATAAAAGAAGTCAATAGTCTGTAAAAATATTTTATGCAAAAAGGGGACTTTCGTCCCCTTTTTTACTGTTCAATATGTCGATTATTCAGCCGAGCTGAAGAAGCCCTTCTTATAGAGGAAGTAGCCTCCGACGCCGGCAACAGCAACAACAGCAACGATACCGATAACTATTGCAACTGCGGGATTGGATTTCTTCGCTGTCTTTGCGGAGATTACGAAGAATTCGCCTGTGCTTTCGCTGAGACCTTCGCCCGAAACGGTAATCTTACTTCCGCTACGTTTGAAATCTGTAATCTCAACGGGAGCATTGCCCTTTATCGTATAAACCTTGACAGAGGTCTTCTTGTTTTCCTCGGGAAGAAGTATTGTAGCGCTCATGGAATTGTCAAGAGCAACCTTTTCGCCCGAGTTTGTCATTTCAACGGTATATGCCTTTATAAGAGCGGCATCGGAAGAAACCTCTCCCTTTTCCTTCAGGAATTTCATCCATGAATCGAACCAGCTGTAATCGCCGGAAGACTTCTCGGAAACACTGTAGAAATATGTATCGGCGTTGCTTCCCGTAACAGTGAGAGAAACATTGCCGTCGGAAAGTCTGAGGAGCTTCTTGTTGCCGTCGTTTACGATTTCATATCTGAAACCGCATGCAACGCATTTCTTTGCGTTTTCACCGTCGTCAACAAAGCTGTGCTTGCCTGTTGCGGGTGTTACTGTTTCCTTGCGTGTCTTGCATACACTGCATTCGTATATGGTAGAACCGTCTGCAACGCAGGTTGCTTCCTTGCTGGAAACAAGAACCATCTTGTGGTCTGACAGAGGGAGATCCTCTCTCTTTTCGGTGCCGCACTTGATGCATGAGCAAACTCTGTAGCCCGCTTCCTTACATGTGGAATTCTTCACTACAACATATTCGCTGAAGGAATGTCCTGTAGCGGCTATTCCCTCTGTATCCGTATTGTGACATACGGAGCAGGTGCGCGTTTTTGAACCTGCCGTGGTGCATGTGGCAACCTTTGTTATAACCCAGTCGCCGTATTTATGACCTGCGGCGCAGGGATTTGTAGCAGGGATAGTTTCTGTTTTTGTCTTACCGCAGACTGAGCAGGTATATGTCTTTACGCCGGCAGTCGTGTCTGTAGCGGGAGTTGTGATAACGCCGCCATCAAACTTATGTGCGCCTGCGGAAACCGTTTTTGTAACAGTGAAGCCGCAGTTTGCATGAGTACAGATATATGTCCATACGCCGCCGACTGTGCAGTCTGTAGAAGCTGTTCTCTGGAGCACGAAATATTTATTGAAATCATGTCCGCATGTCTGATCGGCGCAAACCTGAATCGTGCCGCACATTGTGCATTTCTGAATCCATGTGCCGTTTGCAAGTCTCTCTCTTTCACCGTAGGTATGGCCGGAAGCGGGAACCGCTCTGACCTCTTCCTTCAGACACTTCTTGCACTTGAAGGTACCGCTGCCGCCGCCCCATTCCTTGGCTTCTTCGGAGCAGGGAACGATTTCATATTTTATTACTTTCCATTCGTGTGAGCAAGCATTGGGGTCGGGTCTGTTGTTGCAATCCGTGGTTGTGCAGCCCTTGTAGAGCGGACAGGTGGGAACAAGGCAGAAACCGCAGACCGAGCATGTCGCATGGGTTGAAAGGTGACCGGAGCTGCCGCCCTGATTGAGACATCTCTGACCGTTACAGCCTCTGTAGTTCTTGCATTCGGAAAGCAAGCAGCTGCCGCACTTGGGGCATTTACCGTAAAGTAAATCATGTGTAGGATTGTGCTCTATCGTGCCGCCGTAAGGATTCTTTGCGCACTTTGCCGATGTACAGCCTATGTACTGCTCGCAGTCAGCCACGAGACAGTTGCCGCACTTGGAGCAGAGGGCATGAGCGCCTGTATGAGCGACCTTGCCTGTGGAAGAACCGTTGCATCCGCTTGCCGTACCGTCGCAACCGATATATGCCACACAAAGAGCATTGAGACACTTTTTGCAGTAAGGGCAAACCTTGTGGAAGTTATAGTCGTGAGCAACGAGCTGTTTATTGCAACGCGTGCAGACATTGCTTGAGTTGGGAGTATGTCCGAGAGCGTTGCCTTCTTTTGTACCGCAGACCTTGCACTTCTTGGGATCCGTGCAGGTAGCCGCCTCAAAATCATGGCTCCTTGCCGCTCTTACAGCGTGGCATTTTGTACATGTCTGAGTCTGTGTGCAGCTTGCATTTGCGGGTGACCATTCATGTACGCATATTGTAGTGCCGCAAAGGTCGCACTTGCCGTCCCTATTCGTGTCTACATGAGCATTGGGGTCAGCCGTGCCTTCCGTTATTTTACAACGGTTACATGTCTTGGGTGCCTTACATGTAGCAGAAATCCACTGATGTCCGAGGGGATTGCCGCTTGTTGCACCACATGAGCACTTTGCAGGCTCTGTGCAGGTTGCGGGTGCGTATGAATGGGTATGTGTTCCCTCAAGAGCGGCGTCTGTTGCGGTGAAGAGTACTGTGCCCGACTTATCGCATACCGTTGCCGTTATCTTTATAGAATACTTTGCACCGGTTATATTCGGTCCAATACGCGTGTCAAAGTAGTATGAAGATAACATGTTTGCAGGAAAGTTTATAGGTGTGCTGTCAGTATTTTTAATCGGCACTGTCTGTAAAGTTCCGAGGGAAGTAAAGGTAACAGAACCATCGAACTTAACATCAATCAGTGAAAAAGTTCCGGCATTGAAGTTGAAAGTCAAGCGTATATTGTCTTCGTTATAAATATTTTTCGCTACTGATGTAGAAGCCGTAACAAGAGGCAATATTACCGTCTGCTTGTGTACATCTCCTTCAGCGCTGGTAGGAGTGGCAGCATACTTTGAGTAAAGCGTAACAGGTGCACCGGGAGTTGCGTTGAAAGTGGTAACGGACGAATAATTCGAACCGTCGATGGAGTACAGAACGCCGTCAACCACATTGATAGTGAAGCTGTTATTCGTTATTGATACGAAAGTCGCGTCTTCGGGCACCTTGACAGTCTCTACTATTGTAGGATTGCTTGCAGGACTTTCCATAGAAGCGCCCTTTGCAACTCTTGCAAATATGTAATATGTTTTTCCGGCTGTAAGACCGCTGAATATATATGTGCCATCAGCAGTCTGCGTAGCGCCCCATGCACCAACCGACGCGCTCTCACTTATTGCGTACTGATAGCCCTTGATTGTTTTGATTTTTATCGCGCGGGAGCTACGTGACATGACCTCGGGAGCACTCGGCTGTCCGGAAGCAGGATTCAGTGTGCTTGCTGTCGTTTCGGACTTCTGTGTGTTGTCTGCAACAAGTATAAGTACGAGTTTATATTCCGTACCGGACTCGAGTCCGCTGAATGTTGTATATTTAATGCCCTCGTGGTTCGGGTGGCTGATATTGGGACCCGTCACGGAATCAGCTATTTCAGTAGTCCCTTTATACAGCTTTACTATGTACTTGTCGGAAACCGCATAAATCGTAATTGAAGTATCCGTTGTCATTCCGGGTACTACGCTGAGCGTTTCATAAGTTCCGGTGCCGTCATCGGCATGAACATGCGAATGTTCGCCTGTCAGGTCAACCGTGCCTATCATGCTGAAGCAGAACAACAGCACGAGTGCAAATGATAAAATCCTTTTTTTCATATTTCCTCCGATTCTGCAAATATTTTCGGCAAAGACGCTTACTTTTCAAAAAGCGATACCGCTTTTCGGCTTCCCCTGCCGAAATCATCGCCATGCAAAAAAGCCGCTTTTTTAGTTTGCCGCTTGCATTTTATCAAAGTCGGGAAAAGGCGCGTCCGCCCCGCCCGTCTTCAAGTCTTATTATATACAAATATATAAGATTTGTCAAGTCATTTAGCCGATGTTTAAAACAAATTCACAACTTCGCCACACGTCATCGGGAGGCTCCGCGGCGAAGTGATTTGAATTGATTTCTTTTTTTGATTTGCAATATAGCTTTTGATATAATTATCAGGTCATTTTATGCAAAAAAGTCGGGCATATTGCCCGACATGATTTTGCTTGTTTTTACTCATTTTTCAAGAATATCCGCTATTCTCACGCAGGCATTTCCGTCGCCGTAGGGGCAGGCGCTGTGCGCCATTTTGTCGTATTCTCCGGCATCGTCAAGCAGTGCCGAAAGAGCGCGTGAGACCGCCTTTTCATCCGTACCTACGAGCCGCAGTGTACCCGAGTTTATCCCCTCCGGACGCTCCGTCGTGCCGCGCATAACGAGGGTCGGCTTGCCGAGAGCCGTCGCCTCCTCCTGAATACCGCCGCTGTCTGTCATTACAAGATGGCAGCGGGCAAGAATATTGTGAAAATCCACCACCGAAAGCGGCTCGCAGAGGCGCACCGCATCGCATCCGGCAAAAACCTTCTCCGCCGTTTTTCTAACCGCCGGATTCGGATGAACGGGATATAACGCCCGCGTATCCGGATGTGCTTCTATCGCCTCGCGTATCCCGCGAAGCATTTTTTCGAGCGGCTCACCGATACTTTCCCGCCTGTGCGCCGTTATCAGTACAAGCCTTTTTTTGCCTGCCCATTCAAGAAGCGGATGTGAAAAATCTTTTTTCACGGTCGTTTTCAGTGCGTCGATGACGGTATTTCCCGTAATGTATATACCGTCCGAAATTCCTTCTGCGGCAAGGTTTTCACTGCTTTTTTCCGTCGGGCAGAAGCGATATTTCGCGATGATATCGACAGCATTCCGATTGAATTCCTCGGGGTATGGCGAATAGAGATTGTGCGTGCGCAGACCCGCCTCGACATGACCGACGGGTATCTTCATATAGTATGCCGAGAGCGCCGCCGCAAAGGCACTCGTCGTATCTCCGTGCACAAGCACGACATCGGGCTTCTCCGCCGCGAGCACATCTTTCATTCCGCAGATAACGCCTGTTGTTATATCAAAGAGCGGCTGCCCCTCACGCATGAGCGCAAGGTCATAGTCCGGCTTGACTCCGAAAACGCAGAGTACCTCATCGAGCATCTCCCTGTGTTGTCCCGTCACGCATACGCAGACGGAAATATCCGGTCTCCGCCGAAACTCGCACACAAGCGGACACATTTTTATCGCCTCGGGACGAGTACCGAATACGAGCATTATTTTTTTCATAAATATATCTCCATAATATGTTTTATGAATATATTATTATCATAATATTGCAGATAAATCAGCTTATAAAGGAAAATCTCTTTTGCTTTTTGCCCTCGTGAGTGACCGTTTCGTTCCACATGGAGAGAGGACGAACCCACACTCCGCCTTCACCGTAGAGCGCACGGTATACCACCATCGGCTCGAGCGTTTCCGAGTGCTTCGCTATGAAAAGCACCTCGTATTCATTCCCTTTGAAATGTCTGTATCTGCCTGCCTTTACTTCTTCCATATTTTTATCTCCGTTTTCATTTTTTATTCATGATTTCCGGCTTGATGCTCACACGCGTCACTGCTTTTCGATGCTTCTCCGCTCTCTGATGCTTCCCCGCTCTCTGATGCTTCTCCGCTCTTTTTCGCTTCTCCGGAATCAATAAAACGCCAGAGCAAGGTATATACTATAGTGCAGACAGGGACGGCAAAAAGCATGCCGAGTATTCCGAAGGCATTGCCGCCGACGGTCACCGCCACAAAAACAAGCATACTCGGCAGTCCCACGGATTTGCCGACGACTCTCGGATATATGATGTTTCCGTCCACCTGCTGCATCGCGATGATAAATATCACAAACCATATCGCCTTTATCGGGTCTACAAGCAGTATCAGAAGTGCACCGACACCCGAACCGATGAAGGCACCGAAAATCGGTATCAGCGCCGTTATGCCTACGAGGACGGAAATCATCAGCGCATAGGGCATGCGCAGTATCAGCATGCCGACAAGGCAAAGCAGAGCGTTTATCAAAACCTCGGCAAGCTGACCTGTCACGAAGTTTGAAAAGCAATCGTTGCAAAGCGCGAAAAAGTCATAGATTTTTCTGTAGTTTTTTTCTGAAAATACGCCATGTATCAGCTTTCGGAGCTGTGCGCCGAGCTGTTCCTTTCGCAGAAGCACATAAACCGAGATAGTGAACGCCACGATTAGCGAGACAATGGCGTTGCCCGCTTTTATCATGACACCGAAAGCCTTATCCGCGAGCATATTACCGTTTTGTGAAAGAAATCCCGTTATAGACTCGATTATTTTGTCCTGCTCCTGCGGTATTTCCGGCAGTGCTATCGAAAAGTGCATGAGAAATTCGCTTATTTTCTCCCAGTAATGCCGCAGATTTTCCGCATAGACGGAAAGGTTTGCCACAAACGATGATATCGCTCCCGCGAGATGAGGAATAACAACGAAAAATATGAGTGAAAACGACCCCAGAATGATTATCTCGCTGAGGATAAGACATATCCCGCGCCTGACTCGGCATGATGTTCTTTTCTTTTTGAAAATCCTGTCCCACAGCTTCTCAAACCTGCCGAGGACAAGATTTGCCACGAAGGCAATGCAAAAGCCCGCAAAAACAGGTGCGAGTGCTTTGAAAACCTTCGGTATAAAGCCGCCGACTTTCGCGGCATTGGACAGAAGAGCGACACCGATAAAAGCAATACATATTATGGGAGCTATCAGCTTCCTTGCGAATTTCAATATCGCACCTCCTTTATCAATTGCAAAAAGGGCTGACTGCGCAGTCCTTTTTGTTATTTCTTAATGGGCAATAATCAGAGAAGCTCGTCTGCAAAATATGCTCTCGTATGGGCTGTTCTTCCCTCTTTATCCTGCACGGTTATGCGGAAATAAGGCTTTGCGGGAAGTCCTTTCTTCGCCGTATCGCGACTGAGCTCGAGATACTTGTTTATATTGAAATCGGCGCTCGTCAGAGTTTTTTCATGATTATCTCCGGCGAATGCGGCAAAACGACATTCCGTAGTGAGCGAAATGAGTCTTGCCTCCGAGCAGGAAATATGAACTATTCCGTCCTCAATATAAAGCTCATCTATTGTGGGACCGAGCGAAGCATAGAAATCGCCGCGCTCCAGAGCGTCCATTACCGTATGATACTCAAGCCTGTCGGCTTTCAGCACTATGAAGCTGCCGAAGCAATCGGGCGGATTGTGCGCATCATCGGTTGCCAGCGGGAAAACACGCTTGCCTTTTCTCAGCATATCGTCTATGGGCTGCATACTGTTGTCAAGTTGATATCCCATGCGGAAACAGCCATAGTTGGCAAGCTCTACTCCCCATACGCCCTCAAGCCCGATATAATCCTCATATCCCTGAATGGACCAGAAAGGATGGTTATATGAAACGAGAAAGCCTGCCTTATTTGCCGTTGCTATCATTTCGTTCATAGCCTCTACGCTGTAGTGGCGCTCATAGTGTATCTTTCGCATCTCATCTGTCACAAGCTCGCGTGACTTCGGGAAAACCTTTTCCTCGGTGAAAAGCGGGTTTACTGTTTCATGCGGGTCTTTTGCATATATATTTATATGATATGTAGGAACATACCAAAAGCCTTTTTCACTCCAAGGCGCATTTACGGCTATTTCCGTGGAAAGGATAGTGAGAAAGTTTTCATCGTTGAGCTCATCATGCGGTATCATAACCTCATGATCGGTATATGCCATTATGGAATAGCCGCGCTTCTTATATTCCTCCTTCGCCTGCTCGGGTGTCCAGCAGCCGTCGGATACCGTTGTATGCATATGCATATTCGCTTTATAAAAATTGCCTTTCTCGGGAAGAAGATACTGCCTCATATTTACTTGCCTTTCTGAAATAAATGTTTATATATTAAATTATAGTACAAAAAAAGGAAAAAGTAAAGCATTTTTGCAAAAAAATATAATATGTGAAAATGGTTGATTATTACCAAAAAGAGCGGATTATTTTTATTGACCGAAGCAGACGTATATGGTAAAATAAATATAATGAAAGCCTATGGGCAAAAAAGGAGAAAGACAAAAATGAAAAATTTCAGAAAAATATCGGCGCTTCTGCTCGCTGTTATGATGATTGCGCTCTCATGCCTTTTCGTGGCGTGCGGTGAAAAAGAGGTTGAGAAGAAGTATTCCATTACGGTTATAGTGGTAAACGATAAGGCAGAAGAGAAAACATTCAATATCAAGACAGACCGCGAAAATCTCGCAGATGCGCTTCTTGATGAGAAGCTCGTTTCCGGCTCTGACAGCGAATGGGGTCTGATGATAGACACTGTAGACGGTCTGAAAGCGGATTTTGCCGCAAATAAATCATGGTGGGCACTCTATGACGGCGACAAAATGAGCGAGGTCGGCGCAAGCTCTCTCCAACTCAAGGACGGCGGAGTGTATAAGTTTGTTTATACTATAGGCTGATAGCCCTATTAAAAGCAAAAAGATAAAATAAGTCCGGTGTTTACCGGACTTATTTACTGTAAAGTCATTATATCTGCAGAATGATTTCATATGTAAACCGCTGAAACCGTCAAACTTATTATATAGCTTCGCAAGCCCAATAAAATTTGATTTTTACTATTGACATTTGCAACGGTTTATAGTATAATATATACCGCATTTGAAAGAAATGCGTTTCGGGGTGTGGCTCAGTTTGGTAGAGTGCTTGGTTCGGGACCAAGAGGCCGGAGGTTCAAATCCTCTCACTCCGACCATAAAAATGACGGCTTTTTGCCGTCTTTTTTATGCATGAATAAAGCTGTCACCTCCGGTCTCGGGCGTCCCGAACCTCGGGACCAAGGGTAGGCGAGAGAAAACGCCATCGGCATGGCGTTTTCGCGAAGCCGAAACCGCCGGGAGCTTGCCTTTTCGGAAGCGCGGCTTGCCCGCACGCGCGAAAAGGCTTAGCGACGGTGGAGGGCGCGCAGCGCGGAGGTTCAAATCCTCTCACTCCGACCACATACGAATAATCCGAACACTTTCCGAATAGGAGAGGCGTTCGGATTTTTTGTTTCTATCGAATATCCGAATTTCAATGCAAAGAAATAGAAGAAGCCCTTGCGGACGGTGGAATGTCCACTGTCCGCAAGGGCTTTGGTTATGCCGACTGTTCGGCAGGTGTTTTCTTTTCCTTTCGTTCTTCCTGTTTAGCCTTCCACTCCTCGTACTCCCGCTTGCCTTCTTCCGATTCAAAGAAAGCCGCAATCGCCGGATAAAAGGTATGAACGATTGCTTCTATCTCGTGCCGTGGAACACTTGACCTTGGCTTATACTCTCCACTCCGGTCATGTTGCAACCAGACATATAGCAGAAGAACCTCTTTCAAAAAATATTTGACTTTGTATTTGAGTATTTTCCAAACTGTCAATCGCATCACCTCGCATCGTCTCTTGATCTACGAAGTATTTTCTGCCGTTGGCGTTCTCTTTCCGCTTCCTCCAGCATCCGCAGAATGGCGGTTTCCATCTGTTTCGGTGTATAATCCGGAAAGAAGCGACGGAGCGTGTCAGCATCCAGTTTGACGGTTTCTCTTTGATTCGCTTTCGGTTTCTCCATGACCTCATACATCGTATCGGGATCCAGCCGATGTGATGCACTGAGGTCTTTTAACTTAACGGCTTGCGACAGGGACGGTGTTACTTCAAGGTCTTCCATGATGTCCACAAGCGCCAGTTGTTCTTCCTCGGTCAGATAGGATAACCGCTCAGCAGGCATCAATGCTATTTTGCCTTCATCCACCATATCAAGAAGCGGTGGGACAAGATTTGTCAGCCGGATATAGCGGAATACCATATCCCGGCTTTCCCCCATTGCCGCACCGACTTCTGCTGCGGAATCTGACTTTGTCGCAACTTGCGACAAACTTTTTCCTTTGTGCTTGATCGCATCCAGTTTCATTTTGTAGGCAAACGCTTTCTCGGACGGCAACAACCGTTCGCGGTGCAGATTGCTGTCCACCATCTTCAGCACTGCTTCCTCTCGTGTCATCGGTTGTACAATAGCAGGGACATCTTTAAGTCCCAGCCTGCGGCAAGCAAATACCCGCCTGTGACCGGAAACAATTTCATATTCCCCGTCCTCTGTCGGTCGAACAAGAATGGGCGACAAAACCCCGTGCGTGCAGATACTCTCACAAAGTTCTGCCATTTCGTCGTTATCCTCCACCTTGTAGGGATGCTCATGGAATGGGTGCAGTTTTGCAAGTGCAATTGCGTGCGGCGTTTGCGCTTCATTTTCCTGCAAATTATTCTCTCCGAGCAGGATTTTCAGATCATTTTCGTTTTTATCCTTTGTTGGTATCGTCATTTATCTTTCTCCTCTATCTCTGTTTTTGCTTCGCGTATTTGTAATCTCCTCGTATATTTCATCCGGGATGCGGTCCAAAAGCTCGCGGTAGCGGTCATTTTGCCGAATCAGGCGACCGATCTCGTATTCCTGTTCTTCAATCGTCGAATTGGCTGCCTTGTTGTAATCCGACATCTGCTCTACCATACGGCGCTCGGAATTATACTTGGATTGCCACTTGTTCACTTCCGCATTCAAACCGTCGATATGCCCGGTCACCTCTTTGATCTTGGAGGAAAAATACTCGCCCTCCTTCGACCATTGACGAAGAAGCTCCAATGCCTCTTTGGACTTTCCCTTGGCATTCAGTATCCCGATATTGTCCAGTATCTCTTTGACTTGCCCATACATCCGATCAAGATGTTCTCCCTTCTTGTAAAGCCAAACCGGAATGTGCTTTCGTTTGGTTTCTGCGGCAGGTTCTCCGCGCTCCAGTTGTGGGTACTGCTCGTGCATATATTCAAAGAACCCATCCTGCCAGTATTTTGACAGATGGGTCCTATTGCCGAGAATTTCTTTCGCGCACAGACGATGATCCTTTGTCAACGGGACAAAGCACAGATGCATATGCGGCGTCTTTTCGTCGAGATGAATGACAGCGGATACAATGTTATCCTCTCCGACTCTCTCGGCAACAAAGGTATATGCTCTTGTCATGAAATCCATCATTTCTTCTCGTGACATCTCCCGGAACAACTCCGGCGACGCAGTGATCAGCGTTTCAATCATCATTACGCTGTCCTTACGAAGGCGGCATCCCGCCTTCTCCGTGCGTTCCAACACCGCCCGTTTGTATCCACCGGGCGGAGGCGCTTTTAAATGAATGTTCTCATCGCTTCGCTCACGATCAATGTCCGGATTGGATTTGTAGCATTCTTTTTGCCGCTCATTATGCTTTTGCGTGTTCAGCAGTTTTCCACCGGTTTTCTTTTGAAATCGTAGTATTGCGTACATTGTTTTTCCTTTCCTGTTTGTTGTATTCATAGATATGTGGGATGCGAAGAACACCGCAACAACGCTCGCCGTTGCCACGGCTCTTGCTCCGGTCTCAGCGTCCGCCCGCTTCATAGCGGACGAACGTTGCCACCGAAGCGGTGACTCAAAACTCCTGTTTTGAGCCACTGCGTTATTACGGTGTAACACACTATACTTTGCGAGGCAAAGTCGTGTGCCAACCGTTCCCGTTGGATCCCCTTTTCGGTAGTCCACAGGACTACCGACGGCAAAGAATCCTCGCCGCATTCGTATCCGTTTGCGAATGCGGACTCCCATTCTTTGCCGCTTGTCCGCACGCATCGCGCGGACAGGATTGCCGTGCTTTTTTGCTTTTCACACGGCATAGCCGCTCTTTCGGTTTCGGCGGCTAATAATGATGCAATCTTGGCATATTGCTCCTCCTTGTTGTTGGTATAGAACGATAGGCTTCGCCTTTCTATCTATTAACCGCAACGAACGAGGCATTTTTATCCTGCAAAAAGAAGAAATCCTCAAAATTTTTAAGGACAGAAAAAAGCCGCTCTCGCACATTTGCGAAAACGGCTCAAAAGCGTTATAGTATAGGTGATAAAACAAGCAGGAGGAACGATTATGAAACAAATTCAATTCACCTATCACGAAGAAAGCGGGTACCTCTATCCAGACCTTACCTTGCCGGAACAGACACATCATCCCATCGGAAAGTATGGTGACCTGTACCTTGCTTTCATTAAAGCGCACCGCAAAGGGATATACACGACGCTTTTAACAACCGGAAAGCTGAATGAACATCTGTACTTGGTTGACGCGGAAGCAAAAGAAACAGTCAGGCGGCTGACTGCCGAATTTGCCAAGGCAAGAGGCATTGACGAAAAGCTAAAAGCCACTGATTCTCTTCGCTGGGTGCAGGAGATGAATAACTGCAAAGCGTGTGCGGAAGAAATGGTTCGTAAAGAGTTTTTTAAACAAGTGCAATTGTCATAAGTTCATTAATCGGATTACCCAAAAGCTCTCCGATAAATATTTTCAATTATTAGCAATTAAACAGTTGACATTATCAACCAAATGTTTTATAATTATAATAGTGTAAATGGGGGTGTTTATATGACTACTTCAGAACAAATACGAGTACTATGCGTCCGTTCGGGAATAAGTCTATCCGAATTAGCACGAAGAATAGACCAAACACCACAGAATTTTAATGCCAAACTAAAGCGAAACACTCTCACGCAAGAAGAATTACAACAAATTGCACAAGTTTTAAATGCCAGATTTGAACAATATTTTCTGTTAGAAAACGGCGAGAAGGTGAACTAAGGAGTATTATGACACAGCATAAAATTGTTTTTGGTGACAGTCGTGACATGCACCTGATTCCAGACAAATCTGTTCAACTGATCGTTACATCACCGCCTTATTGGCAACTAAAAGATTATGGAACAGAGAATCAAATTGGTTTTAATGATAGCTATGAAGAATATATTAATAATCTAAATTTAGTATGGAAAGAATGCAATCGAGTTTTATCTAATGGATGCAGGCTCTGTATTAACATAGGAGATCAATTTGCACGTTCTGTATATTACGGAAGATATAAGGTCATTCCTATTCGTACCGAAATAATTCGATTTTGCGAATCATTAGGAATGGATTATATGGGAGCTATTATTTGGCAAAAAACCACCACAATGAATACATCGGGTGGCGGAGCCATAATGGGCAGTTTTCCGTATCCACGTAATGGCATTCTTAAAATGGACTATGAGTTTATTTTACTTTTTAAAAAGCTCGGCAATGCCCCTAAACCAACCGCAGAACAAAAAATGAAATCCGAAATTACTAAAGAAGAATGGAATCAATATTTTTCTTCCCATTGGAATTTCAATGGAGTAAAGCAATTAGAGCATATCGCCATGTTTCCAGAAGAATTGCCCAAGCGCTTAATAAAGATGTTTTCGTTTGCAGGAGAAACGGTACTTGATCCATTTGCAGGAAGCGGAACAACTTCACTGGCAGCAATGCACTTTGATCGAAATTCCATTGGCTATGAAATCAACAAGTCTTTTGAGCCAATTATTCGAGAAAAGTTGGTTTACTCACAAGCAAATCTTTTGAACGATAGTAAAGTTTCTTTTGTAAAAAGTGAAGAGCCATCTTATTCATTCGATGATTTACCTTACATTTTCCATGATCCACACAAAATGGATAAAAAAATAGATATTAAAAAACTTCAATTTGGCTCAAAATTGGATAGCGATGGAGGCAAACGAAAAGAACTATTCTCTGTTAAACAAGTTTTATCACCAGAGAAAATCGAACTCAGCAACGGCTTAATAGTGAAGATACTGGGAGTAAAAGCAAAACCTGGCTTTGAGCAAGAAGCAATATCGTTTTTAAAAGAAAAATTTCTAAAACGAAGAGTATTTTTGAAGTATGATACAATCAAGTACGATTCTCAAAATATACTAATGTGTTATGTTTACCTCGACAACAAAACATTTATTAATAACCATTTAATTCGAACAGGTTTAGTTAGTGTTGACGAATCGATTGATTATATTTACAAATCTAAATTTCTGGCATCAATGCCGTAATAATATCCCCCATAAAACGGGGGATTCATTTTTGGTCGTAGTACCAAGGTATACTGGCAATGCACAAGCGCGTTTTAAAATTGGACTGCAAACCATATGATTGTTACCTATTACCCGTAACGAATCAAACATAGCTAATCGATCACTTTTCTGATTTCTTTTTAGCTGATTCGCGCTATATTCTTTTATCGTCTTCGTGCGCTTCCCGCGGTATACCTATACTAAAATTCGTGACTACACTATTCGTGCTCGTGGACGCTTCGTATATATAATCTTCCACTTTTTTGAATTCGGCTTGCAGATCTTTCTTATTCTACCGCGAACAGAATATTTTTATCAGTTAACCTTTTTCCCCTATGCAACCATCACGTGGTTTTCGTTAGATTAAAAGTGTGGCTACCCATTTTGAGTAGCCACACTTTTAATCTTCAACCTCAATTTTTAGTCCCGTCTTAGTTTTGGTATAGTAAATCATCTTAACATCAATGGTTTCAGATAATCTTCCCATTGTTTTATAAGTGTCAGGTTTTACAGAATATGCAATATTACCCACATATCCATCGATTCCAACAGCCTCTTCTGAAGGTGTTGCTAAACGATATGTTGTACATTGCTTTTCTGCTAAAGATGCTAAAATTGCCTTTTGTACATATAAACCATTGAATGTTTTAAATATAACTAAGTCTTCAACCCACTTTTCCACCATTTCCTTATCAATTAAGGGAATGGCATTGCGAAGATTCTGTACTTGAGCATAAATTTTATCCGTAGCCTTTTCAAAAGCTTCAGGATATCTTTCTATATACCATTTGCGCCAATTTTCGATTGTAATTTCTTGACCAGTTGCCATAAATTCGGGGAACAACTCTGACATTTGACCAACTACAACAGGTCGAGTTCCTTGAGCGTTTTGATTTGCCCAATTTATTAACTGCGATGTGTATTTGGGAAATGTAATTGCTTCACTTTCATTATATACCTCTATGTTTTCATTTTTAATTGTATAATTCACTTTTTCCACTCCTCATAGTTTTTATTTACCATTTTTCTCGTTTTTTCCATACCATCAATTCTTTTTTGAATATTACGGTTATACTCAGCAATTTCATCGTCAGTTTCAGCGATAAAGTATCCATTCTTACATGATATAAGAGGCAATTTATATTCTTCTGCTGTGCTCCAAATGACTTGACGGCTAACGGACTGAGTGTCTTCCATAGGAAATCCCATAACGCTACTAATTTCTTTAGATGTAATAGCATTATTCTTTCCTTTGTGTTTTAACAGAATATTCTTTATTGTTTCGTTCATTCTGTTTTATCCTCAATAAATAGTTTATATGTTTCAATTTCCAATGCATCAGCAATGCGTTGAATGTTTTCGAGCGATATACTGCGACGATAACATTCAATAGCACTAATATAGGTACGATGCATTCCACACATATCAGCAAACACTTCTTGAGAGATTCCTTTTTGTACTCTATATTTTCTCAAATTATTACCGAATACCTTAACAATGTCCATATATAACCCTCCTGCACTACTATTATTATATCGTGAAGAATACAATAAGTCTACATACAATAAGTATCGCATCCATGATGCTACGAAAAGCGCCTTGACAAGAACCAAAAGTTATGCTATTATATAAAGGAACCTCTCGTTATGATATGGAGCGTGTATGAAAGTATTAGATGAAAACAAACTACAAGCAATGGCGGCGTATATCACCGATTACATTCACGAAAACAACGGCGAGTCGCCAAAATTCGCAGAAATTCTGAGTTACATGAATATGAGCAAATCGGTCGGTTATCGTTATCTGACACGGCTCAATGAGAGAGGCATTATTACTTATTCCGGCAAAGGAACGCTTTCGATTGCCGGGCAGGAAAAAATGAAGTCAGGATTCCGCCGCCTTCCGATTCTCGGTGCTGTTATCTGCGGATCGCCCGAGGAGCAGGAACAACATACCGATGGTTACCTTGCCATACCGGAGGAATGGGTTGACGGTGAGTGTTTTTTACTTCGTGCCTACGGAGATTCCATGATTGACCTCGGCATTGAGAAAGGCGACTTGATTCTTGTAAAGCGAAAATCCGAAGCCACCGACGGGCAAATCGTTGTTACATTAACCGAAGAGGGCAACACGCTGAAACGGATTCGTTTCGAAGACGGGAAACCGGTATTGTATGCGGAAAATCATACTTATACAGACAGCAAACGAATCATTCACCCGAAACAACTATCCATTCAGGGCGTTGCCCTGAAACTGATAAAGGATCTCAAATGACCGAACAAAAACAGCTTCATTCGCAGGAAGAACCTCTATCCCTCCCACGGCAGGTTGTTGACATGATCATGTCAACTCTTCAAAGCGGAACTGCCAAAGAAATAGCAGAACGCAATATGGCTGATCGACTGGATATATCCGAGGTGTTGCCGAATGTCGATACGACAAATTGGTGTGAAGGAGCGCAAAGCTATCTAAAAGAAATCTATCGTATCGTAAAAGGGACAAGCCTTGACACACGGCACGATCTGAAGCTCTCTTTTCCTCCCTCCGATTTTTCAAAAACCGATGATCCGGTTTCGCTGACATACGAGGGGTGCTACAAAGCTGTTGGCTATTATACCGCCATCATCAATGCCTCTCCGGAACTCAAAGCAGCATTCATTGAGGCAATGGCACAACACGGCATTGATGCAGACAACTGTAATGAGCTTCTAAAACGCGAATGGGATATATGGGCGTATCTGCTCTCTCTACCGGAGATTGCAAAACTGACAAAATCCATGCCGGCATACGAAGATTACAACCGGAGCAAGCCCGAAAATCGTTCTTTGATCAGTGCGGCGAGAAAAATTGAACATACAAAAAACGGAGCCATTGTTGAAAAAGTGTCGATAGAAACCGGCGGTCCGAAGGATGAAAACGGCAAGGCTACACCGCTTGAAATTGCATCGTCGGATGATATGGTTGCAGAGATCACAGACCGTATCATGGTGCAACAATGTCTTTCCCTGCTGAGTGAAACCGACCGTGAGATCCTGATTCGCCATGCGAACGGTGAAACCTATGCCGCTCTTGCGAATGCTTACGGTTATAAAACCGCGAGTGGGATGCAGAAACGAATTGCACGGATAAAAAAGCAGGTTGTAGAAAATAAAAATCCTCCATGATATATTTTTGGTATAGCAAAATCAATTATTAAATCCTTCTTTCAATTATCGAACCGTTTACACAATATAATGTTTTGGTGTAATATAAGTAGGGGGGCAAGGAAGGCTTTCCAATGAAAATGAAAATGTAAATATTGATTAAGAATGCATTTGCCGACAAAATGTCCGAAAGCAAGTGCTTGAATTAACAAGTGCAGAAAATTATTGTCCAGCAGACTGTTGGGCGTATTATCGTCATTTTCAACCAAAACAAAGGCTGTATTATTTTTTGATATCGACTAAAAGTTATAATATCTAATCATGATATCTTTTTGTCTTATTCTATTCCAAAAATGAGCGCCCAATTATTTACTTTTACCTGAAAATCAAAAACCTACCCCATATTATAATTAATTGCTCCTTGTGAAATCAAGAAAATTAATGTTAGCGTTCCCAGGCAAACCGAAAAAATTATGCAAAAATATTGTAAATTTAATTGATCTAAGGAGAATATTATGGCAAATAAACCCATTCATATACTTCGATACGGAACAGTTGCAGAAAAAGTGCATTTGGAAAAAGCTATCTCTGCATATGATTATTTAAGTATAAATGGCAACTCTGCCGCATATGTAGCAAGTGCTATTGCAAAATTTATTGTGGAGAAGTTTTTCAGCAAGCCTGACAAAGGATTTTTTATAGATCCAATAACGTATGCGTTCCAAAACGAAATCAAGCTTTTAAGAAGCAAATCAAAAACCACAGGCGAGGAAAAAATCAAAAAATCCGTAGAGAAACTTATTGAGAACTACGGTTATCCCGCAAACAAAGTAAAATCAAATCAACCTATTACTGTTGATGATTTTACTTCCCCAAATACCATGCAGGAGTTTTGTGCCCGCATATTAAAATTCCAGTACAATCTTGTATATAGCCATATAGAACAGAACGATTTGGAAAAATACTTTGAATATGCAGTACCCGGCAACAAGTCCTCTATTCCCCAATTTAGACCCAAATTTTTAATAGCACCATATTTCTATCTTGACAAAGCAGACTCTACTTTCGCCAAATGGTTGGATATTAATACGGATTTTATCCGTATGGCAAGAGTTATTTCCAATAGCGAATGTGACGGATCGAAAGTTTTTGCACAAATAGTGTTAAGTAAGCAAACTTTGACAGATGTCGATAGTGTTGCAGCGATTATTGCTGCATATCAGAATGTGGATTGTGATGGCATTACTATTTGGGTGGATGATTTAAACGAACACGAAGCTTCTTTTGAAGAGTTGTCGGGATTTGTTCAATTATTGAAGGGGCTTTCTCATAAACCTGTATACAATATGTATGGTAGTTATTTTTCCATCCTTTTGACGCATAAAAACATTAAATTATTAGCGGGTGTGTCTCACGGATTAGAGTACGGTGAAAGCAGAAAAGTATATCCAGTTGGGGGCGGTATACCTGTTTCCAAGTACTATTATCTTCCTATACACCAGCGTCTTGACTTTACCAAGGCATACTATCTTTTAGCGCATACTGGTGCTATTGATGTAACTTTACCAAACTGGGGCTCTTCGGAAAAGTATTATAATGATATTTGCCGATGCGATAAATGCAAGCAAATTATCAAGGATGAAATGATCAATTTTGTGGAATTCGAAAGTAAAGAGTTTTATGAAATTCACAGAAAGGATCAAACCTTAAGAAGAAAAAAAGCTTCATCAGACACTAAGGAGAATTGTTTGTATCACTACTTGTTGTGCAAAAAAATAGAGTTCATAAGGGTTGAAAAACAATCTTTGAGCAATCTTCTTGACGATTTGCGTGCTCAAGAACAAACCTATATGGACTGCGACGAATTGCAAGAAAACGAGTTGGACTATATTGACGTATGGATTAGTGCAATAAAGGATGTATAAAACTATGCCGACTAAAACCGTATATATACTTGGGGCAGGTGCATCAGTATCAGCGCACTTACCTATGCAGGCTTGGTTACTATCAGAGGTTTATTCTCTAAGTTTATCTTCTTTTGATATTCCCGCCCAGGATGGCGCAGATTTCCTGTCTTTGCCACTAAATAATAAACTGCAAAGGATGCAAGAATTTTATTCGAAATTTGATGAATATCGTCAAAATCTTGGTAGATTTATTGTATCCAACTTTTCGTCATCAAACAAATTGAATCAATACGAAATTGCACTGAATGCAGCAAGGCTAATACAAGCCAAAGACAAAGCCGCGATCCTCGAAAAAGAAGCTCTTCTATTGCCGGCATATAATATTGTTAAGTCTGTGAATGTTTCTTTGGAAGATTTGTTCACCATTTTTGACAGTGTGGCTTCGGGTAGAGAACATTTTAGATTGTATTCATCAAAAGAAATGGCAGATTTACATAACCAACTTAAATTGTGTATCATTTTCACACTATCATTTTTTATAGCTAATAACTGTGACAACACAGACTATAAAAAATTTTGTGAACATCTTCTTCAGATTAGAAATCAATTGACTCAAAAAGAAGATGCACTGGCTGTTATTACGATGAATTGGGATGATATTTTGGAGAAAACATTATCAGAGCTTTGCATTAATCATAACAATGAATTAACAAGAAATCAAATAAAAACATACCCAGACCTTTGTTTCTACGATTATAGTCTATCTAATAATCCTGAGCATATTCCATCAACCCATATCAAAGCAAAGGGACACAAGAATATTAAGATATTAAAAATGCATGGATCGTTGGCGTGGTTGGAGTGTCCAAAATGCGGACGAATATATACCGATTATTCAAACGAAATTGCATCGGAAGAATTTTCTGACATGAAATGTCCTCATTGTTCGGATGATAGCAGACCACAAGAAGAAAATCCTATCTTGCGTAGCCTTATCATCACCCCCACATTTTTAAAATCTCTTGAGAATCTTAACTTAAAAAACATTTGGCATAATGCATTTATCGATATTAGCGAAGCCGATGAAATTGTATTTATCGGGTATTCATTCCCAGATGCAGATTTTGAAATGCGTTGTTTATTGAAGAAGGCATGTAAAACGACGGCAAAAATAAGTGTTGTTTTATCTTCAAGCGATGATCCAAAATCATACAGGAGTAAGTTTACTGAAAAAGGATTCAGTTTAGACGAATCCAATAAATTTATTGCCAAGATGAGATTGCCGGAAGAAAGATACAAGTCGTTTTTTGGAGAAGATCGTGTTACATTTAACTACTGCGGTTTTGCAAAATATATAGATCAAATTGGAGGCACAAACGCTAATGAATAAAAAAGAATTAACCGGAAAGGATTTGCTCCTGTGCTTTCTGTATTCCCCAGGGCAAACAAATGATATCAACGAGCCCATTGTTGGAAGAACAAAACTGACTAAGATGATGTATTTGTTTGAAAAGGAGATTTATCCTAAATTTTTTAATGACACTCTTTCAATAACATTGCCGCAATTTGAACCCTATTATTTCGGACCATTTAGCAAAGAGTTATTTGAAGATTTGTCATTCTTTAAAGCAATAGGATTGATAGAAACTTCTGAGACCAATATACCTCTGTCCCCCGCACACAGAATGGAGTCTGAAAAAGCAGACGATGTTGATCTTGACGATGAATGGAGCGAAGCTTCTTTTGATTCAGAAGAGAACGAAGAGGAATTTGAATCTCAATATTACTTAACTACAAATGGCAAAAAATATGTAACCGATAAAGTATGGGACTCTTTTTCACTCCCACAAAAAGAAAAACTTAAGCAATTTAAGGCGCAGATAAACAGAATTTCATTGGATTCTTTATTACGCTATGTTTACACCAAATATCCCGATGACGCTGTTAATTCTGTAATTGCTGATAAATATTTGAAGAAGGCAGATGAGTAATGTTAGAATCAGAAATGTTAAGCAAAGGGCTTTCCTTTCTTGAAAATAATAAACAATACAAAATAGTCAAGCAAGAAGTTCCTTTTTTATCGAGATGTATAGACGTTATATTAATCAACGAATATGATGAAATAATTTCTATAGAATTTAAGGTTAGCAAGTGGCGACATGCCATTGAACAAGCAAAAAACCATAAACTTGGTGCAGACAAAGCTTATATTTGTTTGCCTGAAAGAAATATCAGTGAAGTACTGAAAAAAGCTGTTGCAGATGCAGGAATTGGATTATTCTTATTTGATTCTTCTAAAGACGACGTGATTTATGAAGCCATTCCTGCACCATCTCAAAAAGAAAACATCCCTGTGTTTAGGAACATTCTTCTTGAAACAATTGACAAGGTATAATTTCACACATTTGTCATTCTAACGAATTTATATTATACTATCAGCGAAAGGAGATGAAGTGATATGGCAAACAAACGAGCGCACGATGACGGCTCAATGAAAGCGGTGATATATGCCCGCTATTCCAGTGAAAACCAACGCGAAGAATCCATTGAGGGACAGATGCGGGAGTGTTATGCTTTTGCAAAGAAGAACGGAATTTCGGTTGTCGGTGAGTACATTGACCGTGCCTTTTCTGCCAAAACAGACCGCCGCCCGGATTTTCAGCGCATGATCAAAGACAGCGCAAAGCACAACTTTAATTTGGTTATCGTTTGGAAACTCGACCGTTTTGCCCGTAACCGTTACGACTCCGCTCACTACAAGGCACTACTTAAAAAGAACGGTGTCAAGGTAATGTCTGCCGTAGAGCGCATCTCCGACGGTGCCGAAGGAATTTTGCTGGAATCGGTACTTGAAGGCATGGCGGAGTACTATTCCGCCGATTTATCTGAAAAGGTACTGCGCGGGCACACTGAAAATGCGCTCAAATGCAAGTATAACGGTGGGACAATGCCGATCGGATATTATGCCGATAAGGAACAGCATTATGTCGCGGACTCTTTAACTGCCCCATTCGTTTTAGAAGCCTTTCGACATTACGATGAAGGTCTGACAATGAGTGAAATCGCTGCCGTTCTGAATCAACACGGACTCAAAAACAAACGAGGCGGAGATATTGACATAGACAGCGTTTCACGGATGCTCTCCAATCGGAAATACATCGGAGAGTATAGATACCGCGACATCATAATTCCGAACGGAATCCCCGCGTTGGTTCCCCAAGATCTGTTTGACCGTGTGCAGGAGAAAATTGCGAAGAACAAAAAAGCTCCCGCCCGCCACAAAGCGGAAGACGATTATCTCCTGACTACAAAACTATTTTGCGGCGAATGCGAATCCTTGATGGTCGGTGAATGCGGCACAAGCCGAAGCGGTACAGTTCACCATTACTACAAGTGTACCAACGCAAAACGACACGGCGGATGCCGAAAAAAAGCAATAAAAAAGGACTGGATTGAAAACCTTGTTGTTTTGGAGATTCGGAAAAAGCTTGAAGACGCATGCTTTATCGATGATATCGTTCACGCATTCATGGAGTTCCAGACTGCTGAAAATACGGTTATTCCACATTTGAAACAATCATTAGCGGAGCTCAACAAATCCATTGACAATATTCTTGCCGCCATAGAACAAGGGATTTTCACCCAGTCTACCAAGCAACGACTTGAAGAATTGGAAAGCAAGAAAAAAGATATTGAAATCGAGATCGCCAAGGAGAGCATCCGCCGCCCGTTACTAAACGAGGATCAAGTACGATTTTGGTTTGAGCGTCTGCGCAATTTGAACATAAACGAACTGTCCCACCGGAAACGACTGATCGACACATTTTTGAATTCTGTGTTTGTTTACGATGATAAACTGCTTATCAACTGCAATTATCCCAACACAAGCACAATTGTGCGGTTTTCCGATATAAATGCAACACTCAACGGTTCGGATATACTCGCATGTGGGCGACCATAAAAATGACGGCTTTTTGCCGTCTTTTTTTATGCATGAATAAAGCTGTCACCTCCGGTCTCGGGCGTCCCGAACCTCGGGACCAAGGGTAGGCGAGAGAAAACGCCATCGGCATGGCGTTTTCGCGAAGCCGAAACCGCCGGGAGCTTGCCTTTTCGGAAGCGCGGCTTGCCCGCACGCGCGAAAAGGCTTAGCGACGGTGGAGGGCGCGCAGCGCGGAGGTTCAAATCCTCTCACTCCGACCACATACGAATAATCCGAACACTTTCCTAATGGGAGACGCGTTCGGATTTTTTGTTTCTGTCGAATATCCGAATTTCAATGCTGAAAAGCAGAAAAAACTTAATCTTTTCAGTCCGCATCCATATAATCTTCCGACTGCATGTGAAACAGCCTCGGTGGGAATTTCCCCACCGAGGCTGAATTTATTTCCTTACCGTGTATATATCCAATGCCGCACCGTATTTTGAAAATCCTTTTATATCCGCATAATCTTGACCATACTTCTTCCGCGCATAATCGTCCGTATTTTGCCATGCGGCATTGATCAATTCTTTAGCTGTTCCCTGCAGATCGGAGTGAGCGCCATGTTTCATTCTGTGTAATCTGAATTTCATTTTATCGGTAAAAACTTCTTCAAACCCCTCGGCAATTTCACTGTATGGGGACTCAAAGTATTGAAGAAGAGATGTTCTGTAATCAACATTAAAAGCCGTGCTTTGATAATTATGGCTTTCAAGATATTTATAATAATAGTTGCTGATATCAGACAGTACCGAATTGCAGTATTTATTTTGTTCTTTTTCTTCTTTGGTCAGAGCCATTCCGACAGAGGAATACCGTATAAGCTTTCCTCCGGACTTTAAAACGCGGGCTATCTCTTTTATGACAAGCTCCGGCTCATCGACAAGATGTATCATCGCATTCTCGACTACTATGTCGATGCTTTCGCTCGGAAGCATAATATCATATGCATTCATTTGCGCAAGAATAAGATTATCATATTGCCCTCCGGCGCGCTTTGCCGCTGTGCTTAACATAACGGTCGATATATCGGCGGCAATCGTATAGATGCCGTTTCTGGCAAGAGGGATAGCGGCAGTACCCAAACCCGCTCCCAAATCGAGAACGCTGATTTCCGTACCGAACTTATCGGCAATCAAATCAGCACAGGCTGCATATACCCCATAGCGCTCCGTATTGTTTGCATTCCAATATGTAATCTCAGGCTCGAAATCTTCTCCTATATCGTCATATCCTATATATTTTCGGCTTCCCTCAAGTTTGACGGGTGTGCCTTCGCAAAATCTGTATATGGAATTGATAAGAGGAAGCTCATATCCGCAACTGCCGCATGCAGGAAGCAGCATTTCGGATTTGCATTTTGGGCACAAATAATGTTGCTTCATTTTTCCCTCCGAATCTATAATCGGTTTTGCCTGTCTTTATATCAGTTTCAACCTTTGCGCAAAATTTCACAAGTCTGCTCGTCTCTCAACATAATAATAGCGGGCTGATAAAATTTACGGAGTCAGACGCTTGGGACTGCGGAAAAGAAACATCGCTTCGTTGATATGCAGACCCGTAAGGAGCATGGTAAGGCGGTCTACGCCCAAACCGAATCCGCCGTGAGGAGGACAACCGTACTTGAAAAATTCAAGATAGAATTTTACATCCTCCGCCAATCCTTTTTCTTCTGCCTGTGCTTTCAGAACATCGTATCTGTGTTCTCTTTGTGCGCCGGTAGTAATCTCAACTCCGCGCCAGATAAGGTCATAGCCCTCGGGAACGCCATGCTCATCACGCATATGGTAAAATGCGCGTTTTTCAGCAGAATAGTCGGTGATAAATAGAAATTCATGATTATATTTGCGCTTTACCCACTCATAGCTGAGCCTTTCGGCATCGGTAGTCAGATCGCCCTTTTCGGAATCAGGAACCGTATAACCGAAATCCTTTTCCAGATTGTCATATAATTCAGCCAGAGTAATAACGGGAAACGGCGTGGCGGGAACCACTACCTCTATGCCGAATGTTTCTTTTATCCGGTCTCCGAGCTCGTCCTTTACCTTTGCCAAAGCATAGGTAAGAAGCTCCTCCTCCATTTTCATAACATCGCGGAAGGAGGTGATATAGCTGAATTCCAAGTCGAAGCCGGTGAACTCGGTGGTATGCTTATTGGTATAAGATTTCTCTGCGCGGAATACGGGACCGACCTCAAAAATTCTGTCAAAACCGCTTGCCATTGCCATCTGCTTATAAAACTGAGGACTCTGAGCAAGATAAGCGTTGCGGTCAAAATACTTGACCTCGAAAACCTCCGAGCCGCTCTCGCTCGCCGCACCGATAAGCTTTGGCGTATGTATCTCCAGAAATCCGCGTTCATACAGGAAATCGCGCATGGCTTTGGTAAAAATTGTCTGCGCCTTAAAAATCAGCTGGTTGCGATCTGTACGCAAATCTATCCAGCGATAATCCATGCGGTCATCAATTCCGGAACGGGCTACGGCAGCTTTCTTTTTGGTAGCGGGAATATCTTCGCGCTGTATGGGAAGAGCGGCAGCTACAGACTCAACCTTGATTTCGGTTGGGATTATTTCAATTCCGCCCATTTTTACATATTCGCTTTCATGCGCCACACCGATTACCGATATTACGGAATCGGGGGTAATCTGACCGAGTGCCGGCAGAAGCTCCTCGTGTCCCTCTTTTTCTATGGTTATCTGCACCTTACCGGTAATATCCTTCAGAACTATAAAGCACATCGCCTTGCCGTCACGGAAATTTTCGACAAAGCCCTGAACCAAAATGCTTTTTTCGAGATTATCACGGATATCTTTTATATATATTCTTTGCATATGTTTCCCTTTCTTAATACAATTGTCATCTCTCTGGTTATGTATTGATTTGTTATTATACACTAACATTATCTGTTTGTCAACCGCCTGCAAAAGCTATCGCTCAATATTTCCTCTCAAGCAGGTAGCTTGCCAGCTCGCAGAGTACTTCGCTTCCGGAATAGCCCGAGATAGCCGCTATTGCCGCCTCTGTTTCGCGCTTTGCATATTCGCGTGCCTTTACCACATCCATGAACGAGAGGAATGTCGTTTTGCCCTCCTTGGCGTCGGCATGCGTAGCCTTTCCGAGAAGTGCCGCATCGCCCTCAACATCGAGGATATCGTCTATTATCTGAAAAGCAAGTCCTATGCCCGTGGCATATTTTGCCGCATCATGGAGCCGCTTGTCGGAGGAGATATACAGTCCCGCCGCATGACAGCCGAGAAGCGCAGATGCTCTCATCAGCGCGCCTGTTTTCTTATCGTGCATTTTCAGGAGAAGCTTGAAATCGGGTGCCTTTTTCTCGCCGAGCAGGTCTATCTCCTGCCCGCCCATCATGCCGAGCGCACCCGCGCAGACAAGAAGCATATTTGTCGCGGAGAGCGCGGCTTTCGGCTCCACAAAGGCATTTTCCGAAGCAAGCTCATAGCCCTTTGTTATCAGCGCGTCGCCGCAGAGGAGCGCTATATCCTCGCCGTAAACCTTATGGTTTGTCAGCTTGCCGCGCCTGTAATCGTCATTATCCATGCAGGGCATATCGTCATGCACAAGCGATGACGCATGAACGCACTCTATAGCGCAGGCAAAAGGCATAGCCGAGGCGTCCATTCCGCCGAAAAGCCTGCAAAACTGCATTACGAGAAAGGCGCGTATGCGCTTTCCTCCGCCGAGCGCGCTGTAGCGCATGGATGAATAGAGCGTTTCGAGCGCCGCATCGGGCGTTTTCAGGTATTTTTCAAGCTCGGTTTCGACAGCCGCGGCATTTTCCGAAAGTAATTTTTTTATATCAGCTTCCCTGCATTTTTCCATAGTATATCCTCCGTATTTTCATTCCTTATTCGGGTTTTGCAAAATCCTTCTCCACGAGGCTTCCTTCTTCACCTGCCTGAAGAATCTTCACTCTCTGCTCGGCATTGTCAAGCTCGCCCGTACAGAATTTGACAAGTCCCACGCCCTCCTCAAAAAGAGCGAGCGACTCATCGAGCTTTGCACTTCCGCTTTCCATTGCGCGCACTATCTCCTCGAGCCTTGCGAGCGCCGTTTCGAATGTCATTTTCTTTTCCGTGTTTTCCATATTTATATCTTCTCCTTTTCGTTCATCACTATGTCGCATACCGTCGCTCTGACGGTGCCGTCCGAGAGCATCAGCGATATATCGCTTCCCTTTTCCACCTGCGCGGCACTTCTTATCACCGTACCGTCGGAAGCGAAAGCAGCACCATATCCGCGCGAGAGCACGGAGAGCGGATTCATCGCGTCCAGCTTTGCCGTTTTGCCTGCCAGAGCTGACTTTTTGCGCTCCAGAAGGAATGTTATACGATTGTATAATTTATCCTCGGCAATGCCGAGAGCCATTCTTTTGTCGTCTATGAAATTGCGCGGGTCGGTGAGAGCCCGACTCTTTTTCATGCGCTCGAGCGTACTGCGCAGAAGCTCCAGCTTCTTGCCCTCGAGCAGTTCGAGCCGCGCCGTGACATTGCCGAGCTTGCGCTTCAGTTCATATCTCTCCGGCACAGCCAGTTCAGCCGCGGCGGAAGGTGTCGGCGCGCGCCTGTCGGCGGCAAAATCGCAGAGCGTGAAGTCTATCTCATGCCCGACCGCCGAGATGACGGGCAGCTCCGATGCCGCGACCTCGCGCACAAGCGCCTCGCTGTTGAAAGCCCACAAATCCTCGAGTGAGCCGCCGCCGCGCCCTATGATGATGACATTCACATTCTTCTTTTCATTGAAATACCGCAGTCCTTCTATCAGCTGAGGTGCGGCGCTCTCTCCCTGCACAAGCGACGGATAAAGCACGACCTCCGCTATCGGAAAGCGCCTGCCGAGTATATTTATGATATCGCGTATCGCCGCGCCCGTCGGCGAGGTGATGACACCTATGCGCATCGGATATCGCGGCAGTGGCTTCTTTTTTGCTTCATCGAAAAGCCCTTCTGCGCCGAGCTTGGCTTTGAGCTGCTCATATGCGATATAGAGCGCACCCACGCCGTCCGGCTCAAGTGTATCGACATAAATCTGATACTGACCGTCGCGAACATATGCGCTGACTCTGCCGCCGACTATCACCTTCATACCGTTTTCGGGAATGAAAGCGAGCTTTGAGGCACTCGAACGGAACATTACGGCGGCGATGCGGCTCGTCTCATCCTTGACGGTGAAATAGAAATGCCCCGATTTATGATTGGTAAAATTCGATATCTCGCCGCGGATGAAAACACGCATCAGCGCTTCGTCCGTTTCAAGCTTCATTTTTATATATTCATTCAGTGCCGTAACGGTAAAGACCTGTCGCTCTTCCGCCATTATATTCCCTCCTTCAGCGCTTCCAGCCCGAGGTATGCCGTGCCGACGGCATTGTCGGAGGAAAGCTCGTTTTCGGCGAAATAAATATTCTCCATCTCGCCCGTAAGCCTGTCTCTTATTATATTGTCGCGCATCACGCCGCCTGCGTAAAGTATCGGCTGGCTCCGGTGTGCTTCTCTTGCGTATCTGCTCATCCCGAGTATCGTCTCGCAGACGAAATCTATCGCGTATCTCGCGATGTTTTCCGCCGCTTCGCCGGAGTTATACATTTGTATAATTTTATTCTCCGCACCCGAGAGGTTGCAGCTACCACTTTTTATACAAGTGTGTAATTTTGTTGTTTTTCCTTGCACGGCAAGCTTTTCCAGCTCCATGCCGCAGGGAAACTTCAGCCCGAGCAGCACGCCTGCACGGTCGATAAGCTGACCCGCGTTTATATCCAGCGTCTCGCCGACTATGGCGACATCAAAACCGACAGCTTTCCTTTTCACATAGAGAAGCTCCGTCGTGCCTCCCGAGATATGAAATGCGAGAAATTCTCTCCCGAGCGCTTCTTCGCCCGCCTCGCAGCTTTTGAGCGCCGCCATGATATGCCCCGCCTGGTGGGAAAAGGCAAAGAGCGGCACGCCTGCGGCGGAAGCCGCCGCCGTCGCGGCGGCTTTGCCCGCGAGAAAGCAAGGCATATATGAGCCTTCGATATCGCGCGGCTTTTCGCTGTAGGAAACGGCATCTGTCTTTCCGATATCAAGCTCCGAAAAGAGCCGAGGAAGATTCACTGTATGCAAAAAGAGAGCGTCGCTCTGCCGCAATCCACGCTCCCCCGTTTTTACCTCAAGTATTGTTCTCCCGTGTCGGTATCCCGTCTCGTCGGCAACCGCTATAGATGTTGTATAGTTGCTTGTATCTATGCCGAGAACTCTCATTTATTCCCCGTCCCCCGACGCCTGCGCTTCCGGAACCGCGGTGTTCTCTTCCGCCGCTTTGTCCCTTGCCGATTTGGCTATGGCATTGAGTATACCGTTTATAAAGGAAGGCGCCTTGCTGTCGTCATAAGCCTTTGCTATCTCGACAGCCTCATTTATCGCTATCTCAACAGGAACATCCGTATAGAGCAGTTCATATGCGCACACGCGCATGACGGCAAGCGAAATTTTTGAAATTCTGCTTATTTTCCAGCCTGTCGCATTCTCCGCGATAACCGAGTCAAGCTTCTCACGGTTATTGCAGACACCGAAAAAAAGCTCCTTTGTAAATGAATCCGCCGGGAGCTCATGCTCCGAAACGGCAAGCTCCAGAAATTTTTCCGGATCTTCGTCCCTGTTTACGGAGCAGGCATATACGAGCCTGACCGCACTTTCTCTCGCTATGTGGCGAGTTAACCTTTTTGCCATATATCTCTCCTGAAAAAAATACCTGATTTTGTCTTTCCTTTATTATACACGCGAAAGAGCAAAAAGTCAATATACTACCGCCACAAAGCATGCGGCGAATTTTTTTGAAGAAAATATGAACTTTTTTTCAAAAACCCCTTTACAAATGCAGAAACTTGTGATATAATCTTTGAGAAATTTGAAAAAACCTTTTTAATTCGGCACAGAGAGGTCGACAAGGGGATTATATACAGAAAGTATAGCCATATACTTTTATTATGTAAATTTGCGCCTTGCCGATTTCCGGCAAGGTTTTATTTTTGCAAAAAAGGAGCGTATCATGGGAAAAATTCTTTTCGATTCATCTGCCATAGAGCGTATGCTTGCACGGATAGCGCATGAAATAATCGAGAAAAACGAAAATCTCGATAAGGTCGCTCTCGTCGGCGTGCTTCGCCGCGGCGTTCCGCTTGCCGAAAGGATAGCGGAAAATATAGAGCGTTTTGAAGGAGTGAAGCTTCCCGTAGGCAAGCTCGATATCACACTCTACCGCGATGATCTCTCCGAGCTTTCCGATATGCCGAAAATCAAAGGGAACGAAATCGATTTCGATATAAACGGAAAAATAATCATCATAGTCGATGATGTCATATTCACGGGAAGAACGGTCCGCGCCGCGATAGACGCGCTCTTCGATATCGGCAGACCGAAGCGAATACAGCTTGTTTCTCTTATTGACCGCGGGCACAGAGAGCTTCCCATAAAGCCAGACTTTGTAGGCAAAAATATCCCGACTTCCCTTTCCGAGAAGATAGCGCTGAAGATTCCCCCTTTCGACAGCGAAATGAGCGTGGAAATAAGCCCGCTTGACGAATGAATTTATGCGCTCTGCGCTTAAATTATAAAAAACTACGGAGGAAAAACAAATGAAATTAATTTACGGTGTAAAAGACAAGCCGAAATTCGGGCAGACGCTCGTTTTCGCATTCCAGCAGCTGCTCGCGATTCTTGCGGCAACGATAGCCGTTCCCGCCATAGTCGGTAACGGTATGTCGTCCTCGGCAGCACTCTTCGGCGCAGGCGTAGGTACGCTTGTTTATCTGCTCTTTACCAAGTTCAGAAGCCCTGTATTCCTCGGCTCCTCATTCGCATTCATCGGCTCCATGCTCTCTGCTTTCGCAGGTGCGGCTTCGACTTCGCTCGGATATGTAGGTCTTATCCTCGGTGCGGTTTTCGCAGGTCTCGTTTATGTTGTTCTCGCAATCATAGTCAAGCTTGCAGGCGTCAACTGGATAAATAAGCTCATGCCCGCAGTAGTAATCGGTCCTACAGTCTCCATCATCGGTCTTTCGCTCGCGGGTAACGCCGTAGGCGACCTTCAGAAAGGCAATGTAACTCACATGGTCGATGGAGCGGCAGTACAGAGCGCATCTGTTTACCTTTGCATCCTCTGTGGTCTCGTAACCCTCGCAACAGTCATCATCTGCTCTGTTTTCGGCAAGAAGATGGCAAGAATGATTCCTTTCATAATCGGTATCGTGGCAGGCTACGGTCTCGCCGCAATCTTCACGGTAATCGGTAATTTAACCGATACAGCCGCTCTTCAGATAATAAACTTCTCCGCTTTCAAGAATATGCAGTGGTATCCCGACTTCACATTCATTGAGGCTCTCAAAGGCGTAAAGGAAATCAACGGTGCCTATGTAGCTTCCATAGCAGTGGCATATGTTCCCGTAGCACTCGTGGTATTCGCAGAGCACATCGCAGACCACAAGAACCTCTCCAGCATCATCGAGCAGGATCTGCTTGAAAACCCCGGACTTTCCAGAACTCTCCTCGGCGACGGTGTAGGCTCAATGGCAGGCGCTTTCTTCGGCGGATGCCCCAACACAACATACGGCGAGTCCGTCGGTTGTGTCGCAATATCCGGCAATGCCTCCGTGGTAACGATACTTACCACCGCGATAATGGCAATAGTAGTCTCATTCTTCGCTCCCTTTGTAACCTTCCTTTCCACTATCCCCTCCTGTGTAATGGGCGGTGTGTGCATCGCACTCTACGGCTTCATCGCAGTATCGGGTCTCAAGATGCTCCAGCCTGTCGACCTCAATGACAACAGAAACCTCTTTGTGGCTTCCACAATACTCATCACAGGTATCGGCGGTCTTTCCCTCACATTCGGCAAGGTAACGATAACCACCATCGCATGCGCGCTCATCCTCGGCATACTCGTAAATCTTCTTACAAACGGCAAGAGAAAAGACGAACCCTGCGAAGATGTTGTCGATGAGGAAGCAAAATAATCCTCCGTCAGTAAATATAAAATACATAATTAAACATGGGCGTACTGCGATGCAGAGAACCCCAAAATTAAGACAGAAATTAAATATTAAATTGCTTGTGAATGAGCTCGGTATTGAACCGGGCTCATTCTTTTTGATTTATAGATATTCTCTCGTTATTGCAGCGGTAAACGGACATTAAAATCCCATCCTGTTTATCGTGTGAAAACCCGCACCTGTAAGGAGGTTCGCCTTCTCATCGGTGTATCTGCTTCTGCAATAAAGAACGTATCCGACTTAAAACAAAACTGACACCGCCCGAAAAGCGATGTCAGTTCATTGCCTGATCTTTTATTTGTTCTGCCACAGGCGTTTTCGGTACTGTCCGCACATTTTGCGGCAGGCGCACCTTGATACTCCTGTTTTTCCGTGTGATTTATTTAAGCAGCTTGAGTGCGGAATTATACGCTTCCGCTATCTGCTCTGCAGTGAGTGCGCCGGTGTAGATTTTGCCGTCTACCATAGTCATTCCCTTTGTCGGGAAGTCGCCGCCGACATTGCCCTTGGTAATATCGTTGCCGAGGCAGAAATAATTGAATGTGCCGTCTGCACCGACCTTGAAGGTGCTGTTTATGGGAACCGAAGCATTCAGCTTGCCGTTTACATAGATATAGCATTTTCCGTCGGAAATGCTGTATACGCCGACAACATGAACAAGCTCTGCAGAAGCGGAGGTTGCATATGCGCCCGTATTGTAGCTCGTGCCGCCGCCTGTGAGGAAATAAGGCTTGCCTGTCTTATCCTCGGCAAGACCCCAGCCGCCTGCCTGCGTGCCGCAGATTATGCCCTGAACAGAGCCCTTTGCGGGCATTACATAGAATGCTTCAACGGAAAAGCCGTTTTCAGCCCATGACTTGAAGGCATCCTGCGTTGTCAGCTCCTTGAATTTGCAGATGACATATTTATCTTCCGAAGCCTTGAGCGCATCGGCAGTATATGCTTTGCCGCCGTGAATAACCGTTGCATTCTCGACGGTAGCGCCCATATTTGTCACTTCTATGCGACCGAGCGCGTCCTTTACCGTGCCGCCCGAAAAATCGAAATCGGCATAAAGCGCGGCTTTTTTCACCGTAACTTCACCCTTTGTCGATTCCCACTCGTATACGAATGTATCGCTTGCAGCACCCCATGAGTCATATGCCGTGAGCGTGACTTTATACTTGCCGTCCTTGAGATTTCCGAGGAAAAGCTCATAACTCTTCTTCATATCGCTTCTCTTGGCATGATGATAAAAATCGGATAGAATCTTCTTATTTATTACCTTGCCTGCCGTGATGTGCTTTATCTCTATTTCATAGTGATGAGCAAATTCATCATCGATTGCCGCGTCAAATGTGAGATATGTTTTTACGCCTGTCTTTGTGTTTTCTCTTGGATCAATCTTTACATTGCCGAGTGTGGGCGCCTTGTTTGCCGCTTCTCTTGTCTCGCGGCTGTATTTTTTCAGATGAGTGCCTTCTGCATCGGGATGAGCAATAGTCCATGGCTCCTCAAATGAAGTATTCTCGGAGAAGAACATCTTTGTCACCTTGACATTGCCGTTTTCGTCTACCTGAACAAGCAGACCTGAGGAAATCTCATATCTGTCATTCATGGTGGTAGCTCCTGCCATATTTTCATAGCCGCCGGCTTCTATCGCCATATAGCGGACAGACCCGCAGCCGAGCGAGGTGAAAGTGCCCTGCATGATGGAGCGGTTGTCATTTATCGGGAAGTGCAGATGACCGCTGAAGGTCACAACCTGCGAATATTTTGAAAGTGTGGGAGTAAGGTATGTTGTGGACCAATATGAAGGATTGCCGTCAAGATCACTTCCGTAGCAGGTATTGTATATCATCGGATGCGTGCATACAAAAACATACTGCTCGGGATTTTCCTCAGTGAGCTTGCGGAGCATATTGTCAAGCCATTCCACCGCTTCCTTGGAATAAGGACAGCCCATCGTCTTGCTGTAGGTTTCCGGCTCAAGCATGAGGAAGTGATAGCCGTTTACAACACAGTCGCGAACGCCTATACTGAGATTTGTATCCTCTGTATCAATGCCCTCGCCGAAGTATTTTTCGCCGAAAGCAAGCTCATAATCCATGAGATTGAGGCACTGACCCATAATGGAATCATGGTTGCCTGTAACAAGCAGAGTTTTCACATCATCGGGAAGAACGCTCTCAATAGCACTCTTGAAATAGCCCAGCTCTGCTGCCTTGCCCGTATCGGCGATATCGCCGACTACTGCCAGAGCGTCAAGTCTGCCGCCGTTTTTTGAGGCTTCTTTTGTGAGCTGTGCAATTGCACTCTTCACCTTGTCGACAGCGTCGCCGCTCGCCGCATTCACATGAACATCGGAGACGGCGCCGAAAGAGAGCACTACCTTGCTCTCGTCAAATTCAACGGGCTTTATAACAACGGGAGGAGCGGTTGTTTCCGTAGTTTCGGTCGTGCTCTCTGTTGTTCCGGTTGTTTTTGTTGTTTCCGTTGCCTTTGTTGTTTCTGTGGTTTTCGTGTCGACCGTGGTCGCACTTTCTGTTGTGGAATCAGTCATTTCGCTTGGATCCTTTCCGCAGGCGCCGAGAAGAATAATCATCGTCAGCGCAAGAAAAACAGCTAAAAATTTCTTCATTTATACCTTCCTCCTTAAATAGAAGATAATATTGTAAATATATAGTATCATAGCGAGTGGGGGTTATCAACCTACTTTTATATGCCATGACCGGAACCCTCGGTTGCGTATAGAAAAAATATAGCTTTATTTTTGTGAAAAATGACGACCGCTTCATAGAAATCACATATCTTTGCGGTTAAAAGAACTCTGCCGGCGCAAAAATATAAAAATAAATTCTTAAAATTGCATAAAACTATTGACTTGCGGCATTTTTTGTGATAAACTATCAAAGCGCGGTAAAAACCGCACCTGATATTTGTTATGGAGAAGTCGCCTAGTTGGTCGAGGGCGCACGACTGGAAATCGTGTAACCGCCATAAACGGTTCGAGAGTTCGAATCTCTCCTTCTCCGCCAGATATAAAAAATACGAACACCGCTAAAATCGGCGTTCGTATTTTTTATACTGCGTTTAAGCATTCGCCAAAGTGCCATTTGAAGTTTTTTAGAAATTTTACGCTTGCAAACTCAATAGCGGTTGAAAAATTTATAAATTTATGCTATAATATACGCACGATGATGAGAGCAAACTTATATTGTTCCCGTTTACAACGCTCTAATATTTAGGAGGTGTAAAATGAAATTTCATTTGTTAAAGAGAAAAAATGCAGTTTCGCTTGCTTTGTTATTTATATTGATATTCACGTCTTTACTTTTTGTCGGTTGCGGTAAAAAACCTGAAGATAAGCCACAACCCACTCCGTCCGAAGAGAAAAGGTTTTGTTCTTTTTCGATTTCAAATATCAATTCGTCTTCGTCGTTCTCTCTCGATGATGTTTTTATTACAGTTCGTTATGGGATAAACTCTGCAAACCTTGAAGATTATAAAGCGGGTTTTATAATATCAAAGAATGATGGAAGCAGAGCGGTTTTACAAAGTATAGAAAATCTTGAAAACGACGATTATTCGTTTACAGTGTCAGACGGAAACTATAGTTATAAAAAAGAAACCGTGTTGAGTTTAGAAAACAGTTTTTTCGATAGAACAGACGGAGCGTTTTCCTTGAGCCTATGTTTATTTGATAAGACAGATAATACAATGGAGAATCCCATTACAGGGTATCAATATGCTTTGAAATATGTGGTTACAAACGGAGAAATTTCCTTTGAAATAAAAGGAGAATCGGTAGTTCGTAATCATTAACATTTAATAAAGTGAAAAAATATCTCAAAATTGTTAGAATGAATAAACTATGAACGAAACATTATGCAATCTATTCGATTTACGTTACTAACGCTCCGCCAAAAGAAAAGTCGCCAGTGGCGACTTTTATTTTTACTTCTTCACTATTCACTTCTTCACTCTTCATTTCTTTGCTCTTCACTCTTCACTATTCACTTTTCACTCTTCACTTCTCTCTCCCCCGCCCCTATCCTTCGCATTTTTGACCATGTTCCGTAGTCAAAATGTAGTCAGATTCTTCTCAATTTTGTGCATGGATATTGACTTGTCCGTCGTTTTATGGTATAATTGATTTTAAGAAAAACGCAAAATCATTTATTTTGCCGATTTTGCGCTTTGACATCAAAATAAACAGAATGTGAGGACAGAAAAATGTATTGTCAGAAATGCGGAAAAGAAATCAATGAATCGGATGCTTTCTGCCCGGAATGCGGAGCACCGAAAACCGAAAGCACCGAAAAACAGGCAAGCCCCGAGCAGCAGACAGCCTGCACGCCGGCAAGCAACATCTTTGCGGCACAGAAATTCCAGATGAATTGGTACAAGGCTCTGATTTATGCCATTCTTTTTCTTTCGGCTATTGCCAATCTCATCAACAGCATCAAATACTTCACGGGAATAATATACGGAGATCAGGCTACGGCAAAATCGGTTTACGAACAGTTCGCCGCTCTGAAACCGCTTGATATCTTAACCGGATGTGTTTTGCTCGGAATCGCAGTACTGGCAATCGTCACGCGCTTTGCGCTCGCGAAGTTCAAAAAAAGCGGTCCCATGCTCCTCTATGCCGTATATCTCTCAAATATAATTTATACGTTTGTATACACCATAGCCGCTTCCTCAATTGCAAAAACGAATCTGTTCAATTACAGCACAATTATATCTGTTATCATATCCGTTGTAATGCTGTTCGCAAATTACAAATACTTTACAAAAAGAAAAGAATTATTCGTAAAATAACCATCATGCCCGGGATAAATTCCGGGCTTTGATATTGTCAGCTGATTTTTCAGGCTTTTTCACACATGTCACTTGACAAAAAGCGGCAAGTCGGCTATAATTATATCGCCCAATAATAACAATATGTTATACTACAGGAGGCGCCAACTTGAAAAATATTATTGAAATAGACCATCTGCAAAAAAGCTTCGGCGATGTGCATGCGGTAAACGACCTCAGCTTTCGCGTAAAGGAAGGTGAGCTTTTTGCATTTCTCGGCATAAACGGTGCAGGTAAATCCACCACGATAAATATAATGTGCGGTCAGCTTGCAAAGGACAGCGGCAGTATCTCAATATGCGATACCGATATGGATAAAGATTCCGACTCCGTCAAGCGTGCGCTCGGCGTTGTCTTTCAGGGCTCCGTGCTCGACCGCGACCTCTCCGTTTATGATAATCTCGAGAGCAGAGCCGCGCTCTACGGCATACGCGGTGCCGCCTTCAAGGCGCGTTTTGCCGAGCTTTCGGAAATGCTGGACTTTGCGGATTTGCGAAAGCGTGCCGTCGGCAGGCTTTCGGGCGGTCAGCGCAGACGCATAGATATAGCGCGTGCGCTTCTGCACAGACCGAAAATACTCATTCTCGATGAGCCGACCACAGGGCTTGACCCGCAGACAAGAAGCACGCTCTGGAGCGTCATCGGAAATCTGCGTAAGAACGAAGGACTGACGGTCTTTCTCACCACACATTATATGGAAGAGGCGGCGGATGCCGACTATGTTGTAATCCTCGACCACGGAAAAATAGCCGCAGAGGGAACGCCGCTTCAGCTCAAAAACACATATACGGGCGATTTCATTTCGCTTTACGGCATAAGCGAAAGCGATATAAAGAAGCTCGGCGCTCCTTATGAAGCTGTCGGCGATGCATATCGCGTAGCCGTGCCGGACACTGCGGCGGCGACGGCACTGATAATGAAATATCCAGAGCTTTTCCGCGATTACGAAATAGTAAAAGGCAAAATGGACGATGTTTTTCTTACCGTAACAGGCAAGAAGCTGACGGGAGGTGACGAAAAATGACAGGACTTTTTGCGCTTATAAAGCGCAATACGAAGCTTTATTTCAAGGACAAGGGAATGTTTTTCTCATCGCTTATCACACCGCTCATTCTGCTTGTTCTTTACGCCACGTTCTTGAAAAATGTTTATGAAGATTCATTTCGCTCGGCACTTGCTGCGGCAGGCGCGTCCGTTCCCGATGCCGTGCTGAACAGCTGCATCGGCGGTCAGCTTGTCTCATCGCTTCTTGCCGTCAGCTGTGTGACGGTGGCATTCTGCTCAAACCTGCTCATGATAAAGGACAAAACCTCCGGTGCACGCCATGACCTGACGATAACTCCGGTCAAAGCGGGCACGATGGGACTCGGCTACTACCTCTCCACGCTCGTTTCCACGCTGATAATCAGCTTCACGGCAACAGCGGTCTGCCTCGGATATATCGCCGTTACAGGCTGGTATCTCAGCCTCCGCGATATTCTTCTTACTCTGCTTGATGTATTCCTGCTATCAATGTTCGGAACAGCACTCTCCTCCTGCGTCAATTTCTTTCTCTCCACAGACGGGCAGGCTTCCGCCGTCGGCACAATAGTCAGCGCGGGCTACGGATTTATCTGCGGCGCATATATGCCGATATCAAATTTCTCGGGCGGACTGCAAAAAATACTTTCTTTTCTCCCGGGAACATACGGCACAAGCCTTATCCGCAATCATCTGATAGGCGGTTCTTTTGCCGAAATGAAAAAGCTCGGATTCCCCGATGAAGTATTGAAAGGGATACGCGACAGCGTCGATTGCAATCTCTATTTCTTCGGAAACAAGGTTGAAACGGGAACCATGTATGTTATTCTCTGCACAGGTATTGCGGTGCTTATCGGCATTTATGTTCTCATGAATATCATATCGAGCCGTCGTCACGCAAAATGAAAATATACAGAAATATTGCAGATATCATAACAGGACTGCGCATATGCGGTGCGATAGCTTTGCTTTTCCTCGTGCCGCTCTCGCCGGTCTACTATATCGTGTATACACTGACAGGACTGACAGATGTACTCGACGGCTGGGCGGCAAGGAAAAGCGGCACCGAGAGCGATTTCGGAGCCAAACTCGATTCCGTGGCAGACCTCATATTCTACACTGTCATGCTGATAAGACTCTTTCCTGTCATGTATGAAATGCTTCCGCATACCATCTGGTGGTTTCTCGGCGCGGTGCTTTTCCTGCGGTTATGCGCATATGCGACCGCGGCTGTGAAATATCGCCGCTTTGCTTCTCTCCATACTTATCTCAACAAAGCAACAGGATTTGCCGTTTTCCTGATACCGTATTATCTCGCTCTGCCATGCTATACGGTGCTTTGCTTTGCAGCATGTACAATAGCTGCATTTTCTTCCGCGGAAGAGCTGATATTGCACATCATGGCAAAGGAATACAATGCAAAAACAAAGGGTATTTTTTTCAGAAATAACGCAGAAGGATAAATAAACAAAACCGACAGGAGCCCCTGTCGGTTTGTTATTTCAAATCTATTCCCGCTTTTTTTGCCTGTGAATGCTGAAATTTTCGCGGTATACGATAAATCTTGCCGTCTTTTTTAAACCTTGCTCCGGTCTGCTTGAAATGAAACGGCACGCCCGCCTTTTCACATTGTGCGCGAATGTCAAGCACCCAATCATAGTCGCAGATGCGGGCTTCGTTTCCCGATTCGCCGCCGCAGATAACACCCTCAATCTTATCCGAAAGATAAGGCGAAAGGTCTATTTTCGAAAGCAGCGGCTCGCAGATTATCATTTTGCGGCGTATTTTCGCCTCGAGAAAAATGGGAAGCCGCCTTTTTGCTTCTTCTTCGTTTTCCACGGTGCAGCATATCGTCACATTGCCGTAGCCCTCGCCCCAGTCGGCGGGGACACATTCGGCAAAGCGGACGATACGCTTCGTTATTATCAGAAAATCAAGGTCGGGACGGCGATGTATCATCTGCCAGCATTCGTCGCGCCATGCGTCCGCCTTATCGAGGAAAAAATCCGAGGTAAAGCAGGTGTATACAGGCTCGCCGTCGGGCTGAAGCTTATATGTTCCGTCGCGGGAAAGACGCACCGGCAGGTCGAAATCCGCGTTTTTTGTCACCAAGCGGCTGTCTTTTTCAAAGCGCGAATCTGTCCTGTAGACATAGCAATGCATACAGCCCGCGCTGTATTTGTCGCACCCGTGCCAAGGGTTCCAGAGTGCCATTTTATTTTGTTACCGTGACGATGAAGCCGTCCACATTGTTGCCGGAAACGGTATATTCTCCGCTTGCGGGAACGGGAACGAAGGTCACTGATTCACCGGACTGCGCAGGGCAGAAATATATGAGATAATCGACGCCCTCATAGCTGTATTCAAGCGGCTTGTCGGAATAAGAATAATTATTTCTGAGCAGGTCGATATATTCTTCAAGACAAAGATTGTTTTCCGTCATATATGCGGAATGAGGCACGCCGACATAGCGAAAATGCCATGATTCATGCAGAATTTTTGTTATATCCACCTTTGCGCCGTCATAGCGGAGAACAAAGCCGTATTTCGCACAGTTCTTTACAAGCCATTCCTGCTGAGCGGCGTTGAAATCGACTGTCGCACCCTTGTGCGTGAAAATCTTGAGGTCGATTGCAAGTCCCGTATGATGCTCGCTGAAGCCGGGATTTGTGGCGTAATATTTGCCGACCTCTTCGCCCATCTCTTCAATGGTGCGGTTATAAACACTCTGCTGGCGATTGTAATCGCGATAGCCGCTGGCTACTATTATCTTATCGGTTTTGCCGTCGGCGCCTGTCTCAAAGGTCTCCGGCAGAGCGGCTTTCAGATCGGTGAACATCTTGTTCATCGGCATTATGATATCGCGGCGCAGCCTTGCATCTATGCCGAGAACATAATTAGTATTATATCCCTCCTGACCCCAGAGAGAAACGATATCGCGCGATTCCTCCGCGGCTGTCGGAAATTTGTATTCAACGGAATTGTTTACGAGTATAAGCTTGCCCTTGTGAACATCGTCAGTGGCATAGGGCTTGTTTACATAATTCTTGCGCCACTCCGGAACAACCGAGATCGGATCGACGGTGGTTTCGGTAGTAGCAACGGTGGTGGTTTCCGCCGTTTTCTCGGGCTTCTTGCTTGCTATTGCCTTTATTGCGAGCACAAGCAGTACGATAACGAGCACTACAATAAGAAGGAGTGAAAGAAGTGCTGTCATACCCTCCTTATTCGGCTTGAATTTAATCTTTTTATGACCCTGAGGTCTTTTTGCTCCCTGCCCGCCGCCGGCATTTGCAGAGTAGCTTCTGTAATCGTTGTTTCTGTTTTCGTCGAAGTTCATTTTGTCCTCCGTTTTGCATCGGGTAATTGTAATATACATTTTACCATTAAAATCGGAAAATGTCTATAGGATTTTAAATTATTTTATTTTTTCGGAGAAATATCTGTCTTTTTGCTCCCACTTATTGATTATTTACAAAATTTATGGTATACTTATACCATTATAGAAAAGGACAGCACGGAAAATACAAAAACATTATCGGAAAGAGGATATTCAAATGAAACGGAAAGAACAAAACGGCGACATCGCCATTATGCTTCCGCCGGAGGGAAAATTCGCACGCTTCCTGTTCCGTCTAAAGCACAGCGAATATTTATATCTGCTGGCGGCGTTTTTCCTGCCGTTTACCATTCTGCTCGGTGTTTATGCCTGCCTCGGCACGCATCCGTTCGGAAACAGCAGCGTACTCACGCTTGACCTTCAGGCGCAGTATATTTACTATTATGAGGAAATACGCCGACTGCTGACGCAGGGCGGAAGCTGGCTTTATTCATGGAAGCGCACGCTCGGCGGCGAATTTATGGGTATCGTTGCATATTACGGCGCGAGCCCGCTCAATATAATATTCGCGCTTTTCCCGAAGGACAGAATAGCAGACGCCATGATGACCATCCAGCTTTGCAAGGTAGGCTTCATGGGACTCACCTTCGGCTACTATATCCATAAGACACGCTTCATCTCGCAGATGCACACAATAGCCTTTTCGCTGATGTATGCTCTCTGCGCATATTCCGTTGTTCAGCTGGCAAACCCCATGTGGCTCGACGCTATGATATTCCTGCCGCTGCTGATACTGGGGCTTGAAGCGTTGATAAACGAGAGGAAATTCATTCTCTATACCGCATCGCTTACTATGATTTTCATAACCAATTACTATATCGGTTATATGTGCGGTATATTCACCTTTTTCTATTTCCTTTATTATTACAGCCTCAAGCGCGATGAGCTTATATATAAGGGCGAAAAGAAAATATCTTTTTTCAAAACCTACGGCTTCCGCACATTTATGCGTTTTGCCTTCTTTACTCTGATTTCGCTTCTTATCGCGGCATTCATGCTTATCGCGGCATACTACTCACTCACCTTCGGTAAATCCGACTTCTCAAATCCCTCTTACAGTTTTTCGTTGCGGTTTGATTTTCTTGACCTCATCGTCAAGCTCCTGCCCGGCTCCTATGACTCTGTGCGTCCTACGGGACTTCCGATGATATACAGCGGTCTGCTCGCGCTCATCGCCATTCCGCTTTATTATATGTCTCCCGCAATCACAAAGAAGCAGAAGGTATGTGCCTCCATGCTTCTCGCGGTACTGCTTTTCAGCTTCAGCATAAATGTGATAGACCTTGTATGGCACGGCTTCTCCGCTCCGAACTGGCTGAACTACAGATATTCGTTTGTTTTCTCATTTTTCATCATAGTCATGGCATATGATGCCGTGGCTCATATAGAAAAAATAAAATTCGGTCAGGTCGGCGCGGTCTGCGCGATACTTGCCGTAGTCGTCATGATTATACAGAAGCTGAATTATGTTTTTGATCAGGATACAAAACAGAATCCGCTCGATGATGCCACCTGTATATTCCTTACACTCGTGCTTATTGCGGCATATGTGATAGTGCTCAATCTGCTCTCGAACAGGTCATATGAAAGCTCGGCGGCGTTTATCCTCGCCATAGTCGTATGCGTGGAAATGTTTGCAAACACGCTGATAACTATCGCAGAGGAGCAGACGGATGTCGGCGCGGTAAAATATGACAACTTTCTGGAAAGCAACGGCACAAAAGAAAATTATTCCTCATACCGAGGCGCGATACTGCGCAGTCAGGATGTCGTAAATAAGGTTCTTGCCGGCGACAAATCATTCTACAGAATGGAAATGGTGCGCCCGCTATACAGAAACGCGGTCAATATGCCGATGGCTTTCGGCTTCAACGGCATAGCACATTCCACCTCCACGCTCAATTCCTCCGTCATCAAATTTATGAATTCCCTCGGCTATACATCGCAGAGCCACTACACATATTATGTCGGCGGCACACCGCTTTCCGATGCACTGCTCGGAATCAAATATGTGATAACGGAAAACGATACTCTCGACCCGAAAATATATACCGTTGCCGAGAGCGGAACAAAATACTATAAATATATCAAGAGCGATGATACCATATATGCCATGCAGAATACCAAGGCTCTGCCGATAGCATACGGTGTCAGCCCGAGTATACTCACAGCAGACCTCGGCGATATCAGCGGAACGATAACGGGACTGGAATTTCAGAATAACATGATTCTCGAAATGCTCTCGGGAACAGGCTTCCGCAGCAATGTTTTCAAGGGAATCAGCGCCACTATAGATTATGAAAACTGCAATATGGGTATCAGCTATACCCACCCGACAAAGTATATCGACAAGGACGGCAATCAGCAGGTTCACGATACGCCTTACTATACCTTTGACAAGGCAACGGACGGCGCAAAGGTTACCTTCACGCTGACAGCTCCGCAGGACGGCGATATATATGTTCACTTCCCTGCCGATAACTTCCAGAAAACCTGCGATCTCTATGTAAACGGCAAGTTCATCAGCGAATATTTCAAGGATACCTCGGGTATTCTGAATATCGGCTCCTTCAAGAAGGGAACAAAAATAGTCGCCGAGCTTCGCCTGAAAAAGGATGCGACATATTTCTCCAGAGAATCGGATTATTACTTCTACTGCGTTGACTACAACGCGATGACAGAAGCAATAAACGCACTTGACAGTTGCGGAATGTATGTCGAAAAACACGGAAATTCCCATCTCAAGGGTGAAATCACCGTAACAGATGGGCAGACCCTCGTATTCACGACCATCCCTTACGATGCCGGCTGGAATGTTTATGTAGACGGCAAAAAGGTGGAAACACACCGCACCCTCAGCGCTCTTCTCTCATTTGAGGTTGAGGAAGGCTTCCATACGCTCGAATTCCGCTATATGCCGAAATGCTATGTCATCGGATTTATCGCGAGCGGCGTCGGTATCGTGCTTTTCGCTTTCTTCATTATTATAACAAAGGTGAAAAAAGTGAGAAGCAAGGTTTTCGCAAAGGCGAAATTCCTCGGCGAATTTATAAACGACGGCACACCTGCCGTAATCGAGGGTGAGGCGCATGAGGTCGCAGAGGAAACGCCGGAAAGCGGCGACGCAGATGCGGCATACGAATCTTTCACCATAAAGTTCGAAAACGGCGCGGATGCGGAGCAGGCGGAAAGCACCAATGCGGAAATAAGTAATGACACAGTAGCTTCCGATGGTACAGAAACGGAAGATAAATCGGAATCAAAACCCGATGATGCTCCCGACGCAGAGTAAATAAAACAAAAACCAGAAAATACCGGTTGCAGCGAACGCTGCAACCGGTATTTTGCTATAGCAGTCTGTCTTTATTATTCGTTGTTTTCGCCTTGCTTTTCGGCAGGCTCGGAAGTTTCGTTTGCTTCTGCTTCCTCCTCCGCTTCTATCTCTGCCGATTCCTCTTCTTTTTCGTCGGCTTGCGCTTCCGCTTTGGCATCGGCTTCCGCCTCTTCCTTCTCTTCCTCGGCTATCTGCTCGTCCATCGCTTCCTCCGCTTCCGCTATTACCTTATCGCGTGAAGAAGTATGAATTACCGTCTTGTCCTTGTATTCATCGGGTGTACCGAACTGCTCGTTTTCGTAGTTTACCTCAAATTCGGGCTTTGCTATATCATTGGAAAATTCCGCGGTCTGCTCAAAGGGGCTTCTTGCCATAGCGCGCTTCTTTGCTTCCGACTGCTCAAGGCTGTCGGTGCGTTCAAACTCGCTCGTGTCAAACTGCACCTCGCCCGTCATGGCAAGACTGGACTTCGGCGGCTTGATACCGAGCAGTACAGCCACATCCACTATCTCATCCTTACCGATAACACCGCTTGCCGCCATTTTCTTATGCCTTATCAGGAAGAAAGCGATAAGCGCGGCAGAAAGAACGAAACCTACACCCGCCACTATCTGGGAAACACGCAGGCTTCCGATATAGAGCGAGTCTGTGCGCAAGCCTTCGATAAACATTCTGCCGAGTCCGTACCAGCAGGCATATTCGAGGATTATCTGCCCATGGAATTTGCGCTTCTTATAGAATATATTGATAAGCGCGAAGCCTATCACATTCCAGAGAGATTCATAGAAGAAGGTGGGGTGAACATATCGCGTCTCCGACATGCCGAGCTTGCGTATACCCATGCGCCAAGGCAGGGTCGTATCGCCGCCGTATGCCTCCGCATTCATGAAGTTGCCCCATCTGCCGATAGCCTGCGCTATCATGACGCCCGGGATAACCATATCGCCCATCATGCAGAAGGACTGCTTTTTGTGCTTTGCCACAAGGAAAACCATCAGTGCGCCGACAATCACGCCGCCGTAGATTGCAAGACCGCCGTCACGCGGGCTTATCACATCCCAGAATGAACTGTAGCTGTGGTCTTTCAGCGAGAAGAGCACATAATAAAGTCTCGCGCCGAGAACCGCTATCGGGACTGTCCAGAGCGTGTAGTCAAGCACGGCATCGAGATTGATTCCGACCTGATTTGCACGCCATGCGAGGTAGGAAAAAGCCACTATGATGCCGAAGCATATTATGACGCCGTACCACATTATATCAATTCCGAAAAGGCGAAAAGCAAGACGGTTTACCGGAAATTCGCCTATGCCCAGCCCGGGAAAGGATATTATGGAAATATATTCGGAGGGATTCATATAATTTTTCTCCTTTTCACTTTTTTACTTGCTGATGGGCTTGACTATACTCATCGCATAATATTTCTCATCGAAAAGCTCGGGGAGCAGAGCCATGACATCATCATATGTCACACCCGCGAGGATATCGCCGTATGCGAGCCAGTCGAGCCCGTCATGCAGGGCATATGTGAAGGTTTCCGCCAGCTCCGTGGAATCGAAGCTTTTGATATATGAAGCATATTCGGCTCTCTTTATGCGCTCAAAATCCGCGCGGTCAAAGCCGTTTTTCTTTGCCTCTTCCGTATGGGAAACCACCTTTTCATAGACCTTCTCGGGATCATCGCTCTCGCCCTGAATATATACGACGGATGAATTTCTGTCATGATCGAACGATGCGGCAAAGCCGTTTGCCAGCCCGCTCTCATACATTTCGATACCGAAAGCGGAGGAAGCGCCGAAGAGAAGCTCCGTGAGTATATCACCTGTCGCCTGCTTCTTTGCTCTCTCGAGCGGATCTGCGGAAATCTTTATATCCTTTACGCCGATATAGAAGAGCGGCTTTGCAACCTCAAATTCGGCTACCACGCGCTTCTTGTTTACTTCGGGCTTCTCGCTGTTATACGAGCGTATAATTTCCTTCGGCTCCTGAACGGGAAGAATCTTATCAGCCACGCGCAAAACGGTCTCGGGGTTTTCCGCCGTATTTACGACAAGCATCATATTCGAGAGATTATAGAAAACCTCATAGCATTTATAGAGAAGCTTGTCGGTTATCTTCGCGATAGAGTCCGCCGTGCCGGCAACATTGAGCTTTATCTGATTATCCTTATAGAGTGCGTCCATCAGGTTGTAGTAGAGCGCACGGTGAGGATTGTCCTCGCCCATGCGTATCTCCTGACCGATGATACCCTGCTCCTTTGCCACAGTCTCGGGCGTGTAATACGGCTTTGTGACATAATCGAGCAGTATTTCGAGATTTTCCTCAAAATGGTCGGAGCAGGAGAAAAGATACGCCGTCATCGCAGAGCCTGTAAAGGCGTTCGCATCCGCGCCGTATTTGGCAAAGCGGGCAAAGGTATCGCTTCCGTCCTCGTTTTCAAACATCTTGTGCTCGAGAAAGTGCGCTATGCCGTCCGGCACGCGGGTAAATTCCTTATCGCCCGCAAGCCTGAAGCAGTTGTCTATCGCGCCGTATTTCGTGCTGAATAAGGCATAGCTTGTAGTGAAATTTTTCGGTATGATATAGATATCAAGTCCGCTCTTGTGGTGCGTATAATAATATTTTTCGCCCAGAGCCTTGTTTTCGGTAAGTTTAAGCTCACTCATCTTCCGCTACCTCCGTTCCGCAAAGGAAATATATCGTATCGAGCTTTATGCTCTGCGCTCTCGCCACTATCTGCTCCTTTGTGATGGCATTTATCTTTGCCATGCGCTCCTCCGGAGTTTCCGATGTGCCGCATATCGCGCATTCAAAGCACCAGCCCGCTATCTGACTTGTCTTATCCGTTATCGAACGCAGACTGTTTATGAGAGTGTTCTTCGCGTCGGAGATTTCCGTATCGCTTATCTCGCCGCGCTTGACACTCTCAAGCTGAGCGATAATCTCGCTTATTGCCTGCTTTTTCTTTGCAAATTCGATGCCGCTGTTTACGAATATCGCGCCCTTTACCGCGTCATAGCCCGCGCTGCAATAGTAGCAGAGGCTGAGGCGCTCGCGCACATTCATAAAGAGCTTGCTGCTCGTGCTTCCGCCGAAAATGACGGATACCATCTGCATCACGAGAAAATCATCGTCCTCGCGGCAGCAGCCGGCACGAAAGCCAAGTGCGAGCTTGCCCTGACCGATATTCTGATGCTCATAGACAGTCTTCGGCTCGCCCTTCGGCTCACGGACAACCTCTGTTTTAAGGTCATAACCGGCACCGCGGCAAACACCTGCGAACATGGCTTCAAAAGCCGCCGTAACCTTATCGAAATCCATATTTCCGACAGCGGAAATCTCTATTCTCGCGTTTGCAAGCAAGTCAAGGTACGCCGCGTAGACGCGCTCGGGTGTGAGCGCCGAAATGGTCTCCGCGCTTCCCTTTTCGCTCTCTGCATATGCTTCGCCGCGGTACATCTCCTCGCGCACGCGGCGGTTTGCATATGCTATCTTGTTGTTGGCATCGGCGCGGACAGCGTCGGCAAGCTTTGCCTTTTCGCTCTCAACATATTCGCTCCTGAAAGTGCCGCTTTCAAGCACGGGGTGGAAGAGCATCTGCGATATCATCTCAAGCATGCCGCCGGTAATGTCCGTTCCGTCCATGGAATATTTATTTGCGAGCATGCCCGCGTTTATATTTATTATCTGTGTATCACCGCGCTTGCCGATATTTGCCCATATGCCGGAGTCATAGAGCGATTCGAGCTGCCTGCGGATGGCACCGATATCGGGATATTTCTCCGTTCCCCTTTTGAGAACATAAGGAACAAGAGCATTTGCCGCCGCCTTTTCTTTTGAAAGCGGCATAACAAAGGCTATTCTGATAAAGTCGGATTTGAACTTGTCGGTTGCCACGGTATTAACAAAGACATTTTTTGCTATTTCTTTTCGTGTAAATGACATTTCTTTTTCCTTTCGGGATTATATTTTATATATATTACCATATTTTCCTCTCTTTTTCAATAGTTTGCAGATAAAATTTAATAGTATACGGTCATTGACATAACTGCAGTATTATGTTATAATTATAATATAAATTTCCCAATGCGGAGAAAAGAGGTTTTTATGGATACAATACTTACATGGGCAAGCGAACATATCGATACGCTTGTCTGGCTCACTGTCATCATCGTGGCAACCGTTATCGAAGCGCAGACGCTGGCGCTTGTTTCGATATGGTTCATCCCGTCTGCCGCGGTATCGCTCATTCTTTCGTTCTGCCGTGTGAATATCGGCATACAGATAGCCGTTTTTGCGGTGCTGTCGTTTATTCTGCTCATCTTTTCGAGAAAGATATTCGGCAAGACGCTCCGCATAAAGCCCGTCGCCACAAATGCCGATTCGCTGATAGGTGAGCGCGCCGTAGTAACCGAGGATATCAACAATATCGAGGGCAGGGGCGCGGCGAAGGTTCGCGGGCTGGAATGGTCGGCAAGGTCGGCTGACGGCGAAAATATCGAAGCGGGTACGGTTGTGCTCGTAATCGGCATAGAGGGCGTAAAGCTCATATGCAAAAAAGACAAATCTGACAAGAATTAACGGAGGTTTATTATGTTACCAATTATTATTCTCGGCATTCTTCTGGCTATAGTAATCATCGTTCTCATATCGAATATCGTTATCGTACCGCAGGCTCGTGCCGCTGTAATCGAGCGCCTCGGAACATACCATACAACATGGCATACGGGCTTCCATTTCCGCATTCCTTTCGTTGAGAGGATATCGAAAAAGGTTTCGCTCATGGAGCAGGTCGCAGACTTCCCTCCTCAGGCGGTCATCACAAAGGATAATGTAAAAATGCAGATAGATACGGTCGTTTTCTTCCAGATAACAGACTGTAAGCTCTTTGCATACGGCGTGGAAAACCCCATGTCGGCTATAGAAAATCTGACAGCCACCACTCTCCGTAATATTATAGGTGAACTGGAGCTGGATAATACACTTACGAGCCGCGATCTGATAAATACGAAAATGCGTGCTATTCTTGATGAAGCCACAGACCCTTGGGGTATCAAGGTCAACCGCGTTGAGCTGAAAAACATCATGCCTCCGAAAGAAATTCAGGATGCGATGGAAAAGCAGATGAAGGCAGAGCGTGAACGCAGAGAGCTGATTCTTCGCGCAGAGGGCGAAAAAAATTCTACCATCCTCGTAGCCGAAGGTAAAAAACAGGCAATGATACTCGATGCCGAGGCGCAGAAGCAGCGTGAAATTCTTCTCGCGGAAGCAGACAGAGCAGCCAAAATCTGTGCGGCAGAAGGCGAAGCGGAAGCAATACTGAAGATTCAGGAAGCAACAGCCGAGGGTATCAAGAAAATAAACGAAGCCGCACCCACCGAAAATGTCATCGCGATAAAGAGCCTTGAAGCTTTCGGAAAGGCGGCAGACGGCAAGGCGACAAAGATTATCATCCCGAGCGATATTGCATCGCTTGCAGGTCTTGCGACATCGGTTTCCGAGCTTTTGAAAAATGACGTGAAATAATAAGAAAAACAAATCCGCGGCGAAAACCGCGGATTTATTCAGTCTGTCGAAAATTCAGCTTATCTCTATATTTTGTACCGAAAGGCGATGCCTATCGGCATGATTCATCTTTGCAAAAGCGTTAGCTTAAGCTAAATCATAACTTGTGTAGCCTGCTTTAATAATTGCTTTTTGCATATCTGAAAATTTGCTTCTGGCAGATTTGCCCTCAATCAGTTCCTTAAAAAAGTTCTTTTTGAAAACCACATTGGTCTTCGGGCAAGTATAAAACGTAAATGATAATGTGGTAATATCTCGGGTCGCCACACAATTGCAATTTTTCCCTTCTTCTGAGGAAAAATTTTTTACGCAATCTTTGAAGTCAATATAAATCTTTTCCGCATCAGACTCCAGCGTTATACCCTCTTCGGTTACATCAATTACTCTGCGGCAAATTACATTCTTCATATTGATGACTCACCTCTCTTTCGGATAGAAAGAATTTTATCAAATGCTCAGCTATCGCGCTTTTGCTTAATGAAGCGCCAAATAACAACTCCGTAATTTAAAAAATACCTTTGACAAAGGGAGGCAAGCGCCTCCCTTTTCCTGTTTTATTTATTATCTCTTCGTCTCGATGAGACCGTATTCGCCGTCTTTTCTGCGATATACCACATTTACATCGGCACTTTCCTGATCCTCATATACGAAAAATTCATGACCGAGCAGATTCATCTGGAGAATAGCCTCCTCCGCCGACATTGGCTTGAGCGCGAAATTCTTTTTATGAATTCTGAATTCCTTTTCCTCATCCACAGTCTCGGTAAAATCGTGGCTCGGAGCAAACGCACCTTCGCGCAGGCGCTTTTCAAGGCGCGTCTTGTTTTTGCGTATCTGGCGGTCGATAATATTTACCGCAGGGTCGATGGCATGGAGGAAGGATTCAGCCTCCACTTCGCTGCGATAGATCATACCACGGGATGAAATGGTAAGCTCGAGAATCTGATGCTCTCTTTTCCTTGAAAGAGTGACAAATGCCTGTACCTCGTCGTCAAAAAACTTGTCGAGCTTTCTGAGCTTCTTTTCGATAATTTCTTTTTCATTATCGGTGAGTGTGACCTGCCTCAGCAAAATACTGGTTTTCATAGTTTACCATCCTTTCGGCAGGATGAGCCGCATATGCACGCCACTTTATAGAAATGCCATGCGTAAATCGGCATCCCGCATATTATTTCGGAAACGAAAAATGGTATTCCCGTTTCTTGTTTATATTATATCATAAAAAACACGAAAATGGAATCTCTTTTTGATAAATCTGTATAATTTTGTATGATTGAATAGATAGCATATGTTATTTTTGGCACTTTTTCACATATTGTGAATTTTGCTTTGCAAATGTGTCAATACTCCGTGAAATTCGGGAAAATTTATATTGTATATTTTATAAATTTATGGTATAATGTGCGCAGAAGCCTGCTATTGCAGTCTTGCGGCTGTCGCCGCTGTGCGCTTTTGCGCACCCGCGCCATTGTCGGCTTCGCAAAAATGCCTTTGCAAGCAAGCATTTTTGCTTCATGGTATAATTAGATTAGTTGATTACACAGAAAGGGCTTACGGTGCAGATGAAAAATATATTTTTGCCCGACATCATGTTTTCGGGAATATACGATATAGATGCGGATTTTCTCCAAAGCAGGGGAATCGACACCGTAATTCTCGATATAGACAATACACTTGTCACATACGGCGACCCGGAGCCGACAGAGCCTGTCTGCCGCTGGATAGAGGGGTTGCGCTCGGCTGGGCTGAATATCGCCGTCGCTTCAAATAACAAAAAGGAACGCGTCGAGCTTTTCTGCCGCAAAATAGACACCTTTTTTACATACGACAGCGGCAAGCCCTCGGGAAAATGCGTTCGGCTCTGCTGTGAGAAATTCGGCACGGTGCCGGAGCGCTGCGCCGTTATCGGCGACCAGATATTCACGGATGTGCTCTGCGCAAGGCGCGCGGGCGCATATGCCGTGCTCGTTACGCCGCTGAAATATAAAGAAAACCTCTTTTTCAAATTCAAGAGGCTGATGGAAAAGCCTTTTATACAAGCGTATAAAAGAAAGGAAAACCGCGCAAAACGCAGAAGGGACAGGGGAAAATGATAATCTCATGCATTCACATTCAGAGCTTCGGCAAGATAAATAATCTGACTCTGGAGCTTGACGGCGGCATCAATATCATCACGGGTGAAAACGAATCCGGCAAGAGCACGATATGCAATTTCATCAGGTTTGTTTTCTATGGGCTTCCTTCAAAAACCGAGGAAAAGCAGAAATGCATCAGCTGGGAGACCTCGCGCGCGGCAGGCTATATCATTTTCAGCGAGGACGGACTGCAATACCGCGTGGAACGCGACGCCGTGATGACGACATCGGCGGAGGGCAAGGTCAGCTTCTCGGAGAAATGCACTATATATGATAACGAAACAAACAATCCATGCCTGCGGGGAAAAAATCCGGGCGAAGAGTTTTTCGGCGTGCCGGAGAGCGTATTTGAGAGCACCGCGTATATACGCCAGCTCGGCGAAAGCAAAATAGGCGGCAGAAGTCTCCTCGAAGCATCGGAGAACATTCTCTTCTCCGGCGACGAAAGCGCGGGAACGAAAAAGGCGCTGAAAAAGCTCGATGAGGCGAGAAAATTTCTCTGGCATAAGAACAAAAGCGGCGGCAAAATACACGATATGCAGGAAAATCTCGATTCTCTTGAGGAGAGGATAGACGCCTCGAAATCGACCGGTGCGAGACTGATCTATCTCGACGGAAGAAAGCGCGAGCTGACACAGTCCGCCGAAAAAGCCGAAAAAGATGCGGCGGTGATAAAAGAAGAGCTGGATACATACGAGCGCTTCTCGATTAAGCAGGCTTACCGCAAATGCGTAAAGACAAAGCGCGAGGCTGAGGAGCTGGAGGCGCAGAGAGAGAAGCTCTGCGATGCCTCGGCTACAGGCGGTGTGCACATATACAAAAGCGAATATACAGAGCGTCTGCGCGCTTATCAGAGCGAGCTGAAAATAGCAACAGCACGCTACGAGGACGCCCGCACCGAGATGGAGGCGGCAAGGAAGAAGCTCGGCGATATGAACGAAAAGCTCGCTGTTTTCGAGCGGTTCGGCTCCGTGGAAAAGCGCGATGCGCTCGTGCACAAGGTTGAAGAAGATAAAAAGGCACTCTCATCAAGAAAGACGGTGAGTCTCATCGGACTTATCGGCACGGCTGTTTTTGCCTCGCTTTTCGTGGCGTCTTTCATAATAGGAGAGAGCGGCTCCGCGGCAATAAAGACGGTTTTTGCCGTACTCGCGGCTCTCTGCGCGCTTTTCTGCGCGGTTGGCTTTATCATGGCAGGCGGCTATGCCAAGCGCATACGGCGCGTATGCGCCATGTTCGGCTGTGCCGACTACGGCGAATTTGACGAGCTTGTCAAAGCCTCGAAAAAGGACGAAGCGGCGCTGATGTATATAATCGAGGGCAAGCGCGGCGCCGAAAGCAAATTTGACGAGGCATCATCCGCACTCAACAAGGCAAGCGCCGCCATCATCCGCGCACTTGAGGCTGCAGGCTTTGAAATCTTTGATAATACCGCGCTTTCGCTCGACAGAGCTATTGCGAAATGCGACGAGAAGCGCAGTGAGATAGAAAAGCTCGAGATAATGATAAGAGAAAAGAAGAAGTCGGCGGAAGAATATGCGGCGGCTCTCGCATCTTATCCCGATGAGCTGATAGCGCAGTCGGCAAAGGAGGACTTCCCTCCCGAGCTTGAAAGCTACGACTACAGAAAGAGAAAGCGCGACTATGAATTTTTAACACGTTCCGCCGCTTCCTCAAAAGAACGGATATACGAGATAGAAAAGGAATATACCGAGCTCAATGCCAAGGGTGAAAATCCCGTGAAGCTGGCTCCCGAAGCGGAGGCACTCAAAGGAAGCATCGCCGCGCTTACGGAGAAATTCGAGGCTTATGTTCTCGCCATAGAGGCTATGGAATCCGCCTCGGGCAAGCTGCGCGAGGGTATATCGCCGAAGCTTGCGAAAACGGCAGGCAAAGTCATGTCCAAGCTTTCCGGCGGCAAATACAGGTCGCTCGGCGTGGACGGCGATTTCGCGATGAGTTATTTCGACGGGATAACGCACGGCGTGGACAGCCTCTCCGCAGGCACGATGGATATAGCTTATCTCAGCCTGCGCATAGCGCTCATGGACTTGCTCTGCAAAAAGAGCGTGCCTCCATTTATCTTTGACGAGAGCTTTGCGCGGCTTGATGATACTCGTCTTGCAAACACGCTGGAGCTGCTTTACCGTCTCTACGGAGAATATGGGCAGTGCCTGCTCTTCACCTGCCACGGTCGCGAACGCGAAATCATGAAAAGTATAGGTGCCTTCAGGCAAATCGATATTTAATACAAAAGTATAAAAAGCGTTCTCCTCCATTTTGAGAGATCGCTTTTTTGCGATTTTTGTCTTGACTTTTTACGCACCGGAGTATATACTGTTGTGTATATCCGATGAAGCATAAAAACGGGGGAAACATGTCGACGAGTGTTATAGGCAATAATTATTTCGGCACGGAGCGCATAGGAAAAATTCTTTTGCGGATAGCCCCACCCGTGATGCTGGCACAGCTTATCCAGTCGCTCTACAATATAGTGGACAGCTTTTTCGTCGGCAAATATTCGGACAATGCGCTGACGGCACTGACCGTGGTATATCCTCTGCAGCTGATAATAGTCGCGCTTGCCGTCGGCACTGGCGTCGGCGTCAATACATACATGGCTCGCAAATATGCGCAGGAGCGCGAAAAAGAGGCAAACGGCACCGCAGGCGCGGGGCTCATCCTCGCGCTTGTCTCGTGGGCGATATTTGCCGCCGTTTCCGCTCTTATCATGCGTCCCTATGTCATGACCTCGGCAAAATCCCCGCAGGCGATAGAGGATGCCGTCATATACGGAAATATAGTCTGCATCGGCAGTCTCGGCGCTTTCCTCGAGGGAATCTGGTCAAAGGTGCACCAATCGCGCGGCAATATGCGTCTGCCCATGATAGCGCAGGTAGCCGGCGCGCTGACAAATATCGCCCTTGACCCGCTCATGATATTCGGAATAGGTCCCTTTCCCGAAATGGGAGTGGCGGGAGCGGCATATGCTACAGTGCTCGGTCAGGTCGTTTCGGCTGTCATCGTCGGCGTGAAGGGCTTTCGCCGTCCGCCGGCGGCGTGCGATTTCCCGCATTATGCAAACCGCATATATTTTTACGGTTATTCTTCCATCATCATGCAGGCGCTTTATACGGTCTATATCGTAGGGCTGAATATGATACTCGCAAAGTTTTCCGACTCTGCCGTTACGGTACTCGGACTTTACTACAAGATGCAGGGCTTTTTCTTCATCCCGCTTATCGGGCTGGAAACCTGTATTGTTCCCGTGCTGAGCTTCAATTATACAAGAAAAGAGTATCGGCGATGCCGCGACACGATGAATGTTTCCTTTGCCATATCTGCTGTATTCATGGTGATAGGTATAGTTTGCTTCTGCTTCTTCCCGCGATTTCTGATAAGCATCTTTTCATCAAATGCCGAGGTGTATGAAATAGGAAACGTTGCCTTCCGCATAATAGGAACAAGCTTTATTCCCGCAGTGTTTTCGCTGATGATACCTGTTTTCTTCCAGGCGATAGGCGGCGGCAAAACAAGCACATTGCTTGTTCTGATACGGCAGATATTCTGCCTTGTGCCGATATTCTGGCTTTTCTCTTTCATCGGGCTGAACTATACATGGCTTTCCTTTCCGATATCGGAGAGCATCGCGGGCAGCATCGGCATAGTGCTGTATGTCCGCACGCTGAAAAAGTGGAAAGCGGAAAAAGACAACGTCGCGCTTTTGCCGGCGGAAAAGGAGTGATATGTTTTGAAAAAATTCGGACTCATAGGTAAAAAGCTCGGGCATAGCTTTTCTCCGCAGATTCATGCCATGCTCGGCGATTACGAATATCGCCTATACGAGCTGGAGAGCGAGGAGCTTATCCCCGATTTCATAAAAACCTCCGATCTTGACGGCTTCAATGTCACTATCCCATATAAGCAGGCGGTCATTCCTTATCTTGATGAACTGACACCTGCCGCAAGCGAAATAGGCGCGGTCAATACGGTCTGCAGGCGCGATGGCAGGCTCATCGGCGACAATACCGACTGCGTCGGCTTTGCCTACACAGTGGCAAGCTCAGGCGCCGATGTTCGCGGCAAAAAGACGCTCGTTATCGGAAACGGCGGCGCATCAAAGGCAGTCTGCCACGCGCTTCGCGCGGCTGGCGCGGATGTGAACCTCCTCACGCATAAGGAAAATACCGCCGAGGGCATAAAGCCATATCTCGACAGCGGGATAATAGTCAATACCACACCAGTCGGCATGTTTCCGAAAAACGGTGAGGCGCCGGTAGACATATCGCTTTTCGGCGAGTGCGAATATGTTTTCGATATCATATTCAATCCGGCGAAAACGGCGCTCATGCTCGAGGCTGAAAAGCGCGGCATACCATGCAGAAACGGGCTCCCCATGCTTGTTTCGCAGGCGAAGCGCGCCGCCGAGCTTTTCATGGAATGTGAGATAGCCGACAGCGAAAACGAGCGCATAATCCGCGAGATTTCGGGCAAAGAGGAAAATATCGTTCTCATCGGGATGCCCGGCTGCGGCAAGACGACTGTAGGAAAGCTCATCGCAGAGCGGCTCGGCAAGGGCTTCATTGATACCGACGACGAGATATCCATGAGCGGCAAAACACCCGCGGAAATAATCACCGAAAGCGGCGAAGCGGCTTTCCGCCGAGTGGAGAGCAATGCGGTAGCCGAGGCGGGAAAGAAATGCGGCTTTGTGATAGCCACAGGCGGCGGCGTTGTCACCGTTCCCGAAAATTACGCCCCGCTCGCACAGAACGGACGCATAGTTTTTATAAACCGCGATATCTCTTCTCTCGCACGGGACGGCAGACCGCTCTCAACAAGCGACGGCGCACTCGAAAAGCTTTTCTCGGCGAGACTTCCGCTATATCGGGAATTTGCCGATATTGAGACAGACGGAAACGGAAGCGCGGCAGAAGTCGCCGAAAATATAATTAAGGAGCTAAAAAAATGAAAATACTCGTAATTAACGGACCGAACCTCAATATGCTCGGCATACGCGAGCCGGATATCTACGGCAAAAAAACCTACGACGACCTTCTTTTATATATAAAGGAAGAAGCGGACAGGCTCGGCGTCGCCGTCGAATTTTACCAGTCAAATCACGAGGGCGATATCGTGGACAAGATTCAGAGCGCCTACGGAAACACAGACGGCATAGTCATAAACCCCGCGGCATATACGCATACAAGCATTGCCATACCCGATGCGCTCAAGGCTGTCGGCATCCCGACGGTGGAGGTGCATATCTCGGATATAAGCTCGCGGGAGGCTTTCCGCCGCATTTCGTATGTTTCGCCCGTAGCTCTGAAAACGATAGCCGGCAAAGGCTTTGAGGGATACATCCTCGCAATGAACGAGCTTATCTCACATTGCAAAAATTCTTGAATATGTCTTGATATCTGATAAAATTTAGCGTATTTTCCTGTCAGTACACTAAATTTTATTTTATAACCGCAAAAACTTGACAAATTATTTTCCATAGTGTATACTATCTATATATTTTTTTATTTTTGGAAGGAAAAAATCAATGGAAAACAAACTGACTAAAAAGTACGGGCTGTTTACAGCCATATGTATGGTTGTCGGCATAGTTGTCGGTTCCGGCATCTTCTTCAAGGCGCAGGACATCCTCGATGCCACGGGAAGCAACCTTAAAATAGGCGTACTTGCATGGCTCATCGGCGGCGCGATAATGCTCTTCTGCCTGCTCGCGTTCTCCGGCATGGCACAGAAATTCGAAAAGGTAAACGGTATAGTCGACTATGCCGAGGCTCTCGTGGGCGGCAAATATGCTTACTATATGGGCTGGTTTACCACTTTTATCTATTACCCTGCCATGACAAGCGTTCTCGCATGGGTTTCCGCACGTTATACGCTTGTATTTCTCACCACGGCAAATCCGAATTTCCCCATGACCATTCCTGCGGCAGAGGGCGGTTGTATAATAGGACCGGAATGCATGGTTATAATGATGTTCTATCTCTGCATGGCTTATGTTGTAAACAGCATTTCGCCCAAGCTCGCGGGCAAATTCCAGACGACGACAACAGTCATCAAGTTTGTCCCGCTTGTTCTCATGACTGTAGTCGGCATCATCTACGGACTCTGCAATTCTTCTCATACACTAATCGAAAACTTCGCATCGTCCACTGTTCCGGAGGGTAAATCCTTCATGGGTCTGCTTTTTGCCGCTGTATGTACGACAGCTTTCGCTTATGAGGGCTGGATTATTGCAACATCGATAAATGCAGAACTGAAAAATTCCAAGAAAAATCTGCCGATAGCGCTCACCCTCGGAGGCATAATCATAATCACGATATATGTCGGATATAATCTCGGCGTTGCAGGCGGTGCTTCAAATTCAGAGCTTGTGGAAAAGGGTGCCACAGTCGCATTCAGAAATATTTTCGGCGGTTTTCTCGGAAATCTGCTCAATCTCTTTATTGCCATTTCCTGCCTCGGCACGCTGAACGGTCTTATGCTCGCTTCCACGCGCGGCATCTATGCCATAGCGGCAAGAAAGCAGGGACCCGCGCATGAGATTTTCTCTCAGATAGACGGCAAAACAAATATGCCCAACAACTCCGCCATCATCGGTCTTGCCGTTTGCGCGGTGTGGGGTACATACTTCTATTTTGCAAATCTCGCGGGCGCATGGGGCGGCATTTTTGCATTTGATTCATCTGAACTTCCGATAATCACTATCTATGCCATGTATCTGCCGATATTTATTATGTGGATGGTAAAGGCAAGGGACGAAAATATCTGGAAGCGCTTCGTTCTTCCCATGTTTGCGATACTCGGCTCCGTCATAATGGTCGGAACCTGTATATACAAGCATGGTATGCCATGTCTCGGATATCTCATAGTATTTGCGGTCATCATGGGAGTAGGCGGCATATTCCTCCACCGCAGAAAAAAAGTGTCAAAGGAAGACACCGAGCCTGAAAACACAACAGAAGCAAAAACAGAATAATTTACTGTATAAAAAACGCAGGGCAAGCCGAAAAATGACTTGCCCTGCAATATATTTCATATATAATAAAAAATCCAAGCTCATAGGCTTGGATTTTTTTGGAGCGGATTACGGGGCTCGAACCCGCCACCTCGACCTTGGCAAGGTCGCGCTCTACCAAATGAGCTAAATCCGCGTGCTTTTCAAAAAGCATATTGAGTATACCACAGGAGAAACAAATTGTCAAGTTTTTTTACGATTTTTTTGAAAAAATGTGTGGCTGTATTTTTCAGTAAAGAAAAGTATCAAAAAGTAACCTTTGATTTATCTTACTTTTCCACTGATTAAGGAAAATGAGCAGCGACAAGATAAACGGGCGTGAGTTAAGTTTGTGCGCAGACATAATTAAAGAGATTTATCGTTATTGACACCTCATCCGTCTCGGCGACGCCGTTCAGAGGTGGCTACGCCACCCTGAACCCTCCTCTTCTTCACGCAAAAGTACGATAAAAGAAAACTATCTCAAAAATAAAGAAAAGTCGCATGCGACTTCTCTTTATTTTTATATCCTATATTCTCTTTCCGAGAATATCAATATACTTGCGATAAAACTCCTCATAATAATCTCCGTCTATCGCATCGCGTATCTTCGCCATAAGCTCATTATAAAAATAGAGATTATGCAGGACGCAGAGACGCATTCCGAGCATTTCTCCCGCGCGGAGCAGATGACGGATATATGCCTTTGAATAGTTGCGGCAGGCAGGGCAACCGCAATCGGGATCTATGGGTGCAGGGTCTCGCATGTATTTCTGATTATTTACATTGACTGTTCCCTTCCATGTAAAAATCGTACCATGGCGGGCATTTCTGCTGGGCATGACGCAATCGAAGAAATCCACACCGCGCCAAACTGCCTCGAGTATATTTATCGGCGTGCCGACTCCCATGAGGTAGCGCGGCTTATTTTCGGGCATATACGGCTCTACGGCGTCGATTATGCGGTACATTTCCTCCGCGCTCTCGCCCACCGCAAGACCGCCTATCGCATATCCGTCAAGGTCGAGCGCAGCTATATCCTGCATATGACCTATGCGGATATCGTCATATGTGCCGCCCTGATTTATTCCGAAAAGCATCTGATTTCTGTTTATCGTTTCGGGGAGCGAATTCAGCCTTGCCATTTCCGCCTTGCAACGCTCGAGCCAACGCGTCGTGCGCTCCACGCTTTTCATCACATAATCGCGCGGCGAGGGATTTTCTATACATTCGTCAAATGCCATCGCCACGGTGGAAGCGATGTTTGACTGAATACGCATGCTCTCCTCGGGACCCATAAAAATCTTATGCCCGTCTATATGGCAATTGAAATAAACGCCCTCTTCCTTTATCTTGCGGAGCCCCGCAAGGGAAAACACCTGAAAACCGCCGCTGTCTGTCAGCACGGGTCTGTCCCAGTTGAAAAACTTATGTATACCGCCCATATCGCGTATCACATTGTCGCCCGGACGCACATGGAGATGATATGTATTGGAAAGCTCTATCTGACAGCCGATTTCCTTCAGATCCATAGTAGAAATGCCGCCTTTTATCGCGGCACATGTGCCTACATTCATGAAAACAGGCGTTTCCACCGTCCCATGTACCGTTTCAAATCTGCCGCGACGGGCTTTTTTATCTTTTTTAATAAGAGTGAACATTTTTATCTACCTCAAAAATCAAGTTCTGCCGAAGCGCCTGTCCATCTCGCCTTTTGTGAGTTCAAAGGCAACGGGACGCCCATGCGGACAGTATTTTATACAATCGTATCTGAGCAGATTTTCGCATATCCAGCGGATATGCACATCGTCATAATGCCTGCCCGCCTTTATCGCGGCTTTGCAGGAGGTCTGATAGAGTGCGCGCTCAAATACCGTGCGTTTCTTCGTTTCAAGTGCCGCCGGATTATCCGCCGCCGCAGAAACAAGCGTCTGCAAAAGCTCCTTTGCATCGGCGATACCCATATCCTGCGGAACGGCGCGAATGACCATGTTGTTGCCGCTTATCTCAAAAATGAAGCCTACAGCGCTTATCTCCGCGCCGAAATTCAGCGCAGCGTCGAGCTCCGCACCCGAAAGCGTCAGCACCTCGGGAACAAGCAACGCCTGCATATACGGATCGGAGAGACTCATATTTGCTCTCATACGCTCAAAGTTTATGCGTTCATGCGCCGCGTGCTTGTCTATTATCAGCATCTTACCCTCGGTCTCCATTATTATATAGCTCTCAAAAACCTCGCCGACTATGCGATATTCGGGAAGTTCATTTGCTATATGTCCGCCTATCCTCGCATCGGTGTCGCCGTAGAAGCCGTCGCTCTGCTTTACATCGGTCTGATATGTTTTAACTGACCCGCCGAATGGCTCTTTCGGCTCGGTCTTTGCCGCCTGAAATTCTGTCGGCGCACTGACCTTTGCATCTGTTTTTTCCGCATAGGAGAATGTACTCTCCTCATGGAGCGGCTTATTATGCGGCACATCGGCGTATACCCGCTCTGGTGCAAATATCGGCTTTGTCTCGTTTGCCGCATAACGCGAAGCCGCCGAACCGAAGCTTTCCGCTTCCGGCTCTGTTCTTGTTTCCGATTTTGATTTTGCTTCAGGCTTTCCCTCTCCGGCATAGCGCAAATCGGGAAGCGCCTCCTGCGTATGCTTCTTTTCATCTATCGGCGCAAAGCCGGAAACGACTTTAAGCTTTTCATCCGTCATCTCGCGCGATTTCTTTATGAGGTCAAAGGCGGGGCGGTTTAATTTTGCATCAAGCGCACCGCGCACCGTATAGTAAACGGCATCAAAGATTTCCTTTTCATTTGAAAATTTCACCTCCAGCTTTGCGGGATGCACATTCACATCCACAGCCGAGGCATGAATCTTCAGAAAGATCACGCACGAGGGAAATTTTCCCTGCGGGATATACGAGCTGTATGCCGCCTCGAGTGCCGCCGTCATCGTTCTGCTCCGTACAGAGCGCGAATTTATGAAGAAAAGCTGCATATTCCTGTTTCCGCGGACATTCTCGGGTGTGCTGATATATCCGCTGACGGAGATGCCCCCGCTCCTTGCCGAAGCCTCGGTCATGCGGGAGGCAAAGCCCTTGCCGAAAACGGAATACACCGCATTTTTGAGGTTGCCGTCGCCCGCGGTGGAAAAGCGCATTTCGCCGTCGCATATATAGCGAAAGGCTATCTCGGGATGAGAGAGTGCCATTTTCTCCATGAGGGAGGAGACAGCTATCCCCTCCGATACATCGGAGCGCAGAAATTTCAGTCTGGCAGGTGTTCTTGCAAAGAGATTTTCGCAGATGACGGTAGTCCCCTCGGGAAAGCCGCCCTCTGAAACCTCGGATACGCTTCCGTATTCGCACCGGACGAGCGTGCCTGCCGTCTTGCCGCGCAGACGCGTCATTATCCGCATATCTGTAACGGCGGAGATAGCCGCCATCGCCTCTCCGCGAAATCCGAGCGTAGTTATGCCGGAGAGATCCGCCGCCGTATGGATTTTGCTTGTGGCATGGCGGCGCAGACATGCAACGGCATCCTCCGCAGTCATGCCGCATCCGTCATCGGTTATGCGCATGAAGGAGACCCCGCCGCGCTTTATCTCGGCGGTGATACTGCGCGCACCCGCATCTATCGCGTTTTCGGCAAGCTCCTTTATCACCGAGGCAGGTCGCTCCACAACCTCGCCTGCGGCGATCAGGTTCGCCACGCTCATATCGAGAACATTGATTATTCCCATTCGTTTATCCTTTCATCAGGGTATCATTTTTTTGAGTTCGTATACAAGATTCAGCGCTTCGAGCGGAGTCAGCGTATTGATATCCGTTTTTGAAAGCTTATCCGTTATCTCATTTTCCGCCATGCTTCCAAATGAAAGCATCTGCGGCTCGTCCTCCTCCGCCCTGCGGTGCGCAGGTGCGGTTTGCGCCGCGCCATCGTCAAGCGAAGAGAGAATTTCCTTTGCTCGCCTTACCACGGCAGAGGGAACGCCCGCGAGCTTTGCCACCTCAATACCGTAGCTGTCGTCCGCCGCTCCGCGCACTATCTTACGCAGGAAAACGATATCGTCATGCTTCTTCTTTGCCGCGATATTGTAGTTCACCACGCCGTCAAGCTCGTCCTCGAGCGTGGTCAGTTCGTGATAATGCGTGGCAAAAAGCGTTTTCGCGCCTATCTTATTCACCGTATGCTCGGCGACGGCACGCGCGATGCTCATTCCGTCAAAGGTGCTCGTGCCTCTGCCTATCTCATCATAAATAATAAGGCTCTTTTTCGTCGCGTTTGCAAGTATATATGCCACCTCGCTCATCTCGAGCATGAAGGTGGATTTGCCCATGGCAAGGTCATCCGAGGCACCGACGCGCGTGAATATCTTGTCCACAACGCCTATGTGCGCTTCTTTCGCCGGAACAAAAGAACCTATCTGCGCCATGATGCAGATAAGCGCCACCTGACGCATATATGTCGATTTGCCCGCCATATTCGGTCCCGTTATCAGCGCAAAACGATTGCCGCGGCAGTCAAGCTCCGTATCGTTCGGGATGAAGAGCGAGTCACTCGCCGTCTGCTCGACGACGGGATGGCGCCCGTCTTTTATGCAGAGCCTGTCGCCGTAGTCAACGGTCGGTCTCGTATATCCGCTTCTCTGCGCCACCTCGGCAAGCGATAGGAAAACATCAAGCTTGGAGAGCAGATATGCCGCCTTCTGAATGCGGTGGACATTTTCGGCGAGCTTCAGGCGTATATCTGTGAAGAGCTGATATTCCAGCGCAGTCACGCGCTCTCCCGCACCGAGTATCTGCGCCTCCATATCCTTGAGCTCTTCCGTTATGTAGCGCTCGCAGTTTGCAAGCGTCTGCTTTCTTATATATCTCTCGGGAACACTTCCGACAAACGATTTTGAAACCTCTATGTAATAGCCGAAAACCCTGTTATAGCCGACCTTCAGCGTGCGTATGCCCGTCGCTTCCTTTTCCGTTGCCTCTATATTGTCGATGAGAGACTTGCTGCTCGTCATCACAGAGCGCAGATAATCGACATCGGCATTGTAGCCGTCGCGTATAATGCCGCCCTCGCGCACGGAGAAAGGCGGATCCTCTTTTATGCCCGCTTCTATTATCGCGCGCAAATCCTCCATCGGGTCAAGCTCGGCATATATGCCGGGAAGCTCGCCCGCGGAAAACGAAGCTATGATATCGCGTATCGGCGGAATTTTCTCGAGCGTGGCGGCGACGGCACGCAGGTCGCGGGCGTTCGCCGTGCCGTAAACTATTCTTGTTATCAGCCGCTCCAAGTCCATGACACCCGCGAGCTGCTCCGCTATTTCGCCGCGCTCGGCGACACGTGCGTAAAGCTCCTCCACGGAAGCGAGCCTGCGCTCGATATGATAGGGATTTTTCAGCGGGAAATCTATAAACTTGCGCAGCAGTCGCGCGCCTGCCGCAGTTTTTGTCTTGTCCAGCACCCAGAGCAGTGTGCCCTTCTTCTCGGCGCGGCGCATCGTCTCGCAAAGCTCGAGATTGCGGCGTGTATTCACATCTATCTCCAGATACTGCCCGTCGCGGTAATAATTGAGCGAGCCAATATTGGAAAGGCTTGTTTTCTGCGTCTCCTCAACATAGGAGATAAGCCCGCCGAGAGCGAGAAGTGCGGGATTGTTTTCCGTAAAATCATCGGGCAGGGGCGAAAAATGCTCCTCTGCGGCAGAGAGTGCCGACTCGGCGCGAAAACGGTCGGGCTGAGCCTCGTTTATCGTACAGCGCAGACGCTCGCGCATGAAGTCGGAAGCCTCGGGAATAGCCGAGCACGCGCAGGAAAGCACAGCCTCGCGCGGCGCATATGTGCCTATCTCGGAGAGCAGGCGCTGCGCCCTGTTGTCCCCGTCAAACCATGTTGCCGAGGTCTGACCGGTAGATATATCGGCAAAAGCTATGCCGTAGCAATCCGGCGCGGCATATATCGCGCATATGTAGTTGTTTTTCTTTTCATCAAGCAGGGATGATTCCGTGAGCGTGCCGGGCGTTATCATGCGGATGACATCGCGCTTCACAAGTCCCTTGGCAAGCGCGGGGTCCTCCGTCTGCTCGCAGATGGCAACCTTGTAGCCCTTGCCGACAAGCTTGCCTATATACGGGTCTACGGCATGAAAAGGCACGCCGCACATCGGCGCGCGCTCCGGCTCGCCGCAGTCCTTGCCTGTCAGCACAAGGTCAAGCTCGCGCGAGGCTGTTTTGGCATCGTCATAGAACATCTCATAGAAATCGCCTACGCGATACATGAGGATATATTCTCTGTATTTGTCCTTTATATCAAGATATTGCTGCATCATAGGTGTCGGCATTGCTTTTCCTCCGAAAAAAGGTGATTTGTCTTTGTTTTTGCGGTTATTTTACGACCTCGCCCATGAGCGCGTAGGTCAATGCCTTGGTAATACGCACGTCGGCAAACTGCCCGCGCAGGCTCTCGTCGGCAGGGATATGGACTATCTTATTGCCGCCTGTTCTGCCCGAGAACATTTCCGGGTCGGTCTTGCTTTCGCCCTCCACGAGAACACGGACAACCTTGCCCTCAAGCGGGAGGTTGCAGGCGAGTGCATTTTCCGCCTGAGCCTCAAGAAGCCTTGCAAAACGCGCACTCTTTATCTCATCGGGCACCTGATTTTCCATTTTTGCCGCAGGCGTGCCGTCGCGCTTGGAATAGATAAACGAAAAAAGCATATCGTATCTCACGCGGCGCACCATATCGAGCGTGCACCCGAAATCCTCGTCCGTCTCACCCGGGAAGCCCACGATGATATCCGTGCTTATCGAGATATCGGGCATTTTTTCGCGCATATAATCTATGAGCTCCATATAAGCCGCGGTATCATAATGCCTGTTCATCTCGCGGAGAATCCTGTCGCTTCCGGACTGGAGCGGCAGGTGAAAATGACGCGCTATCTTCGGATTTTCCGCCATCGTGTCGATAAGCTTCTTTGAAGCGTCCTTCGGATGGCTCGTCATGAATCTGATGATGAAATCGCCCTCTGTTTCGCATAGTCGTGCGAGCAGGTCGGCAAAATCACACTCTCCGTGAAATTCCTTGCCGTAGGAATTGACATTCTGCCCGAGCAAGGTTATTTCGCGGCAGCCGTCGGCGACGAGCGCACGAACCTCCGCCTCTATATCCTCGGGGCGTCGGCTTCTCTCTCTGCCGCGCACATACGGAACGATGCAGTAGGTGCAGAAATTATTGCAGCCGTACATTATGCTCACCCATGCGCGGGCTTTGCTCTCGCGGCGCACGGGAACACCCTCGGCAAGCACAGCGTCTCCCTCATTGGGATAGAACGAGCGTCCCTCCGTCATCGTGTGGTAAAGCATTTCAGGCAGTCGCCAGAGATGCTCCGTGCCGAAAACAAAATCTATATAGGGATAGCTTTTCTTTATCTTATCGCTCATGCTCACCTGCGAAACCATACAGCCGCATACGCCGATGATGAGCGCGGGATTTTTCTCCTTTAAGTGCTTGTAGCCGCCTGTTATCGAGAGTGCCTTTTTCTCCGCATGGTCGCGGACGGCACAGGTATTTACTATTATCAGGTCGGCATCCGCCGCCTCGGAAACGATGCAGTAGCCCATATCGGCAAGTGTACCCGCTATGCGCTCGCTGTCCGCTTCATTCTGCTGACAACCGTATGTTATGACGCAGGCATTTTTGCCTCCGCTTATCATCGCGGAAATGCTTCTCGCATATTCATGCTGTTTTTCCATTTCAGCTTCGGTTATGATTCTCTTCTTCCCGCTTTCCATCTCGCAAACAAAGACCTCTCATTATAGTTATATATACATAGATATTATAATATATCTCACTGTCAAAATCAAGAGGAATTTGTCTATTTTTGAGAATTGAAAAGGTCGCCATCGGCATTTTCGCCGATGACGACCCGAATATTATGCTTTGTCAGGTATTATCATAGCCTGTTTTGCCGAAGCGCACAAACGAAATAATGACTGAAACCATATTGAAAACCTCGCAGAGTATGCCGCCTATCGAGAAATAATAGATATTGTTCACTATCCACATCGGCGAAACAAGACATAGCTGGGCTATGCGCATCGTCTTTCCGTTGTGCGTCCACATGGCAACCGTGCCGCCGCCCTGTGCCGCGAAAAGAATCAGCGCTATCCACCATTTCTCGCCGAAAGCAAGACACGCCAGAATGCATGAGAGCGCAAAGCACGCTTCTATAAGCACAAAGTATCCCCGTTTTCTGCACTTTTCTCCGAGCGCGAAAATGACTCCGCGCATTATGCCGAAAATATTGAGCAGCATTCCCGCATACGAATGAAGCAGTGCAAACTGGAGCGCAAACGAAAGTCCGCACCCCGCCTGAAAAAGAAAATAGTTTCTGTTCTTCCTGCATTGATAGGAGATAAGCGAACAAGCCGTGCCTACATATCCGATAAGCTGTATCGGGGCAAAAAATTTTGTGATAACCTCGGGCATAAATCAAAACTCACTTGTCTTTTTATATTTACAGATTACAGAGCTATTATAGCGCGCAAAAAGCCGCATGGCAAGAGCTTTTCTTAAAAAAATTATTTTTTCTCAAAATAACTCTTGACAAAAAGGAGGCTTTATGATATCATTGTAAAGCGATTTGCTTTACAGTACGGAGGGCAGTATGTTTGAGAAGGATTTGTCGCTGAATCTTCTTTTTGATACCTACGGCGAGCTTCTGCCGGAAAATCAGCGCGATATGTTCGAGCAATACTACTGCGATGACCTATCCCTTTCCGAAATAGCGGAAAATGCGGGAATCACAAGGCAGGGCGTGCGCGACAGGATAGACAAGGCGCGCCGTGCGCTCACAATGTATGAAGAAAAGCTCGGCTTCGTAAAGAAGCTCTCGGAGCTTGAGGCGGCAAGAAGAAAAGCCGCGGAGAAGCTCTCCGCTCTTACCGAAAAAGAAGCAAAAGAAGCGCTCGCCGCGCTTGAAGAAATGAAAATCTGATTTTTGAGGGCAAATTTAAAAGATAGCCCCGATGGAGAATATATATGTTTGCCGGTTTGCAGGAAAAGCTCGCTGAAGCTTTCAAAAAATTCAGAAACAAGGGCAAGCTCACGGAATCCGATGTAAAAGAGGGCATGCGCGCAGTAAAGATGGCGCTGCTTGAAGCGGATGTAAACTTCAAGGTTGTAAAGGAGTTTGTCGGCAAAGTAACCGAGCGTGCCGTCGGAAGTGAGGTTCTCGAGAGCCTTGTTCCCTATCAGCAGGTTATAAAAATAGTAAACGAAGAACTGACAGCTCTGATGGGTTCCACGGAATCAAAGATAAAAATCGCCTCCAAGCCGCCTACGGTCATCATGATGGTGGGCTTGCAGGGCGCGGGTAAAACCACACAGAGCGGAAAGCTCGCGGGGCTTTTCAAGAGGCAGGGCAAAAATCCGCTTCTTGCCGCATGCGATGTTTACCGACCCGCCGCGATAACCCAGTTGCAGATAGTCGGCGATAAGCTCGGGATACCGGTTTATACCGAGGGCGACAAGGTTTCGCCAGTTAAAATAGCAAAGAATGCCGTCCGTCATGCCGAGAAAAACGGCTACGATATGGTTTTCATTGATACCGCGGGCCGTCTGCATCTCGACGAAGCGATGATGGACGAGCTGCTCGATATCAAAAAGGAAACGGAGCCATCCGAGATACTTCTCGTCGTCGACGCGATGACAGGTCAGGACGCCGTCAATGTAGCCAAGGCTTTTGATGAAAAGCTCGATATCACGGGCGTTGTCATGACGAAGCTGGACGGCGATACGCGAGGCGGCGCCGCTCTCTCGATAAGATATGTCACGGGCAAGCCGATAAAATTCATCGGCGTGGGCGAAAAACTCGATAATATCGAGGTTTTCCACCCCGACAGAATGGCATCGCGCATACTCGGCATGGGCGATATGCTCTCGCTCATAGAGAAAGCCGAAAAGAGCTTCGACGAGAAAAAGGCGGCAGAGCTTGAGGAAAAGCTCCGCAAATCCCGCTTTACACTCACTGATTATCTCGACCAGTTTTCGCAGATACGCAATATGGGCAGTATAGAATCCATTCTCGGAATGATGCCCGGCGTCAAGCAAAGTGCCATCAAGGATGCTAAAATAGACGAGAAGATGCTCGACCGCACCGAGGCGATAATCCTTTCGATGACGCCTGCCGAGCGCGAAAAGCCCGAGATTATCAGCTCCTCGAGAAAAAAGCGCATTGCCGCGGGAAGCGGTACAAGCGTTGAGGATATAAATCGCCTGCTCAAGCAGTTTGACCAGATGAGCAAGATGATGAAGCAGTTTGCGGGAAATAAGAAAAAAGGCTTCGGCAAGATGCCCTTCAAAATTTAAGTATAAATAGTCAGAGGCGATACGCCGGCTGAATTTTTATAAAAAACAAATAAAATCATAAATTCTTTACGGAGGAATCAAAAAATGTCAGTTAAAATCAGACTCAGAAGAATGGGCGCGAAGAAAGCTCCCTTTTACCGCGTAGTGGTAGCGGATTCCCGTTATCCCCGCGACGGCAGATTTATAGAGGAAATCGGTTACTATAACCCTCTCACAAATCCCGCCGATATCAAAATTGATGCTGAAAAAGCTAAGGCATGGCTTGAAAAAGGCGCTCTCCCCACAGAAACAGCAAAGAGCGTTCTCAAGAAAGCCGGCGTAACCGAATAATCGGAGAAGCGCAATGGTTAATCTCAGCGAGACACTCGCAGATATGGCTCGCGCCATAGTAGATGACCCCGAATCCGTCACCGTAGCGGAAAAAGTAACCGAAAACGGAACTGTGGTTCTGGAGCTTTCCGTTGCTCCCGACGATATGGGAAAAGTCATCGGTCGCGGAGGCAGAATTGCCAAGGCGATAAGACAGGTGATGAAGGTCGCGGCTAATAACTGCGGCAAGAGAGTTACCGTAGACATAAGATAACAGAAAAAAGCGATGTTCCGCATCGCTTTTTTGCTACACAAAATTTTTACTTTAATTTTTCTGCGAAAGCCATGGTTTTTTCTATATACTTTATGAAAAGAAAAATAAGAAAAGGAGAGAAGCCCATGAAAAAATTTTTCGCATTCGCACTTGCAATGATTCTGGCAGCAGGCGTTTCCGCCTGTGCAGGCAAGCCCGAAGCCACAACGCAGCGCACATCATCGGTATCAACCAAGGCAACGCAAACCACCGCAGAAACCTCTGCAACCTCCGAGTCTAATAATGAAACAACTTCCTCGGAGTCCTCTGCATCCGCCACAGAACTGCCCATAGTCGAGCCGCCCGCTGTCGCGCCTGCCGATGAAGTCAGAGCGCAGCGGACATTCTCCGTCAGCGAAACTCCCGACGGCATCACGCTCGAGGTCACGGTATACGGCTATTCCAGCGAGACGCTCGGTAAGGATTTCTATGTGAAAAGCAATGAGTTTTTCCGCGCCGATGTGAAAGTGACAAACACCTCGGAAAAATCGTTTTGGCAGTTTCTGCCCACAGCCTGCCGTGAAAACGGAAGAGCAAATCACAATCATGAGATAGCGTTTTCCCTCTCCGACGGCAAGGGACACGCGCTTCACTCCACCGACAGCTTCGGCAAAGGATGCCCCGAGATGATAGACATATGGGAGATAAAGGCGGGCGAAAGCTATGAATGGAGAGTAACTGTCGCCGCAGGCGAAAATACCTACGGCGAGGGCAAGGGAGATTTGACGGTCAGCGATTATCCATGGCTCGGCATAGCGCTCTACGACAGGAGCATATATGAAAACGATATGCTCGAATTCTCCGGTAATTTCTCGTTTTCATATTCCGCAAAGAGCGAAACATCCTCAAATGAGCTCACAGTAAAGCTCCCCGTGAGCCTTACTGTGGTGTATATAACAAAATAAACCACCGGATTTATCAAAAATGCCGCCCGAAAAAGGCGGCATTTTTATGTTCACTTTCGAAGTGTTTTCAGATATTCCTTTTTCTCGGGGGTGATGCGGTAGCTCTCGCGAGCCTTGCTTATCGTTTTGTTGTGCGTGAAGGTATCGAGCCTGCCTGTCTCGAGGATTTTTACTATATCGTCATAATGCCCGATAAGTGCCGTTGCAAAATACCATGCGCGCATCATATTTATATAGTATTCGTTGCTTTTCACAGCGGCAACCGCCTCGGGATATTCCGGAGCATAGTATTCCCCGAGGAAAAAATTCATCAGTGTGCCTATACCGTAGCGCACGGTATAGGTATGATCGCTCTTCATCCAACCAAGCGCTTTTTCCGCCGTTTTATGCGGATATCTGCCGAGCGCCTTCGGGCGCAGACCGTCGCAGGTCGCCCAGTTGTCGATATACGGCAGAAAACGCTCCAGCTCCGCTATCAGCAGGTCATAGTTCTTTATCCTTTCCAGCAGAAAGGCATGCAGATTATTTTCTTCGTAGTATTCATGCGGCAGTTCCGAGAGAAAAGCTTCCGCTTCCGGTGTGACCGATATTTCCTTTGCCATAGAACGGAGGAGCGGCACACGGACGCCTATTATGCGCTCGGATGGGATATCCGGTATCAGCGCCGAATGAAATTTTTTATAGCCCTCATCCGAGAGGGAAACGAGCTTTTCATATATCTCTTTCATAAAAATTTTCCTTATCTAAGGCAATGCCTCGGCTCTCGCCGAGGCAAATATTATTGTGTTTCAGCGCATTGCGGAAATCGCGAGAGCTTTTTCATGCTGTTCATGCTCTGCCAGCATCATCTCTTCGGATTTCTCCGCCTCGAGATTGACCTCATCAGGGTCTCTGTATGTGGGTACGGTCGCCTTGAGTGCCGCCTTTATCTTTTCGGAGGAAATACCGTTTTTACTTTCGTCGACAGCGCGGCGGAGAATTTCTATCTTGCCCTCCACCTCATCGCGCGAAAGCGGCGCATCCTTTTCGATGAAAATGAGCTTATTATCCGTCTTGCTTAAGTTTTCCGTCTTGATGAGAAGCTCCTCATAGAGCTTTTCGCCGGGGCGCAGACCGATTTCCTTGATATCTATATCGACATAAGGCGTGAAGCCCGATATGCGTATCATGCTCTCGGCAAGATCGAGAATTTTGACAGGAGCACCCATATCAAGCACAAAAAGCTCGCCGCGCGATGCCTTTACGCCCGCCTCCATCACGAGTTGACTCGCCTCGGGGATAGTCATGAAATATCTGATTATGCGCTTATCGGTGACAGTCACCGGTCCGCCTGCAGCTATCTGACTCTTGAAAAGCGGGATAACGGAGCCGTTGCTTCCGAGCACATTTCCGAAGCGGACAGCCGCAAAAGCGGTTTTGCTGTCGGTGCGGCACTGCACTATCATTTCGCACATACGCTTGGAGGCACCCATGATATTGGTCGGATTTACCGCCTTATCGGTGGAAATCAGGATAAACTTCGCGGTGCCGTACTTCTCTGCCATATCGGCTGTATTGTATGTGCCGAGGACATTATTCTTTATCGCCTCACAGCCGCTGTGCTCCATAAGGGGCACATGCTTGTGTGCCGCCGCATGAAATACGATATCCGGTCGATATTCGGCAAAAATGCTGTCCAGTCTTACCCTGTCACGCACGGAAGCTATCTCAACCGAGAGGTCAAGCGCCTTTCCGTATTTGCGGATAAGTTCCTGCTGAATATTGTATGCGTTGTTTTCATAGATATCGAGGATAATCAGTTTTTTCGGCTTCAGCTTCGCTATCTGGCGGCATATCTCACTGCCTATGGAGCCTCCGCCTCCCGTTACAAGCACGGTCTTTCCGGAATAGAAATCCGCCATATGTGTTTTTTCTATATCAATTGATTTGCGGAAAAGCAGATCCTCTATTTTAAATTCGCGAAGCACACGTTTTTCGGGAACAACATCTGCATTTCCCTCTCCGACCTCAATAAGCGGAAAATCATAAAGCTTTACCTTACAGCCTGTAGTGCTGTACATATCATACAGCAACTTTGCCGTTTCGTTTGATATATCCGGAATGGCAATGAAAACCTCCTGTATCGGGAGATTTTTCATGCGGTTTATCGTTTCCCTGCCCTCTTCATAAACAGGCACGCCGTTTATGACAGATCCGATCTTGTCGCTGTTTTTGTCCACAAAGCAGACAGGCGTATAATGCGATTTCGGATTGCAGAGCAGCTCATCCGCAAGAAGTGCGCCGACTCTTCCTGCGCCTACTATGGCAACACCTATCTTATGTGAAGGCGCCTCTTCCTCATGCTCGCGCACATTTGAATTTTTGTAGATAAACTGATAGAGAAAACGTGATGACAGTGTAGCCACACAGGAAACGGATATAACCGAAACACTGCACCAGAAGCCGAGCGAGCAACCCGTAAGCTTTGTCACAAGCAGTGCCGCCGCACCGCCTATGGCATCGGCAAAAACTATCCGCAGATACGCACTGTAATTGGCATATCTCCAGACGAAATTATACGAACCGATGATAAGCCTTGTCGCGAAAGGAAATCCCCACATCAGGAGAGCGCAAATCAAAAGCTTTTTTACGCCCATGCTTCCGTCATTACCGCGTATTGAGCTTATTCCGTACATGGTGAAAAATACTGCAAAATAGCAGAGCGCATCTATCATAAAAAGGCGCCATTTACGCCCGACAAGAAGTATCCTGCCGGATACGATAGGATGCTTGGAATTTTTATTTATATTATCTCTGTTCATTAAAAGCATCTCCGCAAAGTATAATAGGCAAATCATGCAATTACAAATTTATGATATCACACGCGCACGGAATTGTCAATAGATTTCGGATTATTTTTTTATAATGTTGTAAAAAACTGATAAGCATTATTTGCTAAAAATGTAGTGAAAATGTATTGTTTTTAGCATATTATATCTTTCTGTATGCAATAATTCACAGCATTGTGCTGATTTTTGCGCAATGCCGGCTTGCCGCGGCAAAGGTGAAGAAGCCGTTGTCCGCTTCACCAACAAAAATAACCTCAAGTAACTTTTCCTTTATCGTACTTTTGCATAACCAAAAGTACGATAAAGAGAAAAGCATCTTTATATATCTTTCGGGTCGGCACCGTCGCCGTCCAATGCAAAACCATAAAGAACCTCTCCCACCTGTGTGTAAAAAAATCACAGTATTGTGTAAATCCTGCACAATACTGTGATTTATCTCTGCAAACTCACATCTTCATCTTTTTCCTGAAGATGACCACGGCAAGTATGTATATCACGACCGCGTATGCAAGCACGACGGCTATATGCGTCGGGATGGCGGCATAATCGCCCGCTATCGCGGCTCTTGCGGCATCGGCTGCATGCACAAAAGGAAGCGCACACGCTATCTTTTCAAAAGCGCCGCCGACAAGCGCAAGGTCAAACCAGACACCCGAGAGCCAGCCTGAAACATTCGTCAGTAATGCGCCGCATATTCCGCCCACCTGCTTGTCGTTCATAAGACTGCCGCAGAGCAGTCCTATTGCGATATAGAGCAGAGCCGAGGGGATAAGCACGACTATCGCAAGCAGGATATTCACGCTCGCGGGAAGTCTGAATATCGTTGCCACGAAGAAGCATACGGCGCTCTGCACTATGCCCATCGGCACGAGCGGCAATGTATAGCCGAGGATGAAATCCGACGGGGTCATCGGCGATGAATAAAGCCTCATGAGAAACGATGTTGTCCTGTCCTTGGAGATAAGCATAGCCGAAAAAAGCGAAAGGAAGCACAGTCCGAAGGCGGCAACACCCGGCGCGAGCCTTTCGATATTATAAATCTCAACGGGGATATTCGCCTGAATAGCTGTCATGAGAAGCAGCAGTATCAGCGGGAAAGCTATGCCGAAAAAGAGCGTCACGCCGTCGCGCAGTATCTCCTTTGCATTTCTCCGCGAAAAGGCAAGCATTCTTTTCATGCTTTTTCACCTCCCGCCAGTGCAACGAAAGCATCCTCGAAATTTCCCTTTCCCGAGATGGCGACCAGTTCCTCTGCCGTGCCGCAGGCGACAAGCGAACCATGCGACATTATACCTATTCTGTCCGAGAGGCTCTCCGCTTCCTCGAGATAATGCGTCGTGAGTATGACCGTCGTGCGACTGCGCAGCTTTCTTATCACGTTCCACAGCTCACGCCTTGCGATAACATCAAGCCCCAGCGTCGGCTCATCGAGGAAAAGCAGCTTCGGTTCCGATATCAGAGCCATCGCGATGCTGAGTCGCCTCTGCCAGCCGCCCGAAAGCGTTTTTGCTTTCTTGCCCGCGACGGAGGAAAGCCCCATCTCCTCTATCTCGCGGGAAGCGCTTTCCCACGGATTTTTTGCACCGTAGATGCCCGCGATAAATTCCAGATTTTCGCGCACCGAGAGGTTCGGCGCGACAGCCGTCTCCTGCGGAGATACATTTATAAGCTTTTTTACCTCGTGAGCTTCCGTTATTATGCTGTGCCCGAATATCCTCGCGTCTCCGGAGGTCGGTTTTGCAAGGCAGGAGAGCATTTTTATAAGCGTGGATTTTCCGGCGCCGTTTACTCCGAGCAGAGCAAAAAGCTCGCCCTCGTCTATCGCGAGGTCAAGTGCGTTTACAGCCGTCAAATCCTTGTATTTTTTTGTCAGTGCCGATGTTTGTATCGCAGTCATTTTTCTTTCTCCTTTGAAAGCGTTCTGAATTCGTCGGCAAAACGCTTTTCGTCCTCCACTGTCGTAATATTGCTCTCGACGACGGTTTTCAGCTCTGCGGCAAACCTTTTCTCGTCTGCCGTAGGCTCGCCCATCATCGCTTTTTCCACGGCGTCCGTAATCAAATCCAGCTTGTTCATGGCGATGCCGCGACTTTCATCCGCAAGCAACAGAAGCGTATCTCCCGGGCGAAGCCCGAACATGTCGCGCATGGATTTCGGTATCACAATCTGCCCTTTTGCCCCTATTTTTGCCACATCCATCAGCTTTTCCGCTTTCTTTTCCATATTGCCTCCCTAATGTATTTAGTATGATTTTTCATACTTATTATACTATTCCTACAGAATTTGTCAATAGTTAAATTGAAAAAAGCGATTTTGCCGCAAAATAAATAATCGGAAAATCACTTGATATGTTCACATTTTTATGATATACTGAATATTAAAGCAGAAGGGAGGCTTGCAAAATGGAAAAAATCATTCCTTTTATAATGTGTGCCGTTTTTGTACTCGCGGCATACGGACTTTTAAAGCTGTCTCTTTTCATCAGCTCATATGTGACGCGAAAGAAAATCCTCTCCTACGGCGTAGCCTCCGAGGATGCGGCGACGGCACTTTTCTGCTCGTATTTCGGTATGAAAAATGTCATTTCCAACGCCGTGCTTCCCGTTTATACCTCGGCGGGCAAGCGATATACGGAAATAGATAATATCATCGTTCTTCCCACATGCGTCGCCGTCATCGAAATAAAAAGCATGATAGGCAGGATAGAAAATCCCGAAGGCGCGCAGACATGGCGGCAAAATGCCGTCACGCGCTCGGGCGAAATAAAGGAGCTGGATTTCCGCAATCCTTTTCTTCAGAACGACAGGCATGCCGCCGCGGTCAAGGAGGCGCTGAAAAATATGCCTTTTGCCCCGCCCGTATACGGCTTTGTCGTATTCACATCGCCGAGAGTTTCCTTTGTCTTTAAGAATGATAAGATACTCAAGCCCACGCAGGCGGTAGACAAATTGCAGCAGCTTTCCTCTCGCGGAAGAAAGCTCACGGGAGAGCAGAAAAGCGAAATTCTCACCCGCCTGCGCACCATATCAAAAAAATCGTGGCCCGCTTTCGCAAAGCAGGTCAAAATGCGACAGGGTCGCTGAAAAGAATACCGAAACATATATTTTTCTCCCCGCGATTGTGAGCGTTTTCGCACGCTCCGTGTGGTATATTCTAAACAGAATATATTATTCGTGAGGTGAAAAATCTATGAAAAAAAATCTACCCGTTTTCTCCGGCATATTCGTCGGCGCACTGCTGATAGTACTCATCGGCATTTTCGTTCTCGGCGGCGACATCACCGCTTCCGACTATGTGTCCCCGTGCGATATCGGCGAAAGCTTTGCAAAAAGCGAAATCGATCTTCTCTGCAAGGACGGCGTGCTCGAATATTTTGTGAGGGGCGACAAGACATATTTCTATCCCGAGAGCGGTGTCACGAGGGAATATATGGCTCGCGCAATGGTGAAATATCTCGGTATAGATGAAAAGAAATATAATGACTACAAGTTGCCGGTAAGCGACGCCGATATGATAAGCGAGCAGTATCTGCCATATGTGCGCGCCGCCGTGGCAAGAGGTCTCTTCCCGCTTTATGCCGACGGAAGCGGATACCGCTTTGCGCCGACAGAGGGCGTTTCGCGCGAGGAAGCTTCATATATCGCCTCGGCACTCTGCTCATCGTACATATCGAGCAGCAAGGCGGAAAGCTTCCCCGATTTTGAGGATACAAACGAAGCCTTCCGTGCGGCGATGAAGCGCGTTGTGGCATACGGCATAATCATCGGTTATCCCGACGGGACGCTCCGCCCGCAGAATATCATCTCTCATGCGGAGCTCGCGCTGATGCTCAGCCGTATGCGCGAAAACAAGAATTTCATATCCGAATTAAAATAAGACAAGGTAAAGGACATAAGGCATGGCAAAAAAGGAAGCCGGAAAGTTCACCGCATCCGATATAATGGAGGGCATGATCTCGGTTCGTGCCGTGATACGCGGTGCCGAGAGCGGAGTGAACGACAGAAAAATAGAAAAGATAATATACGATGAGGCGCGGGGAAAAACGAGAGCAAAGGAGCTTTCCTATCTTCGTGCCATGGGGTATAAATACGGCTTTCCTGTTTTGCCGGTGGCGGCAGAGGAAATAGAGGCTCTCGCCCTCGGGACAAGCCACGGCGGTATTCTCGCCGTCTGCTCTCCCAGAAGCTTCCCCGCGGCAAGCGCGGAAAACCTGCCGGAAAAAGGCTTCTATGTCATGCTCGAGGGCATCGAGGACCCGTATAATTTCGGCTATTGCCTGCGCTCGCTCTATGCGGCGGGCGTGACGGGAATCATCCTCGAAAATCACAACTGGACAGGCGTCTCCGGCATAGTTGCCCGCGCGTCAGCCGGCGCATCCGAGATGTTTGATATGCGCATCTCGGAGGATTTCGCCGAAACGGCAAAGGCTTTTCGTGCGGCGGGATATAAATTTGCCGTTGCCGACAAGAGCGAAAAAAGCCACAGTATCTACGATTGCGCTCTGAAATTTCCCCTGCTCCTTGCCGTTGGCGGCGAGCGGAGAGGAAATACAAAGGCGGCGCTCGAGGTTGCCGATGAGATAATCGAGCTTGATTACGGCAGGGACTTCCCTGCGGCACTATCGGCAGCATCGGCGGCTTCCGTCATCGCATTTGAGATATTCCGTCAGAACAGAGAGTGAGGCGGAAATGGATATATATAATGAAAAAATAAACGAAAATCTCTCTCTTTTCCAGAAAAAAGGCTCACTTGCCTTCGGTACGGACGCGTATCTGCTCTATGCCTATATGCGCTCCTGCAAGGAAAAAGCGTGCGAGATGGGCGCAGGCTCGGGTGTTATCTCGCTGCTCTGCGCCTCATCGGGCAAAATGCGCGATATCGACGCTTTTGAATTGCAGGATGATATTTTTGCCGTAGCGGCGAAAAATGTCGAGGAAAACGGTCTTTCCGGCAAGGTGCGCATCCTGCATTCCGATATACGCGATATCCCTGCGGAATATAACGGCAGGTACAGCGTCGTTTTTTCAAATCCGCCGTATCTGAAAGCGGACTCGGGCAAGGCAAACGAGAACGCGGCGGACAGAATTTCGCGCAGAGAACTTCACGGCAGTATATACGATTTCTGCGCCTGCGCATCGCGCCTGCTTCGCTTCGGCGGGCTTTTCTGCGCTGTCTACCGACCGGACAGGCTCGGCGACCTCATCTGCGCCATGCGCGAAAATTCGCTTGAGCCGAAGCGGCTGACCCTCGTCTATCCGACGGTCTCCCATGTTCCCTGCCTCGTGCTCATAGAGGGAAAAAAGGGAGCTGCGGCAGGTGTTTTCACCACCCGCCCGCTGATTATATACAAAAGTATAAATGATATGACTCAGGCAAATTACACAGATGAAATGAAATACATTTACGAAAACGGAGACTTTCATGAGTTCTATAAAAAGCCCTGAAAAATATATATCTCCCGAAACGGAGAAAAATAAAACCAAGGCAAAAACGCTCTATCTCGTCGGCACGCCGATAGGCAATCTCGCCGATATTTCCGAGCGCGCGCTGAAAACACTCTCCGAGGTGGATTTCGTTGCCGCGGAGGATACACGCAACAGCGGCAGACTTCTCTCCTACTTCGGCATCAAAAAGCCGATGGTAAGCTACTTCGAGCATAACAAGCGCGAACGCGGCGAAGAGATAGTCCGCAGGATAGAGGACGGTGCCTCCTGTGCGCTGATAACCGATGCAGGCATGCCCGCGATAAGCGATCCGGGGGAGGATATCGTCCGTCTCTGCGCCGAGAGAGGCATTCCCGTATGCGTAGTCCCCGGCGCGTGCGCCGCGGTATCGGCGCTTGCCGTCTCGGGACTGCCGACCTCGCGTTTTGTTTTTGAGGGGTTTCTCTCCACTGCTAAAGCCGAACGCAGAAAATCGCTCGAGGCGCTGAAAAACGAGCGCCGCACCGTTATCCTGTACGAAGCTCCGCATAAGCTTGTCGGCACGCTCGCCGATATCTTTGCCGTGCTCGGCGACAGGCGGCTCTCGCTCTGCCGCGAGCTGACAAAACTGAATGAAGAGGTCATCCGCACGACGGTCTCGGGCGCGATGAAATACTATGAGGAAAAGGCTCCGCGCGGTGAATATGTGCTTATCCTTGAGGGTGCCTCCGAGGATGATGTGCGCGAGGAAGCTTTCTGGTCCGGCATGAGCACGGAGGAGCACACGGAGCATTATATCTCGCTCGGCATGACGAAAAAAGACGCGATAAAAGCCGTGGCTTCCGACAGAGGGCTTGCCAAAAGTGAGGTCTACGCCGAGGTCATGAAAAAATAGAAAAAACGCAAATTCCCTTGTAATATGCAGAAAAATATGGTATACTAATATAAGAAAAATCGGAAATATGATGTTATACATTTGTATAATTTATAATATACAAGTGTATAAGTGAGGAATGCCTATGAAAACAAGAATTATCGGCGGAAAGGTTTACAATACCGAAAAATGTGCCTTTGAAGAGAGAACGCTCTATTTTGATGATGTCATCTGCGGCAAGGGCATCGCGCTGAAAACGATAGATGCGGCGGGCGCCTATGTGCTCCCCGGATTTATTGACCTGCATACGCACGGGCGCATGGGCATAGACATAATGGAGGCAGATACCTCCGAGATGAACGCGCTCGCTCTCGAATATGCAAAAACAGGCGTCACCACGATGTACCCTACCGTGATGACAGCACCTCTCGATAAGATATACCGCGCAATAGATACGATAAAAAGTGCCGCAGGCGGCGCGAAATTCGCGGGTATTCATGTAGAGGGACCTTATATAGATAAGGAAAAGCGCGGCTGCCACACGGAATCATTTATCCGTGAGCCGCATTTTGACGAAATATCGCAGATTATCGAGCGCATAGCTCCGCTCCATGCGCATTTCACGATAGCCCCCGAGCATGACGACAAGGGCGAGGGTGTGATAAACAAGATCGTGCGCAGCGGTGGCAGCGTCGGCATAGGTCACACAGGAGCCGATGCGGAAACGGTACGCCGTGCGCTCGCCGACGGTGCCGTTTCGTTTACGCATACATTCAATGCGATGTCGGCTTTTCGCCATCGCGAGCCGGGTGCCTCCGGCATGGCTCTTGCCACGCCCGCTTTCGCCGAGTTTATCTGCGACGGCATCCATCTCGCACCGGAAACAGTCGAGGCGGCATACAATGCAAAGCTCCGCTTCGGCGATAAATTCGTACTGATAACAGACTCAATCCCCTCGGCAGGTCTTCCCGACGGTGACTACGATATGAACGGCATTCCGTTCACTCTGTTCAGAGGAAAGGCGTGCACAAGCGCAGGAACTATAGTCGGCAGTGCACTCGATATACCGACTGCGATACTGAATCTGATGAAATTCTGCGACATCCCGCTGGAAAAGGCGCTTCTCTGCGCGACAAAAGCCCCCGCGGAAATGGCAGGCATATACGACAGGGCAGGCTCTCTCGATATCGGCAAATCAGCGGATATCGTCATATGCGACGAACGCCTCGGAATACAGAAGGTTATCGTTTCCGGCATTATGGTTTATGAAAGAAATAACTGAAAAGGCAGGACATAATACAAATGAATAACAATGGAAAATTTTATTTGACCACGGCTATCCCGTATGCTTCGGGAAAGCCGCATATCGGCAATGTTTACGATATCGTGGCGGCGGACGCTATAGCGCGCTTCAAACGCGAGCAGGGCTATGACGTTTATTTTGTCACGGGTACGGACGAGCATGGGCAGAAAGTAGAGGACCTCGCCGCGGCAAAGGGCGTTTCGCCGAAGGAGTATGTGGACGAAGTCGTCGCAGTAATCAAAGATATCTGGGCGCTGATGGGCGCAAGCTACGACAAATTCATCCGCACTACGGACGAAGAGCATGTGAAATGCATTCAGAAAATTTTTACCAAGCTCTATGAGCAGGGCGATATATACAAAACCACTTATGACGGACTTTACTGCGTGCCTTGCGAATCGTATTTCACGGAAACTCAGGCGCCGGACGGCGTTTGCCCCGACTGCGGCAGACCGCTCGTTCATTCCAGTGAGGAAGCCTATAAATTCAGAATGAGCAAATATCAGGAGCGCATAGAAAAATTTTATGAGGAATGCCCCGATTTTGCCGTGCCCGAATCGCGCAAGAAAGAGATGATAAACAATTTCATCAAGCCGGGTATACAGGACCTCTGCGTCACGCGCTCTACGATAAAATGGGGCGTGCCTGTCCCCTTTGACCCGAAGCATGTCGTTTATGTATGGCTCGATGCACTGCCCAATTATATTTCCGCGCTCGGCTATGACCCCGAAAATCCTTCCGAGCTCTACAAGAAATACTGGCCCTGCGACCTTCATGTGATAGGAAAGGATATCATCCGTTTCCATATGATTTACTGGCCCGCATTTCTCATGGCTCTCGGAGAGCCTGTGCCGAAGAAGATTTTCGCGCATCCGTGGATTCTTTTCGGCGGCGATAAGATGAGCAAATCCAAGGGTAATATCATCTATCCCGACGACGCGGTGAATTATTTCGGGCTTGATGCCGTGCGTTACTATCTGCTCGCGGAGACGCCCTATGCCTCCGACGGCAGTATCACCTATGAATCCGTAATTTCCGTTTTCAATACGGATCTTGCAAATACACTCGGAAATCTCGTTTCGAGAACCGTTTCCATGACAAAGAAATATTTCGGCGGCGTTATCCCCGCGCCTGCGGAAAAAGGCGAACCCGATGATGAACTCATCGCCGTGGCAAAGGCGGCTTACGAGGGCTTCACGGAAAATATGGAAAGCTATCATATCGCCGATGCCATCGCCTCTGTTTTCGACCTGCTCCGCCGCGCAAATAAATATGTAGACGAAACAACGCCGTGGTCGCTTGCCAAGGACGAAGCCAAGGCTGACAGGCTGAAAACCGTCATCTATAATCTGCTTGAGTCACTCCGCATTTCCGCGGTTCTGCTCGCGCCCGTTATGCCCGAAACCTGCGAGAAGATACTGCACGCGGTTAATGCCGAGAATACAGGTATTGACTGTGCAGCAACCTTCGGTATGCTTGAAGCGGGCAAGGAAGTAAACGACGTAGGCGTGCTTTTCGCGCGTATAGACGAAGCGAAAATGCTCGAGCGCATCGCCGCCGATAATGAAGCAAGAAAAGCCGCAAAATAAGCGAAAATGGAAAGATTTTTTGATACACATGCGCATTATACCGACGAAAAGCTCGCCGGCAATTTCGCGCTCACAGATGAGCTTTTCGCCTCCGATATATGCGGGATAATCTGCGTTGCCACAGATAATGATGATGCAAAAAAATGCATTGCCACTGCGGCGAGATATCCTCATATGTATGCAAGCGCGGGTATACACCCGAGCGAATGTATGCGCTTCCCTTCCCTTGGTGATGAAATTGAACGCCTGCGTCTGCTCTGCCGAGAAAAGAAGATTGTCGCCATCGGCGAGATAGGACTTGATTATCATTATGATTTCTCGGAAAAGGATGTGCAGAAGCGCTTTTTCGAGGCGCAGATGCAGCTCGCGGAAGAGCTTGATATGCCGGTTATAATCCATGACAGAGAGGCACATTCCGATGTTTTTGAAACGGTAAAAGCACATCCGCGTGTTCGTGGGGTAATGCACAGCTACAGCGGCAGTGCCGAAATGGCGCGTGAGTATATCAGGCTCGGATGGTATCTCTCTTTCTCGGGCGTCGTGACTTTTACCAACGCGGCAAAAACCCATGAGGCAGCAAAAGCTACTCCTCTTGACCGCCTGCTCATAGAGACAGACGCGCCGTATCTCGCTCCTGTCCCCATGCGCGGCAAAACAAATCACAGCGGATATATACATTATACCGCAGAAAAGATAGCCGAGCTGCACGGCGTCGATGTTGATACCGTGGCACGCATAACGGCTGAAAATGCGCGAAAGCTTTTCCGCATCTCCGAATAACGATGAAAGGATACTGCTATGGAATTCAGATTTGATGTCAGCCTCACGGAAAAAGATTATCTCGATTTCAACAGATTTCATGCTTTGAAATCGCCATACGGAAAGAAAGGGATAAAAGCATTCAGAATAAGCATTACAGGGCTTTTGCTGCTTATCGCCGCTACCATAATGTTTGTATCCGAGTTTTCGGCTTTTTCGCTGATTTATGCGGCAATCATGGTTGTCGTGACTGCGATATTGCAATTTTTCATCCCACGTTTCTTTTTTTCAAGCATAAAGAATTCGATAAAGCGGATGCAAAAGGCGGGAACCTTGAGATATTCGCCCTCTTATTCGCTTGAATTTTCCGATGAAAGCTTTACGGAAACAACTCCGGAGCGCAGGACGGAGCAGAAATATTCGACAGTCGAAAGAGTCTGCGTTGATGGCGATAAGGCAATGTATATTTATATGAGCAGTAACATGGCATATGTTTTGCCTATGTCTTGCTTTGCTTCCGCGGAGGAACGGGCAAATTTCATGAAATTTCTTGAAGAAAAATGCCTCGTGGAAGCGTATGAATAATATCGCAGGATAAAAATTCGGGTTTCGCAGAAAAATGAAGTTTTATAACGCTGTCTGCCGATTTCGGCAGGCAGCGTTTTGATATTCTGCGCGTTTTTCGGTGTCATAGTTGCCCCGAAGCGAGCAGTGATGGAATATCCCCGCCGCTCGTTCGCGAATTTTAAAAATTCAACTCACGGTAGAGATAAATGCATAAAATTCAACAAAAATGCTATTGCAAGTTGAAAAAGCAATATGGTATAATTTGATTACAAGGTGGCCATCTGAAAAAAGCAGAAAGGACAAAAATATGTTGAATCAAAAAATATTTGGTGAAAAACTCCGCAATCACAGAAAGAGACTCGGCATGACGCAAGAAGATGTCGCCGAAAAAATAGGCATATCTCCGCAGGCAATATCAAAATGGGAATCGGGCGATTGCCTGCCGGACTGTTTTAATCTGAAAGCGATAAGCGACATCTACGGAATTTCCGCAGATGTGCTGCTCGAAACCGAGTCAAGCGGCGATATCAATGCCACGGCTGAAAGAATTGAACAGCTCGGCACTGAATTTATCTGGGCAAAAGCAGATGCGGCAGGCTACACAGGCAATCTTCATCGTGAACTCGGCGAGGACTTGTGGAAAATGTGGAAAGGAATTTATTTTGCGGAAGTGGGCAATCGCAAAATACAAGAGGAGGACAAAAAACACGGGAATCTTCGCATTATCGGTTCGTTCGGCACGAAAATATGGGACGATGAGGGCATAGTTTGCGTTATTCAATCAGAGCTTATTAAAAAGCTTTCGGTTTCTGACTCCGAGACGATTGATATCATGAAAGAACTTTGCAGTGAGGATGGGCAAAAATTGATTTTATCGCTGGAATGTGACACGCCCACATCCAAACACGACATTATCGAAAAATCGGGTATTGCTCTTCCCCGTCTGAATGAATTGCTTCTTTTATTTACGGAAAACCGAATCATAGAATACAGCACAGACAATCATCCGCGCGGAAACGGATATATTATCAGCGGACATTGCGGTATTGTCGCATACATGGTTTTGTCGGCAATGTTTATTCTAAACAAAAAGAAGTATACGGTTTCTTCGTATTATTTGAATTGATTACCGCAGAATATGAGACAAACATTTTAAAAAATAATTGAGAAAAAATGAGCAGGATACGCCATGCGGGATGAGTGAGAACGGTAACAAAAAGCCGAACGAGCAAATCCCGCAGGGCGCCGCGTCAGCGGTCTCCGTGTTCAGCATACTTTTGCAGGTCAAGGCGTAAACTTTTATGGATTGAGTCATTTCCGTGAGATTTGCTTGTGGACAAGGCTATTTTATCTGGTTTCAATCACTTTTTCTATGCTTTTTACGATTTCAGTCTCACATCAATTGTAATACTGCAAAAATATTTGCGGAAAACTATGAAAAGCCCTTGACAAACACATGTGTTTCTGCTATAATATATTAGCAAATTTACGGCACCATAGCCAAGCGGTAAGGCAGAGGTCTGCAAAACCTTTATTCCCCGGTCCGATTCCGGGTGGTGCCTCCAAACAAAGAGCATTGCGAAAAGCAATGCTCTTTTTTCGGTAGTCAATTTATAAAACAAAATATGGAGGAGATAATCCGTGAGTAATCACTGTACAATTTATGCAGAGATGCACATGATTTTTGACAATGATTTTGATGTGCACTCAATAGCAAAACAATTAGGAATTGCCCCAACAGAATGTAAATCGCGTAATGAAACACGAATATCACCTTTGACAAATAAGCCTATTGAGGGTTTTTGGACGCTGAAAACAGAAGAAAAAGAAGAAAGAGACTTGGGCGTTGTATTGAATGAGTTAATGGAAAATATATCTGCTAAACTACCGGATATCAAAAAAATCTGTGATGAAAACGGCGGAAAAGTCGTTTTCGATATCGTCTCATTTTTTGATGGCAACAGTAAACCCGCATTATATTTTGAAAGAAATTTTCTTGATATTGTAAACTATTTGAATGCTACCATTCAGATAGATTTATATGTGAGGTGAATCTGTGTAAATCATTAAGGGGCATCGGGAAACTGCTGACAGCAAGCACCGTATCGGTCTCTCGGACATCCGTAAAAGCGGACAAACAAAGGCAGAAAAAATCGAGACAGATATATAATCTTATGCTATAATGAAACCACAGAACGGACGGGAGGGATAAAATGAACTGGATTGAAGGCATCAGTGAAGCAATCAACTATATTGAAGCAAATCTGGAAAACGATTTAAAAATTGAAGATATTGCGGGGAAAGCATTTGTATCATCATTTTGCTTTCAGAAATCATTTTCTATGCTCTGCGGCTTTACAGTCGGAGAGTATATTCGGAACCGCAGACTGGCCAGTGCGGGAAACGACTTACTTACTACCGACGAAAATGTAACTGATATTGCTTTGAAATACGGATACGAATCTATTGACAGCTTCACAAAAGCATTCACTCGTTTTCATGGTGCCACACCGACCGCTGTAAGAAAAAACGGTTGTCCGATAAAGTTGTATGCACCGTTGAAGCTCGAAATTTTTGTGAAAGGCGGTTACATTATGGATTACAGGATTCAGAAAGAAGAAGCGCAAAGCGTAAAAGTAAAAGTTGACAGAGAGCAAAAAATCATTTATTGCATTGACGACGGCAAACTGCAGAGTTTAACTTTTTTTCGGCTCGGAATGTATTTGCCGAATAATAAGGAATATCAACTGTCCGGCGATTACACAACCAAGTTTTTACGCGCGGATATGTGTGAAAGCACGGAAGACTTCAAAACGATAACTCTCCCTGCCGTCATGTGTGCAATTTTTCAATGCGAAGGAACATCGAGAACCGATGCGCGGGAAAAGACATGGGATAGGATAAAAAATGAGTGGCTTCCGCAAACCGGCTATGAATTGCTTACACCGAATTATATTATGGTGAATTACCCTACAAACGATGAAAATACCGACTTCGGCGAAATCATCGTGGCAATAAAAGATAAAAAGGCATAATCAGTCGGGAAACGACAAAAAGCCCGATTCCATCAGGAATTTCGGGCTTTTTTCATGCTCTCAAAAATGTAAAAATAAAAAGATATTTTTCCTCGGTTTCGACCTTCCGCGCGGAATCGGACCGGCGAATGACCGTTTCATGGCGGTTTTCAGAGTTTATTTCGCTCCGAAAACCGCCATTTTTTACATTTTTCTCAAAATTTAGTTGCAAATCGAGTCAAAAAGTGGTAAAATAGAAATATAAAAAATTCGGCGATGGCAAATTATCTTAAGCCATACGCCACGCATAAGCATCGGAGATTTACAAAATCCGAAGAAGGAGACGCAAAAAATGTTCTTTCCCGCTCACATAAACAAAGACGGAACGGTGCAAACCGTCGGGCAACATTGCAAAAACACGGCGGAACTTGCAAAAATGGATCTGTGCAAGTTGGGGCTTGCCGATACCGCGTACCTTGCCGGACTGCTTCATGATGCGGGAAAATGCACGGATAAATTCCGCAATTATATCGAAAAAGCATCACGGGGTGAAAATGTGTACCGTGGGTCGGTTATTCACACATTTGCCGCGGTTCGTTTTCTGCTGAACACTTATCATTCATCATCCGCCTCGGAGGCTGACCTCATCAAGGATGCAACAGCCGAAATTCTGTCCTCGGCAATCGGCGGACACCATGGCTTGTTTGATTGTTTTGACGAGGATAAAAATTGCGGATTTACACACAGGATAAGCAAACAGCCTGACTATGACGACATAGCAATGAAAGGCTTTTTTGAAGAAGTATCGGACAGGAGCTGTATTGACAGGCTGTTTTCCTCCTCTGTCAAAGAAATATCTTCAAAGTTTCAACAGATTCGCTCAATTTCAAAATGCAAGGACGAGCCGTATTTCTATCTGTCGCTTCTGACGCGGCTTATCACCTCGGCTCTGATTGATGCCGACAGATGCGATACCGCCTCATTTATGAGTACCGATGAATACGAGGATGGCAGAATATTAACTCCGGAAATGCTGAAAAAAGTAACGGAAAACTTCAATTCCCGTTTGTCGGGCTTTGAATGCATTACGCCGATTCAGACTGCAAGAAGAGAGCTTTCCGAGCTTTGTTTGCAGGCGGCGTCAAAGCCGGGCGGAATTTTCAGGCTGAATCTTCCGACGGGTGCGGGCAAAACGCTCTCGGGTTTAAGGTATGCATTGAAACACGCGGAAGCATTCGGCAAAGAACGAATCTTTTTTATCTCTCCTCTACTAAGCATACTGGAGCAGAATGCGAGGGAAATAAGAAAAGCGATAGGAGATGACTCGATTGTTCTCGAGCATCATTCGGATATAATTACAGGCGAGCTTTCCGATGATGAATTAAGCCGCTATGAACTGCTTTGCGATTCGTGGAACAGCCCGATAGTGATAACAACGCTCGTGCAGTTTCTCAATACGCTTTTCAGCGGTAAAACAGCCTCGGTAAGGCGGTTTAATTCACTTGCAAACAGCGTCATTGTAATCGACGAGGTGCAGACTGTACCGCTGAAAACGCTTTCACTTTTTAATTACGCCATAAACTTTCTTTCGGAAGTGTGCAATGCAACAGTTGTTCTCTGCTCGGCAACGCAGCCGTATCTTGAGGGAATTCACCGACCGCTTGTCGAATGCAAAGATATCATAGAGTCTGACATCGTAAAAAGATATGCGACGGTATTCAAGCGGAACTCCATTACAGACAAGGGAGAAAAAACGCTCGGGGAAATCCCGCCGCTCATTTCGGAATTGCTCGGCAAATACAGAAGTGTTCTTGTTGTCTGTAACAAAAAGGACCAGGCATCCGCGCTTTTTGATTCGACGGAAAATCTATGTGAATTCAGATACCATCTCTCGGCAGGCATGTGTACCGCTCACAGGAAACAAATTCTTTCCGAAATGACAGAGGCTTTGAAAGCCGGAAATGAAAAGAAGCTTCTGTGTATTTCGACACAGGTGATCGAAGCGGGAGTGGATATTTCTTTCGACGCGGTAATACGCCTGTGCGCAGGACTTGACAGCATAGTGCAAGCCGCCGGACGGTGCAACCGAAACGGCGAATGTGAACCCGATGCTCCTGTCTGGATTGTGGATTGTCCTGACGAAAATCTGTCTCTGCTAAATGATATCCGCGATGCGAAAAAAGCAACGGAATCGTTGATTTATTCTTTTGAAAAGGAAGCCGACAGATTTGATTCCGACCTCTCTTCGGATAAATCGGTAAGATTCTTTTATGAAAAATTGTATAAAGCAAAAAGCGCTGATTTCTTTGATTTTGTCAGAAAAGGTTACCCATCGATTTACTCAATGCTCACACAGAATGCGGAATATACGGGAAAAGAGGATGGGAGATTTTTCCTGCATCAGGCGTTCAGAACCGCCGGAAGATTATTTGAAGTATTTGACCGTGAGCAGACAAGCATCGTTGTTCCGTGGGGCAACGGAGAGGAGATTGCCGAAAAGCTGATTTCCTCCGGCGAAAGCGTATCAAAAGAGCTATACGACGATGCAAAGCCATATACAGTGTCCGTTTTTTCATATCAGCTTGAAAGATTATACGAATGTGCCGCAATAACTCGCGTCGGAGACGGACAGATTTTGGTTCTCGAAAAAAATTATTACAGTAATAACACCGGAATAATAATTCCGAAGAAAGGAGAAGAGATATGCGACACCCTAATATTGTAGAGTTTTCGGTTGTCGGAGATTATGCGCTGTTCTCAGACCCGATAACAAGAGTAGGCGGCGAAAAATGCACATATCAGATTCCGACATACGAAGCGCTGAAGGGGATTTTATCTTCCGTATACTGGAAACCGACGATAGTCTGGTATATTGACAAGGTAAGAGTAATGAATCCTATCCGCATGGAGGTAAAGGGTATCCGAACCATAAAATATAATGGAGAGGGTAGCGGAGTCGACCGTTCATATTACACTTATCTTAAAGATTGCCGATATCAGGTCAGCGCTCATTTTGAATGGAACGAAAACCGCCCCGAGCTTATAGGCGACCGCAATGAAAACAAGCATCATGAAATAGCGAAGCGGATGATTGAAAAAGGAGGCAGGCGCGATATCTTCCTCGGCACAAGAGAATGTCAGGGCTATGTCGAGCCCTGTATATTCGGAGATGGGGAGGGCGCATATGACGAAACATCCCTGATATCATTCGGTCATATGTATCACGGGATTACATATCCGGATGAAGCATTCTCAAACGAAACAAAAGGAAAGATGACGCTCAATTTCTGGTATCCGGAGATGAGAAACGGAATAATCATTTTCCCGAAACCACAGGACTGCCCGAACCATAAGCCGCTCCACAAAATGAAAATGAAGATATTCGCCGATAATAGCGGAAACTTTACGGGACTCAGGGAATTTGGGGAGGTGCACTGATGGGACTTTTTCAAAAAGCAGTTGAAACATATGACAATATGAAAAGCCTCGCGGGAGTGGAATCCGAAGAAAGAAAAGCCGCACTTGCTCCCATAGGGTTTATTACAACCGGCGTTCAGATAGAAATAACCGTGACGGAAGACGGAGAATTCAGGGGAGCCGAACAGATTTTTGATATTTCCGAAGACAGCAAAGGAAAATCTCAAAAGTCGGAAAAGAAAATAATAATCCCCGCCACTCAAAAGTCAGCAGGGCGCTCAAGTACCTCGGCAAAAACTTCTCCTCATCCGCTCTGCGACAAACTGATGTTTATGTGTCCAGAAAACAAAGAAAGCTATGAAGCCTATCTTGAGCAGCTGCAGGATTGGTGCGATTCCGAGTTTGCCTGCCCTAAAATAAAAGCAATTCTCAAATATGTAAAAAAAGGGACGATACTGACAGATATTGCATCAGTCGGAAAAGTAAAAGACGACGATTTCGTGTGTTGGAGAGTGTTATCGACCGATTGCGCAGAGCCGGAGGAAGTCTGGAAAAGTCCCTCGGTGATAGACTCATATGTAAACTATTGCCAAAGTAAAACAGACACATCCTCAGAAAGAGCACTTTGTTATGTCTCCGGTGAAATCACAACGCCGGCACAACTACACCTTAAAGGAGTCGTATCATTTGCCGGAAATGCAAAACTGATATCCTCAAATGATGCCACCAACTTCACTTATAAAGGAAGATTTTCAGACGACTCCGAGGCACTGACAGTGAGCTTCATCTCATCGCAGAAAGCACATAATGCCTTGAAATGGGTCATTTCAAACGACGGATTCCGATGTGGTGACAGGATGTTTGTATGTTGGAATCCGAAAGGCAAAAAGACAAAAAATCCGTTTGCTTCATTATTCCCTGATTTTTCAGAGGCAGAAGAAAATCCGACACCCACAAATTATCGTGAAATTCTTGCCAAAACCGTCCTCGGATACAAAAATAATTTTAAACCGGAGGACGAAACGGTAACTGCGGTATTTGAAGCAGCCTCAAAGGGACGGCTTTCTGTTTGCTATTACAGCGAGATGAAGGCGGAAGATTTTTTGGAGCGGCTTCGCTTTTGGGACGAAACGACCGCATGGCTCTATCGGAGATTCGGAGTTGCACCGGATTTGGTTAAATCTCCGGATTTGAAAAGTATCATTGATGCGGCTTACGGTGTACCGCGGACAATCGGCGAAAATCAAACGGTGGAAACAGATGAAAAGGTTCTCGCGATAGCGATGCAGAGACTTTTGCTTTGCAGATTGGAGAGGGCGCCTTTCCCTGCGGATATTATGCGCTCCGCCGTTCAGAAGTGTTCATCGCTTCAGCTTTATGACAAACTAAATCGTGAAAAACAGCTTTTTACAACTTGTGCAATTATAAAAAAATACATATACGACAGATTTAAGGAGGAATGGAATATGGCACTGGAACCCGAAAAGAAGAACAGAAGTTATCAGTTCGGACGCCTGCTTGCCGTTCTGGAAAAGGCAGAGCGGGATGCATTTGATAATAGCGAAAAGCGGGAGCCGAACGCAATACGGATGTGGTCACTGTTTGTCAAGCGTCCCATGTATGCGACAACAGTAATCATCGAACAACTCAAAAACGCTTACTACCCTCGTTTGGAGCCTGGAAAACGAGGCTACTATGACAAGCTAATCGAAGGAATTATGCGTGTAATCTCGGAATTTCCCGAGAGCGAAATCGGCAAACCGCTTGGAGAAGAGTATCTTATGGGATATTATTTACAAAAAGATGCTTTATACCCAAAGAAAAACAATGATAATGATGATAATAATGAATCGGAGGATGAAGAACAATGAGTACAACACTTGCAAACAAAATTGATTTTGAAGCTATTATATCGGTGACAAATGCAAATCCCAACGGAGACCCGCTCGGCGGAAACAGACCGCGCACGGATTATGACGGCTTCGGCGAAATTTCCGATGTGTGCATTAAAAGAAAAATCCGCAATCGTATGCAGGACAGCGGACATGCCATATTTGTTCAGTCAGATGACAGATGTGACGATGAAAAATCCAGTCTTAAAGACAGGGCGAAGAATTTGGAAAAAATCAAGGACGCAAATGAATTTTATAAAATCGCCTGCGATACATGGCTTGATGTGAGAACATTCGGGCAGGTATTCGCATTTGGTAGCTTTGCATGCAAATCCGTCGGCGTGCGCGGTCCCGTTTCAATTCATCTCGCCAAGAGCGCGGACCCTGTCGATATTCAGTCAATGCAGATAACAAAGAGTGTCAGCGGAGATAAAGAAGACGGCAAAGAACGCGGAAGCGATACGATAGGAATGAAGCATTTTGTCAGATTCGGGCTTTATATAATCAAAGGCTCTATAAATGTACAGCTTGCGGAAAAGACAGGCTTTACCGAAGAAGATGCCGAAACAGTAAAGGAATGCCTGCGCACACTTTTCGTAAACGATTCATCTGCCGCTCGCCCCGATGGCTCCATGGAAGTGGTAAAGCTTTACTGGTGGAAGCATAACTGCAAGGACGGGCAGTATCCTTCGGCAAAGGTGCATCGCCTTGTAAATGTTTCTCTTAATAAGGGAATCGCGGAGCCGACTTCAGCAGACGATTATGTAATTAAGCTTGACAGCCTTGACGGGCTCGCCTGTGAAGAAATCGACGGCATATGATTATTGAGGATAAAGAATACCTTCTGATATCGGGACTTCAGCATTTTTCCTTTTGCCGCAGGCAGTGGGCGCTTATTCATGTAGAACAGCAGTGGGTCGAAAACGGGCTGACTGCAGAGGGAAGAATTATTCACAATCGGGTTCATGATGCTTCTCTTGTGGATATCCGCGGCGGAATAATCACAATGCGTGATATGCCGGTGAAATCCGAGCGGCTCGGAATCAGCGGTTGCTGTGATGCCGTAGAGTTTTTTCGGAGTGATGACGGAATAACTCTCCATGGCAGGCAAGGGCTATGGGGTATTTGCCCGGTCGAATATAAGCATGGACATCAGAAAAGCGATAACTGCGACAGATTGCAGGTGACCGCTCAGGCAATGTGCCTTGAGGAGATGTTTTCATGTAAAATAGATGAGGGAGCCGTATTCTATCATGAAACAAGAAAAAAAGAGAAATTTTGTTTAACAGATGAGCTTCGTGAAACCGTGCGGTTGTCATTTGCGGAAATGCACAGTATGTTCAGTCGGGGTTACACGCCGACTGTCAAAAAACACCGAGGCTGTAGCAGTTGCTCATTGAAAGAAATATGTCTTCCGTCGCTTCAGCAGGAGAAAGGCTTTGTTTCGGCAAAGGATTATTTGCGATTGGCACTTGACGAGGAGAAAAAAGTATGAAGAAACTTTTAAATACTCTTTACATTACAACCGAGGACGCATATCTTTCATTAAACGGCGAAACTGTCGATGTGATTTTCGGAGATGATACACACAAGCAAATTCCGCTGCATACATTGAACGGAATAGTGTCTTTTTCATACAAAGGTGCTTCGCCCGCCTTAATGGGAAAATGTGCCGAAGCAGGGATTCTTCTTTCATTTTTTACTCCATACGGAAAGTATCTATGCGATACGGGAAGCTGTACAAGCGGGAATGTTTATCTCAGGAGAACGCAGTTCAGGTGGGCAGATGACGAGGCAAAGAGACTTTCCATTGTAAAAAATATGATAATCGGCAAGCTGTATAACTCAAAATATCTGATTTTGCATTACATGCGTGACCATCCGCTTCAGACCGACTGCGAGAAAATTCGTCTTGCCGCCGACAGAATCGGCACATACCTTGAAGCAATCAAAGCCGCCGATGAAAGCGATTCAATCAGGGGAATCGAAGGTAATGCCGCCGCTGAATATTTCGGTGTGTTCAATGAGCTTATCCTGCAGAACAAGAATGTTTTTTCGTTTGACAGGCGCTCGCGCAGACCGCCGACCGATCCTGTGAATTGTCTGCTCTCGTTTGCATATTCTCTTTTGACAAACGAATGCTCCGCGGGTTTAAGAAGTGTGGGACTTGATCCGTTTGTGGGACTAATGCATACAGACAGACCCGGACGGTGTTCTCTTTCGCTTGATATGATGGAGGAGCTGAGACCGGTTTTTGCTGACAGATTTGTTCTCACTCTTATCAACAATCGGATTGTAAATGAAAAAAGCTTTACATATATGGATAACGGCGCAGTAATATTGAATGATGACGCAAGGAAACGATTCATTTCCGAATGGCAAGCAAAGAAAAGAGAGGAAATTGTCCACCCATTTTTAAAGGAGAAAATCCAATGGGGGCTTGTTCCGTATGTTCAGGCATTGCTTATTTCAAGACTTATGAGAGGAGACTTGGACGGCTATCCGCCGTTTTTGAAAAAATAATGCTTATATTGATAACATATGATGTTAACACCGAAACGGCGGCAGGAAGAAAACGATTGGCAAAAATTGCAAAAATTTGCTGCAATTATGGTCAGCGCGTACAAAACTCTGTTTTTGAATGTGATTTGGATGCATCGCAAATGGTAATTGTAAAAAATCAGCTTTTATTCGCTATGGATGAAGAAATGGACAGCATACGAATCTATAATCTCGGAAAGAAATATTCTTCAAAAATCGAACAATATGGGAAGAAAGAATCATATGACCCTGAGGGGAATCTGATTTTATAATAGTGCGAAGTGGGTGTTGTTTGTAAAACAAGCATGGGTTCGCACTTGAAAAATGCAAAAAAATCGGATATAAACTCAAAATAAAATCGGATTTGATGATCCGATTAGTAAAAAGTAATGCAAAACGTGTTGCAATGACCTGAAAAATTGTACGGTTTTGCTGTCGTCCCCCGCACGGGGGACGTGGATTGAAATGCCCTCTGTGGCGTACTCATATGACAAATAGTAGGTCGTCCCCCGCACGGGGGACGTGGATTGAAATAATTCGGTGGGAAAATTAACCAACTTAGCCATAAGTCGTCCCCCGCACGGGGGACGTGGATTGAAATGCTAATAACGCATACGTCGCATACTCGAGTGAATGTCGTCCCCCGCACGGGGGACGTGGATTGAAATTTCTAACGAGATTAAAGTACACACAAGCGATAGAGTCGTCCCCCGCACGGGGGACGTGGATTGAAATTTTTATCAGTGCATAATCTGTCATTGTGAGCGTGTCGTCCCCCGCACGGGGGACGTGGATTGAAATAGTCCGAGACGAGTCACTACTGTGTGGATGAAGTTGTCGTCCCCCGCACGGGGGACGTGGATTGAAATAAAATCGCCTACTAAGTATCGTAAGGATTTTTTCGTCGTCCCCCGCACGGGGGACGTGGATTGAAATCTGTGTTTTGTCTTGAATGACTTGCCGATTTTTTGTCGTCCCCCGCACGGGGGACGTGGATTGAAATCCCCTCTCCCGTGCTCTCATTTACTCCATCACCTTGGTCGTCCCCCGCACGGGGGACGTGGATTGAAATAAAGCATATAAGACAATAGGCAGAGGCGGTCGCAAAATGGGTCGTCCCCCGCACGGGGGACGTGGATTGAAATTTTAAAGGGACTACTATGACAAGCAAGCGTAAGGGTCGTCCCCCGCACGGGGGACGTGGATTGAAATGGGAGATAGAGAAGCTATTGAAAACGTCGCCATAGGGTCGTCCCCCGCACGGGGGACGTGGATTGAAATGTAAGCGCTGGAGAACACTCGGATGAAAAAATCGTCGTCCCCCGTGCGGGGGACGTGGATTGAAATTTTATGAAAACCGTAAAGGCAAAAGAAACCTCACGTCGTCCCCTGTGCGGGGGACGTGGATTGAAATACATAGAAGCTCAAAATGACCTGCGAACCCTCTGGTCGTCCCCCATGCGGGGGACGTGGATTGAAATATTTTCGACTATGAGCTTTTTGCAAAGCTCTATTGTCGTCCCCCGCACGGGGGACGTGGATTGAAATCAAAAGCGCAGCCACCTTTTAGAGGCGGAGCAGCGGTCGTCCCCCATGCGGGGGACGTGGATTGAAATTGTTTCTCACTCTAATCCTTTATATTTCCACTGTGGTCGTCCCCCATGCGGGGGACGTGGATTGAAATAACAACACAAGATATTCCTTATCATCTAGTAATGCGTCGTCCCACATGCGGGGGGACGTGGATTGAAATATCGGTCACGACCTGCATTTTTCTTCTCAACGGCTGTCGTCCCCCGCACGGGGGACGTGGATTGAAATATTCCTGCCACGCTCATATGCACTATACGGATGGTCGTCCCCCGTGTGGGGGACGTGGATTGAAATAAATTCGCTCCGTTGCGAATCTTCCGAGCCGACAAGTCGTCCCCCGTGCGGGGGACGTGGATTGAAATGCTGTTTACGCCCATGAGCAGGAGCAAAAGCACGGTCGTCCCCCGTGCGGGGGACGTGGATTGAAATCTTTCTAAGGAGAGTATTAAATATTACAGGCTGGGAGTCGTCCCCCATGCGGGGGACGTGGATTGAAATCATAAATGCGCTTACTGTTGGAACTACAGTCCGGTCGTCCCCCATGCGGGGACGTGGATTGAAATCTTTTCGCCCTGTGACTTTTTCGATATATCTGTTGTCGTCCCCCATGCGGGGGACGTGGATTGAAATCAAAAGCGCAGCCACCTTTTAGAGGCGGAGCAGCGGTCGTCCCCCATGCGGGGGACGTGGATTGAAATAACAACACAAGATATTCCTTATCATCTAGTAATGCGTCGTCCCCCGCACGGGGGACGTGGATTGAAATGGATTGAAAGTAAATTCGCACCATGGCATTATTTGTCGTCCCCCGTACGGGGGACGTGGATTGAAATTGCCGAATTGATTTACCTCATTAGGCTTGCACCGGTCGTCCCCCATGCGGGGGACGTGGATTGAAATGCACTCGTCGCAAAACTCACAGCTCCAGCATTCGGTCGTCCCCCGTGCCGGGGGACGTGGATTGAAATAGCGGCTGCACGTGGCTGACCGCGCTACCCGATGTCGTCCCCCATGCGGGGGACGTGGATTGAAATTTTATGAAAACCGTAAAGGCAAAAGAAACCTCACGTCGTCCCCTGTGCGGGGGACGTGGATTGAAATATCATTTTCAACCTCGATTCCTGTATATTTTTCGTCGTCCCCCGTGCGGGGGACGTGGATTGAAATAGCGGCTGCACGGGGCTGACCGCGCTACCCGATGTCGTCCCCCATGCGGGGGACGTGGATTGAAATGACCTTACTGTAAATGCGACAGAGAGTACTACACCGTCGTCCCCCGTGCGGGGGACGTGGATTGAAATTGAGACGCCAGAAGAATCGAGGAATCCTTTTTGCGGTCGTCCCCCGTGCGGGGGATGTGGATTGAAATATTGATTCCGAGGACAATGCGCTTTCCGCCGATCGTCGTCCCCCGTGCGGGGGACGTGGATTGAAATCATTCAAAGTATTGCTGTGTGGATACAAAGTACCGGTCGTCCCCCGTGCGGGGGACGTGGATTCCGGCAGCAAAACAAACGCGGCAGTTTGCATTCTGTAACTATAGTTCCATTATAACACAGGATTGTTATCAGCTCCTATTTTTTCGATAGCGTTGCACTTGACATTATAATTCACCCTCTTAAAAGAAAATATCCACCCTTGGCGGGTGGATATTTTCAAAATATTCAACTATCAGACGCTGAAAAGCATCTCGCTGTATGTGGGAAGAGGCCAGTATTCGGAGCCAACGAATGTTTCCGCCTCATCAACGACGGCACGCAGCTCCTGCATTGCCACAAATACGGTGCTTCTCGCAAAGTCTGCGGCTTCCTCTGTGCCTGCCGCGGTTTTCATCTCGATAGTGGCAGCGGAAAGAGCCTCGGTCTTGCTGTAAACGGAATTGAGCAGTGCGCCGAGCTTGCGGATAATGCTCTCCTCTGCTTCCGTCGAGATTCCTTCGCAGGCATTTCTTTTTGCAAGTGCGGATGAAGCAAGTGAGCCGGTATATTCGCTTATCGCGGGAATGATATCTTTCTTCACCATTTCAAGCATGGTCAGTGCCTCGATATTTATCGTCTTGCAGTAATTTTCGAGCAGTATCTCATGGCGCGCGACAAGCTCTGTTCCCGAGAGGACGCGATATTTCTCAAAGAGAGCCTTATTCATATCGGAAACAAAATATTTCAGCGCATCGGGCGTGGACGGCAGATTAAGCAGTCCGCGGCGCTTGGCTTCCTCAAGCCAGTCGGCGGAATAGTTGTTTCCGTTGAAAATGATATTACCATGCTCTTTTATTGTATCCTGAATGAGCGTATGGAGCAATCTCTCAAAATCATCCGTATTTTCGAGCGCCGTGGCAAAATCATCAAGCGACTCGGCTACTATCGTATTGAGTACGGTATTCACATCGGCTATGGAAAGCGAAGAGCCCGGCATACGGAATTCAAACTTATTTCCGGTGAAAGCAAAAGGCGAAGTACGGTTTCTGTCTGTCATATCGCGTGGGAATTTCGGCAGGGTATGAACGCCGATACGCATGATATCCGCTTCCTTTTTGGAGTAGCCGGCATCTGTCTTTACAGCCTCGAGAACAGCTGTCAGCTCATCGCCGAGGAACATGGAAATAACTGCGGGAGGAGCCTCGTTTGCACCGAGACGGTGGTCATTTCCCGCGCTTGAAACACTGATGCGGAGCAGATCCTGATGTTTGTCGACAGCGCGGATAACAGCACAGAGGAAGAGCAGGAACTGCGCGTTTTCATAAGGCGTTTCACCCGGCTCGAGCAGGTTCACGCCTGTATCTGTGGCGATAGACCAGTTATTGTGCTTGCCGCTTCCGTTTACGCCCGCGAAAGGCTTCTCATGAAGCAGACAGGCAAGCCCATGCTTGGGAGCAATTTTTTTCATCATCTCCATCATGAGCTGGTTGTTGTCTGTCGCGGTGTTTGTCGTGGTATAGACGACGGCAACCTCATGCTGAGAGGGTGCGACCTCGTTATGCTCGGTCTTTGCGGGGATGCCGAGCTTCCAGAGCTCCTCATCAAGCTCATCCATAAATTCCTTTACGCGCGGCTTGATACAACCGTAGTAATGATCCTCCATCTCCTGTCCTTTCGGCGGCTTCGCGCCGAAAAGCGTGCGCCCTGTGAAAGAAAGATCCTTTCTCGCGTCAAAGAGCGCCTTATCTATAAGGAAATATTCCTGCTCCGCGCCGACCGTCGTATAAACGCGTTTCACATCCTCGTTTCCGAAGAGCTTCATTATGCGCATCGCGTGCTTGTTTATAGTTTCCATAGAACGCAGGAGCGGAGTTTTCTTATCGAGCGCTTCGCCGCCGTATGAACAGAACGCCGTAGGAATATAGAGTGTTTTATCCTTTACAAAGGCATATGAAGTCGCGTCCCATGCCGTATAGCCTCTCGCCTCAAATGTGGCGCGGATACCGCCGTTCGGGAAGCTGGAGGCATCGGATTCGCCCTTGATAAGCTCCTTGCCCGAAAATTCCATTATTATTCCCGAGGGCGAAAGCGAAATGAAGCTGTCATGCTTCTCTGCCGTGACGCCTGTCATCGGCTGGAACCAATGTGTGAAATGTGTTGCGCCGAGCGATATCGCCCAATCCTTCATCGCATTTGCCACAACTCCCGCAATCTCGGGATCGAGACTTTTTCCGTCATCTATCGTTTTACGCAGACGCTTGTAGACCTCCTTCGGAAGTCGCTCGCGCATGGCGCTGTCTCCGAAAACCATAGAACCGTAAACTTCAGAAACCTTCATGATAATATTCTCCTTAGAGTGAAAAATTTTAAAAAAAGGGGGCGCTATGGCATATGCCACAGCGCCCTTGCTGTATTATGCAGTTATTATATAGGCAAAAATGCGATTTGTCAATAGGTTTTTAAAATTTTTACGGATTATTTTTCGGCAATCCTCAAGAGAGAAGAAACACTCCTTGCCACCATGTAAACAAGAAGCGGCAGGAATATTACATCCGAAAGCAGTTCAAATGAGAAAAATTCAAGTCCGCTGCCGAGTATACCGGGCAGAGCGGCAAGTATCGGGATAATGTGGAGAGCTGCCATGCAAGGCAGAGCGGCAAGTATCGCCATGTAAAATCTGCCGCACGGATAAGCGAGATTTGCCCTCGCCTCAAAAAGCATGAAGAGTATCACGGCGGCAAATGCAACATTTCCCGAGACGCGGAGCGGATTATTGAAGGCAAAATAGGTATCGAAATACTCCGTCACTATCATCAGCGTCGCCCAGACGGGGAGCGAAAGAGCGAAAATCCATATTTTCCCCTCCCTGAGAAAGCCCGCATATACATTTATAAAATATATCGCACAGGGGATAGTCAGAAGCGCGCATACAAGCCGCGCGAAATTAAAGAGACCGAAGCCGCCCGTGCTCATCTCGGGAATAAGACTGATAAGCATTATCACTCCGCAAACCGCAAAGCCGATGCCACAGATGAGCGCCGCTATTCTGCTGCCCTTTCCCTCGGCGGGAGAGAATGTAACGGTTTTCTTCCCTTTTGCGAAAATCAACGCAAGCGCCGAAATCACGGCGAATACGGGTATAGAGATTTTATAGACGGTATGCGAGGTGTAGAAACCCTCGGAAAAGACCTTCACGGAATCACATTCCGAAACAGAGCGCATGAGCGCAACGCTCCTGTATGCGGAAAGCGCAAGCGTCAGCACGGCAAGCACCGCGAGGTAAATATAAAAGGAAGTTCTGCGTTTTTGCAAAGCTTTGTCCTCCGTTTTTATGTCATTTTTGTATTATTGTATATATAATATCACTTTTTTCCGAAAAAGTCTATAGAAATACGAAAATTGAGGTGAGCTTTGTCCGGCATATTTTCGCGGATGAAAGCAAACTTCAAAAAATCTCTCGTTTTTTTTCAAAAACCGCTTGACAAAATCCGACTATTGTGGTATAAAACATATGAACATATATTCATATCTTCACAAAAGGAGGCTCCCCTTATGTTTCAGGACACCATAATGCACTCGACAGAGGACGAATATTTCGAGCTTGCCGATTTCTATAAGCTTTTTTCGGACAGCTCGCGGATAAAGATTCTTTTCGTGCTTCTTTCGGGCGCACATTGTGTGAAGCACATCGCCGAAAAAGCGGAAATGAGCCAGTCGGCTGTTTCGCATCAGCTTGCGGTGCTTCGCCGCTCAAATATAATACGCCAGACGCGCTCGGGTCAGAATATAACTTATTCTCTCGCGGACGATCATGTAAAGCTTCTTCTGGAGCTTGCCATTGCACATATAAGGGAGGATAAATAATTATGGGAAACGAAGAAAAAGAGCTGAAATGCTCCTGTGATGCCTGCGGGCATGATGAGCACGAGCACGAGCATCGTCACGACAATAACCACGAGCATGAGCATGAGCATGAGCATAGCCATAAGCACAAACACCAGAGCGGTTGCGGCTGTTGCTGTTGCCATGATGAAGACGAGCATGAGCACGGCGGCTACGAAATAGGCGGATGCTGCTGCCACGGCGATGATGGCGGCGAAGAAGAGGAACACAGCAAAAAGGATATAATTATCTTTGCCGTTGCCGGCGTCATCATGATATTTGCCTTTCTCCTCGCGCATGGCATAATGCTGAAAAATCTGCATCCCGCCGTATGGATAGTCGCTTCCATTGTCGTTTACGCATATTACGGCATTCCGATTATCATAAACATGATAAAGGATTTCACCCGCGGCAGCTTCTTTACGGAAAATACGCTTATGGCTGTCGCCACGATAGGCGCGCTCTGCCTCGGTGAATTTTACGAGGCGGCGGCGGTCATGTTCCTCTATTCGCTCGGCGAATATCTCTCCGATCTCGCATTCGATAATTCCAAAAAGAAAATATCCCTCATGCTCGATATGTCGGAAAAGACGGTCCGCGTCCGTGAAAACGGCGAATGGGCAGAAAAAGACCCCGACGATGTTGCCGTGGGTGCGCGCGTATCGCTCCACGCAGGCGAAAAGGTTTCGCTTGACGGCGTTATAGCCTCGGGCGGCGCAAACTTCGATACATCGGGTATCACGGGTGAAAGCCTTCCAATATGGGCAGGCGAAGGCGACGCCGTAAGTTCGGGCTACATCTGCATCGACGGTGCCGTGGAGATGACCGTCACAAAGCCCTACGGTGAGAGTGTCGCTTCCAAGCTTGCCGATGCCGTTACCGAAGCGGGCAAGCGCAAATCAAAGAACGAAAAATTCATCCGCAGCTTTGCGAAGATATATACTCCCGCGATGATGGGTCTGGCGCTCGTTATCTTCATACTCGGTGCCGCCATCAGCGGAAATATCGCCGAATGGCTGAAGAAGGCACTCACCATTCTCGTTGTTTCCTGCCCCTGCGCACTTGTGCTTTCTATCCCGCTTGCATATTTTACCTCGATAGGTGTCGGTGCCAAGGAAGGCATCATGTATAAAGGCGGCGAAGCTGTTGACAGCGCCGCAAAGATATGTGCCATAGCCTTTGACAAGACAGGCACGCTCACGGAAGCAAAAATCAGAACAGAAGAAATCAAGCCGCAGATCGACCGCGATGAATTTATCAGAGTGGCGCTCGGCGTGCTCTCCCGTTCATCTCATCCGCTCGCAGCCGCATTCTGCTCCGACATGGCGGGTGCCGCGGGCTACGAATCCGAGGAAAGCCGTGAAACGGCAGGAAAGGGCACGGAAGCCTTGTTGAAAACGCCCTCCGGCACTGTCCGCGCCATATTCGGCTCGGCAAGATATCTCCATGAGGAATATCCCGATATCACCTTTGAAAAAGAAGCCGAAACCTGCATCTACGGTGCGGCAGACGGCAAGTATATCGGCGTTATCACATTTTCCGATACGCCCAAGGAAAATGCGGCAAAAGCCATATCCGAACTTCGCTCGCTCGGCGCTTCTCACCTCGAGATACTCAGCGGCGACAAGAGCGCGGCTGTCCGCCGCCTTGCGGAAAAGGTCGGCATAACGGAATATTCCGCAGAGCTCCTCCCGCAGGATAAGCTTGACAGATTTGAGAAGATATACGAAGAAAACAGCAAAAAAGGAAGCGTCGCCTATGTCGGCGACGGACTCAACGATTCGCCCGTTATCATACGCAGTGATGTCGGCTTTGCCATGGGCAAGGGCGGCGCGGCTCTCTCGGCAAAGGCGGCTGATATAGTCATTGTAAACGACGATATCGAAAATGTCCCGAGGGCTGTGAAGATAGCGAAAAAGACGAGAAAGATAGTCATCGGAAATATCGTATTCTCTCTCGGCGTGAAAGCGCTCATCATGGCAGTCTGCCTCATCTGGAATCCGATAATGGAGCTTGCCGTGCTCGCCGATGTCGGCGTGACACTGCTTGCCGTACTCAACTGCGCAAGAATTAAATAATACAAAAGTATAAAAACCGCCTGTTGCCGTCACGTTCCCGTGGCGGCAATATTTTTAGGCTCTTTTTACAAACATTCGGTCCCAAAATACACAAAATACACAAAAAATCTGTCGTATTTTTCAATTTTGTGCAGATTTCCCATTGACACGGCGGATAATAAATATTATACTGTAGATGAAAGAATATAATTTTACCCTATGCCTGTGCGCAGATAAGCCACGGCGTATTATCAGGAGCAAAAAATCATGATGAATCTTGAAAAAGAGATAAGAGAACAGCCTGCTGTCCTCGCGGGTCTCGCCGATAAAAATAGCCGTACAATAGCAGCTCTCGCTTCCGGAATAAAAGAAAGAAACATCCGCAAGATTTACTTTGCGGCACGAGGCACGAGCGACCACGCGGCAACATATGCGCAGTATCTTTTTGCGCTCGCAGCCGGTATTCCCTGCGGCCTTGCCACGCCGTCCGTAATCTCAAAATACGGCGCCTCTGTCGACTACAGCGATTCGCTCGTTATCGGCATATCGCAGTCGGGCGCGGCTGAGGATGTTATCTCCGTCATTGCCGACGCAAAGAAAAGCGGTGCGCTCACGGCAGGGATTACGAATGTCGAGGGCTCGCATCTCGCGAAAAGCGTTGACTATACACTCTTCTGCAATGCCGGAGACGAAACAAGCATCGCCGCCACAAAGACATTTACCTCCCAAATGATGCTGCTCGCTCTGCTCGCCGCCGAGGTTTCCGGCAGCACCGCGCTGAAAGCCGGTCTTGCCAAGGTAGCTCCCGCCGTTGCCGAGCTTCTCGCCTATATGCCCGAGACGCTCTCCGTGCTCACAAAGAAATATACCGGCATGACCTCCGCCGTCACTCTCGGTCGCGGTTTTGCTTATCCGATAGCACTCGAGGGTACACTTAAAATACTCGAAACTAACAATATAAAGATGCGCGGCTATGCCATATCCGATTTCCAGCACGGACCTATAGCTCAGCTTCATGCCGGCGATCCCGCTTTTGTAATCGCGCTCGACGGTCCCGTCATCGACGATGCCGATATGATGATAGGCAGACTCAAGGCTCTCGGCACCGATATCATCGTAGTCACCGACAGCGACAAATACTGCGACGACGATACGGTGACGGTACTGAAGGTGCCCGCGGTTTCGGAGGAGGGTATCGCTTCCGACGCACTGAATGTATTTACAGCGGCTGTGGTATTTCAGCTTTTTGCATGCAAGCTCGCAGAGACAAGAGGTATTGACCCCGACGCCTCAAAAACGCTGAAAAAGGTTACCGTTACGGTTTGATTCTCGCTCGAAAGAGTAAATATATACGCTTCGGCGGCAGCGCAAGGGAAAATTTCAGAGCCGCCGGGAAAAGGACAGGAAAATGAATTTTGATATGTTGCATCCTGCCGACCAGATAGTCATGATTATGAACCGTATTTATTACTACGGTATGACAACGACATCCGGCGGCAACCTCTCAATCTGCGATTCCGACGGCACAGTCTGGATCAGCCCCAGCGGCATAGACAAGGGCAACCTCCGCCGCGAGGATATCATGCAGATAAAGCCCGACGGAACTATAGTCGGTATTCACCGCCCCTCTGTGGAATATCCTTTCCACTGTGCCATCTACAAGAAGCGTCCCGACCTGCGTGCAGTGCTTCATGCACATCCGCCGGCGCTCGTAGCCTTCAGCATAGTGCGAAAGATTCCCGATACATCTCTCGTTCCGAATGCGGAAATGCTCTGCGGCGAGGTTTCCATGGCAAAGTACGCTCTCCCGGGAAGCAAGACGCTGGGCGACAATATTTCTGCCGAATTTGAGCGCGGCATAAACACCGTAATGCTCGAAAACCACGGCGTTGTTATCGGTGCAAAGAGCCTCTTCTCCGCTTTCATGAGCTTTGAAACACTCGACTACTGCGCGAGAATTCAGATCAATGCAAGCACACTCGGACGCAAGGCTCACGGCATCTCCGACAAGTATATGGAGATATATAAGCAGAAAACCATGCCGAAGATGGATGAGTTCATCCAGACAGAGTATTCCAGCGAGGAGAGACAGGTTCGCCGCGAGATGTGCGACCTTATCCATCGCGCATACGGCAATCAGCTCTTCACAAGCGATCAGGGCACCTTCTCCTGCAAGCTCTCCGACGGCTCATTCATCATCACACCTTATGCCAAGGACAGAAAGTATCTCGAGCCAGAAGATCTGGTTCATGTGAAGAACGGCATGCGCGAGGCAGGCAAAAAGCCCTCACGCTCCGCTCTGCTCCATGCAAAGCTCTATGAGAGAGACCCCGATATAAAATCCGTAATCATCGCTCATCCGCCGCACATCATGGCTTTTGCGGTCACTGATGCGGAATTTGACGCGAGACTCATTCCGGAAAGCTATATAGCACTCAAGACCGTGCGCAAGTATCCTTTTGGCTCATCCTTCATGCAGCCCGACATGCTTGCTGCGGAAATCTCGATAAAGAACCCCGTGGTGATAATTGAAAATGACTGCATTATCGCCGCAGGCACTTCTCTCCTCAATGCTTTCGACAGACTCGAGGTTATGGAGTACAGCGCAAAATCGCTGGTCGAAACAGCCGCTATCGGCGGCGAGGTCGTAAAGATAAACGACGAGGAAGTGAAGGAAATAGAGGTAGCTTTCAACCTTTAATTCGTTTTTGCAAAGTACGGGAAAACAAATTTATAAATCAAGGAAGGGTACGGTAGGACTTATGAACAGCGAATATTTCGGCGAACTCAGTATTGTTGGAATGAAAGGCACGGAAAAATTTCTTTCCAATGTAGACTGGTATCTGAAGCAGTGGAGAAAAGACGAGGAAAGAGAAACATTTCTCGTCGATGCGGATTGCCCCCGCTTCGGCACAGGCGAGGCAAAGGGTATAATCCATGAAACAATGCGAGGTCACGATACCTATATTTTCGTAGATCCGTTCAACTACAGCGTGAAGTACAATATGTACGGCATGCAGGTTCCCATGAGTCCGGACGACCATTTTCAGGATCTGAAGCGTATCATCTGCGCCATCGGCGGCAAGGCGCGTCGTATATCCGTCATCATGCCGATGCTCTATGAGGGCAGACAGCACAGAAGAACAGCGAGAGAATCGCTCGACTGTGCCGTTGCTTTACAGGAAATAGCATACATGGGCGCGACAAATATCATCACCTTTGATGCGCACGACCCGAGAGTGCAGAATGCCATCCCGAGAAACGGCTTCGACGATGTCCGCTCCTCCTATCAGATGCTCAAGGCACTCTCGAGAGAATATCCCGATATAACCTTTGACCCGCAGACGACGATGATTGTCGCTCCCGACGAGGGCGCGATGAGCCGCGCGATGTATTTTTCCAGCGTGCTCAATGTAGAGCTCGGCATGTTCTACAAACGCAGAAACTACAAGGTCATCATCAACGGCATGAATCCGATAGAGGCTCATGAATTTCTCGGAAATTCCGTTGACGGTAAGGATATCATCATAGTTGACGATATGATTTCCAGCGGCGAATCCGTGCTTGATATCGCCGAGCAGCTCAAGGAAAAGGGCGCGCGCAGAGTATTTGTTTTCTCTACATTCGGCCTTTTCTGCAACGGTTGCGCAAAGTTTGACGCGGCATATGAGGCAGGCAAGATAGACAGAATTTTCACCACAAATCTCAATTATCGCCCCGATGAAATAATCAACCGTCCATGGTATACGGAAGTAAATATGTGCAAGTATGTTTCCTATATCATAGATTCGCTGAACAGAGACCGCTCCATTTCAGAGCTTCTCAACCCCATAAACAGAATCCATGCGCTCACCGATAAGGTTCGTGCGGGAAAATAAAAATCAAAGAATAATACGATAAGAGGCGGAGCCTGTGGCTCCGCCTCTTTATTGCGCTTCGACCTTTTTCGCAACTTTTGTGCGCCTTTTTGCGTAAAATCATAGACTTTTTCCGCGATTTACGCTATAATATATCTGTACAAAATATTTTTTGCAAAAATAAAAAAATTCACAAGCTGTAAAATTTCATTTTCGCACCCTATGGTTGCGGAAAGTTCCATGCGCTCTTGGTAGCAAATACCGAGAAAATTGTATATGATATTATTACGCAATTCAAAAAAATAAACAGCCGCCGCGAAAACAGCGCATTTTTCTTGTCAGCAGTTATTGAGTTTTTATTATTTTATTTATTTTGCGCGGTGCGCACATTTTTGTGGTGGCTGAAATCAAAGAGAGGGAAAATGATGACAATAGGCGAAAAAATAGCAAATCTGCGTGCCGCCGCTCATATTTCGCAGGAGCAGCTCGCAGAGAAGCTTTCTGTCTCCAGACAGTCTGTATCAAAATGGGAGATAAATCAGTCGCTCCCGCAGATAGACAATGTACTCACGCTCTGCAAGCTTTTCCGCGTGACGGCAGATGCGCTCCTGCGCGATGATGTTTCGCTCTTCGGCGATGTGGCAGGTAAAAAATCCGCCATAAATGAAACAGGCGCAAAAAACAAATATTTCGGCACCGACGGTTTCCGCGGCGAAGCCAATGTTACGCTCACCTCCGACCAGGCATATAAAGTAGGGCGCTTTCTCGGCTGGTATTACTCTTCCCCGCTCTCGGGCTTTCATATGCCGAATTACCGCCCGCGCATACTCATAGGCAAGGATACGCGCCGCTCCAGCTACACACTCGAATACGCCATAGCCTCGGGAATTACATCCTCGGGTGCTGACGCGTATATGCTGCATGTGACAACGACGCCGAGCGTTTCCTATGTTACCCGCACAGATGAATTTGACTGCGGCATAATGATAACAGCCTCGCACAATCCCTACTATGACAACGGCATAAAGCTGATAAACCGCTACGGCGAAAAGATGGACGATGCCACAACGGAATTTGTGGAGGCATATCTCGACGGCAATATAAAAAAGCTCGGTATAGACGGCGACGATATTCCCTTTGCCCATCGTGACGGCATAGGCAGTATAGTGGACTATGTCGCAGGCAGAAACAGATATGTCGGCTATCTCATATCCGTCGCCTCGCATTCATATAAGGATTTGCGCATAGGGCTCGACTGCGCAAACGGCGCCTCATGGATGATAGCCAAAGCCGTTTTCGATGCACTCGGCGCAAAAACATATGTTATCGGCGCCTCGCCCGACGGACTCAATGTAAACAAGGACTGCGGCTCTACTCATATTGAAAATCTGATAGAGTTCGTGCGTGAAAACAGGCTCGATGCCGGCTTTGCCTTTGACGGCGATGCGGACAGATGTATTGCCGTGGATGAAAACGGCAGAATAGTCGACGGCGATTGCATACTCTATATACTCGGCACACGTCTGAAATCCCGCGGCATACTCGACGGTGATACGGTAGTTGCCACGGTGATGTCAAATTCGGGGCTCTTTAAGGCATTTGAGAGCGCGGGCATAAAATATGAGCTGACCGCCGTAGGCGACAGATTTGTCTACGAATGTATGCAGAAAAACGGCTACAGGCTCGGCGGCGAGCAATCTGGACATATCATACTGCAAAAATACGCCACCACAGGTGACGGTCTGCTGACGGCGATAATGCTGACAGAAGAAATGCGCGACAGAAAGCTACCGCTCTCCAAGCTTGCCGAGCCTGTCCGTCTCTATCCGCAGACAGTGAAGAGCATCCGCGTGGCAAGCAAGGAGCAGGCACTTTCCGACCCCGAGGTAAAGGCGGAATTTGACGCGATAAACAAAGAGATAAACGGCAACGGCAGAGCGCTTCTCCGTGCAAGCGGGACTGAGCCTGTTGTCCGCATTATGCTCGAATGCGAGAGCGAGGAGCTCTGCGAAAAATACACCGCGCGCCTTCTTGAGGCAATACACAAGAGGGGGTACTGCTGTGAATAAATGCGTGAAAACCGCAGAGCTTTTCTCCTGCGAGGTACCTTATCTGCGCGATTTCTTCTCTGCGCACGAGTACCCATGGCAAATGCTCCCCGAGATAAAGGAGCTTGCGAAAAAGCTCGTCTCCGGGGGCATTGAGGGCTTTACCGAGATAAAGGCAGGCGTGCTTGTCGGAAGAAGCGTTAAGATACACGAGAGCGCCGTCATAGAGCCGCCCGCCGTAATAGGACACGGATGTGAGGTGCGGGTCGGCGCATATATCCGCGGCAATGTGATAACAGGCGAAAACTGCGTCATAGGCAATTCAAGCGAGCTGAAAAACTGCATCCTGCTTTCGCACGTGCATGTGCCGCATTATAACTATGTCGGCGATTCCGTGCTCGGAAACCGTGCGCATATGGGTGCAGGCGCGATATGCTCAAATCTCAAATCCGACAAGGGCAATGTCGTCGTCAAAAGCGACGAAATATACGAAACGAGACTGCGCAAATTCGGCGCAATCCTCGGCGACGGCGCGGATATCGGCTGCGGCAGTGTGCTCAATCCGGGCACGGTGATAGGCAGGGAAAGCTCCGTCTATCCGCTCACATCGGTGCGCGGCGTCATCCCCTGCGGCTGTATCGTAAAATCATCGCACGAAACAGTGGTAAGGAAAATTTCCGATAAGGAGGGAAATCGGTAATGTGCGGAATAATAGGTTATATCGGCAAAAAGGACGCGGAAAAGATTATCATCGAGGGACTGCACGCGCTCGAATACCGCGGCTATGATTCCGCGGGGCTTGCAATAAGAGCGGATGACGGAAGCATAGTTTCCGTCAGATGCGGCGGCAGAGTAAGCGAGCTGGAAGAGAAAGCAACGTTGGCGGGACTCAGCGGAAAGAGCGGCATCGGTCACACGCGCTGGGCAACTCACGGCGCACCTACAGAAGCAAATGCCCATCCGCACAGCTCGCATCATGTAACCGTAGTTCACAACGGCATCATTGACAACTGCCTTGATATCCGCCGCACACTTGAAGAGAACGGCTACAGCTTCATTAGCGAAACGGATACGGAATGTATCGCCCATCTCATTGACCGCGAGTATGTTAAGACGCATGACGCGGCAAAGGCTATCTACAGTGCCTGCTCGCTTCTGCGCGGTTCATATGCGATAGCCGTGATGTTTTCCGATATTCCGGATAAAATATGGGCTATACGCAAGGACAGCCCGCTGATTCTTGCCATAGCCGAGGACGGCTGCTATACGGCATCGGATATCCCCGCGATACTGCCGCACAGCAGAGAGATAATCCGTCCGGAGGAGGGCGAGCTTTTCTGCACCACGGCGGAGGGGATATATTCCGTTTTCGGGGACGGCACGATGGAAAAGGCAAAAACAGAGCACTTTGACCTCGATGTCGGCGCGGCGAAAAAGGACGGCTACGACTACTTCATGCTAAAGGAAATACATGAAGAGCCGGACGCAGTGCGCCGCGTATGTATGCGCAGAATAAACGAAGCGGGACTTCCCGATTTCTCTGCGGACGGCATCGGTGACGAGCTTTGGAAAAGCATCGGCAGCATCCAGATAATCGGTTGCGGCTCGGCAACCCATGCGGGCTTTGTCGGCAGAAGTCTGATAGAGAAGCTCGCAGGAATCCCCGTTACGGTAAATACCGCTTCGGAATACAGATACGACCCGCCCGCCACGGTGGGCAGAACGCTTGCCATGCCGATATCACAGTCCGGCGAGACGGCGGATACGCTCGCAGGGCTTCGCCTTGCAAAGGCGAACGGACTCGTCACCGCCTCGATAGTCAATGCCGTAGGCAGTGCAGCGGCACGCGAATCCGACTATGTCATGTATACCGGCGCGGGACCCGAGATAGCCGTAGCCACGACGAAAGGCTATACGACACAGGTTGCCCTGCTCTGCATGATAGCGATAAGGCTCGCGCTTGTCCGCGGCAGGGTGGGCGAAGATTTCGCGCGGAAATTCTGCCATGATATCGCGTACGGCGCGCCCGAAGCGATAGCAAATATCATAGCAAGGCAGGATGAAATCCGCGACATAGCAAAAAGCATATATACGCATGAGGATATATATTTCATAGGCAGAGGTCCCGATTACCATGCCGGACATGAATGCTCTCTCAAGCTGAAAGAGATATCGTATATCCACAGCGAATCATATGCCGCAGGCGAGCTGAAGCACGGCACACTCTCCCTTGTTGAAGACGGCACGCCCGTGATAGCACTTGCCACAGGGCAAAGATACTACGACAAGATGACAGGCAATATCCGCGAGGTTCGCGCAAGAGGCGGATATTCCGTGCTCGTATGCGGCAGGGATTTTCCGGAGCCTGCGTCATATGGTGAGAAGATATTTATGCTTCCCGGGATATCGGAATATTTCTCGCCGCTCGCCACAGTCGTTTTCTCGCAGATACTCGCTTATGAAACAGCTATCCTGCGCGGCTGCGATGTGGATCACCCGCGAAATCTTGCAAAATCCGTGACAGTGGAATAAATCTCCCTTTCGAAAAGCATTGAAGCACAACAGTGTTTCAATGCTTTTTCTTTTTGTATCTTGACTTTGCCGCGGCAAGATGGTATCATTAGATAAAATCAGCATACGGAGGATGTAAATGGATATTAAGCTTCACTATACCGAGTCCGGCAAGGGGTTTCCGCTCGTTCTCCTGCACGGAAACGGCGAAAGCGGCGAGTATTTTCATTTTCAGAAGGAATATTTTTGTCGGTACTTCCGCGTGATAGTGCCCGACACGAGAGGGCACGGCGGGAGTCCGCGCGGAAATGCGCCCTTTACCATAGCTCAGTTTGCACGCGACCTGCATGATTTCATGGATGAAAAAGGCATAAAAAAGGCGCATATCCTCGGCTTTTCCGACGGCGGAAATATCGCCATTGCCTTCGCGCTCGCTTATCCCGAATATGCAGAAAGCCTCATCCTGAACGGTGCCAACATGAATCCGCGCGGAGTGAAACGCTTTTATCAGATACCGATAGAAATCGGCTATAAATTAGCCTCGCGTGCGGCAAAGAAGCATCCCGACGCCGTAAAAAACGCCGAGCTTCTCTCGCTTATGGTAAACGAACCGAATTTTACTTCAGAAGAGCTGTCGGAAATAAAGGCAAAAACCCTCGTCATAGCGGGAAGCCGCGACATGATAAAAGCCTCGCACACGCGGCTCATCGCCGAGAGCATACCGAAAAGCGAGCTTAAAATAATCCGCGGAAATCACTTCATCGCGGAGAAAAACCCGCGTGATTTCAACCGCGCCGCAGCAGAGTTTCTCGGCGTGCCCACAGGTGAAACGAAAGGAGAATAAATCATGAAACCCGAATTTCCAAATGAAGAATATTTCATCTCGCTTGCAAACACGGCAATACAGCCCTGCCGCTATATCCCACCGCGCGATATAGAAAATTTCGTCGACCTGCGGCTCTTTGCCGACGATGCAAAAATCCTGAAAAACCCACACAAAGGCTGGTACTGGCACTATATAGACAACGGCTTCCCCCGCGGCGAATATCGCGCCGACTGCGACGAAAACGACGCGCTCGCCGATTTTCCCTGCATGAATCATCTCTATCTGCGCTTCGACTGGGGCGATATAGAGCGTGAGGACGGCGTTTTCGATTGGTCGTATATCGACTCCGTGATAGAAAAATGGGGCGCACGCGGTTTTAATTTTGCCCTGCGCATCTGCACATATGAAGGCTATGACAGCATCCGATTTGCCACGCCGCGCTTCGTTTTTGAAAAGGGCGCACATTGCTATCGCGTGCCGTGCGGCAGGCTCGAGCCGGACTATACAGACCCTGTTTATCTCTTCTATCTTGAGCGCTTTCTTGCGGAGGCAGGCAGAAAATTTGCCGGCAAAAAGTACATAGAAACAGTAGATGTCGGTTCTTTCGGCACATGGGGCGAGGGACATACGGCAGGCGGCACCAATATAAAATACGGTGCCGACGCGATAATAAAGCATATAAAGCTGCATGAGAAATATTTCCCGAAAACCATCCTCATGCTCAATGATGATATGATAAATTCCTGCTGGGAGCGCGGTGCAGATGAAAATATGCGCATATGGAAATATGCCATAGAACACAAAATGGGGCTGGATGACGATTCCGTCTGCGTTTCGTGCTACTGCGGCAAAGAAAGCAAGTATACTACCCTGCGCTCATCATGGATGTTTGCACCGATAGCGGAAAATGCGCCGATAACACTCGAACTTGAGCATTATCATATGATAAAACCGCAGAATTTCCGTGCGGGGCTTCCTTTTCTCGAGGCTATGCGCGAGACAGGCGCGACCTTTGCGGGATTTCACGGGTATCCGCGCGTCTGGCTTGCCGATAATCCCTATCTGACGGAATATGCGGCAAACAGGCTCGGCTATTTCTATTTTCTCTCGGGCGTCGGCTTTGAAAAAAGCGAGGGCGGGCTTCCCGTGCTTGAGCGCGGAAAAGAAAACACACTTTCGCTCTATGTCGAAAATCGTGGTTTTGCGCGCGCATATTTCCCTTACAAGCTGAAAATAAGGCTGACAAAAAGCGGCTATGAGCACATCTGTGAGGCATATTCGGGCAATACCGCGTGGCTCGCAGGAAGAGAAACAAAGGCGGATATCGGCTTTGTCCCCGTGGGAGACGCAGGGGAATATTCGCTTTCTCTCGGGCTTTTTGAGGATGAACGCCCCGTTTACTTTGCGATGAAAGAGGAGCGGCAAAGCGCCGACGGATTTGTGCATGTCGGTATGGTTGAAGTAAGATAGTCATAACCACCGGCAAAGCCGGTGGCTTGCTCAGCCCTATAAGGGCATGGTGCTGGCAGGGCTGAAAGCCCTCTGAAAAAGTCTGACATTTGCAAATTTGCACTGCAGTCGCAAATGCGACAACAACTACTTTTCGCCTCCCTTGTGTAAAGGGAGGTGCCGAGCAACGCGAGGCGGAGGGATTGCAAAATTCACATGACAGAAACAATCCCTCAGTCGCCTGCGGCGACAGCTCCCTTTGCACAAGGGAGCCACCGCTGCAGCGGGATTGCTCATCGGCAAAAGCCTTTCCGGAACCACCCGCTAAGCGGGTGGTTTTCGTAAGAACTCCTCCTTCGTCGGAGTTCTCTATACAAAAACAAATGGAAGCCGCACGGCTTCACTTTGTTTTCAGCTTATAGGGAAATTTACAACACAAAAGAAACATAAAGAAACTTTTTCTTTATGTTTCTATACGGCGGCAGCTCTAAAACTGTCTCGGCAACGCCGACCGAGTTTGCTCCGCAAATCGGTCAATTCACCACTGGAGAAGGCTAATAGTTACTTCCGTCAGCGCACGGGCTAAATTCACGATGCCTCGTCTCGGCGACGCCAACCGCGTTTGCTTCGCAAATCGGTCAATTCCCCACTGGAGAAGGCTGGCAAAATGCCCTGATTTCGTCCGCGCACAGACTTCCCCACGCCCGCGCCACCCATTATCCAGCGGGCGTGCAGGCAATGCGTGCACGAATCTGCTCGGCTATCTCGTGTGATATGTTCGCACGCGTGGTAGTATGAGATTGCGGAGGGAGCGATACTGCCGACTTTTACTCTGCCATGTGCCGCACGCACTTTCCACGCATAGCTCGCGCGACTAACTCGTGCACGCGGGGAATGAACCAATGCACGCAGTGCGTTGGTTGGCGTCGCCGAGACAGGGGAGAAGATTTTTAAGAGGGAGGAAAGCCCTCTCAAATGACTTTTGGTACTTTTCGTCATTGGAAAGTACGATAAAGAAAAGTATTTTTTATAATACTTTTAAAAAGCACAGCCTCCGCATCAAGTCAAAATACGGAGCGGCATCCCGCTCCGTATTTTGACTTGTTTTTCTCTTATCCCTGCAAAAATACAGGCTGTGTTTGCCTGCCCGCAAAGGCTGACGCCATTGTTTCCTTCAGCCGCGAAAAATCGCATACGAGCGAGCTCGGCTTTTTCTCGGGGTCATCCTGAAACATCGGCACAAAATAGATATTTTTGCGTGAAAGAAGCGTGCCTATATTCTTCAGATTTGCCGAGAGCGCATCGTTTGTCGCAAGCGCTATCACGACAGGACGGTTTGAACGAAGCTGTGCCTTTGCCGCCATAGTAACAGGCGTATCGGTTATGCCAGCCGCCATTTTGGCAAGGGTATTTCCGGTGCATGGCGCTATCACGAGCATATCGAGCACCGTTTTCGGTCCTATCGGCTCGGCATCCGCTATCGTATGGATTATTTCCTTTCCGCATATCTCGGAAACGGTTTTTCTTATATCCTCCGCTCTGCCGAATCGCGTATCGGTTTCATATACACTGTCGCTCATCAAGGGCAATATGTCATTGCCCTCGGCGGCAAGTGAGCGAAGTATTCCTATAGATTTTCCCACGGTGCAAAAAGAACCGCAGAAGCAATATCCTATCATGCTTCCCCTCCTTTTTCTGTTTCCCTTATAATATTCATTACCGTATCGGCGATATAACCGCCCGCGGTATCAGGCGCAACTCTGCCCGGAAGCGAAAGTGCCGGTATCACCTTTATTCCGCATTCGCGTGCGCAGATACAGTCAACTCCGCCCGGTTTTGAAGCAAGGTCTATTATCAGCGTATCGCGGCGCATTTTCCCGAGCACTGCGCTGTCTATCACAACTCTCGGCACAGTATTGAAAACGCAGTCATATTCCGCAATATGCGCACTTATCGCATCAAATTCCTCCGTGCCGTAGCCGTAAGCCCTTGCCCATGCTCTCGCATGGATTTTTCGCGCAAATACCGTGACCGAAACGCCGAGTGCCGCCAGCTTATGTGAAAGAATATTCGCCACTCTGCCGAATCCCAGCACCGCTGCCTTCATGCCGTTAAGCGTTATCGGCAGCTCATCCATGGCGATGGCAACAGCACCCTCGGCTGTCGGTATCGCGTTCATAACCGTCAGCTCCTCACGCTCGTAGTAGTCTATGCACTTTATCTTCCTTTCGCCTGTCCGGAGAAGAAACTCCTGCGGTATCATGCCGCCGAGAAGCAGTGCGTCCGGCGGCATTTTCTCCGCTACCTCGTCTATGGTTATCTCCCCGTCGGCAAACGGCGCATTTATGTATATGCCGCCGGAGCCTGCGGGAAGCGGCAGTATAACGATATCTGCGCCTGCGAGCGCCTCCTCTGCGGAGGTGCATTTTTTCGCGCCGCCGAAATCGCCGTTATATATATCTATCCCGTAAAAGCGGACATCAAAGCCCCTCTTTGAAAGCACTCTCGCGAGCGCCGCATGGCGCATATCGCCGCCTATCACGGATATATATTTTGCTGTCATTTTTCATATTCTCCTCTTTTTGTCTTTTTCGGGAGCACACGGATTAAATTATATGTCCCCGATACCTCATAATATGCAGCGTGCGCCTATAGTGCGAATATGGAAATTTTTTCCGGTAAATTCACTTTTTGCGAATATTACGCCGCATGAGTGCGCATAATACACTCACAAGAAAACTTTTCTTAAATCAAAGGAGAAAATAAAAAATGCGTTATCTCGTAATATTCACCTCACTCGTGCTTGCGGTCTGCCTGCTCTGCTCATTTATACCGACAAAAAACGATATGAAAATATATGACGATATCGTCCGCCTGCATATCATCGCCGCCTCCGACAGCGAAGAGGATCAGCGCCTGAAAGAGGGTGTGCGCGATGCTGTTCTTCCCCTGCTTGCCGACGCCTCAAATCAGGCAAAGAACGCAAAAGAAGCCGAGCTTTTTCTCTCGGCTACGCTTGATGCCGTCCGCGAAACGGCTGAAAACTATCTGCTCTCAAACGGATGCGAATATCCCGTTTCCGTCACGGTCTCGCGTGAGGTATATCCGGAGAGAACCTTTAAAAACATCACGCTGCCCGCGGGCGAATACACCTCCCTGCGCATAATGATAGGAGAAGCCGTCGGACGCAACTGGTGGGGCGTGCTTTTCCCGCAGCTCTGCACCGGTGCGGCAAGTGCGGAAAAGGAACTGAAAAAAACAGGCTTCACCTCCGACCAGATAAAAATCCTGACCGAGAGCGAAAGCCCGAAATATAAAATTAAATTCAAGATACTGGAGATTTTTTCGTGAAATTTTCATCGATAAATTCGAGTAAAAAGCCGTCACGCACGCCGCTACCGCATGAGACGATGGTATCCACGCCGAGAAAAGCAAAAATCTCTGTATAAGCAAGCAGCCCCGGCATGATGGAATTGAGCCTGTCTCCCGCGATGGCGGAAAGCAGCCTGCCGCCGTTTTTCATATCGGCTATCATGCTCTTCTTGAGTATCGGCATATCGGCTGCGGGAAAGCTGTAGCCGTCTGTCGTGCCGGCACCGCCGAAAACCGCCTTGTGCAGCTTTGCTATGGTGCGCGCCGTGCCGCCTGTGAGATAAGCCGTTCCGCCGAAGCCGCGGAACTCCTTTTTTGAGCCGATGACCATGCGTGTATATCTGATAATGCTCCACGATTCCGCTCTCGTCGGAAACGGGGGGCTTTTTTTCTGCCGTACATAATTGCGATATAGAGCAAGCGAGCCTATCTTCATACTGGAGAGTGCCTTTATCTCCTTGTTTTCAAAGGCAATCATCTCCGTGCTTCCTCCGCCCATGTCGAGAACAACGCCGCGACCGGCTATAGCGTCGCCGAATCTGCCGAGCATGGCGGCAAAATCATATCGCGCCTCTTTTTCGCCCGTTATCACCGAAATCTCTATGCCAAGCTCGCTTCTGATGCGGTCGGCTATGGCGATGCCGTTTGAAACGGAGCGAAGCCCCGCCGTGGCAAAAGCCATAACGCGGCGGCAGCCGTAATCTTTCGCCTTCTCCCGAAAGCCCGCGAGCGTCTGCATCAGCATTTCCGTGCCGCGCTCGGTTATTTTTCCGCCCGAAACAAGCGCCGCAAGTCCCAGCATATTGCGTGCCGATGCCACGATGGAATATTCCCTGCTCTCGGTATTTATATCATATATGTTCATCCGCACGCTGTTTGCACCTATGTCAATCACAGCGCATCTGTAAAACCTGTTATGCATATCAACTCTCTCATGAAAAAACATTACTTTTTTATATTATCACATTTTCTTCTAAATATCAATAAAAATATGCAATATTTTCGCCCACTGTGAATATATCTTTTAAAAAGAATGTCTTTTCGCATGGAGGGCAGATAATATGTTCGGTTGGATAATAGCGTTTTTTTCAGGCATAGCAAAGCTTTTTTTGCGTGTATCGTATACGCAGAATTTCCCGCCGCCGCTCTCTCCGGAGGAGGAAGCGGAATGCTTTCGCCGCATGAAAAACGGTGAGCGGCATGCGCGCGATATGCTTATAGAGCACAATATGCGTCTTGTCGCACATATTGTGAAAAAATATTACACAGCGGCGCAGAATCAGGAGGATCTCATCTCCATAGGCACGATAGGGCTCATAAAGGCGATAGATTCCTTCAATCCCGAAAACGGCGTGCGCTTTGCCACATATGCGGGCAAATGCCTGCAAAACGAGATACTCATGCATTTCCGTTCGCAGAAAAAGACCTCGGGTGAGGTCTATATCAATGACCCGATAGATACGGATAAGGACGGCAACCCTCTCGCATATATCGATATCATCAAAGTAGACGACAATATAGCCGCAGAGCTTGATGCAAAAATAACGGGAAGCAAGGCTCTGCGGATAATCGCAAACGAACTCGATGAACGCGAGCGTGCCATCATCATCCTGCGCTACGGGCTTTCCGGCAAGCCCGCGATAACACAGCGTGAGGTGGCGCAAAGGCTGAAAATATCGCGCTCGTATGTTTCCCGAATAGAGAAATCCGCACTTGAAAAAATAGAGGCGCGGCTGAAAAATTCCTGCTTCTGACGCGGCAGTCATAAGGTGCCGCCTCCCGGCATATAATAAAGCGATAATATAATAACCGTCTGCGGCAAGGGCGGTTTTTCCCCATAAACCTTGCCGAGAAAGCGAGTAACGATATGAATATGCAAAACGGCAATAAGGACAAAAATTTCTGCGTGATGACAAAGGTCTTTAACGGCTGCTCGGAAAAGGAAAATACCGAGAAATACGACCTGCCCGATTATCTTCCCGATGTAAACAAGCTTCTGCGCGTGGATGCGCGCCTTGTCGGCATGAACAGATATGTAAACGGCGACACGCTCGAATACGACGGGAGCATACTTTACAGCATTCTCTATGCCACGGCGCAGGGCGAGATGAGATGCGCATCGTTTGAGTCGCCCGTGTCGGGCAGTATGCCGGTCTCCGGCTATGAGGACGGCTGTCTGCTCGATTTCAATGCCGCGGCTGAAAATGTGACCTGCCGCCTGCAAGGTCCGCGCAAGCTGACCGCCAAGGCAAAAATCCGCATCTGCGCCGCGATATACTGCGAAAAATGTACCGAGCCCGTTTTCGCGGGAAAGCTGACGCCCGAGGAGCGCACAAATATGCAGTATCTCTATGAGAGCATTGAGTGCGAAACGCAGGAAAGCTTTGAAGTTCGCGGAAATTCCGTAAGCGAGGATATAGAGCTTCCCTCCGGCATGCCGCCGGTATCGGAGATAATCTCCGTCGACACGGATACATACGTCTACGAGATGCGCCCGAGCGAGCAGGGACTCTCATATAAGGGCGATGTGATAGCAAACATTCTCTATTCCTCTAAAAAGCCCGCGGAAAATGAAGAAGAAGCCGCGGAAAACGGCGGTATGCTCTATGCTTCTCTTGTCCGCAAAATTCCGATATACGGCGACATCCCCGCAGAAACGGACGAAACTCCCGTTTTCTGTCTCGGCAGAGCCGAGATAACAAAGCTCGAATATCGCCCGCAGGAAAACAGCCTCGGCGAGAGCCGTATTATCGAGATAGATTTTGACTATGATATTTTTGCCGACTGCTACTATAACGAAGAAAGCAATGTGGTAAAGGATATCTATTCGCTCGACTATGAAAACGGCAATGAATATTCTTCCCTTTCCTTCCGCAATGTGGCAAAGGCACAGACCTTCAATTTCTCCGTGAACAGCACCGAGCAAAACAGCGATGCGGAATTTTCCGCAGCAGTATCGACAGTCGCCTCCGCTTCCGTCGAGAGCGTGACAAAAGACTCGGGCAAGCTCATATTTGAGGGCAAAGCCGAGGTATCCGTTATACTGACAAACGGCGACGGACTGTTCATCGGAAAGAATTATACCGTTCCGCTCCGTGCTGAGGCTGACGCGGGCAAAACAGCGGATAATTTCACATATGCCGTCACAAGTGCCGTGATATTTGCCGCAAGCCGTGCCGACAGTGAAAAGATAGCCACCGACCTTGAGATAGCGATAGCTTACGTCACCTTCAACGAATATGAAACGCTCGCCGTCACGCAGAGTACCGTCTATAAGGATAAACCGGTATATGCACCCGAGCATTCGGCTGTGGTGATATATTATCCCGTGAAGGATGAAAAGCTCTGGGGTATCGCCAAGAAATACAATACGACTGAGGATGCCATCCGCCGCGCAAACGGAATCACCGGAGATTACGCCACGGGAAATATGATAGTGGTGCCGAAAAAATAAGAGAAAAAGAGAACCTGCGCACTCAGTATCATTAAGTTAATTTCGTAACTGAAAAGTACGATAAAGAAAGAAAAACAAAGTCATAACCACCGGCAAAGCCGGTGGCTTGCTCAGCCCTATAAGGGCATGGTGCTGGCAGGGCTGAAAGCCCTCTGAAAAAGTCTGACATTTGCAAATTTGCACTGCAGTCGCAAATGCGACAACAACTACTTTTCGCCTCCCTTGTGTAAAGGGAGGTGCCGAGCAACGCGAGGCGGAGGGATTGCAAAATTCACATGACAGAAACAATCCCTCAGTCGCCTGCGGCGACAGCTCCCTTTGCACAAGGGAGCCACCGCTGCGGCGGGATTGCTCATCGGCAAAAGCCTCTTTGGAACCACCCGCTTAGCGGGTGGTTTTCGTGAGAACTCCTCCTTAGTCGGAGTTCTCTATACAATAAAACGCAGGCAACCCGCGAGCGGGTTGCCTGCTTTCCTTAAAATCGATATTAGTGAAAATTTTAGCTTTCATAAATGTCTTTGTCTGATTAAAACATTTCCCTTTCACTTTTTCGGTCTGCACTTTTTTAGCATCCCAAAAGTTATTCTTCCTCGCGGATTATGGCAATCCCCAGCTCGTCCAATGCCTTTGCATCCGTGGGTGCAGGGCACATCGTCATCAGCTCGCTTGCATTCTGAACCTTCGGGAAAGCGATAACATCGCGGATATCCTCAAGTCCGAGCATCAGCGTGACAAGACGATCGAGACCGAATGCGAGACCGCCGTGCGGCGGTACGCCGAATCTGAAGGCATCGAGCAGGAAGCCGAATTTCTCCTGTGCTTCCTCGGGAGTGAAACCGAGCACGGAGAACATCTTTGACTGAAGCTCCTGATCGTGAATACGGATGGAACCGCCGCCGAGCTCCGTGCCGTTGAGCACGATATCATATGCTCTCGCACGTACTCTTGCGGGGTCGCTGTCGATATACTGCATGTCTTCATCCATAGGTGCGGTAAAAGGATGATGCTTTGCATAAAATCTGCCGTCCTCCTCACTGTATTCGAGAAGAGGAAATTCCGTGACCCAAAGGAATTTGAAATTAAACGGGTCAAGCATTTTCAGGCGCTTTGCACATTCCACGCGGAGCGCACCGAGCGCATCGAAAACAATCTGATTTTTATCGGCAACGATGAGGATAAGATCTCCCTTTTCTGCGCCCATAGCTGTTTTCACAGCCTCGTTTTCTTCCTCGGAAAGGAATTTCGCATAAGAGGAGGAAATCTCCCCGCTCTCTGCCCATTTGAGCCATGCAAGTCCCTTTGCCTTATATGTCTTGGCAAAATCGGCAAGAGAATCTATCTCTTTTCTCGAGAAGGAAGCGCCGCCCTTTACATTGACGGCACGCACGGAACCGCCCGCCTCGATAGCACCCGCAAACACCTTGAAGCCGCAACCGCTGAGGATGTCGGAAAGATTTTTCAGCTCGAAGCCGAAACGCAGATCCGGCTTATCAGAGCCGAAACGCTCCATAGCCTCGGCATAAGGCATCTTGATGAAATCATAATTCAAATCTATATTGTAAAATTTCTTGAAAGCATACTTGATAAAGCCCTCGTGAACAGCCATTACATCATCTTCGCAGACAAAGGACATCTCCGTGTCTATCTGCGTAAATTCCGGCTGACGGTCGGCGCGCAAATCCTCATCACGATAGCAACGCGCTATCTGGAAATAGCGGTCAAAGCCCGAAAGCATGAGTATCTGCTTATAGAGCTGAGGAGACTGCGGAAGCGCATAGAATTTTCCGTTGTGAACACGGCTGGGAACGAGATAGTCGCGTGCGCCCTCAGGCGTAGGCTTGATGAGCGTAGGCGTTTCTATATCGATAAAACCGTTCTGTGCATAGTAATCTCTTGCTATCTTCGTTATCTCGGAGCGTGCGATGATATTTTTCATCATATCGGGACGACGCAGGTCAAGATAGCGGTATTTCAGGCGAAGCTCGGCACGGACATCGCTGTTTTCGAGAATTTCAAAAGGAGGAGTCTGTGAAACGCTGAGCACCTTGTATTCGTCGACCTCCACTTCGATTTCGCCGGTGGGCAGATTCTTATTCACGGCGCCCTCTCCGCGGGGACGTACCGTACCCTTGGCGCAGACGACATATTCGCTTCTCGTGCGGAAAGCAAGGTCAAAAAGCTCCTTATTCGTATTGCTGTCGAAAGCGAGCTGAACTATGCCAGTGCGGTCGCGCACATCTATGAAAATGAGCGAACCGAGGTCACGCTGACGCTGTACCCAGCCGGTAACGCTGACGCGGCTTCCGATATCAGAGGAACGCAGTGTTCCGCAATAATGCGTTCTTTTGTCTGTTCTTTCAAATGTTGCCATAACTGTATATTCCTTTCGAATTATTGTCTTGTTTTAGCGATGATAATCTCTGCCGCTTCCCCGGGAGAAAGCACGCTCTGCTCCCCGAGGGTCATATTCTTGAGCATGACCTTGCCCTCTGCCGCTTCCGTTTCGCCGATTATCGCAACAAAAGGAATGCCGAGGCGGTTTGCATATTTCATCTTCGGTTTCATGCCCTTTTCACCGTAGTAGACATCGGTATTTATTCCCGCCGCGCGGAAGGCTCCCGCCGCCGCTACGGCACTCGGCATCACTTCACTGCTCATCGGAACGACAAGCACCTTTGTCAGGCTCTCACCCTCAGCCTCTATGAGGTTTTCACTTCGCAGCGCACTGTAGAGGCGTGTCAGCCCTATCGAAACGCCGATGCCGGGAAGCTTCTTATCCGTATAGTATCCCGTGAGATTATCATATCTGCCGCCGGAGCATACACTGCCGATATTTTCGTGTCCGCGAAGGAATGTTTCGTAAACTGTGCCCGTGTAATAGTCAAGTCCTCTTGCTATCGTGAGATTGAGGCGGAAATTTTCATCCGGCACGCCGAAGCCGCGCAGATACGCGCATACCTCGGTAAGCTCGGAAAGACCTTTCTTGAAATCGTCGTTTTTGTCGGCGGAGATATCGCCGAGTTTACCCAGTATCTCGTCTGTTGTGCCGTCAAGCGAGATAAACTCGATTATCTTGCCTATGCCCGCCTCGTCGATACCGGACGCGAGAAGCTCTTTTTTTACATTGTCCGCGCCTATCTTGTCGAGCTTGTCCACAATGTGGAGGATATCGGCAGTCTTTTCCGCATAGCCGATGCTCTCGAAAAAGCCTCCGAGCAGGCGCCTGTTATTGAGATTTATCACGAAATCGCCGAGCTTAAGCTCGCGAAAAACATTATAGATAACCGTGGGTATCTCCGCATCGTAAGCGAGCGGCAGCTCCTCTGCGCCGACTATATCTATATCGCTCTGATAAAACTCTCTGTATCTCCCCTTCTGCGGGCGTTCTCCGCGGAAAACCTTGCTTATCTGATATCTCTTGAAGGGAAAAACCAATTCACCCTGATGCATGGCGACATATCGCGCAAGCGGCACCGTGAGGTCAAAGCGCAGCGCGATATCGTTTTCGCCCTTTGTGAAGCGGTAAATCTGCTTTTCCGTTTCGCCGCCCGCCTTTGCGAGCAGAACATCGGAGCGCTCGATGGTCGGCGTATCTATCGGTAGAAAGCCGAAGCGCTCATAAACCTCGCGTATCTTATCGTATATTCTGTTGAAAACCACCTGCTCGCGGGGCAAAAGCTCCATGAAGCCCTGCAGTATCTTCGGTTCGACCGTGAAAGACATGAAAATTCCTCCGATTTTGTCATAGCTTAATTATATTTCAGTATATTATACCACTTTATAGCCGAGTTTTCAATATCTTATTGACTAAAAAACGCTCTTGTGATATAATTTTTTATATAATTCAGCGTGGGAAGGAGTGCCGATATGGCAAAAAACAGATTTGAAGCAGGCAAAAGCTCCCCTGTGACCTATCTTTCCGGCATAGGCGAAAAAAAGGCGCAGGCGCTCGCAAAAATAGGCATTTCCACCATATGGGATGTAGCGCGGCACTATCCGCGCGCATATGAAAACCGCGGCGATGTAAGAAATATCGCCGATATCGAAAACGAAGCCGTATGCTCGCTCGTTCTCACCGTTTCGGGGCGACCGCAGACGGCGATGATACGCCGCGGCATGACTCTCACAAAATTTTCAGCCTTTGACGATACGGGAAGCTGCAAGATAACATATTTCAATCAGCCTTATATAAAGGATTCCATAGTACAGGGCGGCACATACCGCTTCTACGGCAGAGTGAAGCGCACCGGCACGGGCGTTTCCATGGCATCGCCCATAGCCGAGCCGGCAGGCGACGGCGCGAGACTTCTGCCGCTCAGCCCCCTCTATCCGCTGACGGCGGGAATCTCACAGAAGCAGATGCGGACAGCCGTTTCGGGTGCGCTCGCGCTCCTGCTCTCCCCCGTGGTAAAGAACGGCATAAAAGAGACCCTGCCGCTTGAGCTGCGGCGCAGATATTCGCTCTGCGATATAGGCTATGCTCTGCGCGGGATTCACTTTCCCGACAGCTTTAAAACGCTTGATATCGCTCGCCGGCGCTTGGTATTTGACGATCTCTATACATTTGCCCTGCTCTCACGCATATCCGGCAAAAGAGAGAGGCGAAAAGCCGATGCACCATATAAAAAAGCGGACAGAGAAAAGCTTCTCTGTCTGCTTCCCTACTCGCCGACGGGTGCGCAGCTGCGGACGATGGATGAAATCGACAGCGACCTTTCCGGCGGTTTTCTCATGGAGCGACTGCTCACGGGCGATGTCGGCTCGGGCAAAACGCTCTGTGCCGCATATGCGCTATTCTGCGCCGCCGAAAACGGATATCAGGCGGCTCTCATGGCACCGACGGAAATACTTGCCGTCCAGCATTATTCGGCGCTTGCCCCGCTTTTTGAAAAGCTCGGCTACAGTGTGGCTCTGCTGACCGGCTCGCTCACAAAGGCGGCGAAAAACAAAATCTACGACAAGCTCGCCGTCGGCAGCACGGATATCGTCATCGGCACCCATGCGCTCATCGAAGATATCGTGCATTTCCGTCGCCTCGGGCTTGCGATAACAGATGAACAGCACCGCTTCGGCGCGGGTCAGAGAGAGCGGCTCTTTTCAAAAGGCACATCCGTCCATGCGCTTTCCATGAGCGCGACACCGATACCGAGAACACTCGCGATGGTTCTCTACGGTGACAGCGACATTTCCACGCTGGACGAAATGCCGCCGAACAGGAGAAAGACAGACACATTTCTCGTAGACAGCAGCTATGAGGAGCGGCTTTATAAATTCATATCGAAAAATATCGATGCGGGCGGGCAGGTATATATCGTCTGCCCCGCAATAGAGGAAGAGGAAAAGCTCGAGGATGAAAACGGCGAGCAGATTTCGCTCGATGAGCTTTTCGGCTCCGGCGAGAGCGAAAAGCCGAAGCTCCGCTCGGCAAAGGAATATTACGCCGAGCTTTCCGAGAAAATTTTCCCGCAGTATCGCGTGGCACTCATGCACGGCAGAATGAACGGCACGGAAAAGGACAGGATAATGCGTGATTTCGCCGCGGGAAAGGTGCAGATTCTCGTCTCGACAACGGTAATCGAGGTCGGCGTGAATGTGCCGACCGCAACGCTCATGATAGTGGAAAATGCGGAGCGCTTCGGGCTTTCCCAGCTTCATCAGCTCCGCGGAAGAGTCGGCAGAGGCGCGATGCAGTCATATTGCGTCCTCGTTTCCGACAGCAGGGGAGAGGATGCACGCAAAAGGCTGGAAATGCTTGCCTCTACCACCGACGGCTATAAAATAGCGGAATTTGACCTCGAAACACGCGGTCCCGGCGATTTCATAGAGAGCCGGAGCGGCAAGATACGACAGAGCGGTGAGCTTTCGCTCCCGTATATCAATATGGGTGACTCCGCGGCGCTCTACACCGCCTTTGACGAGGCGGACAAAACTCTCGCCGCCGACCCGATGCTCTCTTCGGAGGCAAACGCCGCTCTGCGGGAAAAGATAGAATACATCAGAAACAAAAATCAGCTTGTCTGAAACGGAGACGAATATGAAAAAGTACGTTTTTTTCAATGAAGACCCTAATCATTTCGTTTTTGAGCGGATGCGCGCGGGAAAATACGATATCACCGCCGACGATATAAATTCGTTTATCGACGGATATAAAGAAACGGATATCACGGATTTTCTCATCTGCCTCAATGCAAGCATGTGCTGGTATCCGAGCAGGCGCACGGACAATGCGATAGATAAATATCGCCTCTGGCTCTCCTCGGGCAAAATAACGGACGAGCGTGAAAACACCGTTACATGGGGCGCGAAAATGAACAGCGACCTCTATGCCGCGGGGCTCGACTACCGCGCCATGTGGATAGAGCGCCTGCGGGAAACAGGCATCCGTCCTTGGATAAGCATCCGCATGAACGATATCCACGGCTCGGCGAAAAAGGGCGATTTTCTGAACAGCGAGCTTGTCGAGGCGCATCCCGAATACAGGCGGACGCCATACCGCGAGCCTGTATCAAACTACGACTGTGCGCTTGACTATATGCGCGAGGATGTACGAAGCTATTACCTTGCCGTGATAGAGGAGTCGCTTTCGCGCTACGATGCCGATGGCATAGAGCTGGATTTCATGCGCGAGGCGTACTGCCTTTGCGTAGGCAGAGAATATGAGGGCATCGCCGTAATGACGGATTTCGTGCGCAGTGCGCACAGTCTCATCATGGCGGCAGGAGAAAAGCGCGGCAAAAGGATAAAGACCGCAGTGCGCCTGCCTGCCGACCCCGAGCTTGCCATGCGGCTCGGCTTTGATGCTTTCACTTGGGCAGATGAGGGTCTTGTCGATGTGATAACCGTCAGCCCGCGATGGTCGAGCGCAGACAACAATATGCCGATAGATATATGGAAGCGCATTTTCGAGAAAAAGGGCGTGCTTATTCTCGCAGGGCTTGAAATTCTCCTCGAGCCTTATCCGCGCCGCCCGAGAAAGTACCTTTCAAATACGCTCGAAAGCGCACGCGGCTCCTGCTGTGCCTACCTGTCGATGGGCGCGGACGGGATATACCTTTTCAACTATATGGACACGCTCGTGCACGAGAGCGAAAAAGGCGACTGCCTTGCAAACCGCGGCATGGACGAATTTCTCCGCTCGGCGGGAAGTCCCTCTCTGCTTGAGAAAAGCGACCGCCGCCATATCGTGACCTATTGCGATGTCTCAGCCCCGGGTGCGGCAAGAATCCGCCAGCTCCCCGCAAAAGTTTCCGAGAGCGGCTATTCGCTTCTGCGCATACCGACGGGAAATATACCGAAAGATGCACGGGTAACTCTCGTCCTCGGCTTCACGGGAGAAAACAAAAGCGCGATTCCGGCGGCATATGCAAACGCAATGTCATGCAGGTATATCGGCAAAGTCCCGTATGCGCTTCCGATGTACGACGATATGGAATACCATGCCCTTGAAATAGCAAACGACGGCAATCTGCCTCCCGTCACCGTAGCGGAAATATACAGCCGCGGCGGAAGCGGAACGGTTTCATGGGCTGAAATACAGATTGCTCAAAACAAGTGAGGTAAATGAAATGTTTACAGAAGAGCTTTTTAATCCGAAAAATCAGGGTGTGGGAAGAACCGCGCCTCGCGCCGCATATATTCCCTGCGCAAGTGAAAGCGCTGCGCTCGCGGGCATGCGCGACGAAAGCTATCGCCTGCTCTCGGGCTGCGAATGGGATTTCCGCTATTACGAAACGCCGCTTGAGCTTCCCGAGGATATCACGGCGGCTGATTTCAGCGAAAAGCTGCCCGTTCCCTCCTGCTGGCAGAATCACGGCTACGGTCAGATTCAGTATACAAACGTAAACTACCCCATGCAGATGAATATGCCGCATATCGCGCTGAAAAACCCCGTCGGGCTTTATCGCCGCACGTTCACTCTCGAAAAAGCCGCGGGCAAGCGCATTTATCTTCGCTTTGAAGGCGTATGCTCCGCTTTCCTGCTCTATGTCAACGGCAAGAGCGTAGGTATGTCGAAATGCTCGCATAACGGCGCGGAGTTTGATATCACCGACTATGCCGTAAACGGCGAAAACACTCTCCATGTCGCCGTTTTCACGCGCAGTGACGCCTCATATCTCGAGGATCAGGATTTCTTCCGCTTCAACGGAATTTTCCGCGATGTATATCTGCTCACCCGCCCCGAAAACCATATCGATGATATCTCGATAAAGACAGATAACAGCGGCGCGCTCGATATTTCCGTCACATTCCGCGGCAAAAAGAGCGAATATTCCTGTAAAATTTACGATGCCGACGGCAATTTCATCACGGACAAGCCGTTTATCCCGAATGTGAAGCTCTGGAATGCCGAGGAGCCGAATCTCTACACTGTCGTATTTTCCGCCTGCGGCGAATTTATCCGCATAAGAGTCGGTTTCCGCGAGATTTCATGGAGCGGCGGCGTTTTCAAGGTAAACGGCACCCCCGTAAAAATGAAAGGTGTCAATCGCCATGATACCGACGCCGCGCTCGGTTATGCCGTTCCGCGCGAGCATATCCTGCGCGACCTCATCCTCATGAAGCAAAATAATATTAACTGCATCCGCACTTCCCACTATCCGAGCGCACCCGAATTTTACGAGATGTGCGATGAGCTGGGCTTCTATGTTGTCTGCGAATGCGATATAGAGACGCACGGCGTCGTTTTCATCCGCGGCATAGAGGATACAGGCAAGCCGATATCGGGCGACCCGCTCTGGCGCGAGGCTTTCCTTGACAGGATGGAATATATGGTGCAGCGCTATAAAAACCACGCCTCTGTAATCATGTGGTCGCTCGGAAACGAGAGCATGTTCGGCGAAAATCATGTCGCCATGGCTGATTATACGCATAAAGCCGACCCATCCCGCCCCGTGCATTATGAGCGCACGATAGACCCGCTCTACCGCAAATACGGACCAGAGGGCGATTTCGTTCATCCCTGCGTGGATATAGTCAGCACAATGTATCCGACGGTTGAGGTTACGGAAGCCGAGGGACAGGACCTGCGCGATAAGCGTCCTTTCTTCCTCTGCGAATATGAACATTCGATGGGACTGGGACCGGGCAATGCCGAGGAATATTGGGAGCTCTTCTATAAATATCCGCGCCTGATGGGCGGTTGCATCTGGGAATGGGCAGATCACGCAATTCTCCGTCACGATGAGGAAGGCAAGCCCTACTATCTCTACGGCGGAGACCACGGCGAATATCCGCACGACGGCAACTTCTGCGTGGATGGGCTGAATTATCCCGACAGAACGCCGCACACCGCTATGAAAACTATGAAAAAAGCCATGACTCCCGCAAGAGTGCGGTATCTCGGCGACGGCGATTTTGAGATAACAAACACGCTCGATTTTCTCCCGCTCGAAAAGATATGCACGCTCGAATACACCGTTCTCTGCGGCAAAGCTACACTGCAAAGCGGCAGTTTCCCGCTGAATGCCGCGGCAAAAGGTACGCAGACCGTTCATATAGATTCGCTTCCCTGCGGCGGCAGATATCCCGCGACAGCCGAATTTATATTCCGCTATAGTGTGGATACGCCTTGGGCAAAGACAGGCGATGAGCTTGCCCACGAGCAGGTTGTGCTTCCGCTTGCAAAAGAAAAAGCCGCGGAAACGGAGGGCGAAGCGCATATCGCCGAAAACGGCGCGCGTTTTATCACAATAGCCGACGGCGCGATGACATATACCTTTGATAAAGCGCTCGGCATTCCCACCTCGATAAAGAAAAACGGATGCGAATATCTTGCCGCTCCCGCGCGCTATACCGCATGGATGGCAATGACCGACAACCACATGAATGTAAAGCGCCGCTGGGAAAATATGCACCTGCGCGCATCAGATTTTGATGTTTACTCATGCGAGATAAATGAAGAGGGCGCACCCGAGATAATCTTCCGCGGTTCCTTCGGCGCACCGTCGAGAACGCCGCTCTTCGGCATGACGGCAAAATACACATTCGGCGGCGGCATCAGGATAAACATCTCGGCGGCAGAGCCGGAATATATACAGGAGGACAGCCGCCTGCCGAGATTTGCTCTCGAGCTGATTCTCCGCGAGGGCTTTGAGGAGCTGGAGTATTTCGCCTACGGACCCGAAGAGAGCTATATCGACCTGCATAATCATGCGCGCCTCGGATATTGGAAAAGCACCGTTTACGAGCAGTACGAGCCGCATATCCGCCCGCAGGAATGCGGAAATCACTACGGCGCAACGGAAGCGCACCTCTCACGCGGCGATGATAAAATAAGCGTATACGGCGATTTTGAATTTTCCGCTCTGCACTATACCATGGGCGACCTTGAAGCCGCGACGCACCGTCACCTGCTGAAAGCTCTCCCCGAAACCGTCCTGCTGATAAACTATAAGGTCGATGGCATCGGAAGCAACAGCTGCGGCCCTCACCCGATGGAGAAATACCGCTTCAAAGAGAAGCAGTTTGACTGGAACTTCACGCTGACATTTTGATTATGTAAAAACGTCAAAAATCAAGCCCCGACAATGATTATTGTCGGGGCTTGTGCATTTTTCAAATGAAAGCGGCCCGCGGATCTCCGCGAGCCGCTTTCATTCAGTTACCTTTACTGTAGGCATCGACATACATGTGGTAATCGACCATATATTTCAGCAGATCCTTCTCCGCGCCGAGGCAATCATCCGCACCAAGGCGCATTTCGATAAGCTCAAGCATCGAATACGATATCGTCTTTGAATAAAGCTTTTCGTCTCCGCTGTCAAGCTCTATCGCTATGCTGATGTATTTGTCAAAATCATAAATATATATCCCGCGATAGTCGCAGAAGAAGCCTTCCGTATCGGCTTTTCCCGAGACGTATTCCGAACCTGCGGCATTCTTTATCTCTTCCGCAGAGGCGTATTTTTCTTCCCCTATGGCAAACCATACGCCGCATCTGATATTTTCCGTTGCATAATCGGCAGGAGCTACAGTCGCGCCGTCCTTTGTCACAGCGGCACTGACTCTCACTCCCCATGGCTCCAGCATCGC